>Ga0164313_10000375_pt1 | contig 35197 bp, 41 predicted proteins | sample GuaBasSedimGuay4_FD_113735 | JGI IMG/M metagenome (GOLD analysis project Ga0164313, IMG submission 113735) | Subseafloor sediment microbial communities from Guaymas Basin, Gulf of California, Mexico - Guay4, Core 4569-4, 0-3 cm | ecosystem: Environmental > Aquatic > Marine > Hydrothermal vents...
CAAAAGATGATAAAGAATATAAAGCTTATTTAGAATTCCCAAAAGGAGACCCGCGAGAACCTATGACAATGAAAGATCTTGATAATAAATTTAATGCACTATCAGATAAATTGTTGAGTGAAGACAAAAAAAATATGATAAAAGATTTAATATTTAATTGTGAAAATTTTACTGTACAAGAGTTTATGAAGCAATTAATAATATAGTAATGATGTAAAATGATTTTAAAATTTCACATGAATGAAAATCCTTATTCGCCTGCCAGCAGCATTCAAAAGGCAGCAATAAAAGGATTAGATAAAATAAATAGATATTCTGAGGTAAAATATCTGATTGAACTAAAAGAACTTTTGGGCAATTACAATAATGTGCCTTCTGACCGAATTATTTTAAGCCCTGGTTCCGGTTTTCTTATACGGGAAATAATCAATATTTTTTCAAAAAACAGGAAAATAATTATGCTGAGCCCGTCATTTTTTCCAGTTGCACAATTTGCTTTAAAGCAAGCTAATAGATTAACAAAAATTCAGATTGCCCCTCCTGATTTTAAATTAGATCGTAATCTTTTATTAAACGAGTTGACTGAGTCAACGCTGTTAATTATTGATAATCCCAATAATCCTACTGGTAAGATTTTGATTGACGATAGCTTGGCCGAAAAAATCCTTCAAAATAAAAATGCATTATTGTTGGTAGATGAGGCATATTATGAATTTTCGGGAAAAACTTTTGCAAGTATGATCGAAAAATATCCAAACCTGGCAATAACAAGAACCATGGATAAGGCTTTTTCATTGGCAGGACTTCGAATGGGGTATCTTTTAGCTGGTGACTATTTTAAAGATCAATTTTCCGATTTCCCGGTATTTTTATCTAGGCCAACCCTGTTTGCGGCAATTGAAGCATTGAAAAACCCTGAATATTTAACAATAAATGTCAATAGAATATTGAGTGAAAAAGCAAGGGTGGAAAAAGAACTAACAAAAATAGGAATTCAGGTTTTTCCCGGAAGTACAAATTTTATTTTGATAAAAAGTAAGATTCCTGACTTTGCAAGAAAGTTAATGGACTCAGGAATTATAATAAAAGATTTATCCGAAGAATGGCTAAATGGTTTTTATAGAATTTCCATCGGACTTCCTGAGGAAAACGATACTTTATTATCAATCATTAAAAATAACTAACCATGCCTAAAACAGAACCTTTTGATAATTACTCTGATGAATATGATAACTGGTTTGTTATTAATAAATACGCTTTCCAATCGGAGTTGAATGCCATTAAAAGAGCCTTGCCAGATAATGGAGATATAGTTGAAATTGGCCTTGGAAGTGGGATATTTGCTGTACAATTGGGGATTAAAGAAGGAGTAGATCCTTCAGAAGCCATGCGTGAAAAAGGAAAAAGCAGGGATGTCAGGGTTATGGATGCTGTTGCGGAAAACCTGCCCTATGCTGATAAAAGTAAAGATACTGCTTTAATGCTTACAACGATATGTTTTATAGATGATATTTATAAATCATTCCTGGAGGTGCACCGTATTTTAAAAGATGACGGACATTTTATTATTGGATTTGTGGATAAAAACAGTCCGGTTGGTAAATTTTATTTAGAACATAAAGATGAAAGTGTTTTTTATAAAGAAGCTATATTTTTTGAGACAGAAGAATTATACGAAATATTAAAGGATACAGGATTTAAAATTAATAATACATATCAAACTGTTTTCGGGAAAATTGAAGAAATAAATAAAGTGCAAAATGTATTGGTCGGTTATGGAACAGGTAGTTTTGTTGTGATAAAAGCTCAAAAAATTGTTAATGATGATGTTAAAAGCAGCTCAACTTATTAAAAATGCAAATCATATAACAGCTTTCACTGGAGCTGGAATTTCTGTGGAAAGTGGAATTCCTCCGTTTCGTGGAAAAAATGGTTTATGGAGTAAATATGATCCTGTGTTTTTGGATATCAAATATTTCCAAAAGAATCCAAAAGAATCATGGAAATTAATCAAGGAAATATTTTATGATTTTTTTGGGAGAGCAAAACCAAATGCGGCTCATTTTGCTTTTGCAGAAATGGAAGAAATGGGATTATTACACTCAATAATAACTCAGAATATAGACAACCTTCATCAAAAAGCAGGTTCAAAAATGGTTTATGAATTTCATGGTAATTCAAGAAATTTAATTTGCATTAATTGTCAAAGAAAATATTTAGTTCAAAATATAGATTTATCATTATTACCTCCAAAATGTAAAAACTGTGAAGGTGTTCTCAAGCCTGATTTTGTCTTTTTTGGAGAGCCAATTCCAGAATTTGCACTTACTAACTCTTTTGTAGAAGCAGAAAATGCAGATGTCTTCATTATTGTCGGAACTACAGGTGAAATAATACCTGCATCTCTAATCCCTTATGAGGCTAAAAAGAACAACATAAAAATAATCGAAATAAATACCAAAGCATCAAATTATACAAATACTATAACTGATGTTTTTCTAGAGGGAAAAGCAACTGAAATGATGCAAAAACTTATGGAGGAAATAAAAATATGAATACTTCAAACAGGGTAAATCAAATTAGGAAATCGGCGATCCACGAAATGACCCGCTTATCAAAACAATATGATGATGTGGCATTTTTATCGTGGGCAAAACCTACAACAGGAACTCCCAAACATATTAATGACGCAGTTATTAATGCAATAAAAAATGGATTAACTGGTGGATATTCTCAAAGTGAGGGATTGCCCGAACTAAGGGAAGAAATTGTAAAAAAACTCAAAAGGGACAATCATATTGATGCTAATATTTCACAAATAATTGTTACTGTGGGAGCAATAGAAGGATTGGCTGCATCTGTTTTGGCAACTATTGATCCGGGTGATGAAGTAATCCTTCCAACGCCAACATATTCAACCCATATAACACAAGTTAAACTTGCTTCAGGAATACCTGTTTTAGTTCCTTTGATTGAAGATGAAAATTTTGCTTTGGATATTGAAGCAATAAAACAGGCAATTACACCGAAGACGAAAGCAATTATTTTTTGTACGCCAAGTAACCCGACAGGGTCAGTCTTTCCTGAAAGCACACTTCGTAAACTGGGGAGCATTGCGTTGGAACACAATCTCACTGTTATAACTGATGAAGCTTATGAATACTTTACGTTTGATGGTAGCAAGCATTTCAGTATGGCCTCAATTCCCGAATTGAGAAAAAATGTAATAACCAACTATACGTTTACCAAAACTTATGCAATGACAGGTTGGCGTATCGGCTATATTCATGCTGATGAAGAAATTATAGACCAGATTAAGAAAGCACATATCCCCCTGGCTATTTGTGCACCAGTAGCTTCGCAATATGCGGCAATTGAAGCATTAAAAGGTAGTCAGAATTGTATCGAAGAATTCAGCTTGCATTATCTTAAAGCTAGAAACCTGATGTGTGAAAGATTAGATATATTAGATTCTGTTTTTGAGTATAATAAGCCGGAAGGTTCCTATTTGATGTTTCCAAAAATTTTAGGTGGTCGGGGAAACGACTCAATTACTTTTAGTAAAAACTTACTAAAGGAAGCCAGGGTTTCTACAACTCCAGGTATAGCTTTCGGGCCAACAGGTGAAAATCATATCAGGCTTTCTTTCTGTGTTCCCGAAGAAATGGTCAATAAAGCATTCGATAGAATGGAAGCATATTTTAAAAAGAGCAAATGAAACTATCAACAAAAAATTCGTTAGTTGGAAGAATTGCAGACAATATCGGGTTGAATAAAAAATTTCATCAATACCAGAAAATAGATATTGATCCGAATAGTAATGCGTTAATAAGTCCGGTAGAAGGCAAGATAGTACATATTGGGGATATTGATGAAACAGGAACACTAATCTCAAAATACAATAAAAAAGTTCAGTTAAAGGATCTGATTGGCAACCACTTTAATCAATTTATTGGAGGGAAATTCATCAACTTTTACTTAAGCCCATCTAATTTGCATTTCTGGGTTACACCTTGTGATGGAATGTTTACCTACACACAAAAGAATGAAGGAAAATCTATCATCCCGATATACATTGGGTTAGAATATTTATTAGGGATAGAAATGTTTAGCAAAGCAATAAAAAGGAATGCTACTATTGGTTCTGTTTTTCAAACAGAAAATTATCCACTAGCCATGATTGCAATCGGGTCCTTAAATGTTAATAGAATTCATGCTGACTACGAAGAAATGCAGAATTATAAAAAAGGTACGCCTTGCGGGTATTTTAATATAGGATCAAGTATGCTTTTGTGTTTTCCGAATCATTTAAAAACCATTGTTGATGAAGGATCCGATGTAAAAATAGGGCAGCGGATTTTGATTTGAACATTTTACCAAACGAAAAATCGGAGTAGTCAGGTTAAAAGTCAGAATATACATCAATAAAAACATTGAGTAATCTCAAATTTCCCCTTAAGAACTAAATGCCTGTGTTTTACTAAATCTAGCTCGTTGCAAAGTAACTTTGTTGTCAAATTGATTATTAATTTAATAAGAAGGAGTTTATCATGCCAGGATTCGATAAAACAGGGCCGGAAGGTAAAGGTCCAAGAACAGGTAGGGGAATGGGACCTCGTGACAGTAAAAAAATAGATGAAAACCAACCTAATCAAAAAAAAGATAGTTGGCTGGATGTTATACTGAGCGTTTTGAAACTACTAAAAAAATAAGGTGAACGAACATAATATTTTTTTAAAAAAGTTTAACCATGCAAAAAATTGCCATACCTGTTTTAGATAATAAATTAAGTCCGTATTTTGCATCCAGTTTGCTGTTTGAAATTTTTCATGTGGAAGATCAGACAATTGTTAAAGAATATTTAATAACTGCATCTTCCCAAGAATCAGAATCATTACCCCTTTGGTTGTTAAAAAACGATGTAACTGATGTGATAACCAGGGAGATTGAACAAAAGGAGATTAATTTGTTTAATCAGCATAAAATTAATGTGTTTGTAGGTGTAAAACTTGAAAACCCTAAAAATTTGGTGCAGGAATATATTGACGGAATACTTGAAACCCATGATATCGTATTTGATCACTGATCTGTATTTAAATCAAGAAAAAAGTTATAAAACTGAGAATGAATGATAACATCAGAAAATGAGATCAGGATCAGGTATGATGAAGTCGACAAGATGGGCTATGTGTATCATGGCAATTATGCAAAATATTACCATATAAGCCGCACTGAATTGTTACGAAAAATCGGAATTAGTGATAAAGTATTGGAAAGTCATAATATTCTGTTGCCGGTTATAGAGATGAATATCAAATACATAAAACCTATATTTTATGACGAGATCATTACTATTAAAACTTCTCTACAAGATATTCCAGGCAGTAGAATGATATTTCACCATGAGGTTCGTAACCACAATAATGAAGTGATTAATCGGGCTGAAAGCATGGTGGCTTTTGTAGATATTAATACACGCAAACCAATGAAGGCTCCTCAGCTTATTGTAAATAAAATAAAATCATACATAGAAAAATAAAATCAATAAAATGAACACAAAAGATTTAGGATTTAATTCAAAATTAATTCATGCCGGCGATTATCAGGATGAATTTGGCAGTCCGGTAACGCCCATTTATCAAACTTCAACATTTTCATTTAAAAGTGCACAACATGGTGCCGATTTATTTGCTGGAAAAGAACAGGGATATATTTATACCCGTATTGGCAACCCAACCATAAATGTATTGGAAAACAAACTGGCAGAATTGGAAAACGGATATAGAGGCATTGCGCTGGCATCAGGAATGGCAGCGGTGTCAACGGTTTATATGGCACTTTTAAAACAGGGTGATCACATGATAAGCACAGGAGCAGTTTATGGTCCGAGCCGCGGGGTAATGGAAACCCACTTTTCAAAATTCGGAGTCGAATACTCTTATATTGATACTTCGGACCTTGAATTAATCGAGGCGTCAATTAAACCAAATACAAAACTACTTTACCTCGAAACTCCTGCTAACCCAACAATACAATTAACCGATATAAAAAAAGCTTCGCAAATTGCGCATAAGCACAACATACTGGTTTGTGTTGACAATACGTTTTGTAGTCCTTACCTTCAAAAACCATTAGACCTAGGAGCTGATGTTGTGCTGCATTCGTTAACAAAGTTCATTAATGGCCATGCCGATATTGTAGGTGGAGCTATCATTGCAAAAGATAAAGAAATCTACAATACTATCCGTAAAACAATGGTTTATATGGGTGGAAATATGGATCCTCACCAGGCATACATGGTTATTAGGGGTGTAAAAACTTTATCATTAAGAATTGATAAAGCCCAGGAAAGTGCAATGAAAATTGCTGAGTATCTCGAAAATCATCCAAGTGTTGAGTGGATAAAATATCCGGGATTAAAATCGTTTGAGCAATATGAACTAGCCAAAGAACAAATGAATGGATTTGGCAGCATGATCAGCTTTGGCCTTAAAGGAGGTTATGAAGCTGGTAAAACCCTGATGGATAATGTGCACCTCGCGACACTGGCCGTTTCTTTGGGTGGAGTAGAAACCTTAATTCAGCATCCGGCTTCCATGACCCATGCTGCTGTGTCAAAAGAAGATAAACTTGCCGCACAAATTACTGATGGTTTAGTGAGGTATTCTGTGGGTATCGAAAATGTGGAAGATTTGATCGATGACCTGGAGCATGCTTTGAATAAAGTCAATTAAGAGAATTTCTTAAAAAGAGATTAAAATTTGAAAGGACTGGTTCATGTATATACAGGGAATGGTAAAGGCAAAACAACTGCTGCCTTTGGTTTGGCTTTAAGAGCTATAGGTGCAGGAATGAAAGTTTTTATCGGCCAGTTTGTAAAAGGAAAGCAGTACAATGAAAATCTGGCCGTTGCCAGATACCTGAAAAACATAACCGTCAAACAATATGGTTTGGGCTGTTTTATCGTTAATACCCCGACCGAAGATGATATTATAGCTGCCGGAAAGGGATTGGATGAAATGCGTAAAATAATTAAGGAAGGTAAGCATGACCTGGTCATTATGGATGAAGTGAATATCGCTTTGTACTATAAACTAATCGATGTAAATCAATTGATCGAAATTATTAAAACCAAGCCTGATCATGTTGAACTGGTACTTACTGGCAGATATGCTCCACAGGAAATCATTGATATATCAGACCTTGTTACGGAGATGAAAGAAGTGAAGCATTATTATCAGCAAGGAATTGAAGCGAGAGATGGTATTGAGTATTAAATTTTTATAATAATGAAAACTAAAATAGGAATTATCATTTGCGATCGTTACCGGAATTGTGCCGGGGGCAAATGTTTCAGGGCATTAAAGAACAGGGAAGGGGCATTTGATATTTATGAAAAAGACGAAGCTGTTGAATTAGTAGGCTACACTAATTGTGGCGGATGCCCCGGAGGAAACATTGAATATGCACCCGAAGAAATGAAAAAAAATGGTGCAGAAGTCATTCATTTTGCAACAGGCTTTGTGGTCGGTTATCCGCCATGTCCCTACATTGACCATTTTAAAAGATTTATCGGGGAAAAATACAATATGAAAGTGGTAGTTGGTACGCATCCCATTCCCGAAAAATACCGAATTACACATTCAAAACTGGGCACATGGGATACGCCCGAATGGGAAGAGTTTATTCAACCAACGATGGCTGATGAAAAAATTAGGTTGGATTATGACTAAATGAATCTAAACATAATGATTTCACCTCTGTTCAGCCAACTGTTAATTCCATTTCTCGTAGCGATGTTTCTCGCTATAAACATGGGAGGAAGTGGAACAGCCCCGGCATTTTCAGCAGCTTATGGAGCAAATATTATCCGAAAAGGCTTAATCCCCGGACTGTTTGGAATCATGGTTTTCCTTGGTGCTATACTTGCCGGAAAGGGAACGGCCACAACAGTGGGTAAAGGCTTGTTAGACCCTGAAATGATGAGCTTTACAGTTGTCTCAATCATTTTGTTTTCAGTGGCAATTGCCCTGCTTATAGCAAATCTGTTTGGAATTCCGCAGTCAACAAGCCAGGCAACGGTAATGGCGGTGACAGCAGCAGCCATTTATTTTCATGCGTTTAATTCGGATAAGTTACTGTTTGAGATAATTCCTACCTGGTTTATATTGCCGATTATTTCATTTTTCCTCAGCTTATTTATAGGAAAATATATTTACAACCCAATTAGAAGAAGAGGATATACCGTTTCGAAAAAGGTAAACGAAAGTCCTATCCTCAAATATTTAATCATAATCATGTCCCTTTATGTTGCTTTTTCAATCGGGGCAAACAATGTGGCAAACGCATCAGGGCCAATTGCTTCCATGATAATTAACGAATTAAACATTGTTGATATTGATAAAAACTTCATTTTAATAATGATATTGGCAACTTTGATTATAGCACCGAGCTTTGGGATTGGCAGCTCATTATTTGGACATAAAATTGTTAAGAAAACAGGTAAAGAAATCGTATTATTTGGAAAAGTAGAAGCCATTATTATTGCATTTATATCAGCAAGCCTCCTGTTAATTGCCTCAATAACAAAAGGAATTCCAACATCTTTGGTGCAATTGAATGTTGCAGCTATTCTGGGAATAGGGGTTGCAAAACTGGGGTTTAAAAATATTTTTAGAAAAACCGAAGTAAATCAGTTTTTCGTGATGTGGATAATAGCTCCAATTATTGCTTTTGGATTATGTTTGTTGTTGTTATATTTTGCCAATAAATTGGAATTGTTATAACTAATATGAAAAATGTTCACTTCAATTAATGGAGTTTCTAATACTTTTAATAAGTAAATCGTAATTATTAAATGCTGTAATTGCTATTTCCCTGCCTTCAGATACTAACTGCTTTGAAGCTTTAATTGCTGACGTTTTTTGAAATTTTGTTGGGTGAACCAATCCGGTTAATGTTACATATTCTATTTTTTTACCTAAAGATTGAAAATAAAGATTGATAAGTGTTTCAACGCCAAATTTCGAATGTTTCATCTTATCGACAATGGGGAAAATATCTTCTTTTAATACAGAACGCTGGCCAGTAAACGACTTGAAAGGGTTCACACTATAATTTATCAATGTTTCGCTCGGCTGACCAAGAACCATATCGGCTTCCTGGTTAAATATCGGTGTTATTAATTGAGAAAAATGTTCTTCTGTCAGATTAACCAAATCGGCATCAATAAATGTAATTATCTCCCCAATTGCCTTTTCAATACCTGTAGCCATTGCATATCCTTTGCCTTTATTTTCCAACAGGGGAATATATTTAAGATTGTGTAAACCCGTAAGGCCACGTACTATTTCATCGGTTTTGTCAGTTGACCCATCGTTTATAACAATCACTTCGTCAAAAAAATAATCGGAAACAGTTGTCACAACATTTTTGATGGTTTTTTCTTCGTTAAAAACACAAATTATTGCAGTTGTTTTCATCTTAATTAGAATTTAAATATTTAAAAATTTCTTTACTTGCTGCATTTTCACCTATTTCAATCAATTTTTCTGCCTTATGAAAGTCGAAAATGCTTGATGAATCATAGGGGATATTGATAAGTATGTCCGGTTTGAATTTTTCAATATTTTGTTTTGCTATCCTATGTGTCATAGCATTTGTGGTAGTATTTAATAGAGAAAAGTATCCTAAACTTCTCCTGTCTCCTGAACTAATTAACTTACTAATACTTTTTATTATGTCTTTGATTCTGCCAGAGGTTTGGTTTCTATTCTCTATTAAGTTTGAGTTCTCAATTTCATCTTTTTTTTCTCCGTATAAATTCACAACAACCAGAATATCATTATTATTGCGTGCCACATGTTCGATTGGAACAGGGTTTAATACTCCTCCATCTACCAGAATAGTGTTTTTGCATTTAACTGGTGTAAGAATGGTTGGAACAGCCACGGATGCCCGAACGGCTTCGTAGAAACTTCCTGACTTAAACACAATATCTTTTTCATTCAGAATATCGGTAGCAACGGCTGCAAACGGAATATTCATTTTTTCAATAGGCATATCAGGGATGAATGTTTTCATTTTACCAAAAACTTTCTCCCCTTTTAGCAAGCCATTAGTAGAAACGGTAAAATCCATAAGCCCCCATATAGCCTGCTGGTTTAGCGTTTTTATCCACTTGGTATATTCCGGTAATTTACCCATAGCATAGAGGCCGCCTATTACCGAACCTATTGAAGATCCTGAAATTGATGATATATGAAAACCCTGTTTTTCAAGTTCGTTAATAACACCAATATGGGCAAGACCTTTTGATCCTCCACTTGATAAAACTAGTGAAACCGTTTTTTTTGTTTTTTCAGTCATGTATTAATTATTATTAAATAATTTATAAATACTTAATCAATAATTACACCATTTATACATATAACGTTTTATAGTCAGTTTATGATAAAATATTTTGGTTATATCGTTTATCTAAAATGAAATTCTCAGGGTGTTTTGCATTTACATTTTCATATATTTGAGATATTTCCGATATAGTTTCTTTCATATCACTTGTATCCTGAATTACTCCTTTAATTCCCATTTCTTTCTTTTTATAATCAATGTAACCAACAATAATGGGGACATTCGCCTTATTTGCCATATAATAGAATCCTTTTTTCCAATGGTCAGTTTTAGCCATTTGTCCTTCTGGCGAAAGGACAATATGTAAATTCTCGCTTTTCTCAAATAGCGAAACAACTTCATCTACGTATTCTTTGTTTCGGGAAACAGGGATTGAGCCATAAAGTTTAAAGAAATAATTTAACGGGAATTTAAAGAACTCTTTTTTAGATAAGAATTTATAGTTTATATCAGATTGCATAAGCAATAATTTCCCGTAAAACCCATCCCAGTAGCTTGTGTGTGGAGCAAATATGATAACAGATTTATCAATGCTTGGTAAATCATCTGTTATTTTCCAGCCAAGTGTTTTTAATACTTTATTTGATAATAAATTCATACGATTATTAAGTTGTTTACACAAATGACGTATAGTCTGTTTACGGTTTAAAAATCAAAAAGGCGCATCCGATTCTTTTGCCATTTCATATAATATTATTCTGTCTGTTAAATTTGGAAAATTTCTATGCAGCCAAACTACTAGCTTTCCTTCGCGTGTAAGAATTAAATCTTTTTCTCTTTTTACGGTGGCACGGGCAATAATTTGTGCTACTTTTTCTGAAGACATCATTTTCCCTTCATTTCTGGGGGTTTCTTTTTGTGGAATACCATTTTTTGTCAGGGCTGCTTTTCTAATATTTGAACTCGTAAAACCGGGATGAACAATTAAAACATGTAAACCTTTTTTAATATTTTCAAGCCGTAATGTATTAAGAAAACCATCCATCGCGTGTTTTGATGCAACATAACCGGTTCTGCCCGGTAAAGGCGTTAATCCTGTAATAGATGAAATGCCAATCAAAGTTCCCTTTTGTTTTAGCAGATAAGGCAAAGCAAACTTGGTGCAATATACAGTTCCGTAAAAATTTGTATCCATTAGCTCTTTTATAACTGATAGATCTGTATCTTCAAAATTTGCTCTCATCGATATCCCGGCATTATTGATCAATACATCAATTCTGTGGTATTTCTCAACCGATTTCTCAATCAGGTTTTCACAGTCCTCAATTTTCCTGACATCCGTTTTTACGAATATTGCATCCCCACCTTGCTTTTTTATTTCATCCTCAATTTTTTTCAATTCATTTTCATTCCGTGAGGCCAGAACAATTTTTGCTCCTTGCCTGGCAAATTCAAAAGCACAAGCTTTGCCTATACCAGAAGATGCACCTGTAATAATTACAACTTTATTATTGTAATTACTTTTTATATCTTTTTTTCTAATCCAGTACATATTTGAACTATTATTGTTTATTAGTCAGTCCTACTCAAAAAAAATTACCGAGTTAATCCTTTTGTGAGTATTCCCATCAAACTTTCAAAATAAGGAGAATATTTCTCATATTTTTCCTGTAGAAAAAATGGTATTTCGAGTCCTTTCAATACCATAATAAACACATCTAATAAAACATCCACATCTTCAATTTCTGCAAATTCTCCATTATGAACTCCTTGTAATATTATCTTTTTTAAATTCTCTTTTTCCCATTCATCTAACTCATTTCGTAAATCATCAATAAAGTCAAAATGTTCGAAGAAGTCTGCTTTTATAGTTTCGTGATAATTAGCTGCAGTGTATAACACCTCCATTCTTTTAATAAGATATTGCTTTAATTTTTCAGAAGCATTAAGGTTTGGTCTGTCAACAATAACTGACAACTGATTTTTCAGATTTACAATTTCTATTAACACAACCTCTTTAAACAAATCCTCTTTACTGGAAAAATGATAGTATAATGAACCCTTTGCTTTTCTGGAAATCTTAGCAATTTCATCCATTGTAGTTTTATGAAATCCAAACCGGCTAAACAATTTAGTTGCAACATTTACTATTTTAATCCTTGTATCTTCGAAAGACATTTTATGCTATTTTAGTTTATATGACTAATTACGTTTCAGAGTACAAAGATAGATATATTTTTCTTGAATGACAAAATAAAATAAAAAATATTTTTCGTTTTATTTCCAGAATTAAATGGTAAGATGAAATGGAAAAAGGCTAGATATTCAGTCTGTTATAAAGCAAGTCTTTTTTCAAAATCGGGTGCTATCCGGCTTTACTTATCTTTTGAAGAATATCTTTATTCAAAATTTTGATATTTCTTCCGTCTACTTCGATAATGTTATCTGTAGTAAAATCATGAATAATTTTAGTAACTGTTTCTCTTGTAGTACCAATATACTCTCCAAATTCCACCCTAGTCAATGGAAGTTCGAATTCATCGCTCTCAAAAATATAATCGGAAAAATACAGCAAAGCCTCAGCAAATGTGGCAGTTAATTGTTTTTGCATCTTGTTTACACAATATTGATAGTGGCTTACAATACCATGGCTTAAAGTTTTTATTAACTCCAAAGCAAACTTTCCATTGTTCTGAATTAAGTATTTGTATCCTGGATATTCAACAAAACATGTTATCGTGTCGTTCAGGGCTGTTACGGAATAACTATGGACTTTATTGGCAAAAACATCAGGTACACCAACAAATAAAGGTCCTTTATCTATCTTTAAAATCTCATCTTTATGGATAGGCCCGGTTAAATGTAATTTAAATATCCCAGATTTAACAAATATGATATTCTGGGTGAATGTGCCCTGTTTTATTATTCTTTCTCCTTTCTGAAACCGGATTTCCGTACTATTATTACATAATATTTCCAACTCTTCATTATTCAGGTTGAAAACCGTACTTGATTTTACAGCGCAATCTTTACACCGATTATCCTTATTGATTTCTCTCATTTGTTAGTCACAATATGAAGAAACTAATTTACATAATAAATATGATGCGAATGCAAATAATAAATGTGAAGATAACACATATATATGATAAATAAGCTTCATTTTCTTGTAGGTATATTCACATTATTTGAAATATTATCACACACCATATTTTTTGCTTAAAAGCAAATATACAACTTACTTTGTTAATTAATTAACAATAGAATTAAAACTTAATAATTATTTAAACCCATGGAAACAAAAATTAATGAAACATTGGACTGTAAGGGACTTTCGTGCCCAATGCCAATGATGAAACTGGCCAAAACAATGAAAGGAATGCAGTCGGAAGAAATACTGGAAATGTTAGGAACTGATCCCGGAACAAAATCGGATTTACCCAGATGGTGTGACAAAAGTGGTAATATTTTGTTGGATAAAAGCGAATTACCAGGTGGGGTTTTTCGTTTTCTGATACAGAAGAAATAGGAGGTAGAAAATGTCAGAAATTAAAAAAGAAACTGGTGCATTAGGTCAGCTATATAAGACATTTTTTGCGAAGCACTGGCCCGTATGGGTTGGAGGAATAGTATTAGGTACATTGAATATTCTGCTTTTTGCTATAAAAAGTCCCTGGGGAGCAAGTGGAGGCATAAATAATTGGGGTGAAAATGTATTTGGGCTCATAGGAATATTCGGTTTGGAAAACGCAAAGCCGGTAAGTGCGAGCTTTTATGGTATGCTTTGTATTTTCCTTGTGATAGGGTCGTTTATAGGTGCACTTTTATCAAAGGAATTTGCATTGAGGATTCCTCCTAAAGGAGAGTTAATTAAAGGATTTATCGGGGGAAGTCTGATGGCGCTGGGAGCAACCTTTGGAATAGGTTGTACAATTGGCGCTTTTTTTAGTGGCATGCCTGCCATGTCGGGTGGTGCAATAATCTTTACCATAGGTTTGTTTCTTGGAGTTATTGTCGCTTTAAAATACCTTATGTGGGAAATGGAAAAATTTCCCGGATTCAGCAGCGGAAAAAGTTATAATTTCTTAGCTGGCACAGGTAAAAGCGGTGTTTGGCAAAAATGGGTGGGTTGGATAGTGCTGATTATAACTTTTATAATCGCATTCCAATATTCAGACGGCAATACAATAATGACGTGGTTTATTATAATAGGTATGCTTATGGGTTTAATAAGCCAGCGGTCAAGATTTTGTATTGTAAAAGCTTTCCGTGATCCATTTATGACAGGCGAAGCAGATGGTTCTGTAGGGGTAATAGCAGGTTTAATGATCGGATTATTTGGATTTACCATAATAAAATATTTTGGTATTGGAATAGGAGATATAGCACTTCGTACAAGGGAAATGACATGGGTTTTTCCTCATTTTTTTTTAAGGGCAATAATAGGTGGCTTTGTTTTTGGTCTTGGCATGACAATAGCCGGAGGCTGTGCAGTAGGAACGCTCTGGCGTGTTGGTGAAGGACAGGTTAAATTGTGGGCTTCTGCACTCGGGTTTCTTCTGGTTTCCCCTATATCAAAATTATTTATTGTACCCCCAATTGTTGCTGCAATTCCGCCAAGTTGGAATTTTAAAAACTACCTCCCTGACTATTTAGGTTATCCGGGAGCATTTGCTCTTGTTACATTAATTATCCTGATATGGTATGTATTTGTTAAGTGGAATGAAAAAACCGGAAAATTTAGTGCGTATTAATCTAAAATAAAATAAGACGATGATAAAACTAAAATTAGTTCAATGGGTATCAGTCTTCTTGCTTGTACTTTTAATTTCAGGATGTACAGGTATTTATGAGAACGGAAAAGAATTAGCCGCAGATACAAAGTCACATATTCAGGAAATTACTGTTGAGGAATTAAATAATAAAATTGAAAATTCAGAAGATTTCTTTCTGATAGATATTCGTCAATCTAAAGAATTTGAGAAAAGTAATATTCCATATTCAACATCAATTCCCCGCGGGCTTCTTGAATTCAAAATTGGAGATGAAACATTTTGGGAAGAAGAGCAATGGTATGTCCCTGAAAAAGATGCAGAAATAATAATTTATTGCAAAAAGGGTCACAGGGGAATTTTGGCAGCTAAAGTACTTTCTGAATTAGGATACTCAAATGTTAAAAACCTTAAGGGAGGAATGCGTGCATGGGATCCTGAATTTGATTCAGGAAGTGGAACGAAGCAGGAAGAAAGTGGCTGTGGTGGATAGTATTATCAGGAAAATGAAATGAATTTCAGTAAACAATTAAACGATTTAATAATGAAAACATATAAGCTCTTTCTTTTACTACTATCAGTTATAATTATTGGAGGGTGTGGTTCGAAAAAGAACAATAGTTATGATAACGTAGCTCAATTAGTTGATGATTCGCAAACCGGTATTTCTAAAGTTACGGTAAATGAGCTAAAAGCAATACTGGATCATAAAGGGGAATATAAAATTATTGACTGCCGGGAAACAGGAGAATATATCGAAGGGCATATACCCGGAGCAATTAATATTCCGAGAGGAGTATTAGAATTTTCCGATAAAATTTCAAACAGGAGAGTAACATTATATGTCTATTCTGAAACTGCTGATAGGGCTACTTTGGCTTGCCGGAGTTTAAAACTTTTGAAATATTATAAGGTTTACCTTATTGTTGGTGGCTGGCAGGAATGGAATAAAACATTCCCCAAATTAATTGAAAAAGGAGATGGTAGTACTGGAAGCAAACCGGTACCAAAAGTGGAAGAATCAGGTGGTTGCGGTTGATATTATTATGCAAATAAAATATGATAATTAATAAAATAACAATCTTAAAAAAATAAATTATGGCAAAATTATGTATAGGACTTTTTTCAGGAAGTCTGGATAAGTTAACAGCAGCAGGAGTGATCCTTAGTGGAGCCGCAGCAGATGATATGGATGTAGAAGTTTTTGTATTGCTTCAAGGTGCTCGTGCTTTTATTAAAGGCAACGAAAACAAAATCGATAATCTGGCTGAAGCCTCTCATTTAAAAGATGAATTCACCAGTGCATTGGAAAAGTTAAATGTTTCTACCTGGTATGAATTCTTCAAGATGACCAAAGAGATGACAAATGTTAAAATATACATCTGTAGTCTTGCCGGCAAAATATGGGGTGGTGAAAAATTAGAAGATTTCAATGACCTTACAGATGACATCTGCGGAATTGGAGAATATTTGACTGCTGCCGAGGAAGCAGATATTCACATGTTCATTTAAAAATGATTTCAGAATTAAAAAGAAAGTGAGATTCAATTTTTTATATAAACCTTAAAACATAATAAATCATGACAACAGCAGAAATAATCACACTAACAGTTACTAAAACTGTTGACGCAAGGGGAACAGCTTGCCCGGGCCCATTATTGGAAGCAAAAAAAGCAATTGGAACGATCAATTCGGGAGAAATTATGGAAGTTCTTTCAGCCGATGAAGGAACAAAACGTGATATTCCTAAATGGGCCAATAAAAAGGGCCATGAATATTTGGGTACTGTTGAAGAATCAGGCTATTTCAAAATCTATTTGAAAAAAGGATAGTAGTTATGGAGGTAAATAAAACAGCTCCAAAGATTCTTGTATTCTCTACGGAAAAAATTTCAGATCCCGCTATTGATTTAGCGGGGCTTCTGAAAAAGCACTATCCGCCAACAGTTTACACTATCAATGTGCCATGTTCAAGTGCCATCAAATCCAGATGGATATTACATGCATTTGAGAAGGGTTTTGACGGAGTATTTATTGCTGCTGACGGAACCGATTGCTCGTATAGTGAAACTTGTACGGAAAGAACCGGGGAAGTAGTTAAGCAAACTCATGATTTAATGAAAGAAAAAGGAATTGACCCTGCTAAATTAAAAATGTCAGCAATATGTTCAGTTTGTTCCGAGCCTTTTGTTAAACACATGAAAAATTTTGTTAACGCATTATCAAATTAAGATTTGTTCATAAAGCCTGAAAGTTTAAATAAAATGGCACAATCAAAAGAATATGATGTTCTTGTAATTGGTGGAGGAATAGCCGGTGAAGAAGCGGCATTAAACCTTGCTAACATCGGCTACAAAGTAATACTTGTAGAAAAAGACCTTTCCATAGGTGGGAAAATGATTCATCTCAGCAAGGTTTTCCCAACTCTCGATTGCGGTGCATGTATTACAACACCAAAAGTTTCGGAAACGGCAAGGCATCCGAATATTGCAATATTTACTTATAGCGAAGTTAAGGATATTGAAAAACATGCTGAAAATGATTTCTCAGCTACTCTTGTTGAAAAACCAAGATATGTTAAGGATGACTGTACAGGCTGCCAGATATGTGAAGACAAATGCCCTGTAGTTGTCGAAGATCAATATCAATGGGGTATGGTAGGAAGAAAAGCGGTTTATGTACCATTCAGTATTGCCAATCCGCGGATAGCAGCAATAGATATTGAAAATTGCAGTCTTTGCGGAATATGCGAAAAGGTTTGCCCTTCCAATTCAATTGATTTTTCCCAGGTAGAAAAGATAAGTACTATTAAGATTAAATCTGTAATTATTGCAACAGGATTTGAACTTTTCGACCCGTTACTTATTCCAAGGTATGGATATGGAAAATTCAAAAATGTTGTTACATCCATGCAAATGGAAAGGCAATTGGTTCCAACCCGCCCGTTCAATAATGTGCTTCGTCCTAAGGATGGGAAAATGCCCGACAATATTGCCTATGTATTGTGTACAGGCTCGCGCGACGAAACCGTTGGAAACCCGATTTGTTCGCAGGTATGCTGTATGTATTCTGTAAAACAGGCTCAACTGCTGATGGGCGCATTGCCCATGGCCGATGTAACAATATATTATATAAATATCCGTGCATTTGGTAAAGGTTTCTGCGAATTTTTCCAGCAGGCAAAAGGAATGGGTGTTGAATTTATTAAAGGAAAAGCAGGTTTGATTAAAGAAAAAGAAAACGGAAACCTGATTATCCGATACGAAGATATCCGGGAAGGAAAAGTTAAAGAAGCAGAACATGACCTTGTTGTTCTTTCGGTAGGTGTTTTACCAAATACGGATTTTACTAAAATGTTTAAGCATACCAAGGTAGAGCAAGACGATTACAATTATGTGAACAAAGTGGATGAACTCTGTTGCCCGGCAAAAACAAATATTGACGGTGTTTTTGTTGCGGGTACTTCATCGGGGCCATTGGATATTCCCGATTCAATATTATCTGCCGGAGCAGCCTCAGCCGAAGCTGCTGGTTATTTGAAAGGAGGTGCAAAATGAGAAACAGAATAGGTGTATATATTTGTTATTGCGGGTCAAATATTTCTGATTATGTTGACTGCGAAAAAGTAAAAGAAATTGCCGGTGAAGAAAATGAGGTTGTTCTTTCAAAAACAACAATGTTTGCTTGTTCCGATTCTGCTCAAAACGAAATTGCCGATGATATCAAGGAGCAAAATCTTGATGCAATTGTCGTTGCTTCCTGTTCGCCAAAGCTTCATTTAAATACTTTCAGAAATGTTGCCCAGCGAGCAGGATTAAATCCATATAATTATATCCAGGTTAATATTCGGGAACAGTGCTCCTGGGCACATTCTGATACGCCGCCACAAGCAACCGAAAAGGCCATAAAACTGGTGCAGGCAGGTATCGCAAGGGCGAAACAATCGCAGGCATTAACACCCATGTCAATCCCATCGAATAATGCGGCTCTTGTTGTTGGTGCAGGAATTGCCGGAATGCGTGCAGCAATTGAACTTGCCGAAATGGGTACCGAAGTATTTTTAATCGAAAGAGAATATTTTGTTGGAGGAAGAGCATCACAATGGAATGAATTGTTTACTACCAATGAAACCGGTCGCGAAGTCATTTCCAGGCTTTATAATACAATCATGGAAACAAATAATATTACGCTGTTTACCGGTGCTGATATCGATTCAAAATCAGGAAGTGTAGGAAATTTTGATATTAAAATAAAAATAAGGCCTAGACATATAAAACCCGATTGTAAAATAGATTGGGAAAAATTTAATAAAGTCGTGGAAATATGCCCGGTTGAATTTGATGACCCGTTTAACTTTGGTTTGACCAAACAAAAAGCCATTTACAAAAATTTCCCAAGTGAATTTCCTGAATTACCAACAATTGATGTTGAACATTGTAACAAATGTGGTGAGTGTGTTACTATTTGTGACGAAATTGACTTAGACCAAAAAGAAGAAATTCTCAATATCAATGTCGGAGCAATTTTATTAACTACCGGAGCCAGTCCGTATGAACCTAAAAACGGCGAATTTGGATATAAAGAAATTGATAGTGTTGTTACGCTACAACAACTAAAACGCTTGATTGAATTAAATGAAAATGAGTTAATTCATCATGATAAAAAAATAAAAAACATTGCGTATGTATATTGTGTAGGCAGTCGGCAGGTTGATGGTGAAAATAAATATTGCTCGCGTTATTGTTGCACATCGGCAATTCATACAGCAATAATGGTAAAGGAAAAATACAAAGCAATTAACAACTTCCATTTCACCAGGGGAATACGTACATACGGAAAGCAAGAACTCCTGTTCAATAAAGCATCCGAACAGGGAGATATATTTTTGCAATCTTTTGATGATTCACCAACTGAAGTTTATAAGGAAAATGGACATACTGTTGTAAAAATCAATGACATATTAACGGCTGACAAAGAACTAACAGTTAATGCCGACCTCGTTGTATTGGTTACAGGCCTGGTGCCGAGAAAGAACGATTCAATCAATAATATTTTGAAAGTACCCATTGGAAGGGATAAGTTTTACAATGAAATCCACCCAAAACTCCGGCCTGTTGAAACTGTGATTGACGGGGTACTTATTGCCGGAGCATGTCAGGCTCCCTTAAATATTACGGAATCTGTTAAATCATCATTATCTGCTGCTGTAAAAGTTAATTCCCTGATAAGTAAAGGTGAAATTGAATTAGAGCCAACGCTTGCACAGATTGATAAATCAACGTGTAACTGGTGTGACAAATGTACTGCCGTTTGTCCTTACGATGCAATTGTAAAAGAAGAGCATAACGGTAAAATGATAGCAGTTGTTAACGAAGCAAATTGTAAGGGATGTGGCATGTGCCTTCCCGTATGTCCTTCAAATTCAATTCAATTGATTGGATATACCGATGTGGAAATTGAAAGCATGATAAGTGCTTTAATTGATTAAGAAATCGTAAAAATTAGGAAGCGATGAAAAAGACAATTGATGTAATGAAAGCTAAACGCAAAGTTTCTCAAAGAGTAAAGGATAACATGAAAGCATTTAACAAACTCAAGAAACAGATATTAAAAACGCTTGAAGCAGGTGAGAAAACTATTCCTGAAATAGCAAAGGAGATGGAAGATGATATTGATGCTATTACCTATAATTTAATGACACTGCTGAAGTATGGTTTTATTGAAGCAGGCGAAATAGACGATGATGACGAATATTATTATTACAAACTAAAGAACAAAAAATAAGATGGCACAGATAAATCCCGATTTCGCGAAAGAATTAAAAGAATATGGTGCATTCGATTTCAATGCTTGCTATAATTGTGGCAATTGTACCGCTGTTTGTTCTTTATCAGATGAAAACAATTCATTTCCAAGGAAAATGATCAGATTAAGTGTCTTAGGCTTGGAAGATGAATTGCAGGCTTCTGTTGATCCTTGGTTATGCTATTATTGTGGCGAATGCAGCGAAACATGTCCCCAACAAACCGACCCTGGTGAATTAATGATGTCCTTGAGGCGATACCTAACAGCGAAATACGATTGGACAGGTTTGGCAGGTAAAATATATACATCTAAAGTATGGGAATTTGGCGCAATTATATTCCTCGCTGCTGTTATCCTTTTATTGTTCATATTTTTTCATGGACCAATGACAACCGAATTAACAGCCGATGGTGGCGTTAAACTCAACACTTTTGCCCCTTGGAAACAAATTGAAATTGGCGACTGGATTATGGCCGGATTCCTGGCATTCTTTTTACTGAGCAATATCTTAAATATGTATTTAAAAATTGTTGTAAGTCGAAAAGATATTCATATTCCAATCAAAGTATATTTTGCAGAATTATGGGCACTTGTGCTTCATTTTGCTACGCAATTGCAGTTTTCAAAATGCGATACTGAATTAACCGGTAAAAAATATGAGTTTAGTACTTATTGGATAATTCATCTGTTCCTCATGACGAGTTATGTCATTATGTTAGTAATGATAATGGTATTTCTCCCCTGGTTTCAAACAGATAATATTTATGAATGGTGGCATCCACAGCGATTATTAGGCTATTATGCCACAATCGGATTAACTGTTGGTGTCGTGTATTTCTTTATTGAACGAATGAAGAAGGCATCGGAAAAAAGCAAACACTCTCACATTACAGACTGGACTTTCCTGGTATTATTATTCCTGACTACAATAACAGGGATATTGGTTCATTTCTTCAGGATTTACGGCCTGCCGTATGCCACTTATTATATGTACGTTTTTCACCTGATGGTACTTTTCCCGATGTTGATGATAGAAGTACCATTTTCTAAATGGTCGCATTTGGCTTACAGGCCTTTTGCCATATATTTTAATAATCTGATAAAGGCAGCACAGCCTGCAAAAGCGAAAAATATTGTACCGTCATTGGCATAAATTATATTGATGAAGTTTAGGAAATAAACATATGAATTAAAGATTTTAAATCACATAAAAAACACGAATCATGGAAACAGAAAAACTATTATGTAAATGTGGGTCAGCATGTATGATATTCCTTTTGGGTAGTATAGCTGTTGGTTTTATTGCTTGTGCTGCAGCTTTAATATACCTCATTGTTTGTATGTGTGGAGGATGATTTCGCGAAACCACCCCGTTTCAGAAAATATTGTCCTTTATAAAACTGATATATGGGATTCTTCTGTATGGGAAGAGTTTAGTCAGCCAACGAAGACTGATGAAAAACAGCTTTGATTATGGATGTTTCGGATATCCAGGTACTTTGCAAATCTTCATTAGCTGTGTTTTACTTCTCCTGTACTTTATTATCTTCTTCTTTTTTAAGGGCGAGAAATTTTATCCTGTGCCTGTATTTTTTTAAACCCCATCCAACAGGTATAAGGAGTAACCATCCCAGCGTCCAAATACCGGGACCAAACCAGGCGAGTGGAAAAGTAAGGACAGAAACAATGGGTTCGGGCATAAGCTGAATGTACATTGACTCCTTTTCTAATTTTGAAGGAGCATCACTAACCAGATTGTTTTTTAATGCATAATGCCAACTCCACACCGATAGAAATCCGGCAACAGCCAAAAATAAACTCTGCATTTGCATCAATATAACCTCACCTCCAAATTGCGTATCCAGGCGAACGAAATAAATGTAAAGCATAAGTGAAAATATTTGCAATATTGACAATGTTGAATGTGTGCTGTTTGTTCTTTTGAGGTTGCCAAATTGCAGATTACTCATCCCCCAATACAAAATCACCAATACAAGCCCGATGATGATCACGGTATAATTCAAGTAGCTTTCGGTGAGCACTGAATATAATTCTTCCCTGCCAAAATGATCGATTTCCGGATTAGGCATAAGCGTGAATAATTTGTAGATCATCAATGCATATAGCACATCAATAATAACTCCAAGTCGAAATAGTTGTTTTTCACCTCTTTCCGATAGGGCTTGCGTTATTTCCTTCTTAGGTTGCCAAATTTTTTTAATCATGATCTTGTAGTTTTTGTTGTGGATTATCAATTAGAATTGCTCGTGAGCGATAAACAAAAAGAGAACGAAGTTTATCCCAGAAGTCACCTCCCAATACAAAAAGACTTATTACTAGTAACACATCTCCGGTAATTAGAATATATAATAGATTGTTTTTAATAAACGGTACAAAATCCCAGATATAAGGAATTACAAGACCTGATAATATTGATAAAGAAAAAAAGATTAAACCAATAATATATCGTGGCTTACTCACGGTATCAGGAGGACCATATCTTTTTAGCCAACCAAATATTTTATCCTTAAGGTATTGAAATCCAGCTCTCCCCAGTATTCCAACAGCAATAAGCATGAATAATTCTAAAATTCCCAATGCAAGGAGACCTGAGAGAAGTGTTTTCATACCGGTTGATAGTTCAAGGCTCAATACCCAGGGAATTAATAAGGGACTTAAAAAACCCGAAACAAAAACGATTCCTCCCCAGATCAATCGGCTTTTTGGTGGCTTTTGCATATCAATTTTTTGTGAAGTTGTGTTTAATATTAGAAGATAAAAGTACATTTTTACTTAAAGCAATAATATACCATAACTAATTTTCCAAAGGTATTGTCATGAAGAAAGTATATCCTATTTTTGCAAATTAATCCTAATTATAAAAATTGTTATAAAATGAAAAAACACCTGTTAACAAGCTTGTTTTTATTAACTGCTTTTTTCGCCTTTTCACAAAACGATGAGGCAATTCACCATGTTTTAAATGTAGAGATTTCACCCGAAACTTCTCACATTGTAGTAACTGACTCCCTCTTTAATGTTGGGGCTGATGAATTGGTGTTTAGCCTGAATGCATCGCTTACACCAATTACATTTTCGAAAAATGTAAAAGCTGAACAGTTGGCTGCTGATGCAGAAGCGAATGATGTAGGTATGGACAGGGACGATAGTAGTGGCAGTAGCGGACTGAAACTTAACAAATGGAAACTGATACTAAAAAAGGGAACAAATAGTTTTGTAGTTCATTACGAAGGTGAAATTAGCGTGCCATTTAGCGAAAGCGAGGAAAACTACCAAAGGGGTTTTGCTGAGTCACCGGGAATTATCAGCGAGACAGGAATTTATCTGGCTGGCTCAACCTATTGGGTTCCTACCATTGATGAAAAACTGTCTACTTATCAGTTAAACACTACTTTACCCGATGGATGGAAAACAGTTTCACAAGGAGAAAGAACTGCTGAAAGCATTAGCAATAACCAACATTTTGACACCTGGTTTTGTGACAGGCCACAGGAAGAAATCTTTTTAATTGGGGCGCGATTTAACGAATATTCGCACAGCATGAATAGCGGCATCAAAGCGATGGCTTTTTTGCGTACACCTGACGAAGGACTTGCCAACAAATATCTGGAAGTTACCGAGCAGTACATGGACATGTACCAAAAGTTGGTCGGACCATATCCGTACACCAAATTTGCCCTGGTCGAGAATTTCTGGGAAACCGGTTATGGTATGCCCTCGTTTACACTTCTTGGAGAGAAAGTCATTCGCTTTCCTTTCATTTTGCATTCATCTTATCCGCACGAACTGTTGCACAACTGGTGGGGAAACAGCGTGTATGTTGATTTTGAAACAGGCAACTGGTGCGAGGGAATAACGGTATACATGGCTGATCATTTGATTAAAGAGCAACGCGGTCAGGGCGAAGCATACCGTCGTTCTACCCTGCAAAAGTTCACCAATGTAGTGGACGAAACCAACGACTTTCCAGTAAACAAATTCTTATCGCGACATGATGCAGCCAGTGAAGCCATTGGATACGGAAAATCCATGATGATGTGGCATATGCTCCGGCGGCAGTTGGGCGATGATGATTTTAAGAAAACATTTTCTCTTTTTAATGAAAACTACAAATTCAAGGTCGCTTCTTTTGACGACATAAGGGTGTCTGCCGAAGAGGTCTCAGGCATGGATTTAAAACCATTTTTCACCCAATGGCTTACACGTACCGGTGCACCTGAAATAGCCATAAAAGATGTGAATGTAAATAGGTACAACAAGCAATTCAGGGTGTTTCTTACACTTGAACAAAAACAAAAAGCAGATGCTTTTAATGTCGATGTTCCTGTGGTTATTGCTACCAAAAATGGCCTCGAAACATTTGTTGTTACGCTGAAAGAGAAAACACAGGGATTCCAGTTTAATTTAAATGATAAGCCTCTGAAACTGGTAATTGACCCCCAATATGACGTTTTCAGAACGCTGCATCCGATGGAGGTTCCGCCTACCTGGTCGAAAATTTTAGCAAGCAAGGAAAACCTGCTTGTATTACCTTCAAAAGCAGAGGACAATAAGAAGCAATTATACCTGGAATTTGTCAAACAATGGCAGGCTGCAGATAACGATGCCTTTGAAGTTGTTTTTGATGAGAACCTGAAATCCTTACCAAAAGATAAAACAGCCTGGATTATTGGTTTCGAAAACCTGTTTGTAGATATGATAAATTCATCATTAAAAAATTACAACTCTTCGCTGCATAGTGATTCTGTTGAGTATCAAAGTAAGATGATTGCTACGGAAAACCACAGCTTTATTTTGACGGTATTTGATGAACAGGATATCAACAACAGTCATGCTTTTATTGCCATCGATAACAAAGAATCGATTCCCGGTCTTATCCGAAAATTGCCTCATTATGGAAAATACAGCTATCTTTCTTTTGAAGGTGATGAGCCGGTGAATGTAGCAAAAGGACAATGGCCGGTACTCAATTCTCCCCTGGTTAAGGTATTTGAAAGTAGTGCACAAAGTATAAAAATGACAGAGAAACGGGAGCCTCTGGCAACAATTGCTCCTGTTTTTTCCGAGAATAGAATGTTGAAACATATTGAATATTTAGCATCAGATGAACTGAAGGGTAGGGGACTGGGAACAGATGAAATTGATATTGCTGCTGAATACATTGCCGAAAAATTTAAAGAATACGGATTACAGCCAATGGGCAACTCGTATTTCCAGCAATTTTCTCATACTTTTCCTGACAAAGGTGAAATGCAAATGAAAAATGTGGTGGCTATTATTCCCGGTACTGATGAGAAACTGAAAGATTCACCCGTTGTACTTTCTGCTCATTACGATCATCTTGGACTGGGTTGGCCCGATGTACGTAAAGGCAATGAAGGTAAAATCCATTATGGTGCTGACGACAATGCCAGTGGTGTTTCTATAATGCTGGAGATAGCAAGGTCGATGGGTAAAACCGTCCGTCCGAAACGGACAATTATTTTTGTTGCATTTACCGCAGAAGAAGCCGGTTTGATTGGTTCCCGTTATTTTGTGAGTCAACTTAAGAAGCATTACAAAGGTGATGTAATTGCCGACATTAACCTTGATACCGATGGCCGTTTATTCGATAATAAACTGATGGTTATCAATTCATCTTCGGCCAAGGAGTGGAAGTTTGTTTTTATGGGCACCGACTACACCACAGGTGTAAAAACGGAATTAATTACCCAGGATCTGGATGCCAGCGATCAGGTGGCATTCATCGAAAAGGGAATACCGGCGGTGCAGTTGTTCTCGGGACCCAATGAAGACTATCACCGTCCATCCGACACTTACGATAAGATTGATGGAAAAGGACTTGTTAAGGTGGCCATGGTTGCTAAAGAAGTAGTGGTTTACCTGGGCGACCGGGATACCCCTTTTGAATACACTGGAAAAGCTACACCGGCAACGCAGTCAACATCTCAACCAAAAACTGTTCGCAAGGCAGCTACAGGTTCTATCCCCGATTTTTCATACCAGGGAGAAGGTGTGAAGGTCAGTTCGGTAAAAGAAGATTCTCCGGGTGCAAAAGCTGGTTTGCTAAAAGGCGATATCATTATCGTTTTCGGCGATGAGAAAGTCAGTAATTTGATGGATTATTCTAATGCGCTAAAAAAGTACCAGCCGGGTGATGTAGTTGATATGACTATTTTAAGGGATGGACAGGAAAAAGTAATCTCCATTACTTTAGGAGAGCGATAAATACAGTAAATTAAAATATGTCAATAGCAGATTATTTTTCTAAGGACCCTGACCAACGCGCAAGGTTTATTTTTAATTTCATTGCCCCGATATACGGCAAGGCAGATGCAGGACTGATAAAAAATTATTCCCATTCAATTGATATCTTGGATTCTGAAATTGGAATTCGCGGAAAACATGTGCTTGACATTGGAACCGGAACCGGGGCCTGGGCAGAAATGTTCCGTTTGGAAGGGGCTGAAAAAGTGCATGGCATCGACTTCTCATCCAAAATGCTTGAGGCAGGTAGGCGAAAGCACCCGGAACTTTCTTTTACAATTGGTAATGCAGAAAATCTGTTGGATATTGATGATAACTCCTATGATATTGTTACAGCATCCTATGTTTTGCACGGAGTGAAACAAGATAAAAGAAGAAAGATGTTAGAGGAGATGAAAAGGGTTTCAAAAAAGCATGTTATAATCCATGATTTTGTGGGCCGTACACATTTATTTCTCCGTTTTTTGGAATTTATGGAAAGAAGCGACTACAAAAATTTTAAGACTAGATTTTGTGATGAATTGAAAAGTATGTTCATCGAAACAAAAAGGCTCGAATCCATCAATGGTAGCGGATTGTATTTCGCCATCAAAAAATGATAGAATAAATTCCAAATAGTGTCTTAGCATTATCATTCTGTTTATTGTTAATTTAGTAGGTGGTATTCAATAGTTAAATCATAAGATTTCACAATGTTTTATCGAGATCATTTGTTTTATCAAGCACTGCAATGCCCAAACACATTTTGATAATGAAAATTGCCAGGATTAGCATATGTCTCTTTCTATTATTTACTTTGACTTTTGCATTCTATGGCCAGGAAATAACCCAAAGCATACGAGGCAAAGTAGTTGATAAAGATTCGCAAATGCCGCTTCCTGGAGCGAGTCTGATCATTGCAGATTCTGATCCTCAAATAGGTACAACAACAGATGAATATGGTGAATTTAATTTTGGGTTGTTGCCCGTTGGAAATTATAATGTTGTAGTTTTTTATGTAGGCTATGAAATGACCACCATTAGTAATGTTTTGCTAAGGTCAGGTAAAGAAACGGTATTAACCATCGCACTAACTGAATCGGTTCAAAGCCTGGATGAAATTATTATCTCCGGTGGCCAAAATAAATCAGAGGCCATCAATAAAATGGCTACGGTTAGTGTGATGAAGTTTAATGTGGAAGCGATGCAACATTACGCAGGAACAATCAATGATGCAGCACGAGTGGTTTCTTCTTTTGCCGGGGTTGCCGTAAATCCTTCCGGTGCCAACGACATTATCATTCGTGGCAATTCGCCCAGGGGCATGATGTGGCGGCTGGAAGGAATAGATATTCCAAATCCCAATCACTATGCCGAAGAAGGTTCATCTGGAGGTGGACTGAGTATCCTGAACGCTGCTGTGCTGGCCAATTCCGATTTTTTTACCGGGGCATTTCCTGCTGAATACGGCAATGCTTATTCGGGCATCTTTGACATGAGACTCCGAAACGGAAATAACCAGAAAAGAGAATATTCCTTCCAGGCTGGGTTTGTTGGTGTTGATGTTACTCTTGAGGGCCCTTTCAGTAAACAACATCCGACTTCCTATCTTGTTAATTATCGGTTTTCGTCACTTGCTATGATAAGGGCGATTGGAATAAATCTAAGGGGGGATGCAGTTCCGGCTTTTCAGGACTTGACATTCAAAATCAATGCGCCTACAAGGAATTTGGGTACGTTTACTTTTTTCGGTATCGGGGGAATCAGCAAAGTATTTGAAGAGGAAAACACTTTCACCAATGATTACCGAACCGATATGGGTGTTCTGGGCTTAAAAAACGTTTTTTTCATTAATAAATTGGTCTATATTACTAGTATTGTTGCTTATTCAGCAACCAGAAACAAATGGGATTTTAAAAAACCTGATCAGAACAATAATTTCACCACCAGGGCTACTGACAACCTAATTTATCAAACACCGAAAATCTCCGTAATCTTAAATAAGAAATTTAATGCCAGAAACTTACTCAGGGTGGGTGCAATCAGCAGTTTTATCAATTACAAACTTTTATCCGATCGATACAATTATGAATTTAACAAGTTGGTCACTGAACTTGACCAGACAGGTGCAACAACGCTTTTAGAGGCATTTGCTGACTGGAAACACCGTTTTAATGAAAAAGTAACTCTTGTTGCCGGTTTACACAGCATGTACCTATTCCTGAATGGGAATTATACCCTGGAACCAAGACTGGGATTGAAATGGCAGTTTGCTCCTTCACAGGCTTTCAGTTTAGGGCTTGGTGTGCATAGCAAAATGGAATCCTTGTCAACTTATTACGCACAGCAAATCAGGCCTGACGGGTCTGTTGTGTTTCCTAACGAAAATCTCGATTTCATTAAAGCCATGCATTATGTTATCGGATATGAGAATATGTTGAATGAAAGCCTGCTCCTGAAAGTAGAATTGTATTATCAGTACCTGTTCAATGTACCGGTAGAAAACAGCGACACAAGTAGTTTTTCGGTTTTGAATTACAATTTCGGCTATACCAACCGAAGCCTTGTAAACACAGGGGAGGGAAGAAATATCGGCATGGAAATTACTCTGGAGAAATATTTTTCACGGAACTATTATTATATGGTCACCCTTTCCTTGTTCGATTCAAAATACAAAGCCATGGATGCTGTTGTGAGAAATACCCGTTATAACAGCAATCATATTCTTAACCTGATGGGAGGGAAAGACTTTCATATTGGCAAAGGCCTAAAAAAACGAGTACTGGGAATTAACCTGAAAGGAACCTGGGCCGGCGGTCAGTGGGCGACCCCAATAGATGTTGAATGCTCGGAGGATGAGGGTTATACCGTGCGGGATGAAAAAAATGCCTTTTCAGAACAATGGCCTGATTTTTTCCGCTTCGACTTCAAAGTATATTTATCGAGGAACAGGAAAAAAGCAACACATACCTTTGAAATAGACATCCAGAACTTTACAAACCAGTTGAATGTCATAGGCGATTATTACGATAATAATGCAGGAAAAGTCGAGACAATTACCCAGATGGGATTTGTTCCGATATTTAATTACAGGGTGGAATTTTAAGCCCTAACCGAATTATATCTGCGACCTAAGCTTAAGTTCTTAATCATTAAATCATCTCCAATTGAAGTGATATTTAAGCGCTACGTGAATCACGTAAATTTTGTTAAAATTGAAATTTATATTCAATCAAAATAGCATTTGAAATAGGGTTCGCTTATCCACTTTTTCTAAATGAAATACGATCGTATTTGCCTGCATATTAGAATGTTTCGTTAGCTCTATTCCAAATAAATCAGATTGCTGTTAATAACATAACAGTCAGATAATTAGTCCTCCTAAATGAATCTACATATATACATATATATATAATATGATATATGTCATATTCTTTATATATTTTTGCCGTCTTTAATTGGAATTAATGCAGTAATAAAATACGTTATGGATCTATCAGTTAGTTATTTAGGATTAAAAATTAAATCACCAATTGTAGTAGGTAGCTCAGGACTCACCAATTCGGTTGATAATCTCAAAGCAATTGAAAAAAGTGGTGCAGGTGCAGTTGTTTTAAAATCAATATTTGAAGAAGAGATATACAACGAATATGAAAGTATAATCCGCGAGGAGTTAAAAGAAGAGGTTCCCAATGTTGGCTATCTTGATTATTATGACTTTAAGATTAAAGAGGAAAATATTAAAGGTTACTTGGAACTAATTAAAAACGCAAAGCAGGAAATCAATATTCCGGTTATTGCGAGTATCAATTGTGTTTGTTCTTATGAATGGACCTTTTTTGCAAAAAGAATCCAGGAAGCAGGAGCAGATGCACTTGAGGTAAATTTATTTATCCTTCCTTCAGACTTTTCGATGACTTGCGAAGAGATTGAAAAGAAATACTTCAAATTGATTGAAAAGATCAAAGAGAACCTGAACATTCCTATAGCTATCAAAATCAGTTATTATTTCTCTAATCTGGCAGCATTTGTTAAAAAATTATCCGAAACCGGTATTGATGGAATTGTTGCATTCAACAGATTCTTCCATCCCGATTTTGATATCGATAATTTTAAGGTTATACCTTCTAATGTATTTAGTTTTCCTTCTGATCTGGCTATTTCATTAAGGTGGACTTCGATCCTTTCAGGAAGGATGGGATGCGATTTGATTGCGTCAACAGGTGTGCATGATGGTGAAGCGGTCATCAAACAATTACTTGCCGGTGCTGATGCTGTTCAAACTGTTTCTACTTTATATAAGAACGGTGTAGAATACGTTGCAGAAATGATTGCTGAACTGGAAGCTTGGATGGAAAAACATAACTTTGAAAAGATTGACGATTTCAAAGGAAAGATGAGCCAGGTAAACAGCCCCAATCCTGCCGAATACGAAAGGGTGCAGTTTATGAAATATTTTGAAGGCAAAAATTACAATCTGGATTAATCCAGTTATATACGTATTCAATCATTTACGCATTTACGAATTCATTTATTCAATATGGAAAATCTTAAATTAACCGATAAACTATCCAGATTCATCGTCAACTGGTTTTTTATGATGATCGTCTGGCTGGCTTTTACCACCTCATTTGCAGCACAGGAATTGGTAGTTGGGGCAATAATTACAGCGATTATTTCTTATTTCACCATTCCGTATTTTACTTGCTGTTTGTTAACGATTCTTTCTCCTACCAGGGTTTTCTACATGATTTACTATCTGTTTGTTTTCATATGGGAACTGATAAAATCCAATATGGACGTGGCACGCAGGGTACTCACCCCTTCACTTCCCATCAATCCGGGTATTGTGAAGTTCAAGACAAAACTAACCACTGATTATTCAAGAATGGTTTTAGCCAATAGTATTACACTTACCCCGGGAACTTTAAGTATCGATATTATTGACGATACTTTTTATGTGCACTGGATTGATGTAAAAACCACCAATCCGGAAGGGGCTTACAAAGAAATTGCAGAGAAATTCGAGAAGATACTTTTAAAAATCTTTTAATATGACCTATATATTTTATATCGCTTTATTATTTATGATGGTGGGTGTTGCTTTTGCGGCCATCCGATTTGTAAAAGGCCCGACAGCGGGAGACCGCTCTGTCGCACTCGATACACTTACCATCATTATGGTTGCGGCATTAGTTATGCTCGCCTATATTTTCGACCGCTACATCTATCTTGATGTGGCACTGGTCTACGGTGTACTTGGTTTCATTGGTGTTATAGTACTCGCCAGATATTTGGAGGGCGCCTTATGAGTTTGGTTCTTGAAATTATTGGAAGCACATTAATCCTATTCGGAAGCATTTTTTTATTGCTTGGTGGATTGGGAATTTTTAGGATGCCCGATGTTTATACGCGTCTGCAGGCAGGAACCAAAGCAACTACTTTGGGAGGAATGAGCTTGATTCTTGGTGTTGGTTTTCTTAAAGTAGAAGATGACTGGACATGGATGGTTAAAGTACTGATTATTGTCATCTTTATCGCTTTTTCAAACCCCATTAGTTCTCATGCCTTGGCACGTGCCATGTACAAAAGAAAGAGATATCCCTTTATCAAAAACGATGATGGAAATATGGATGCCTACAAAGAAGTTTCTGAAAACAAAAAAAAGGAGGAAAAATAATGACATACCTAATTCTCATTTTCTTTTTATTACTGCTCATGCTTGTTGCAGCAATATATGCTATTGTGCAAAAGGATCTGCTTTATGCAGTAATTGCTACCGGTGTAATCAGTCTGGTGCTGACTGTACTGTTTTATTTGTTACAGGCACCTGATGTGGCGCTTACTGAAGCTGCTATTGGTGTTGCATTAACAACAATTATTTTCATCATCACCATTAGGAATACTGTTCGTCATGAGGATGATTACAACAAAAAAGATGATATTAAATCTGCAGTAGAATGAAGAAATTTATTGTAATAATTACACTGGCAGTTTTGGGTTTCTATCTTGGAGAAACATTTTACGAATTGGGTTTTGGAAATGCTCGTTTTGAACATGGTGTTAAAGATACATACCTGGAAAAGACGGTAAGCGAACTACACGTTGCCAATACCGTTACTTCAATCATTGTCAATTTCAGAGGATTTGATACACTGGGAGAGGTAACCGTTCTCTTCCTTGCTGCTACAGCATTGGGTGGTATTTTATATAAAAAGAAGCACCATGCTGGCGACCGTTCGGTATTGTTTCCAGCAAGTCGAATTGTAATGTCAGGTTCAAAACTACTGTTTCCGGCAGTTATTCTACTTGGTGTTTATATATTCGTTCACGGACATTTATCACCGGGTGGTGGTTTCCAGGGAGGTACGATTGTGGCAACAGGCTTTTTACTGATGCTTTTAGCTTACGATGACTTTACCGTAAGTCACCATGTTTTATCTTACGTAGAGTCCTTTGCCGGAATTTTCTTTGTGTTGTTTGGCCTTGCTGGCTTTTGTAATGGAGGAACCTTCCTTGAGAATTTTATGCCTGTAGGAACAATGAACGACCTGTTTAGCGGGGGTATTATTCCCATTGTATACATACTAGTAGGATTTAAAGTAGCAGCTGAGTTAACAGGTTTAATCTACACAGTTTTACACGAAAAAGACTAGAAAGATGGACGAGAAGATATTTGAAATAATGCAGTTTGGCGTTTACACAGCGTCTATTTTACTGATACTGATTGGGCTGTATGCTGCACTGACTAAAAAATCACTGATTAAAATTGTAATCGGTTTATCAATTGTTGATGCCGGAATTCACTTATTATTGATAGCAATAGGATACATCAATTTAGGAACAGCACCGATTTTTTCACCCGGATATGAGGATGCCGCCGCCAAAATGGTTGACCCAGTTCCCCAGGCCCTGGTACTCACAGCCATTGTCATCGGCTTTGCCGTAACTGCTGTGGCGCTCTCATTGGTAATCAGATTATACCGACATCATCATACTTTAGAAATTGACGAAATAAAGAATTTGAAATGGTAGGAAGTCCCGTATTATTAATTGCAATCCCACTACTGGCAGCGTTTTTAATTCCGCTGTTAGGGATGATCTGGAAAGAACTGGTCAGAATAATCCCGGGCCTCGTACTGGCGTACATGATGGTGTTGTCAGCAAGTTTATTGTACTATGTGTTGGAAAATGGCCCCATCATTGAGATCCTTGCCGGATGGCGGCCACCCCTTGGAATCAACCTGGTGTTTAGTCCGCTTACCGGATTATTAACTACCATCATGACCTTCCTTGGCTTTATTGTATGGCTTTACAGTTACCGCTTTAAGCGTAATGTTGAGTTTGAACCGGCCAAAAAATACTTCATCTTTTTGATGATGTTGGTTGCCGGTGCAGTTGGTATCGTACTAACGGGTGATATCTTTAACCAGTTTGTATTTATCGAAATTGTCGGTATTTCAGCTTATGCACTCACCGCTTTTTATACTGGTCGCAATGCTGCCGAAGCATCCTTCAAATTCTTGCTGATGGGTTCTTTATCAGCTTCTGCATTGTTGATTGCTATCGCGATTATCTATTCGCAATTGGGCACTTTAAACATGGCTGACATTGCCGAAAACATCCATTTGATGAATCCTCGCTTTAAAATCATTGCCATGATATTGTTTATCATTGGTATCGGAATTGAAGCTGAAATATTCCCGCTTAACGGATGGGCACCGGATGCTTATACCGAAGCACCCGGCCCTATCGGTGCGGCATTTGCCGGTATTGTTGTCAAGGCCGGGATTTATGCCATGGTCAGGATGGTTTTTACACTATTCGATGTGTCGGGCGCAGTTGATTTCTTGCTGATTATCGGTTTGATAACCCTCATCATTGCTGAAACAGTAGCTCTCCGCCAGGAACAATTAAAACGAATGCTGGCTTATTCAAGTATCGGACAAATGGGATTGGTATTTGTAGCTTTCGGTATCGGAACCGTGGAAGGGATATTTG
>Ga0164313_10000376_pt1 | contig 35193 bp, 32 predicted proteins | sample GuaBasSedimGuay4_FD_113735 | JGI IMG/M metagenome (GOLD analysis project Ga0164313, IMG submission 113735) | Subseafloor sediment microbial communities from Guaymas Basin, Gulf of California, Mexico - Guay4, Core 4569-4, 0-3 cm | ecosystem: Environmental > Aquatic > Marine > Hydrothermal vents...
AAATCAGCATCCGTTCCGCCGACCTACTGGGCAAGGTAACCCAAAAAACCGTGAAGGTATACGGAGATTTCGAAGGCCCGGCGTTGCAGTTTAAAAATATAGCCGATGGTGACGCGGTAGGGGGAGAAACCATTGCCTTGAACGGTGCCCTTGCCGACGCCACCGGTATCACCGAATTGAAGATCAACGACCAGGTTCTTAGCTTTAACAAGGAAAAAGAAGTCTCCTTTGCCTTGAACATCAAACTTGAAGAGGGTGAAAATATAATCATGCTGGCAGCAACCGATACGGTGGGCAACATCACAACCGGTGAACTGAATCTCACGTATGTCCCGCAGCTGGCACTTATCCAACGTCACCCCCACAACCGTTTCCTGGACGCACCGCATGGTCGGGAAACCGTCCTGTTGGCATTTTCGGGAAGTTCGACCGCCATTAACACAACGGGAATTTTGTATGCCGCCAGCAATGCCAGGGCCGCGTTCAGGCTAAACTTCAAAGATCTCACCAAGGAGCAGACCGTTTATTACGACACCCTTTACGTGGACGGTACGGCCACCGGAACCTATGCAATTGAATCGGTCACCATCAACGGCGCCCCCCTGTTGATTATCCCGGGCAGGACGGTCTTCTTCAATCAACTTATGGAACTGCAGGAAGGAAAAAACGCCATCACCATCGAAGTGACGGATATAAAGGGAAACACTACCTCGAAAACAGCCATGGTCAACCACCTGGTGCCCAAGGTGCAGCAGATGGGGTCCCGCATGAGCCTGGCCATTCTCCCCTTTGAAATTAAAGGGCAGGCGGGAATCGCCGGTGAACTGGTCTACGACAACCTCATCAACGCTTTTGTGGATCAGGAAAGGTTTAACATAGTGACCAGGGGTGACGAACTCGAGGCCGTCCTGAAGGAACAGAAATTGAGCCAAACTGACCTGGTAGACAAAAAAACAGCGATCAGGGTCGGCAAACTGGTGGCCGCTGAAAGCATTCTCATGGGGACGGTGCGCGAAACAAATGACACCATCGAGATATATGCCCGTCTCATCAATACGGAATCATCCTCGATTCTGGAAGCCAAGGATGTTTTCGGCCAGGACAAGTCAATTCCCCAGATCCAATATCTGACGAACGGCCTAGCCTTGAAGCTGAAGCATAGCTTCCCCCTGATAGAAGGCATGGTAATCCAGGTCAAGGGCAATGAAATATATGCGGATTTCGGCAGTTTCAAGCGCATCAAAAAAGAGATGCGTTTCATTGTTTTCAAACGGGGAGAAGTAATCAAGCATCCTGTCACTGGAAAGGTACTGGGCAGTGACACCAGAGAACTGGGGGTGGCCACAGTAGTGAGTGTGTTCGAGGACATGTCCATTGGAAAGTTGATTGCCGATTTCGAGATAGGTGATATCCAGGTACAGGATCTGGTGATTACCAAGTAATAACAGCGTGTGCCACGTTGTTATGCAAAGCCGCTATGTCGCTACAAAATTTTGGACCGATTTTTTTAAATTATATTTTACTTTCATAGAATTTCGATGCCAGATTCATTATATTTAGACATCAGGATTTGGGGATACAGAATGCTGCCTCGTAACTGGATGAATCTATTTATGCACGTTGTGCGGCCCGTAACGGCCACAGTCCTTCGGATGTGGCTGACTTTCGGGGTTTTCGCATGGTGATATCGTTGCCATAAACAACGCTGGGATGACGTTATCCCCGACAATAGGGTCAAAATTTGGGAGGAATCAACCATGAATGACAAGAACCATGCCGATGGATCCGACCACCAGAAGATTGAAGATATCATGCGGGAAAGAGCCCGTTTGGACAGGGTCCTGCAAAAAAAATTCAAAAAACGCATGGCCATCGTCTTTACCGATGTGTGCGGATACACCCAGTATATGGATACCAGGGGGGACATCGCCGGAAGAGCCTGGATTCAAAAGCATAACGATATTGTTCTGCCCCTGATCGAGGCCAACCACGGCAAGGTGCTGAGCCTCATGGGCGACGGTGTCATGTCCTCCTTTGAAAACACACTGGATGCAGCCAAAGCCTGTATTGCCATCCAGAAAGGTCTGGATGAATACAACCGGGATACCGATGTAGCCGATGCCCTGCACGTAACCATCGGCATCAACGCCGGTAAAATTCTGATGGATGAAGATCACATTGCCGGCGACGTGGTCAATGTGGCCTCGCGCATCGAAACCAAGGCCGAGGCCGATCAGATATTGATCAGCCATTCCGCCTATGAAGACATCCGGGGCAGCGATGATGTTCTGTGCCGCCATCACGGGTCTGTCCGGGTCAAGGGCAAAGATGAAGCCCTGGAACTTTACCGTGTGATCTGGCAGGACGATGGAATTGTGGTCAGCCCAAATCCCAGGGTCAGGTCTGGAGACGCATGGTCCGAAAGGCGCCTGCAGAACCGCCCCAGCGTGCTGCAGCTTGAAGTCACCCGGGAGGACAACCGTCTGAAAATCAGTGCCCTTGAACAGGAACCAGGAGAAATCAGCACGGTACGGCAATATGAGGAAATTCCAATCCCCATTGAAAAAGTCGGCAACCGCTGCAATGAAATCGTCGACACCCTGAATGCGTGCAATCGAAAAGGGTGTATAAGCCGCGACATCCTGACCCGACTCAGAGATGTGGGGCAGGCATTCCGGGATGAACTGTTCACCCCGGATATAAAAGACAAAATCCAGACGACGGAAGCCGAGCATCTGATCATCAATCTCGATGACCAACTGGTGCAGATCCCCTGGGAACTGCTTCACGACGGCAAACAGTTCCTGTGCCAGCGTTTCAGCATGGGCCGGTTGGTCAAAACACGTCAGGCCACGGCAGGAAACGGAAACCGACGACTGGAGCGTCCCTTGAAAGCATTGATCCTGGCAGACCCGAAAGCGGACCTCAAAAATGCCCAGATGGAAGGGGTGGAGATCCTTAAATTAATGGACCAGCGTCAGGACCTGGTCAGCGCCACCCTGCGAATGGAAAACATTACGGCGAGCGCTGTCAGTTCCAAGATGAAAATTTTTGACATGGTCCATTTTGCCGGCCACTCGAACTACGTCCGCGAAAATCCGGCTGAAAGCGGGTGGCAGCTCTCTGACAGTGTCCTGAAGGCCGGTGACTTCATGAAAATGTCCGGATCAGGCGTCATGCCGGCCCTGGTCTTCTCCAATGCATGTCAATCGGCCCGCACGGAGGAGTGGACCCTGAAGCCCCACTTCCACGACGAAATATTCGGCCTGGCCAACGCCCTTATCCTCTCCGGCGTCAAACACTACATCGGCACCTTCTGGGAGATCCTGGACGAACCCGGCAGAATGTTTGCCCTCGAATTCTACAAAAATCTCTTCGCCGGCCTCACCGTCGGTGAAGCCATGCGGTGCGCCAGACTCGCCCTGATTAACGCCTATGGAGAAGAAACCATTGTCTGGGCCAGCTACCTGCTCTATGGCGACCCCACCTTCAACTACATGGACCAGATCCGCTCGACGCCGAAGGCACCGGAAATCGACGAAAATATTTCCACTGAAAAACCTGTGGATGAAACTGTTGAACTCAATACCCGGGCCAAAAAAAACAAGGTAGATCCTGAAAAGGAGGTCGTCAAAAAGAAATCGCCCACAACGCGGGTGGCCGTTGCCGGAATAGTGGTAGTTATTGCCCTGTTGACCCTTTTTTATTCCGGCATCTTCAAAACCGACACCACCCAACAGGAGCAGGCTCTGCTGGCATACTACACCAGCGGCAACTTCGAACAGGCATTAACCGCCGCCCGTGAACTGACCGCCAAAAACGCTGAAATCCGTCTGAGCTATCTGGTGGAGGGGGACATCTTCCTGCGTCAGGGTGATCTCGAAGCGGCCAGAACAGCTTATGAAAAAGCCATGGAGGCCTCCAAGGGCACTGATGTCCAGAAAGCCGATGCCCTGATCGGGTTGGGCCGGCTGGCATCGCTGCAAAATCAAAAAGACACTGCCATAGAATACTACGAACAGGCCACCCGGACAGCGCCTGGCAGCAGCCGGGGATTTCTCTCCCAGGCCATGCTGATCAGTCAAAAAGGTGATGCAGAGACCGCCCTTGGGCTGCTGAAGAAAGCCCACCAACAGGATCCTCATAATGCCGCGATTACGGCGATCACCAATGATACCCGCAGACAGGTGGAGCTTGCCAGGGATGAAAAAAAGCAGCAGCGAATCGACAACCTGGTCCAGGATCTTTTAGACAGCATGGACCAGCCGCCGCGTGGGACTCCCGGTGACGGTTGGACATCGCAGCCCCTGACCCTCTGGATCATGGATTTTAAATCGAAAGGCTACTCTGCTCAGGAAGGGGAAAATACCCTGCTGCTTTCAAGCCTGACAGACCAGCTCCTGCAAAAGGGACGTGTTCAGATCGTGGAGCGGGCTCTTTGAGACAAACTCCTTGGAGAACTCAAACTGGGTTCATCCGAACTCGCTGACCGCCGCACCGCTCTGGCGGTGGGCAAGCTCATGGCCGCCCGTCTGATCGTCTCCGGCACGATTGTCTATTCCGGCCCCCACACCCAGGTGTCGCTGCGCATGTTTGAAACTGAGACCGGCCGCATCACGGCCGCCATCAATGAAACAATGGGCAGCTCAGTACCTGTGTCGGAACTGGCCGGCCAGATAACCGGCAACCTGAGTACCAAGTTGGATGAAAAATATCCGATCAGGGGAAAAATCGTCAAGCTGGACGGCAATACCGCCTGGATGAATATCGGGGCCAACGTCGGGGTGGTTGAAGGCCAGACCTATAAAGCCGTCAATCAGGAAACAGTTCTTGAAGTTGTGGCAGTGGCATCTGAGGAAAGCGCCGCCCGTATCCCAGAGAATGCAACGCTTCCCGAAGCTGGACAAGCCGTCGAAATCCTCTATCAATAGAAATTATAAATCATCGGAGGCTTTTTAACAATTATTTTAGAGGATGCGGTTTTTGCCCTGATCCTTGGCCCGTTGGACGGCCTTATCAGCCATCCCCACCAGGCCGAGGACATCCCCGGATGCTTCTTTGAAGGACGCGATGCCGCCGCTCAGGGTAACATTGATTTCTTTCCCTTCCCAGCCAAAAGCCATTTTCTCCACTCCGGCCCGAACCCGCTCTCCAATGATGCCGGCATTCTTTTTATTGGTTTCCGGTAAAACCAGCACCAGTTCCTCCCCACCATAGCGTCCAGCACTGTCCTCCTGTCGCTTTTCATGAAGAATCGTGGCCGCCACATGCCTCAAAGCTTCGTCGCCGGCCTGATGCCCGTGGATATCATTGACGCGCTTGAAGTTGTCCAGATCAAAGAAAATAATGGAGAATTCCAGCTGGTGCCGCTTGGCACGGTTCAGCTCATTGTTGAGCACATCGTCCAGGGCCTGGCGGTTCAACATGTTGGTCAGACTATCGTACCTGCTGTTTTTCAACGTTTTTTCAAACACATGGATCTCGACGACTTTCGGGTTTTTCAATGATTTCTGAACAGAACAAAAATAATCGCAAATGGCCGTCCTCAGACTGATGGTTCTGCCCAGGGCTTTGCTCATCTCATTGTACAGGATGAGAATGTCTTTCCAGGATGTCTTGGCTGTTTCAAGATCCAGATCTAGGTGCGTGAGCACATGCAGGATAACCTGATAAGCCTCACCACCGGCTTGTTTCGCAATGCTGTTTAATTCACGGATCAGTTTCTCATCACCTTTTGCCTGATTCAGACAGGTCAGCACAGCCTCTCTTATCTGCTGCATGTGTTTTCCTCCGGATTCATTAGATGCAGGGTGTCGCCCCGTGGTTTCACGCCAAAAAGTGGTTATTGACTTTTGCCGGGCCTAAGATATTTTTTCAGACTGTCTCGCAGGAACTCGGGTATGTCTCTCTTTTCAAAAGTATCCATGTCCACACAAACGGTGATATTATGCCCGGTCACACGGGGAACGTCTTCGCCTTTTCTGAAAACCCGGTAACCGAACTTGATAGAAGCGTTTCCCAGGTTGAGCACGCTGACTTCCACCTCGATTTTATCGCCGTAACACAGTGGCTGCATAAAATCGGTTTCGAGGTGAACGCTGGGCAGTCCGACACGGTGGTGATTGATCACCGTTGGGTACTCCACACCGAGGGCGCTTTCAAAAAACTCCTCCAGGGCCACGTGAAAGTAGTGTAAAAATCGAGGATAATATACAATGCCCGCACGATCGATGTCGCCGAAACGAATTTTTAGTTTTGATCTGAAAGACATCGGCCATATCATAAGCGGTCAACATCGAAGAATCAACAAAAGAAAATTGAGGGGCTATTTTCTTTTGTGTTAAAAAAAGCTTGACATTATACCACATTGTGCTATAGTGATGATCAAGCATTAGACAGAGGCAACTAAAATCCTCCGTTCTAATCCTCCTTTCACTTTAGTACAGGCCCCTGCTCTGCCGGCAGGGGCCGCTTTTTTTGGTTTGATCACCCTTTTTCCTCTTCTTTCCAGCCTTTCATATTATCGATCTCTCTTTATTTTTTTGAAGACATGCGTTTCCCTTTTCATTTGGTAAAACCTAAAGCTGCACCCTTAGGACAAATTTAGATCTTTTTCCCGACCTTGACAAACTGTCACATTGTGGCAATATTTAAATATGAGGATATATGCCGAATGATAACTATTATCGTCCTCAAACCTCCTTCAAGGCTTCCGCGCGGCATAGCGGGAGCCAATCTCTTTCATTAGAAACAAGCAGTCGATTTACAGAACAATATACCCCCTTAAAGCAGAGCACCAAACATGAATCCGTGCTGATAAACACGGCCAATGCGATTTTGTACTGCCCAAAAAACTCAAAACGAAAATGAAAATGAAACTTCCGGATAGATGTTGTCACATGACGAGAGGATTGTATCGTCACAGTTCAAATACGATTCGTAGACCGCGCCCACCCCGAAGAACCATTTTTCATCCGACGTGAAGTAAACACCCCCCCGAACCCCGGTCGTATCCAGATCATCATAACCGTCGACAAAGATGTGGCTGTAAAAGGCCCCGACATATGGCCTTACCCTGGACTGCACCGGCAGCGTATACTTCATTTGGGGACTCAGTTTATAAATGTCCGGATCACCCCCCAGCCATGCCTCACCATCCAGACCAATTTCCAGGCCGTCGAACACATAATAACCGGCACCGAGCCCGAGAATCACATAACTGTTATCCAGAGTCCACCCGGATCCGACCACGATGGATGCCCGGCTGCTTCCTTTTTCAAAAGCGCCGGCGCGTGTGTCGCCCACGGAAACGAACACAACGGCACTTAAAATAGATATTATCAGGATGACCGACCGCACCGATGATTTTAAAACCATTGTAAAATCCTCCATTTTGCAATAAAATATGATTTTCCGTCCCTGCCTATTGAAATTCTGCGAAGCAGACCCAAAGGGATTTAACAGGGTCAAAAATCAGGTAGAATTATTAATCCCCTGTGGTCTCTGCACGCTCGATCGTAAGCGAGCGAGAGTATTTTTTCACCAATTTAACCCGGATACAGTTTGCGATATTCCGGCACATACGCTTCCAGTTCTGCGGCAATCCGTTCCAGGTGCAGGGTGGACAGACCGCCGTCAAACTGGGCGGCCTTGGTCTTGATGTGATACAGGCCGATATCCATCTCCTCTGTCCAGCCAATGGCACCATGCAATACGATTCCATGATGGCAGACTTCATGATAGACTGCATTGGCTTTGACCTTGGCCATGGAATTGAGCCCGCGCGAAGATGTTCCGTTGTTCATGTGCCAGGCGGCTTCGTAAACCAGGTATTTTAAACCATCCACCAGGGTCAGCAGGTCCACCAGTTTGTGCTGGACGGCCTGGAAGGACCCGATGGATTTATTGAACTGCTTACGCTCACGTGCGTAGTTGACGGTCAGATCAAGAACCGCCTGGGCACCTCCCGACATTTCTACCGCTTTGAAAACGGCGGCATGCTGCAGGACCGTATCCAGAATGGTCCAGCCCTGATCCTGTTCTCCCAGGACGTTGTCGCCGGTCACCCTGACCCCATCGAACCTGACTTCACCACGGCAGTCCCTGGCAGTGGTCGGCATGGCCTCGATACCGATGCCGTCAGCCCCGGCTTCCACGATAAAAAGGGTAACCCCCTCCCGGGGATCCCCTATCTGATTTGTGCGTGCCGCCACGATAAAAAAATCCGCTTCGGCAGCATAGGGCACGAACAGTTTGGTGCCGTTCAGGACAAAATTTCCATTGTCCGCCTCAGCCGTCAGGTTGATGTCCTCGGCTTCAAAGTCGGCTATCTGTTCGGCCTGGGCCAGAGACCAGATCGCTCCTTTTTCAGCAATGCCTGTCAGATATTTCTGTTTCTGCGGGTCCGTTCCGAATTTAAGCAGCGGCACGGTGCACTCAACAACCGTCCCAAAAAAAGGACAGGGTACCAGATTGCGCCCCAACTCCTCCGTGAATATCATCAGCTCTATTAAATCGCCCTGCATACCGCCGTACATTTCGGGTATGATCAATCCCAGGAACCCAAGATCCACCATCTTCTTCCACATAAGCGGGTCGTAGGCCTGCGGGTCATCCTTCAACTCCCTGACACGGTCTTTGGGGCACTCCTTTATAAAAAACTCTCTGGCTGATTTCCTGATCATCTCCTGATCTTTGGTAAAAGTGTAGTCCACCCTGAAACCCTCCCTTAACCTTAATATGAGCGTGGCAGCTGCAGCCCGAACTGACCGACGATATTCTTTTGGACGTAGGTGGTGCCGGCAGCGATGGCCATGCCGACATTATAATAGTAAAGATGTTCGAAGGTGCCGCCCAGTTTGGTCCATTTGGAATCCTTGTGCAGATAGTCCAGCTGTGAGTAGGCGCCCAGAATTTCCGTTCCCACCCGGGCCAGCTTTTCGTGCAGATGATCGATATTGGCTTTGTCGCGGGAGGCGGCGTGCACGTTCATGATACCCTCTTCCGCCAGGCAGACCGGTTCATAGGCCAGCAATCTTGCGGTTTCGATGTCGACGGCCAGCTCGGCGAGTTGGGCCCTGACCCGGAGCCGGCTCATCAGGCCGGCGTCCTTGACGTACTCAACCAGTGCATCGAATTTTCTTCTGATCGAAGCGGTGAATGAAATGGCGATGCCGCGTTCAAAACCCAGGGCGGTCATGAGCTGATGCCAACCCTCGTTTTCCCGGCCCACCAGGTTCTCGGCCGGCACCCGGACGTCCTTGAAAAAAACCTCGTTGAACACGTGCCCCCCTACCAGGTTTCTGAGCGGGTTGACCGTCAACCCCTCGCTGCGCATGTCCACCATGAATATGCTGAGTCCCTGGTGTTTTTTCTTCGCATCGGGGTTGGTCCGGCAGATCAGCCACATCCACCTGGCAAGGTGGGCACAGCTCGTCCAGACTTTCTGGCCGTTGATGATGTATTCATTCCCATCCCGGACGGCCCGCGTCTGCAGGCTGGCCAGGTCGGATCCGGCATCGGGTTCGCTGTAGCCCGTGCACCACACACCGTCGGGTTCACCGGCGGCGATGGGCGGCAGGAACCTGTCCTGCTGATCCTTGGTTCCCGAAATCATCAGCGTCGGCCCGACCCAGGCAGTGCCGCTGATACCCATGGACAGGCCGGGGATGCCCCAATAGGCAGCCTCTTCCGCCAGCACCACACGCTCCCAGGTGGACGCCCCCATGCCACCGTACTCTTCCGGCCAGGACATCACCAGCCATTTTTTTTGGGCCATTTTCCTGGCCATGGACATGGCAAAATCCCAGCCTTCGTCACTTTCCTCTTCCACAAACATGTTGCCGATATAGTCGGGCGGCATGTTTTCCTTGACGAATTCCCGGATTTCACTTCTTAAGCGCTCTTCCTTTTCTCCAAAGAGAAAGTTCATAGACCAAAGTCCTCCGTTCCCGTGATGGATTGAGCTGTTCTGTCCGGACTACGCATTGACCACCAATCGTATATTCGGTGTGTGAAGATCCTCGAAATTTATGATTGTACTCGTTACAATAGCAGATTGGAGAGATCATTTCCAGTAGGGGAGATTCGCAGGTATGTTTACCCTATCGTTGCATCAATGCGGTTTCTTATTTTTTCTGCTTTGAGATAAAATTCCTCTCAACCAGAAGGCAGCCCCCAGACAGGTAAATATCAAGGCGATAACCCCGATGATCACGGTGGCCTTCCGTCCCAGTACCGCAGACAGAATAAACATCACGAACATCAGCAATACCGCTATTTTGATGTATTCATTCCTGGAGCCGATGTGGGAAAATAACTGCTTCAGTTCATACATGATCAGCCGCCAAGGTAAGCCTTTTTGACATCCTCATTGTCCAGGAGATCCGCGGAGTCCCCGTGCAGCACCATGTTGCCGTTTTCCAGCACATAGCCGCGTTGAGCAAATTTCAACGCCAGGCGGGCATTCTGCTCTACCAGCAGGATGGTAGTTCCTTCGGATTGGTTGATTTCTTTCAAGGAAATAAAAACACGCTTCATCAACAGCGGGGACAGCCCCATGGAGGGTTCATCCAGAAGCATCAGACGGCGTGCCGATATGAAGGCGCGTCCCACCGCCAGCATCTGCTGTTCGCCGCCGGACATGGTGCCCGCTTTCTGTGTCTTGCGCTCATCCAGACGGGAAAAGATGCCAAAGACCCGTTCGATATCCTTTTCGACACCGTCTTTGTCCTTGCGCGCGAATGCGGCCAGTTTCAGGTTTTCCAATACGGTCAGGTTGCCGAACAATCGCCGGCCTTCAGGCACATGGGAAATGCCCAGTTCACTGACCACCTTTTCAGGGGGGTATTTCAACAGATCCTTTCCGGCAGAAGTCATTTCCGTTTCTTTGCCGGAAGGCACCAGTCGTGAAACCGCCCGCAAGGTGGAGCTTTTCCCGGCGCCATTGGCCCCGATAATAGTTACAATCTCGCCTTCCGCTATGTTGAAGTCGATGCCATGCAGCGCCTTGATTCTGCCATAGGCAACCTGGAGGTTTTTTACAGATAGCAGCATTAGAAATCTATCTCCTGGTCACCGATATATGCTTCAATGACCTTGGGGTGATTTTGGACCTCATTGGGTGTTCCTTCCACCAGCACTTCCCCGAACACCAGCGTCTGTACGTTTTGGCACAATTCACTGACCACGCGAAGACGATGTTCGATCAGGAAAATGGCCAGATTGAAGCGTTCATGGGCTTTGCGTACCACCATGATCATGTCCACCATTTCTTCAGGTGTCATACCCACCGTCGGTTCATCGAGCAAAAGCACCTTGGGCTCCATGGCCAGCGCCCGTGCCATTTCCACCCGCCGCTGGGCCCCATAGGGCAGGTTGACCACCAGCTGATCGGCATACTGATCGACACCGAACAGTTCCATGTACTCCATGGCCAGCTCCGTGGACTTTTTTTCTTCCTTGCGCCTTTGGGGGCTGTCCAGAAAGGCACCGAAAAGACCGTATGAAAGCTTGGAATAACGCGCCATCTTGACATGCTCCAGTACGGTCATATGCCGCCAGAGACGCATCTCCTGGAACGTACGCCCGATGCCCAGTGCGGCGATCTGGTTGGTCCGCTTCCCCACGACATTGGTGCCGTTTAAACGCACCTCGCCTTCAGCCGGTTGGTAAATACCCGTTATCAGGTTGAAGATGGTTGTTTTTCCGGCACCATTAGGACCGATCAACCCTGCAATCTGACCGGACTCCAAGGACAGGTTGTAGTTGGATACGGCCCGAAGGCCGCCGAAATAATGACTCATACCAATGACTTCGAGCAGCGGCATCTTAGTCCACCTCCTTTGGGCCGAAGGATTTGCGCACATTGAATTCCTTGAACGCCACCAGGCCGGTGGGTCTGTATATCATCACCAGAATAAGCAGCAAGGGGATGAAAATCCATTTCAGAATTTCAAGCGGTCGCAACACCTCGCCCAGAAGACTGATGGAAACAGCACCCACGATGGAGCCGTAAACCGAATTGAGGCCCCCGAAGTAAACCATGGCCAGGACTTCAGCCAGTTTCTGAATGCCGAACATGGCCGGATTGATAAACCGCAGTACATGTGCCAGCAAACCCCCGGCCATGCCGGCCCAGAAAGCACCGAAAAGAAAGGCGACCATTTTGGTTTTGCGAGTGTCCACGGTCATGGCGTCGGCGGCCATTTCATCATCCCGGACGGCATTCAATGCCTTGCCGAGGGTAGAGTTCACAAAATTGTTGATGGCCCAGACACCGATTACCACCACAATAAAAATGACCGGAAGGCTCGCCCAATCAGGCTGCCCCATGATGCCTCTGGCACCGCCCAGCGACTGCATGTTCTCGAAAAAGCTCTTGACAATGAACAGAAATGCCAGGCTGATGATGGCCAGATAGTCACCCCGGGTCCTGAAAGAAGGAATGGCGACGATCAATGCAGACAAGGATGCACACAATCCGCCAAAGATCAGGGCCAGCGGAAAGCTTAAAAACGCCAGCGGAATGCCCAGCAATGCCTCCCCCAGTACCTTGTCGTTGACAAACAGGCCTACTGTAAAAAAAGAGGACATATACGCCCCCACCGCCATGAAACCCGGGTGGGAACAGGAGAATTCGCCCATGTACCCGTTGATGATATTCAGGCTGAGGGTGAGCAGCACCGCAATAAGGGTCAATTTCAGCGTAATCAACCGATAGTCGCTCAGTTCCACCCAGACATGGAAGATCGCATACAGAAACCCCAGATGCACCAGCGCCGTTACAATCAACGGCAGCTGCTGCAAGGACCGGGCGACGGCATTGGCCGGCCTGACTGTCAGCCGGACCACGATGGCCAAGGGGACGGCGTAAACAACTCCGAAGTAGATCAGGGCCATGGGCACGTGTATCAGGGTCAATAATTCAAAAGGCGACCCCTTGATGGCCAGGTTGAACAATCCGGCAAATACCTTGGACATGGTCACCAGACCAAACAGGATGGGCATTTTGGGCAGCAACAGAACGGACGCCAGTGCCTCGCCGATAATGTTTTCCCAAAAGGTGCAGGCCAGAAACCCCAAAAGGATTCCCAGCAGCGGAGCGCCACCGTAGAACCGATGGATAAGATCCCGGACGCCTTTCGGTTGTTGCAGTTCAGTTGTTTCAGCCATAAATTCTTTCCTCAAGTTACCCCACATTTAAAATCACACCGCGCTTTCAGCGCGGTGTGATTTTAAATGTTATAAGCGCAGTTTTGCACTGTAAGCCTCACCGAACAGCCCGTGCGGTCTGAATATGAGAATCAGTAGTACAATTGAATAGGCGATCAGGTCGCGCAGATTCGAACCGATGTTCAGCGCGAACAACCGGTTCAGGATCTGGATCGCCGGCACAGTCATAATCTCGATAAATCCCAGCATGAATCCGGCAATACAAGCCCCCATAATGGAACCGCGCCCCCCCAGAATCGCCGCCACAAAAGCTTTCCAGCCGAAACTGACACCCATGTAAGGATCCAGAACCGGGTATGCCAGGCCAAAAAGGATGCCCGCAGCGGCGGCCAGCGCGGAACCGATAGCAAATGTCATGGCGGCAATGCGATTCATGGACACACCCATCAAGGGAATAACCAGGTAATCATAAGCCATGGCGCGCATGGCCATACCGTACTTTGTGCGCTTCACGAACTGGTGCAGCGCCAGCATCAACCCAAGGGAAACCAACACGATCATGATTTTTTTGTTGGTCACGTAAACACCGCCGATGTTGTACGTGACGGACTCGATGAGCTGGGGGAATTTCAGCCGCGACCCGCCCAGGAAAAGAATATTCGAGGTTTCCAGAATAATGCCGATCATAAGACCGGTGATGGCCGCGGAAGCCCGCGGGGCATCCCGCAACGGTCGATACGCTACCCGTTCCACGATAATGCCGACAAAAGCGGTTAAAAACATGGATATCAGAATCGTCAGAACCAGAATCAGCCACCCCGGCAACAGGGCCGCACCGCTGGTGCCGACCAGGGCAAGCAGAGCGGTAGCAACGCCCAGGCCGATGTAGGCGCCCACCATGAAAATATCTCCATGGGCAAAGTTGAACAGCATGAGAATGCTGTAGACCATGGAGTAACCCAGGGCAATCAGGGCATAGAAACTCCCCCATTGAAGGGCATTGATGAAGTTCTGCATGAGAAAGTTAAAGGTCATGCGGTGTTCTCCAGAATCAATAGATTCGCCCACCGTGCGTACACACAGTGGGCGAATGGATTAATAATATTACAAATAAAATCACGAAGGGATTTTATTTGGGGCATACCGATTTGTGAAAGGCGAATTGGCCCGCATCATTAATTTGAACGATCACGGCGCATTTCTTGGGATCGCCGTCCGGGGTGAAGGTCATGCTGCCGGTGATTCCGGGGAAATCCTTGACAGCCGCCAGGGCGTCCTTGACCTTTGTGCGATCGGCCTTGATCTTCCCGGACAGTCCGCCGGTGTCCTTAACGGCCTGCACCATCAACCCGATGGTATCCCAGGTCAGAGCGGCAACGTCGTCAGGCGTCTTGCCGTATTTTGCGGTATAAGCATCGATGAACGCCTTGGTGGCGCCTTTGGCGCCTGCCGCGGCATAGTGCGTCGAGAAATAATACCCTTTGCAGTCATCTCCGCAAAGTCCCATCAGGTCGCCGCCGCCCCAGGCATCGGCGCCCAGGATATCTCGCGTCCATCCCATTTCCTTGGCGGAACGGATGATGAGGGGCACCTCGGAATAGTACTGGGGAATAAACAGGACATCGGCTTTGGTCCTAACAATGTTGGTCATCTGGGCGGAAAAATCCTTGTCACCGGTGGTGAAGGATTCAAAAGCCACCACCGAACCGGCACCATGCAACTTCTCAAAGGCTTCCTTGAAATTCTCGGCCAGGCCTTTGGGATAATCGGCGGCGATGTCGTAAATAACAGCTGCTTTTTTAGCCCCAAGCTCATCCGTGGCGAAATTGGCGGCCACCGGTCCCTGGAAAGGATCCAGAAAACATCCGCGGAAGACATAGGGACGATCCAGAGTCGTATTCGGATTGGTGGACCAGGGGCTGATCATGGGCGTGGCCATGTTGTTGGCGACCTCGCCGGCAGGAACTGCCTGGCTGGAGGACTGGGGACCGATGATGCCCAGAACATCCTCTTCCGTAATGAGCTTGGTATTGATCTTGACCGCGGATTCAGGTTTATATTCATTGTCCTCGTAGATGAATTTCAGTTTATAGGATTTTCCACCGACGTTGACGGTTGGATTTTCTTTCAGATACATTTCCGCAGCATTTCTTGAAGACCCGCCCACGTCCGGATTGTCGCCCGTAAGCGGAATATTGAAACCGAGTCTGATCTCGTTTGCAGCCCATGCGGAAGGCGAAAACAACAGTGCGACCATGGCCAATGATACGATGAAAAAGGCTCCTCTTTTCATGTCAATCTCCTTTTGATAGCGTTTAAGTTCAGGTGATTACAAACCGGCGGTTCACTTTTCCTTAATAAAGGCAGGATTATGCGTTAAAATGCCTACGATGTCAATATACCAGTTGGCATAAATTTTCATGCCTCTGCGCGCACAACAAAGCATGAAACAGAAGCAACCTATGAGTGTCCTATTGGCCATCCAAACAGATCACATGAAAATTTATAAAATGATGATTTAATTAAGCGAGCCATTAGATGCTGTAAAAGGGGGAAAAGAGGCCGGCAGAATTACCGTGCCCGTAAGGGGTTTTACCCATTTGGCTGAAAAATAATTCTCATTTTCCGCCTACTTTTTATCCGCAACCTGATAGCAAAATTGGTCTCGATATGCTATTCTCGTTGTAAAAAGAAAATACCCTACCATTTCCATATGTTGAATGAAAAAGGAGGCAGCATGTACGATTTTCTACTCACCCCGGAAGAGCAGGACCTGAAAAAAGAAGTGCGCCAATTCGTCCGTGAAGAAATCACCAGCGATTTTTTGCGAAAAATGGACAATGACGACATTACCTACCCCAGAGAATTCGTGGAAAAACTGGCAGCCAGAGGCTTGAGGGGCATCCGGTTCCCCAAAAAATATGGGGGACGCGAAATGAGCTGGGTGGCCGATGTAACGGCCAACGAAGAGATCGGTTGTCTGGGCATGGCCCTGGGGTGCGCATTTGTCATGCCTTCCATCGTGGGTGAAGCCCTGAACATGTTCGGCACCGAGGAGCAGAAGCAGAAATACCTGAAGCCCTATATCGAAGGAAAACTGGTGGCGGCAGAAGCGCTCACCGAGCCCAGGGGCGGGTCGGATTTTTTCGGCGCCATGACCCGGGCGGAACTCGAAGGGGACCATTTCATATTGAACGGCATGAAAAGATTTGTCGTGGGCGCCGAAGGGGCCGATTTTTTCCTGGTTTACTGCAAAACCAATTTCGACCCCGCTGCTCACAAATACAGCCGCATCAGCCTTTTTATCGTGGAAAAGGGGCCCGGTGTTGAAACGGAATACCTTTACGGTCTCATGGGATGCCGGGGAGGCGGAACCGGGCGGCTGGTGTTCAGAGATGTGAAGGTGCCCAGGGAAAACCTGGTGGGGGAACTGCACGGGGGCGCTCTCTGTTTCCACCAGATGATGATTCCTGAGCGCCTGACATCCGCCGGCGCATGCCTGGGCGTCTGGGGGGCCCTGGATCTGGCCGTTCGCTATACAGACAAAAGAAGGACCTTCGGTAAAAAGATCCGCAAATACCAGGGCGTCAGTTTCAAGATCGCCGATGCCGTCACCCAGCTTGATGCCGCCCGCAGCATCAGCTACATGGCGGCCAGGGCCGTAGATGAAAATTACGCCAATGTCCGCCGTATCGTCAGCGAAGCCAAACGCTTCGCCACCGAAGCGGCCTGGGATATCGTCAACAACGCCATGCAGGTCATGGGGGGCATCGGCTACACGGATGTCTACCCGATTGAGCGGGCCTTGCGGGACATCCGGCTGGGCATGATCTGGACCGGCACCAGCGAAATCATGAACCTCATGATCCAGCATGAGTATTACAACGAAGTCCTGGATCCGGGTTATGACCGCCGCAAAATGGAAAAGGACGCCATGCACCCGGACGACTCGGAACGCTGCTTCACGGATGAGGATATGCAGGCGGTATTTGGAGATGGCCTATAATAAAAACAGCCACCCCCTATCCTGAATGGGGTAGCTGCTTTTTCTTAATTCAACAATTAAATTCCATATCCAAAAAACCCGCCCTAAAAGGCAGGTTTTTTGGTGGAATTTAATTGTGTTAGTAGTCCAGAATCTCTTTTTTTCCGTTCGGATAGACCCACTTCCCACCCTGGACCTGGAGGAATATCGATTCATCCGAGCCGAGGTGCTTCTGGGAGCCGAAATTGATGACCGGGCCGCCAAAGGGGTGCTGATAGCCTTTGATACTTTCAAGCGCCTTGATAAAACTGTCCACGGTTAAATCTTTGCCCGCTTTTTCCATGGCTATCACGGTGAGATCTGCGCTGAAATACCCCTGCTGGGCAACCTCGGACGGCATTTTCTCAAATCGTTTCTGATAGTTGTCAAAAAACACTTTTGCTTTTCCGCTGGCCTGATCCGCATACATGATCGGTATGGAGGTCACAGCGTACAAGCTGTTGATGGCTTCCCCGCCCATCAGTGGGATAACGTAGTTACAGGCGGCTGTCTGTCCTACCATGTCGACATCCCACCCCATTTTTCGAGCCGTTGACACGGCGATAATGGTATCCTTGATAATCGTTCCCAGCATGACCACATCACATTTGGCATCCCGCAGTTTGGTGATGGCCCCCACGAAGTTGGTTTCATCGGCTTTGTGCGTTGTTTCGGCAACGAGTTCCATGCTCATGGCTTTCAACTGATCGTTCACGGCCTCAGATATTTCGTGGCCGAAATCGGTGTCCACGTACATCATGCAGACCCGTTCTTTGCCTTTTTCTTCAACAAAATACTTCAGTCCGGCGCGGACATTTGAGTAATAAGGCGCCAGGTTGGCGAATTTCAGTTTGTGAAGCGGTTCGTACATGGAGCGTGCTGCTGTGAATGGAAACATATTGGGGACATTTTTCTTTTCCAGCATGGGAAAAACTGCGTTGTTCATGGGGGTGCCGAGGTTTGCAATTAAAAAGAAGGCCTTGTCCCGGTTCACCAGCTTGTTGGCTTTTTGAATGGCAATGGGCACCCGGTACTGCGAGTCTTCCACAATATATTTTATTTTGCGCCCGTGAATGCCGCCGGCAGCGTTGACTTCTTCAAAGCGCATTCTGACCCCGTTGGATGCGTCAATCCCCCAACCAGCGGCAGGCCCGCTCAGACCGGTATGCGTACCCACAACAATCTCATCTTTGGTGACACCCCGGGTTTCGGCTTGAGCCACAACGGCCACTCCCATCAAAAACGCGAAGCACAAGAACAGGTGTAAGAGTTTTCTACTTTTCATTTTCTCCTCCAATTTTTTTAGTTTTTACCAGAGTGGAGTATTCCACATGTTAAAAATCGCTCAATGCAATCCAACGTTCCGACAAAATAATTAAAAAATTTTCTCAAATAAATTTTCTTAGACATCTTTTACTACCATATCAGTATTCCCAGCGACCTTTCTTTTGTGGCTACCTTCTTCCTAAACTGGAAAGAAAATTTATTTGTTGTACATAGACGCAATCAGATCCTCATACTTTTTATTGACAAAATTACGTTTCAGTTTCATCGTGGGGGTCAGTTCGTCGTCTTCCGCGGTCAGGAGCTGATCGATCAGTTTAATTTTCTTGATCTGTTCCACCCGGGCGAACTGTTTGTTCACTTTCAGCGTTTCCTCCCATATCAGTTCCTGAATCTCTTCGGCCGCGCATAAGCTGGCGTAATTGGTATACGGGATATCGTTGTCCTGGGCATGCTTCTCGACATTTTCCTGGTCAATCATGACGAGACAGGTCAAATATTTCCGCTTGTCGCCAATCACAACCGCGTCGGTGATATAGGGCGAAAACTTCAATTGATTCTCAATCTCACTGGGGGAGATATTTTTCCCGCCCGCGGTAATGATGATGTCCTTCAGGCGATCCGTTATGGTGACAAACCCATCGTCATCCATTTTTCCGACATCCCCGGTGCGCAGCCAACCGTCGATAACCGTCTCGGCAGTTTTATCGGGCTGGTTAAAATAGCCCAGAAAAACGCCGGGACTTTTTATCAGAATTTCTCCTTTGGCGGAAATCTCGACATCACTACCGGGAATCGCCTGGCCGACGGTGCCCAGTTTTGAATTGCCGATTTTATTTGCAGTAGCGACAGCGCTGCACTCGGTCTGTCCATAGGCTTCAAACATATCAACACCCATGGACAGATACCACCGGATCAGATCCGGGGAAATGGGGGCAGCTCCCGTTATCGCCCACCGGAGCCTGTCCAGCCCCATCATGCGCAAGATATTGTTCAGGACGGTTTTCTGGACAATCCAGTAGATGAGAGATAAAGACAGCGGAATGGGTTTTTGCCTGATCTTATAAGCCGAGGTCCGGTGACCGACGCTTTCAGCCAGATGATAAACCCACCTGCCGAATCGGGTGGCATCTTTGACCTGAAGCTGAATAGCCGAATAGAATTTTTCCCAGATGCGCGGGACCGCTACAAATATGGTAGGTGACAATTCTCTGATATTTTCCGGAACCGTGTCGGGCCCTTCCACAAAATTGACCGTGCCACAGGATTTCAACGGTATAAGTATTGTAAGCAGTCTTTCCAGTACGTGGCACAGGGGCAGAAAGGAGAGCTGTTCATCCTTATCATTGATCTCAATAAATCTTTTGAATGTTTCAATCTGGTACATGCAGTTGCGATGGCTGATCATGGCACCTTTGGGCGGGCCGGTGGTACCGGAAGTGTAAACAAGCACCATGAGATCTTCCGGTCTGGATCTATCGACTTCGCGATCCCAGAGATCCGGATGTGCCTCGATGTGGCCTCGACCCAATGCGTACAGGTCTTCGATCATCATGACCTGGTCATCCGAGAATTCATGCAGCCCTTCCGGATCGAAGACAATGACTTTTTCAATGGTGGGTGTTTTATCTCTTACCGACAGATATTTATCCAGCTGCTCTTCATTTTCCACGAATAAAAACCGGGTTGCCGAGTCCGTCACCAGGTATTCCAGCTGTTTGCTCGAATCGGTAGTGTAGACCCCGCTGGTGATCCCGCCGCTGCCCAGGATGCCCATATCGGTGAACAGCCATTCTTTGTTGTTGTCACTGACAATGGAGCAGACATCGCCCCGGTTCAACCCCAGCGCCATAAGCCCCATACCGATTTCCCTGGCGCTATTACCGTAGTCGGTCCAGGTAAAGGGCTCCCAAACACCAAAATTTTTTTCCCGCATGGCAACTTTACTGCCCAACTGCCCGACACGATGCCAGAACAGTTTTACGATGGTGTTGCAGCCTTCGATGATGATTGGGTCGTATTTTATTGTGGTCATAATCTAATTTTCATGCTGTTACTTTTAAACAACTACTTAACAGCTATAATAATAATAAATGGTTAAAATTTGTTGTACACAGGCATGCATGAAAATTAACGCCACGTCTTTCGTTTTTTCCAACGGCGTTTGCCGCGTACGCCCGCTTCCTTGATCCCCATGTAAAATTCCTTGATGTCATCGCTGGCCATCAGATTCTCACAGGTGTCCTCCATGACAATACGGCCGTTTTCCAGCACGTAACCATAGGCGCTGTTTTGCAGGGCCATGTTGGCGTTCTGCTCCACCAGCAAAATGGTCATATTCTGTTCGCTGTTCAGCCGCCTGATGATGCGAAAAATATCCTGGACAAAGAGGGGCGACAACCCCAGAGAGGGTTCGTCCAGCAGCATCAGCTTCGGGCGGGCCATCATGGCCCGTCCCAGCACCAGCATCTGCTGCTGCCCGCCTGACAAGTAACCGGCTTTCTGTTTGATACGGTCTCTCAATATGGGGAAATAGTCGTAGGCGTTGTCAAGATCCTTGTGAACCGCTTTTTTATCCTTGCGGCCATAGGCGCCCATCAGCAGATTTTCCTGAACTGACAGCAGTGGAAAGACCTCTCTTCCCTCGGGTACATGCGCGATCCCCTGGCGGGCCACCCAATCCGGGTTCCGCTTTTGAATCTCTTTTCCCAGGAATCGGACTTTGCCTTTCTGGGGATCCATGGCACCGGAGATAGTTTTTAAAATGGTGGTTTTCCCCGCCCCATTGGCCCCCAGAATGGTGACGATTTTTCCTTCCTGGACATCCAGGCTGATGCCTTTAACCGCCAGTATGGGGCCATAGTAGGTCTCGATATTCCTCAATGTCAATATGTTATCCGGCATCTTTGTCTTCTCCCAGGTACGCCTTGATGACATCGGGGTTTTTCTGAACTTCTGCGGGTGATCCGTCGGCCAGTGCCTCGCCGTAATTGATGGCCATCACATGATCCGAAACCTGGGAGACCAGATTCATATTGTGTTCCACCATGATCACGGTGATCCCCAGCAGCTTTTTGATATCGTCGATCCAGAAGGACATGTCTTCGGTCTCATCCACATTCAATCCTGAAGCGGGTTCGTCCAGCAGGAGGAGCTTCGGTTCGGTACACAGCGCCCGGCCCAGCTCCACGATCTTGCGCACCCCATAAGGCAGGTTCTGAATCAATTGGTCCCGGTAGTGCTGCAGATCCAGAAAGTCGATCACATCTTCAACGATCCTGCGATGTTTCATTTCCATGCGTTTGACTGATGGCAGAAAAAGCAGATCTGAAAAAAAAGTGGACCGGTAGTGAATATGACGGCCGATCAGCAAGTTGTGAAGAACCGTGGCGTGGTCGAACAGTTCGATATTCTGAAATGTTCTGGCGATTCCCAGGCCAACCACATGGTGCGCCGGCAAATGGGTGATGTCCTTCTCTTCAAAGGTTATCCGGCCTTCGGTCAAATTGTATATTCGACTGATGATATTAAATATAGTTGTCTTTCCGGCGCCATTGGGGCCCACGATGGTAAAAATCGTCCCCTTTTCGACCTCAAAACTGACGTCGCTGACCGCCCTGATACCGCCAAAATCGATGGAGATGTTCTCTGCCTTGAAGAATGTCATTGCACACGCTCTGTTTTCAAATATGTTTTTTGACGTTTGAAGGTCGCTTTACGATAAAGCGGAAACATCTGAAAAAAAAGCTTTAATTTTATCCACCTGCCGTAAAGCCCCATAGGTTCGAAGATGATGAATAAGACCATGATAGTGCCGAAAAGCCCCGGTTCCAGACCCGGGAATTCACCGATGGCAGGTGGAAGATAATCTTTGGCAATGGCAATGGCCTGGGGCAGCAGTCCCACAAAGATGGCCCCGAAGATGGCCCCGTGAACCGTTCCCAGACCGCCCACCACGACCATCATCAACAGCTGGACAGACAAGAGAAAATTGAAGGCGTCCGGCGTCAGAAAGTACAACCGGTGGGCGAATAAAGCACCGGCCAGGCCCGTGAAACACCCGCTGATGGCAAACGACTTGATTTTATAAATGGACAGGTTGATGCCCATGCTCTCGGCGGAAATCTCGGAATCACGGATGGCGACAAAGGCCCTGCCGCTGGGTGACCGGATAAGATTGATGGTGCAATACAACACTGCCAACAGAACGGCCAGGCAGAGAAAATAGAAGTGCCAGGTAGCTTCCAGTTCGAACCCGAAAATCACCGGCATATCCACCGACATCCCGCCCAGGCCACCAGTCACTGATTTCCAGTGGGCAATGATCTCCTCGACGATAATGGCAAAGGCCAGGGAAGCGATGGCGAAGTAGATGCCGGTCATTCTTTTTAACGGAATCGTTATGAGGGCACCGACGCCGAAACCCAAAAGGCCGGCCAAAGCAATAGAAATGAAAAAAGGAAAGCCCCTGCTTAAAAAATAGCCATGGGCGTACGCGCCGATAGCCATGAAGGCGGCATGCCCCAGGCTGGGCAGCCCGGTGAACCCCACCAGAATCATCAATCCCAGCCCGGCAATGGCATAGATGAAGATAAAAGCCATTTCACCGATATAAAACTCATCCAGAACAGCAGGTGCCGCAACTACGGCAGCCAGCAGAATACCGTACCAGAAAATATACCCGTTATGCTTTAAGAGTTTTATGTCCTGAAGATAAGACGTTTTGAATATAATTCGCATATTGGCGACCTAATACATTTTAATATCAATAAAATTCGAATCCCATGATAGCAATATCTGGGTTACTTTCTTAGACTTTCTTCTGCTGTATCTGGGCAAAAAGGCCCTGGGGCCGTATCGTCAAGACCAAAAACATAATCAGATAAGCAGTGATTTCCTGGAACCCGGTAGGAAGATATGTCCCGGCCAGCTGCTCGGAACAGCCGATGATCAGACCGCCGATCAGTGCACCGGGAAGGCTCCCGAAACCACCGATGACAGCTGCTGCAAAAGCCTTGATACCGATGAAACCCATCAATGGGCTTACCAGTGAGATGGGAGCCATCAATGTACCTGCCACCGCGGCAACCAGAGCGCTGATGGCCCAGATCAGGGAGAAGACCCTCTTGACGGGAATCCCCATATAATATGCTGCCAACTGATTTTGAGATGCAGCCTGCATGGCAATCCCCAGGCTGGAATATCTGAAAAAAAGATACAGGACCAGAGACAGGACAATGGTTCCGGCAATGACCACGAGGTACTCCTGCCCGATGATCAGGCCGCCGATATTGGCCATCTCCCCGGAGTAAGGTGTCTCCAGCGACAAAATATCGGACCCCCAGATTCCGCCGGCCACCGCACGCAGGATAAAACCGATACTGATGGTTAAAATAATAACGGAAAACTGGGATTCGCCGATCATCGAACGAATCACCAGCATATCGAGCAGATATCCGAAGACAGCCATGGAAACGATCGTCAGGAGAAAAGCAAGCCAGAAAGGCAAGCCCGGAATCCCCGCATATGTCACTGCGAAGAAAGCACCCATCATCAGCAGATCTCCCTGGGCGAAGTTGACGATCTCGGTAGCCTTATAGATCAATACAAACCCGAGGGCGATGAGGCCGTAAAGACACCCCTGTCCCAATCCGGTAACCAACACCTGTAGAAATCCCAATGTTTCCTCTGCCGCTAAACCTGATGTGACGGGTAAAAAAAATAAGGCCTGCTTTTCTATCGTCGATTCTACTTTCTTGCTTTCTCTATACCCTTGTAAAGAACCTTACAAGCATCTTGCGTTAAGATATCCGGTGACATGTCCCGGTCAAAAAGCAGACCGGGAAGGCAAAGATGCTCTATCATCCCCAAAACAACCTGCCGCAACTGCCTTGGCGGAATATCATCGCGGATTTCGCCTGTCTGGACTCCTTCTTCAATGATCTCTAAGAGCATATTGGCATAGTCTTGTACTAAATGGTAGGTTTCGCTATGGAAATAGCCTGGAAAGTTCCGAACTTCTAAGAGAAGAATCTTGGCAAAAACACGATTTGAGCTATACATATTGATGTTGCCCCAGATTAGCTTTCGAATCTTGTTGAGCGTTCCTTCAATCCCCTTCAGCTCAAATTTCAAAGGTTCGAAAAAGTCTTCAAGATATTCCTTCAGGACCTGATGAAGCAGGTTGCGCTTATCCTTGAAATATTTATAAATCAGTCCTTCATTTACGCCGGCGGCCTGGGCTATTTCCGTCCAGGTAATAGCACCAAATTCCTTTTCCTCCAAAAGGGATCTCAGGGCGTTCATAATCTTAATCCGCCCTGGTGGTTGAGACCTCGCCTTAGGGTTAATATCATCTTTTACCATTTTCATATCCATAGCGCTAAGCGTTCCATCTCATTTAGGTATGGCTTACATACTTATTCTATATTATTAATTTCATGGATATTTTTAGAAATAAAATTTGTTTGACCTAGTGGATAGGTATTTTATACATACCTTACGTATTCACTGTCAAGAATTTTCAGTTTTTTTGTTTTATTGTGTATTTTTTTTAAGATGGAATCCTGCGAACAGCATCTTTCTATGAACCAATCGTAACCTTTATTCCCTTCCCGGCTACAATCTTCTCAAGACAGCTGATCCGTTCAGCGGAAGGTGGCATCCCGTAGTATGGATTTCTGTCCATTCCAATCTGAACCATTTTTGATATCCCCCCCCCATGAAATGGTTACCGTTTTGTCATCAAACACCACTTTTTTAACAGCGGTGATTGAATCAGCCACATTCGAAGGTCCCGGGATAACGCAGAAATCGGATACCTGCGTTTGAAAAAGAAATCACATTGCTCCAGATAAGCGTTCATTAAATCGTCCGCAGATTTAAAGGACAGGGGATCCGGCGTGCCGGCGCCGGCCTGCTCACCGGTGAACGGATGGAGGCCCTTATTCATGGCGTACCATAAAGCCAGCGGCAGAATCATGGCACCATAAGCTCTCCTCGCCATATTCTTCCCTGGAATTTCAAGATAGACACAACCCGTTACCGCGTAGTCTCTTGCCTCCTCAATGGGGACGTCCCAACCCTCCAGAATCGGTAAAATAGCCCGGTCATTAAAAAACGAGGGATAACCGATTCCCATTTTAATACAATCCGTTGCCGCTAGTAGCAGCGCATCCGGAGTGCCATCATGATATCGCATGACAATCGTCGGTTCCGGGGTTCTCATGATTTTAGCGGTTTCAAGTACCAGGTAAGTCATTATGGGTAGTTGCCATTGAGACAAATATACCCGCAAATTCAACTGATGCCTGAACGGCTGATTACCGAGGACGGTAACGTAATCTGTTCCGGAGGAAATTCCATTTATGATCTGTCGCTATATATGATTGAAAAGTAGTGTTTAAAAAATACTCGGGACTTTCATCTGCTGAGTACAGAAAAAATTTTAAGGAACTTCTAATTTTTATAAACGGTAGAACGTCACGCGGCCCAAGCACCTGCGCTTCGCGAGTGATTCATTTACTTTAGATCACTTACCACTTTACCTTTTAGATGCCTACTACATCCCCAATGCATCCGCCAGTTTATCATGGTGATAGGCCGTATCGCCCAGAATGTACTCAAATGCTTTGGCCCTCCGGTAAAACAGGCCGATATTGAATTCACGTGTGGTGCCGATACCGCCGTGAATCTGAACGGCACGTTCGGTAATAAACTTGTACTGCTCGTTCACCTGTGCCTTGAGCGCCGACACTTCTTTGGTGGCCTCCATACCTTCGTCCAGCATCCAGACCACCTTGTGCAGATAGTATATGCTGGTGTCATAAGCCACACGCATATCGGCCATGTAGTGCTGAATGGCCTGAAACCCGCCGATGGGCGTGCTGTACTGCACCCTTTCCTTGGCATAGGCCGTGGTCATGGCGATGGATTCTTCGCACCCACCGAGCATTTCCGCACATTTGGCTACCGTGGCTTTGGGAGCGGCCTGCTCCAGGATATGCCACCCTTTACCGGATTCGCCGACCATGGCATCCCCGGACACTTTCACGTTGTCAAAAGTGACCACACAGTTGTTGTCCTTGCCGATGGTTCCCATTTTCCGGATGAAGACTCCGGGTGTTTTGGCGTCCACCAGGAAAAGCGTGACCCCTTCGGATGTTCTGGCGGCGACGATAATCTCGTCGGCGATATTGGCGTCCGGCACAAACATTTTTTTGCCGTTCAGAATATAATCCGCCCCTTCGACCCGGGCGGACAGCTGGATCCCCGTCTCGAGATAACTGGCCTCCTCCTCGTATTGCGCCAAGGCCATAATCTTTTTTCCAGCGGCAATTTTGGGCAGGAGCGCCTTCTTCTGCTTATCAGACCCCCCTTCCAGCAAAACCAGGCCGCACAGGATTACCGTAGAGAAAAACGGGCCTGGAAAAGCCTTTTTCCCCATCTCCTCCATGATGATAGTCATCTCCACAAAGGGGTCGCCCAGTCCACCGTATGCTTCCGGAAAATGGATCTCCATCCACCCCAGTCTGGCCATTTTTTTCCACATTTTCTTGTTGTACCCTTCAGCACTGTCCTCTATCTCTCTGACGGTGTCGAAAGGGCATTCTTTGGATAGAAACTCTGCCACCGATTTGCGCAGCATTTCCTGTTCCTTGTTGAAATCCAGATCCATATCTTATTACCTCCAGATAAAATTCATTGTCAGTTATTTCTTAGCCTGAACCCGCAATCGATTGAGATTAAAGAAATATTATCAAATTTCATGCAAGGTTATTTGAACTTCAAACGCGGTAACCCCAACCCCACCCAGGCAATCAGGTTGCGCTGGATTTCGTTGGTACCGGCAAAAATGGTAGCCCCTTTGCACATCTGGTAAAGATCCGACATGGCGCCCCCCAGGGGTGCATCAGGGTCATCTTCCAATTGACCGTACAACCCCATCATTTCGGTGGCGTAATTGGCCAGTTTCTGAGCGAGTTCAGTGGAAAACAGTTTGGAGGCAGAGGCTGCGGTGATCAAGCCTGCGAAATCCCCTTTTTGATGCATCCAGGCAATTTTATAGGCCAGTGATTTACCCACTTCCGCGCCGATGAACACTTCCGCCATCTTGCGCCTGGCGTTGGGGTCCTTTGAAAGCAGCTGCCCGTTACGGGTGGTCTTCCTGGCGTAATCGATCATCTGCTCGAGGTATCGCTTGGCTCCTGAAAAACCGCCGGCACCGCTGCGTTCGAAGTTCATGGTCTGGCGCGTAAGTGCCCAGCCCTCGCCTTCCACACCGATCAGATCTTCAGCCGGGATTTTCACGTCATTGAAAAATACTTCGTTGTAGACGTGTTTGCCGTTCATATACAGCAGGGGACGGACCTGAACTCCCGGCAGGTCCATTCTCAAGTGAAAGACCGAAAGCCCTTTACCCCGTTTTGATTCGAGGTCGGTGCGGGCCAGCAGGAACATGTATTCCGCACGATGGGCCCCGGTTGTCCAGGTTTTCTGACCGTTGACAATATAATAGTCCCCCTCGCGAACGGCTGTCGTTGTCAGCGATGCCAGATCCGAGCCCGCATCCGGTTCACTCCACCCCTGACAATAAAAAGCCCGGCCCTCGGCGATGGGCGGCAGCAAGCGCGCTTTTTGTTCCTCGTTGGCGCCGGCCATAAGTGTAGGCGCAAACATGCTCACGGCAAATGCATCCACCCCCGGGGCGCTGTAATATCCCCTGGCCTCGTCAAAAAGGACCTGCTCCATAATGGAAGCGTCCTGACCGCCGTACTGCTCGGGCCATGCCATGGAGAGCCAGCCTTTTTCCGCCAGTTTCCCGGCCATGTATTTGTGGAATGCAAAGCCCTCTTCCGTGTCGTAAACGCCTTCCAGTCCGCCACTGCCAAACTGTGGCGGTGCATTTTTCATTTCACTTTCAAAGAACGTTTCAAACGCCTCTTTTTTCGATTCCTCTTCTCTCGTCAGTCTGAAATCCATTTGTCCTTCTTTCTGCGGGGGTGCAATACTATTGATGTAATATTAATGGTGAAAGGTTTGGTATGGCAGCCAGCATGGATAATATGAAATCCAACAATTTTTTCAAGTACTATTTATCTTCTTTTCATCACGAAAACACGAAAAGACGAAGTCACGAAAGTAGTCGTATATTTTTCGTGCTTTTAATATCTCGCCTTTCTTCTGACTTCTGACCTCTGACTTCTGATACTTAGTCCAACCCCAATATCGATATCGCCGCCACATTGGAGTGCGGCATACCGCCCAGGTTGTGGGTCAGCCCGAAGCGGGCGTTCTTTACCTGCCTTTCTTCGGGCACTCTTTCCAGCAGCTGTTCATACATGGCATAAATCATGCGCAGTCCGGAAGCGCCTATGGGATGTCCGAAGCATTTCAACCCGCCGTCCACCTGGCAGGGAGTCCCTCCGTCGAGGTCGTAAAACCCATCCATGATGTCGTCGTAAACCCCTCCCTTGGGGGATATATGCAGGTCCTCCATGGTAACCATCTCCGTGATGGAAAAGCAGTCATGGACCTCGCACATACCGATCTCCTGTCTGGGATCCTGGATGCCGGCCTCCTTGTAAGCATGGGTCGCGGCAATACGGGTGGTTACGAAATGAGATCCGTCCCAGCTGTTGCCGATGGATTCTTCACCGGAACTGACCGACACGGAAAGCGCTTTGACCTTGACCAGGTTCTGGTTTTTCTTAAGGCTTTTGGCAATTTCCGGGGTGGTCACGATAGCGCAGGCGGATCCGTCACTCACCCCGCAGCAGTCAAACAACCCCAGAGGGTAGGCGATCATAGGGGCGGCCTTGATCTGTTCCATGGATACGGCACGACGCAGGTGGGCTCTCGGGTTCATAACCCCGTTGGCATGGCTCTTGGCGGAAATGTGGGCCATGGCATCCTTGATCTTTTCCATGGACACACCCCATTTGGCGCTGTATGCCGTGGCCAGCTGGGCAAACATGCCCGGTGCACTCATGTTGGCACCCATCATGAAAGACTGTACCCCTAATGAACTCCCGCCGGGAAGACCGCCGTAACCGGTATCCTTCAGCTTTTCGACACCCAGGGCCAGCACGATGTCATAAGCGCCAGCAGCCACCGCATAGCAAGCCGCACGAAAGGCCTCTGTTGCCGTAGCACAGTAATTTTCCGTGCGTGTAACCGGTATGTAAGGCAGCTTCAGCGCAACCCCCAGCGGTACAGCCGCCTTGCCCACGTTGATTTCATCGATATGCGTCCCCACATAAGCTGCCTGGATTTCCTTCTTTTCAATACCCGCATCTTCCAGACATTCCACGAAGGCCTCTGCGGCCAGGTCTTCAGCATATGATTCCCAGCGTTCACCGAAACGCGTGCATCCCATGCCCAGTATTGCGACTTTATCTCTGATGCCATCAGCCATTTAATTCACCCCCTTTGCAGGAATCGCCTTCCAGAAGTATCCGGAAATATCTCTCTTGGCGTCGTAGTACTTTCTGCGGAAACTCAAACGGACCGCCATGCCGGTTTCCAGCTCATCCAGATTGCAGTCCGTGAAGTCGAACATCATTTTGCCGCCGCCGTCGAACTCGACCTGGCCGTAAATCGCCGGTGGATTCAGGGATGCGGCCAGCATGTCGCCGGTGAAGCTGGCAACCTTGCCGATCTTTTCGGCGAATCGATAGTCCTCCATCTCGCCAACAGCCCCGCAGGATGCGTTGACGCAGACCGCCTGGGGAGGCAGTTGCGGTGTACCGCACTTTTTGCACCTGGATCCCCAGAGTCCCAATACCATCTTGCGCGAACGCCACATGGCCGACCAGCGGGTCCAGACATCCTCTTCGGCGCGCATGCCCGCATCTCCAGGCAGGATATCCCGCCACACCAGGTATTTAGTGTAGTTATCCAATTCAGTTTTGTTCGCCAGGGCTGCGGATATAGTATTGCCACATTGATAATCGGTGATCCCATCGGTGGCCTCGAAACAGAGGGCATCACACCCGCTGCCGAAGCTGACCACCAGCAGTTTATCCCCGGGTTTGGCGGTCTCCAGGGCACCGGCCAGCATCACCATGGACTGGGCGGTTCCGCTCTGCCCGATCTCTACCTGAAAATTGCTCTGGTCGGCTTCTGCGGAAATACCCAGAACCTTGTTCAGCTTTTTACGGGCGGCAGCATAATGGCAATCGTAGATTACCTTTGAAAAATCCTCGATTTTCATATTCAGTTTTTCCAGCAGGCCATTGACCGCCTGGGGAATGAACTGGCCGAAGCCCATGTCCCGGATCCAGCGGTCTTCCCACTGGCGGTCAAAGGTGGCATCCTTGCCCCGGTAGTGGTCTGCAAAATCATAGGACAGGGAAAAGGATCCCTTGAACTCAGCAATCACCGGGTCATTGCCCACAACGAATGCCGCAGCGGCATCGCCGAAAATCAATTCCTGGGGCGAAGCCGGCTTACCCAGTCGGCTTTCGGCAGCGGTAACCACCACGTTGTCCATCCGCCCGGCCTCCACGCCGTCAAGGGCAGATAAAAGTGCGCTGGTTCCGGCTTTGAGGCCGCCGGAAAAATCCGCCGTGCGAATGTTGTCACCCAGTCCTATGGCCGTCGCCACAATGCCGGCATTGAGCCGTTCCTTGTAAGGCATGGTTGTCGACGCCAGGAAAACGCCCTGCACCCGGGAACGGTCTATGCCGTCGAGCGCATTGAGGCCGGCAGCCACCGCCATGGTGATGCTGTCTTCGTCAAAATTGGCCACCGCCTTTTCTCCCTTGGCATTGGCGATATTCCCCGGATTCATCCAGCCCATGGCCTGATAAACCAGCATCCGGTTCAGACGGAATCGCGGCACGTAGCCGCCATATGAACAAATCCCCGGCATTGTTCCTCCTCCTTTACTTATGTTATGTTTTACTAAAAAAGTGCTTATAACGTTTCGCTTGAATGATTCAAACTCTTGGCGATGATCCCTTTCATAATTTCGTTGGTCCCTGCAAATATGGACATCACCCGGACATCTCGCCATTCCCGTGCCAGCGGGCAGCCTTCATCTATTGCTTCCCTGCCGATGATATCCAAACACCAGTCCGTCACCTGGTTGACCATGTCCGATGTCTGATATTTAGCCATGGAGGTTTCCACCACCACGTTTTTCTTCTCCATGTGTTCCGCCACCAGATTTTCGACAAAAGCGCGTGACATTTTCACTTGGGTGGCCATCTCCGCCAGCTTGTGCCGTGCCCGTTGCCATGGCGGCAACCAGAATGAGGTTCTGATCGTTCAACGCCAGGGCCTGCTTTACCCCCGTGCCCGGCTTGCCCACAAGATGGAATTCTGGAACACGTACGTCCTGGAAACGGATATCCGTCGTGGCCACCATGCGCATTTCCAGCTTGTCCTGATTATTTTCTACGGTAATACCGTCGCGTTCCGCCTCCACCAGGATGATACTAAAGCCGTCTGGCGACGCACTCTTCGGGTCGGTTTTGCAGAGCACACAATAGAAGCCGGCCGCTCCACCGTTGAGGACACCTGTTTTCCGGCCGTCGATCACCCATTGGTCGCCATCCCTGACAGCTGTCGTACTGGTACCGGTCAAATCGTATCCTTCACCCGGCTCAAAAAATGCAGCCCCGGAGACCATATCCCCATTGGCGACCTTGGGAAGAAACTCGCTTTTCAAATCATCCGCTCCATAGTGCAGCAAACATTCGGAAGCAGACCCGGAAAGCATCAGAGCGATACCGAGGGAAGAGTCCTTGCTGCAGAACGCCTCGACAGCCAGAATATTTTCGAACATGCCCAGTCCTCCGCCTTCATAAGCCTCGGGCCAATGCATCCCGATAAAGCCTAGGTCAGCAGCCTTTATCCGGATATCTTCAGGAAAAGATTGCTGTTTCTCCATTTCCAGGGCAAGGTCTTTGTCGAATTCCCCTTTGGCAAATTCCCGTGCCGCCTTCTGAATCTTTTTCTGGGATTTGGTTAACTGAAATTCCATTTTCTCCTCTGCACATGATGGTGGAAGGGTCTTTTTAAACCCCCCTGCCGGTTTTTGGAACAGCTTCTATGCCCTTGAACAGCAGATCACACAGTTGACCGGCCGTGGATGCAACCGAAATTTCATGGCTGAAAATCACAGCGGAAATACAGAAGTGTTCGATGCCCCCGAGAATCAGATCACGGATTCTGAAAGGAGAGATGTCCCCCCGGATCTCCTCTGCTGCGACACCTTCCCTGACAATCTCGGTTACCATTTTCCCGTAATTTTTCACCAGTCTGTAGGTTGCGCTTTCGAAATAGCCCGGATAGTTTCTCACTTCCAGAAGCAGAATTTTGGCAAACACCCGGTTATTGTCGTACATGCGGTATATGTCAAACCCTTTTTTACGGAACCGGGGCATCCCTGTTTTTTCATGATATAATTGTAGTTTACGCCAACGTAACAACTATGGGGTTTATCCCACTGTCACGGCAGCCTCTCTTCCTTTGCCAAGGAGCATGAGGGATGTTCCATTAACGGTCAGAGAGGTGATGGAGGTATTATCAGGCAAAAAAACCAATACGTTATTGTCACGAACGGCTTTTCCAACAAGGGCATTGATAGCGATGAAATGCGTAAAAACGACGGTGTCCACGGGCAGGGAACAGGCGGCTAAGATCAGGTTTTCCCTCCAGGCCTGTAACTCCCCGCTCAATTCATCCCAATTCTTCGATAACACCGCTTTGATCCACGCTTTCCTGCTGGAAGGGATATTGGCGGGTGTGGGAATTTCCGTAAACCGAGAATCGATTACAGGAATGCAGTTCCAGGTTTTCGCTAAAGGTTCTGCGGTCTCTCTGGCCCGGGCCATGGGGCTGCTGACAATGGGCATGGGTTGCATTTCATCCAGGGTTTTCAGTATTCCAGCAGCCTGTTTTTTGCCCGTGTCATCGAGCCCCGGGTCAACGGACTCGCCCCACCCTGCGGCGGCCCTGCCATGGCGGATCAGATAGATAGTTGGCATAATATCAAATCATTATCCATACTTTGGTATGCTATTTATGTGACCACGGGGTTAGCTGTCCTTCGAAATTTTCAAATTGAAGAAGCTGGGAAAGATCACCCGAAAAAGGGTCTGTCTGTGAAAGCATAGCATAAGAAACTTATCAGAAAGAAAGTTTATTATATGGACGGCATAAAGGCCTTGAGCCGGTTACCGTCCTTTTTTATTCCACGTTCCTTTAGTCCTCGGAAGGATCATAGTCCTAAAACCGTCAGGTTCCGACATGTCGCTTCCAGAAACCGCTTCTGGCATTTGAAAAAGAGTGTAGAGGATCAGGTGGTCGTTCAAAAGCGCAGCATCTCCGTTGAAATTGTAATATTCAAGCATCTCACGACACACGGGCCACCGGAAGACATATGGCCAATTCTCATAGTCTCTTAACAGCATCATCAAAGTAAAAGCAAGATCCGCATAAATACTGTTGAGCCAGGACCAGTCCAAATCAATGAATCCGACGATCCGACCGTTTTACGCCAAGATGTTGCCGTGGTGAAAATCACCATGCACAAAGCAACACGCTTCAGGGGGATACAACCCGCGATGTTTTTCCGCGCTGTTGAATGCGATCCGCAGGCGATCTAATGCGTTTACACTCGGAAAATCGCTTGCTTCAATCATTGATGGGGCTACCAATTCAAGTAGACGCCTCGTTCGATTATGTTTTCATCGAAACAGCCGGTAGTCATCGTATGAAGTCGACGTTAAGCCCAGCCACATACCCGCACAGTTCGCATTCGGCCACAAAACGGGCGGATCCATTTCATATTTTGACACATTTAGCCAAAAAAATGGCGTAAATTGTCAAGAACAAATTGCATATCGACATTATCATATGCTCAGCAAGCGGGCATGCCATACATCAATTGCAATTAAATAGGGGGTGACAACATGCCGATCTCAACCGTGACGTGGATAATGACACTGAGTTTAGTGGGGACTTTTATGCTGCTCAACATATTTGAGAATAAAAAGATGAATGCACCCGAAAGGAGATTAGAGAGTGACAGGCGCCGATTTTTATATGATGCTTATATACTAGAAAGAAGATCAGACAATGACCGCAGGTTGAACAAGGGCAGATAAGGCGTTCGAGGGTTCCAAGAAAGGTGAGTAACTGGCCACCAAGGATAAGACGTTTAATTCCAGTTTCTCGTCCAGGATTTCAGAGACTCTACTCCAAAAAAGCTTAAATTGGTTTAGCGGAAATTGTCAAAATTGTTTTTGATTATTGGAGTATCATATGTTATGCTTTTAAATTAGCCTCATGGCCCTACAATGGTAGGGCTAATCAATCCACATTGAGATACCATCTACGACATCAAAAAGTTAGGGGGAATGTCTGTGATGTCACACAAAAGAAAGTCATCGTTTGTATGCCTGCTAATATTGGTATTCCTTTTGTGCCTGTCGGAGTTTTGCATCGCTGGAACGTATAAATGGAATGATTTTTCACAACCCTTGATAGAAATAATTAAACTTGATACCCAAAAGACAGTGGAAGTATTTTTGCCAAATAGTTTCTTAAAAAATCACAAAACAATCGAATTGGCCGTGGATTTGTCCGCAGGAAACCATGCAACTTCAGTTGGAATGGTATTAAACAATGACTTTAGCTATAAGTTAACCAAAGGTATTATAAATATATTTGTTTTGGAATCGCACCAACTTAAATCAGGA
>Ga0164313_10000377_pt1 | contig 35127 bp, 29 predicted proteins | sample GuaBasSedimGuay4_FD_113735 | JGI IMG/M metagenome (GOLD analysis project Ga0164313, IMG submission 113735) | Subseafloor sediment microbial communities from Guaymas Basin, Gulf of California, Mexico - Guay4, Core 4569-4, 0-3 cm | ecosystem: Environmental > Aquatic > Marine > Hydrothermal vents...
AAAGGCAATGCCAACTATTTTTCTCGAATCAATTGTACAAATCGCTTTAGACGCTCTTTTACCAAATCTTTATCATGCCAGTACTCGCGGCTGTAAATACCCCTGAAACGCCAGTTCTTTCCCGATAAAGTCAAAGGTTTGTATATATGCATGTCTTTAATTGACATACTTTGATAATACAAATCATCATCTGTTAAAATAAGTCCCAGATATTTATCACGGTCCTTCACAGTCAGATCAGCAAATGGCATTTCTTCCACCAGCTCAATATCCAATTCCGGATCTTTCTGAAACTCCTGAAGCTTATTTTTCAAATACCAGTTTACCTGGTGTCCCTTTTTGCCTGATATTATAGGCTTGAAATTGCCGTTTGATACATTCCAGGCATATTCAAGATATGATTTAAGTAATTTTGAGCCTTCATTTTTACTAGCCTCAACTTTCAATTGGTGTGGCAAAATACTACTGACTACATAAATCTGTTCTCTGGCTCTTGTTACCGCTACATTCAACCGGTTTTCTCCGCCACGCATATTTAATGAGCCAAAATGATGTTTCATTTTTCCTCGTTTATCAGGTGCATATCCAATGGAAAAAATGATGATGTCACGCTCATCTCCCTGTACATTTTCAATATTCTTAACAAAAAGATGATCCGGTATGTTGAAATCATGTTCCATTGCTTTTTCTTCCAATATATCCATTACATAATCCTGCTGACGGGCATTGAAAGTTACAATTCCAATATCCTTGTCCGGTTGCTCATGAAACAACTTCTGCACAAGTCCGGCAATATATAGAGCCTCACCATGATTTATATTTTTAGACCATACACCTTCTGTCTTGATATATTTGATGGCTGGCACACCACGATTGACCAAATCACGGTCGGGTAATAGTTTTAAACGACCCTCATAAAAGAATCGATTCGAGAAATCAATTAAATCCAGGGTTTTACTTCGGTAATGGCCATGTAACTGTACGGTCATTAAATACCTTGATGCCAAATCGAGCAGAGAATCCAATTCAAGAGCGGGTTCATCCGGTTCTTTTTCATCATCCCAACGTACATTATACAGATCGAAAGGGCTCAATTGTTTATCATCACCTGCCACGACCACTTGCTTCCCCCGATACATAGCAGGTATACCCTGCTCGGAAAAACACTGTGATGCTTCATCAAAAATTACCAGATCGAACATTTGCTCCATAGGGAAAATTGCTGAAACTGATTCGGGACTGGCCATCCAGCATGGTATCAGATTAAATATTTCATTATGATATGCGTTTATAAGCTTACGTAATGGCCATATCATCCGCCTTTTAGATACCTGATGCATCAAATCACGGTAGGTAACTAAATTGTTGAGCCTGTTAAACTCCACATCGGTATAGGTTCTCTCTCTCGCTCGCTGAAGTGTGATTTCACCACTGACACGCAATTTTTCCTTAACAGCTTCCTGTAATTCCTTTTGCATCGTTTCGTACCGGAGGGAATTGACAGATCTTAATATTGGATATTTGGATTCTATATGCTCAATCCAGGCCAACCGCAAACTGTTTAAGAAGAGCTCAGTGGCATCCTCATATACTTCCGATAATGTAGAGTCAATTAATTTTTCTACTACTTGGCGCTCAGTTTCGTGCAGATCTTCTTTTATTTGGTCAAAATCACACAATGCATCAAAATCTCTATCCAGTGCTTCAGATAAAACTTTCACCATTCTGGTATCATGCAATACCAGGTCAATTCTGAAATCTGTTAAATAATACTTCCATTGCAATGCCTTGAGGGGGACTTCTTCCAGTATCTCAAGCATACCCGATAATCTTTTTGTGAATTCCGCCTGATTAAATCCACTTACATTAAAGTATTCACGAAAGTTTCTAAAAGAATTGACGATATTAAATGCCTCAATAGCACTTTTTTGTATTTGAAACCAAAGTTCAAATGTTTTGCTGCCATAGTTTTCAGGAACATCCTCAAGCCACTGGGTATCTGCCATTCTGGTCATATAGTGTTCCAGATTGAGTCTTAAATCAATTTTTTGTTCCAGGATACGGTATTTTTGTTTTGTCTGAAGGAGATCATTTTTGTTGAGCACATTGTCCAACATCGTTTTTTCTTTAGTACTCAGCAACCATTTCAAATATTTATAAATATTCTTGGTTGCACCCATTCTTCTCTTTAATAGCCTTTGATAATTGCCTAATTCAGCAGTATCGATGGTGATTTCAGGGCCTGGTGACTCAAAACAAGATATAAGTGGTTTCTCCTGGGTACTCAGCCAAAGCACATCTGGAAAACTCTCTGATAAAACATCCTTCTTCGCGATCATATGACTGAAGTAACGATAAACATGCTCGTCCTGTACCAGATTTAATAATTTAAACAGCTTGTCTTTTTGCTCATAAATTTTTTCACCAGCCCTGAATCCCATTTCAGCACCCAGAAGTTTTCCTGTTTTCTCGAGAAGACTCTTTTCAAATTTGGGAATTTCCTCTAGAATCCGGCGTATCTTTTGAAGATCTGATATGCCATATCCAGCGAAACTCTTACGATTGTACCAAACATAATCTGTTTTCTTAAACAGCTTATGATATTCAAAATAAATTTTTAGTTTATCGATGAATTCATGAACTTTATCAAAAGTGAAATGGCGATATTCCTGATTTAGGCTGACTACCTCACGCTTCCTGTCGCTAGTCAGATAAAGTTCCTTAATTGAAATTCCTGTCTCTTCTTCATCAAACAAAGCCGATCTGAATTCTTCAAATTCCTCAGCAATTTGGTCGACTTTATGACTGGATTGCTGAAACTGTCTTTCCATCTGAATAGTATCGAGGCCGTTGTTCAACTGCCTGAAATTATTCAACCCTTCAATTTGTTTTTCAATTTGTTTATAAATACTCTTCCTGTCATTTTTAAAATCATGTACTACTGCTGTAAAATCAGATAATCTTTGACTTTTTAACCTCGCGTGAACTACATCCAGTGCTGCCCGCTTTTGACAAACGAGTAGTACATTGCGGCCACGAGCCACATGATCAGCAATCATATTACATATTAGCTGACTCTTTCCCGTGCCGGGAGGTCCCTGTACTACCAGCGAATTTCCACGTTTGACAGCTTTAATGGCATTTTCCTGGTATGAATCGAGCTTGTAGGGAGTGTAGGTTTCATCTTCACGAACTTTTTTCAAAAACTGAAAATATTCTGTACTGTGTTTTTGTTGATCAATATCCTCCTCCCTGGATCTCTTCAGGAAAAATTCCTCAATGTCATCATATCGATTCTCTTCCATTAAATGGAGGTAATCAGGCACAAGATATGATCCTGCCTGTGGGAACATTCCCAAAACCGCTTCAGGAAATAATTTTAATTCGCCTGCACTTTGTTTTTTTTCATAGTCAGGTTTTTTGTATTCCTCAAACTTATGAAGGGTATCAATAAAATTTTCCTGGTTAAAATGAATTTCAACCGGGCTATCTTTCAACAGATTGTATAATCCGGTTCGGAAAGCCTTACTGTCGGCTTCTCTTTCCATAAATACCTGCTCGATAAAGTCATCCGGAAGGCTGATCTTGTTAAAATATGAATAGGCGAGCAGGAACGATTTATTAAAGGTGACATTTACGTCCTTGCGCTGCCTGAGAATCCAGGTATTTTCTCTGAGAACTAATTCAACGGGGAAAAACAATAACGGGGCCCGTACGAGTGTGCCATCTGAAAATTTTCCCCTTACAAACGGCCAGCCAATGTACAAATCCTTTGATCCACGCTCTTCAAATACGTAATGATCCATTCTCTGGATTTTCTTGAGCCTTAAACTTAGCTCATTGACATGTGAATCCCTGCTATCTGCCACCGGCCCAAGTTTTATTTCTTTTTTACCACCTATCAAATCGTTTATAATTTCGAATGAGGAACGTTTTTCCATAAAATCGAAATCATGAAGGTCATTAAACTGGCCCAATGGCAATCTCAATAATAAAAGGGATCTGTTCTTTCCTGTCAGATTCGTAAGCCGCTTTAAATATGTATGGAGTATTTGCTTCATTTATAAGCCATTCCGTTCAAAATTCAAGATAAGGAAAAAGTTTCTTTCTTTTCGCCTTATCCACTAAACTGAATGCGGATAATTCTTCAATTCCTTTTAGTGATCCATTTATCTCACGATATCTGACTATCGCATTTGCCAGATCGTTTGAAATATAGGGGTGTCTTGATAAATCTTTCCAGCTACCAATATTTATGTTTACTTTGTGTGGTACAAAGCTTCTGGAAATATAAAAGTGTGACTTCAGCCTGTTCACCTGTTCTTCAGTCAACCCATATACTTCATCAAACTGATTTTTTGAAACGTATCCACCCAATATATCCCGGTATCGTATCACCCTGCCTGACAATGCCCCTTCTAAACCGGTCAAATTTATAACATCCACTACCTTGACCAGGTTAATATTAAGGTATGACTTTTGTGTTTTTATTTTATCGGCTGACCTTCCCGGAAGGGCCAATTGTAGCTCCAGATTTTTATACATTTTTTCGTCGAGACCATATATTTTCTTCAGGTCCTCCCTGTATCTGAACTGTCCACCCTTTTCTCTGTAGTTAATAATACGGCGGGCAATATCTTTTCTAAATCCACCAGCAACCATACTGTCATAAGAAGTCTCATTAGGATCAATTAAAAAGTCCCCTTGAATAACTTCAACCTTCCAGTCCAGAACTTTCACAAGGCTGTCGAGCATAGCCAAATCCTCAGCATCCTGAATAGAATTTGTATTTATGGTTGTCTTTATGATAAGCGGCACGGCCAAACTAAATAAAACAATGATAAAAAGGATATAATACCCTTTCACTTCGTTTGAAGACACCTCAAACAGACCCCGGAAAAAATTACGAACACCCGTATTCATAACCAATATTTATAAAAATACTGCGATTACACATAAAAAGGCAATTGTTAAAAATACAATTTATATTTTTACAAAAAAAAGTGTGCACTACTGTCAGGCAATGCACACATGTATAAGGAGGTTCTGAGTTCTAAGTTTATAGTTGAAAAAATAACTCTGAACTTCAAACTCTTTACTACCAGTTCAGGATTTTCTTGAAATCATATTCTTCAGGATTCTCAAGATATAAGCCGGCAGCTTTATAATCATGCTCTGTGATAAAATGGAGGTTGTTGCTCAACAACATTTGAGAACGTTGACTAGTGATATTGACACGTCTAGGGGGTATTGTGCCTTTTTCATCTTGTATATCTTTTAAGTATAAAGGCTGAATATTGCCAATATTGTCAACATAAACCATACAACCCGTATGGCCCTCATCATATAGATATTTTACACCCATGCCAAGCAAGGAGCAATAAACGAGATCATAAGCAATTGGCCGTACACAACGAACCTCATAGCCCACCTCTACCGGGCGTATTTTAACCGTTTCATCACCACCGAGTTTTTTTAGTTTCTTTTCGACCATCTCACTAAAGATATGAGCCTTAGAAACTTTTCCGAGTTCCGGATGACCATGAGAGTCAAATGAAAACCGGACTCCGGAGTTTTTGATCTCTTCTTCACTCAGGTCATGAAAAACACCTTCTGACACAATTGCCGCTCCATATCTAACCCCGAGTATCAGGCGTTTGACAATGGAGGAAATAACCATATTTACAATTTTATCTACCGTTACTGTGGTCTTGTTAAACATTTCCGGTATAATGATCATCGGATAATGACAAGCTGCTCCAATACCTGCAGCCAAATGACCTGCTGATCGTCCCATTGCTGACACGACATACCAGGTATCGCTGGTCCTGGCATCTTCGTACACGGTATTGCAAATGGCCACGCCTGCCTCCTTAGCACTATGATAACCGAATGTTGGAATACCATCCGGTAGAGGCAGATCGTTGTCAATAGTCTTGGGAACATGGATATTTTTGATCGTATACCCTTTTTTCGCCAGGAATGCAGCAATCCTGTTGGCTGTTGAAGCCGTATCATCACCACCAACTGTCACCAACAGTTTTATGTTATTTTCTGTAAAAAGTTTTAAATTGAAATTGTCTTCAAAATCCTGAGGAGTAGGCTTAAAACGACTCATCTTTAGTGCCGAGCCTCCTTTATTAAATATATTGTCAGCAAAAACAAAATCAATATCCACCATTTTTGCCTGACCTGAGAACAGGGCGGAATACCCTCCATGCAAACCAATAACCCGCCAATCATTACTCAAAAAAATCTTGGAAACACTTCCAATAACTGTATTAATTCCTGGGGCAGGCCCCCCTCCACATAATATTGCTACTGCTTCTTTCATAATTAAAAACTTTATTAAATAAACTTAAGATAACTTCTAATTCAGACAGGCAAATGAGCGATATTATATATATATGTACTAAAAAAATGCTTTGATCTATGCTGTGATAAACATCTTAAAAGTATCATCAACATTTGCCATCGCAAAGGTACGGATTTTTTAAATAAAATCTTTTGACATCTTTCAATGTTGGTTAAAAAAATGTAAAAGCAAATCACCAATTCGGTCAGCGCTGGACGACCAATTTAATCGATTGAACCATTCCGTGTCGATTGGTTGCTTTTAGGATATATATTCCTGAAGCCGGGAAATTCAATTGCAAAACATAATTTACGTATTTACTGAGCTGGAAGGAGGGGCCGGTTTTCTGCCCAAGTATATTCAGCACCTCCACTTCTACATCCTGATTGCTGCGTAAATTAATCTTCATATCACTGCCCACAGGATTCGGTCCATAAGTCAAATGAATCTCAGCCGGCTTATGATTCGGCCCAGAACCGCTCTCAAGGTTACGAAAGATCTGAATACCACCCCGGGCTCCGCCGGCCATGATACTTTCAGTACCTTCTCCATAGATATCACCTGATATAATCCATGATTTCCAACCAAATATTACCGGTAATACTTCATCAACGAAGGTGTTTCTGGAGCCTACAAAAACAGGTATGGCATTTTCCATGTTTTTTTGAAAACTAAAATAAACCTGACCCATTCCCCTATAGTCTGTTGTGACGAGATCAGCTTCAGTATCGCTATCGATATCACAAACTGTGGCAGCAAGAGCGATTCGTTCAAGTGTAAAATCCCTGCCAATCCCCAAAAACTCTCCATCTTCAAGTACCCATTGCTCATCGCCCACTGATCCCTCATTTATATAATATTCTAAAGCTCCGTTTTGCTTGCCAATCAGCAAATCGATCAAACCATCTTCATTAACATCAAAAAATTCTGGGTTATCATTCATAGTAATCGGTATTTCCAATTCCCGGCGATCCTCGAAGTGATATTCGTTAGGCATTCCCTCTGCAGCTGTATTACAAAAAACATAAGTGTAAACATCGAAATAAGTATCCACACCAGTGAATACCAAATCAGGTGTATCGTCACCATTAAAATCTGCAAACCTGATGCGTGGATTGTGCAGCTCCATAGTTGTCAGTGAAAGAAAATCATCATCTTTCTTCTCAAAACCCGGAGCGCTCGCCGTTCCGGTATTTTCAAAATATACTACTTTACCCGAATAGTCTGTTCCGTTCCACCATCCATTGACAGCTATCATAAGGTCTTGATCGCCATCAGCATCCATGTCAACCAATACAGGAACAGAAAGTTCTCCAAGATCCAGCATCTCACCCTGAAATAGATCCTTTTTTACAAAATGGAAGTCCGGCAACTCATCGGTTCCTGTGTTTTTGTAGAACCAGCTTGATCTGGAAAAATCTGTTCCGTATTCTACATTATATTCAGTGCATGGTGCAACAATCAGATCTTTAATTCCGTCATAATCCAGATCTTCAAAATAACCTGCCGGGAAAACGGGTAACATCGCAGGATGAGTAGAATCAGGATAATACTGATTGTAATCTTTCATAAAAGCACTATCAGCATCACCGACATTTTCAAATAAATATAATTCATCACACTGTTCGTGGCCTGCCAGCAAATCTTTATCCCCATCACCATCTGTATCAATAGCCAGCAGAGCCTTGCCTCCAGGGTGCATCACACGGCCATTGCCCACATCACCACATGTTTGAGGATAGAATGCGAATAGATTACAATCGCACTCTTCAAATAAGCCCCATTGTCTCGTGTTAAATTCATATTCCAGGGAATCAGGCCTTCCATACCTTTCTATACTAAGATTTTTGTGGTACCGTATGTATCCTCCAATTGCAAAATTGTAAATAAGTATATCCAAATCACCATCATCATCGATATCGCTTATACCTGGTATATCAGCCGCATTTGCAATAACATTGACTAAACCACTATAACCCATCGACCGAAGGGGGTCTGCTACTTTTTCCCACTCAACTGATGATCCGCTTTTTGAAATATTCTTATGCACAACAATGCCCCGGTCTCCATTTGAAAATATATCTTTAAAACCATCATAGTCATAATCCGCAAAGATCACCCATCCCGGTTGCAGGTCCGGCAGCACAACAGCCAATTCAGGTTTTACAATGAGTTTGCCATCTTTCCGGCCAAAAATCAAAAATGTATTTGCGGTCCTGTTGTAAATAATCAATTCTTCCACGCCATCGCCATCCAGATCCACTTTTCCATATTGACCGGAGTTCATGCCACCCAGCCATGGCATATCTGGATTTTTGTTATCGACTGTCAATGGAATGTTATATTCCTGTTCAAAAAGAATCTGGGCACTACCCGGTATTGGGAATAGTAAAATAACAAAAAAAGATATCTGTAACAGTTTATGCATTCAATCGGGAAATATGTAAATCAACTTTTGTTTAGCAAATTTAGTTCCAATAAAAGTCATTTCGCCAAAATCTTCATATTCATTACGAAATTTTTAACGATTATTGTATAATGATCGGAAAATTATATCATAGTTTTTTAGATAGTCCCGGTATCAGTACAGACACACGGTTGCTGAAGGATGGCGATATCTTTTTTGCCCTTAAAGGACCAAATTTCAATGCCAATGTATTTGCAGACCGGGCATTGGAAAACGGTGCAACTCTCGCTGTTATTGATGACCCCTGTTATGAAATAAAGGGCAAGACTATTCTGGTAAAGGATGTGCTCACCACCTTGCAGCAATTAGCCACATATCACCGGGATCAACTCAATATTCCAGTGCTGGCCATAACTGGTTCGAATGGAAAAACTACAACCAAAGAACTAATACATGCGGTATTGTCAGAAAAATATAGTGTAACAGCCACTCCCGAGAACCTCAACAACCATATCGGTGTACCACTTACCTTACTTTCTATTACGGATCAGGCGGAAGTGGCCATCATTGAAATGGGGGCAAACCAGCTGGGCGAAATAGCCATGTTGTGCCAGATTGCTAAACCCACCCACGGATTGATAACTAACATAGGCAAAGCTCATACAGGACTTTTTGGGGGATTTGAGGGAGTGATACGCGCCAAGAGCGAATTATATGATTACCTGATAAAAAATAATGGTATTGTATTTATTAATCAGCACCAACACCTTTTGATGAATATGTCTAAACGATTTTCACAACCGGTATTTTATCCGGATACTGATGGTTATTATAGTTGCATTTTCTCAGGGGCCGATCCATTTGTAAGTTTGGAAACCGAAGAAGGGCTAAAGCTAGACACCCACCTGATAGGACACTATAATTTCGAAAATATTGCCACAGCCCTCTGCATTGCAAAGTATTTTGATGTGAGTACGGAAAAGGCACATCGGGCTATCGAAACATATATTCCGCAAAACAACCGCTCCCAAATTATTAAAAAAGAATGCTGTCAGATAGTTCTGGATGCCTATAATGCCAATCCATCCTCCATGAAGGCTGTTCTTGAAACTTTTGCCAGTATGCCGGGAGAGAAAAAAGCTATCATATTGGGCGATATGCTCGAGTTGGGTGATGATAGTGTAGCAGAACATATCCAAATTGGTAAATTGACAAGTGAATCAGGATTTACCAGGAATATATTTGTTGGGAAGGACATGGCTTATGCAGCCAAAAACTGCCCCGGTAGCTTATACTTTGAAAACAAATCTGCTTTAATTGAGTTTCTTAAAGAAAACAACTTCGACCAATACAGCATTTTGATCAAAGGCTCACGAGGGATGGCGCTGGAAGAAGTGGTGGATTATATCTAACAAACCACAAAAATGAAACTTAAAGAAATCCTGAACTTTCTAAATGACCTGGAGAAAAACAACACCCGGGAATGGATGACAGAAAATAAACCTTATTATCTCCAGGCTAAAAGTGCATTTGAACAATTTATACAGGAGTTGATCGATAATTTAGCTATTACAGATCCTGACCTCACTCACCTGACTGCCAAAGAATGTACATTCAGACTATATCGTGATGTGCGTTTTAGTAAGGATAAAACGCCTTATAAAACAAATTTTGGTGCCGATATTAAAAAGGGGGGCAAGAAAACCCGGATCGCGAGCTACTATGTCCATATTCAGCCGGGTAAGTCTTTTATTGCCGGGGGGATGTACATGCCATCCTCAGAAACGCTATCTGCTATCCGTCAGGAAATCGATTATCAGGCAGATGAGTTAAGAAAAATTCTGAGCAATCCAACCTTCAAATCCCGGTTTGGTTCCCTCCAGGGTGACCGGCTCAAAAGAGCGCCCAAAGGATACCAACCCGATGATCCGAATATAGATCTCTTACGACATAAAAGTTTTATTGTCGTCGATGATGTTACCGATAGTGTTTTAGTAAAAAAGGATTTCACTGATCATGTAGTTCAGACTTTTGATCTTTTAAAACCTTTCAATCAATTTCTGAACCGGGCCCTGGATGAATGATTTTTAAAAAAGTTCACATACAAGGAGCAGGCAATGGCGATAGTATAACTTATTCCTGTGATCCAGTCGACCGTAGCAGGGCTCAGTTGAAGAGGAGTATAATGATCAAAGAAATATTTTACAAAGGAAGCCGGCAATCCGGTTTCTCCAAGTTGATATTTAATTTGCCAATGCCAGTCGGTAAGAAAACAATAACCGAACCCATACCAGAAGCCCATCACAAGCCATGAAAATAGGGTGGCTCCTACGAGCCATAAATGCCCTTTACGGAAAAAAGGGAACGCCCAACCAATTAAATTGATAGAAATAATTAGTATGTGTAACCAAAAAAACAGATGATTTGCGAACGATAACATAATATTTTAGTTATAATTAAAGATAATAGCTATGATATAAAATATTCCGGATTTGTAAAAGCTATCTATGTTTTCATTGAAAAACCCTATATCCATATCTCATTTCTTGTATATCTCATTGTCAGGTATAATTTTGTTGATATCTCTTTTTCCTGTCAGAGTTTTTGGACAGACAAGGCTTCTTGATGATAAGGAAACTTCCTTGCTCATTTTGCAGGCTATGGACAGCACGTATAACCTGAATTTTGAGGCTGCAGAGCAGCTTACCGCAAAAATAGAAAAACGAATTCCACAGCATCCGGCAGTCTTTTTGTTAAAGGCTTTTCAGGTTAATGTCAAACATATTCCCCTTCGCGAAGGAAGTCCCTATTATGATCAATTTGTACTATTGTTGAGGCTTTCTATTGAGGAAAGTGAAAAATTGCTGGAAAAAGATAAAGATGATGTGGAGGGCATATTTTTTAGTATGGCTTCTCATGGCTATCTGGCCCAACTATACGCTGACAATGGTAAAAACATGAAAGCCCTTGGCGAAGCAAAAAGCGCATATTCTTTTATAAAAATTGGGTTTGATCTCATTGATTTATATCCGGAATTTTATTTTTCCAGTGGTTTGTTCAACTATTATCGCGAAAAATATCCTGAGGTTCACCCGTACTTCAAAACGGTTGTTTGGTTTTTTCGTAGTGGTGACAAAAAACTGGGAATTGAAATGCTTAAGAAAGGAGCTGAAAGTGCAATTTTTACCCGTACTGAATGCCTTACATATCTGCTGCACATTTATCTTCGATATGAAAACCAACCGACACAATCAATAAAGTATGCAAAAATACTGATTAACCTCTATCCGCGCGATCTGATATATACAACCATGTACGTAGAAAACCTCGTGAGACTAAAACAATATTACAAGGCCATTCCGGACATTAACCGTCTCAAAAACAGTGACAAAGCATTTTTTCGCTATATAGGAGAGATTTTTTATGGCAATTATTTGGAAATAGCATTATACGACATGAAAGGTGCCCTTGATGTCTACACACGTGCTGACAAAATAGCCAATGATGAGCACACGCGAACACCACATTATGACAGTATTCTCTTCCTGGGGCTTGGCCGTGTAAACAAAAAAATGGGTGAGGGGCAGATCGCTCTTAGTTACTTTAAGAAAGCTGCCAAATCAGCAGAATACAGTGCGCAGATGGATGAGGCAGAATATTATTTGAAGTAGAATAAATGGAATGGTGCCAGCCAGAGAATAGGCCTGGCGTGCAGGTAGGGAATTATGGAAAGAAAACACATTTCTAATTCAAGTAAATGACATTTCACAGCTTTTTATTAATATTGCATTTGATTTAAAAACCAATTAACGTGAAGATTACAGATTTATTAGCGACCGGACAACCAACTTTCTCATTCGAGTTTTTCCCTCCAAAGAATTATTCTTCTATCCTTGAATTAGGCATAAATGTAGGGCAGTTAATGAAACTGTCACCATCATTTATTTCGGTAACATACGGTGCCGGCGGCACAACTCAGGACACCTCATTTGATCTGGTCGACTATTTGCAAAATAAAGTCGGATTATGTACAGCTGCACACTATACCTGCGTTAGTGCAACAAGGGAAAGGGTATTGAAAGATATGGAATATCTGCACTCAAAAAATATTGACAATCTGGTTTTATTAAGAGGAGATCCACCAAAAGGGGAAAATAAGTTTGTTAATCACGCAGGCGATTTTCAGCATGCCAGCGATCTTGTCCGTTTGGTTATGGACCAGGGATTATTCAACATTGGAGCAGCAGGTTATCCTGAAGTTCATCCTGAATCATCCAATCCTGATGATGATATTAAGTATCTGAAATACAAAGTGGATCAGGGTGTTGATTTTATTATTACCCAGTTGTTTTTTGACAACTCAGACTATTACAAGTTTGTTGATAGGGCCCGTAAAGCCGGCATTACTATACCCATTATTCCGGGCATTATGCCTGCCACCAACTTCAATCAGGTCAAACGTTTTACCGATATGATAGGAGTTACTATTCCTTCTGATTTTGTTACTAAGCTGAAGAAACATAAAGATAAACCATCTAAAACTTATGATATAGGTGTTGAATTTGCTATTGATCAATGCGAGGATCTCCTACATAATGGTGCTCCTGGTTTGCACTTCTACACCCTTAATAAATCGCGGGCTACTGTCGATATTTATTCGGCGATCCGGATGTTGTGATCTTTCTGGTATCTTAATTATGATATTCCTGTATATGATAAAAGATTGAATAAAGATTGAAGGGTTTGAGAGAATTGATGTATTAATTTTCTAAACTCTTTAAAAGTTGGTTATTTCGATAAAATATCTTTGATGACCGGCAACATAGCCTCTGCGATCCTTTGAGAGCCGAGATCACTAGGATGGACACCATCGACAGCACATTCGTAATAATCATCACCCAGTACAGTTAATCCATCCAAAAAGTAGATATTTTTATCACCTGAATATAACCTTTCATTTACAAAATCCTTTTGAAAGTCTCTCAACTGAATGACATTTTGGTAAGCCTGGCTGCCATCAGTAGCGCTGGCATAGCGGATTTTTGACATGATGAGTATAGGTGTATCCGGATGTTTCTCTCTGAGTATATCGACAAACGGGCCCAAAGTGTTCATGATGGTTTTACTGGCGTTGGCCTCATAATCAAGTATGATCATACTTATACCGGATATTTGATTAATTAGCTGTGCAAGAGCAGGCTCACCTCTTCCACTTCCTGAAAATCCTAGATTTACAAATTGTATATTCAGTTTACGGCTAAGAATATTTGAATATGCCATTCCTGGCCTGGAAACACATCCGCCCTGGGTGATAGAGGTCCCGTAAATCACAACCTTGCCCTGGATATTAAATGGTGGTGGCTCCTCTAAAGCGGAACCATATTCCAGGCCGATCAGTAGAGAATTTACACCGTTGTAAAGTGGGAAGTTCAATGTATAAACACCTTCCTGTTTCTCTTCAGTTTTTAAAAGTTCAAACTGATATCTGATGGTATCGTGTGGAAAGCGGGTAGTCCTTATATATCTTTGGTTCTCTCCATCCTGTACATATAAATCAAACCCGCTCTGCCCTGTAGCAGGCATATGGTACATTCCTGATCTCTTCCTGAGTTCAACCTTTACCAATATCCTTTTGCTGTCCGTCCGGAATCTGACCTGTCCTCCAGCTGTATGATTAGCAAGCCCTTCAACAGAAGGAGTTAACTCCCACTCGGGGTAGACTGGCAAGCGCCTATATACAGTATCTTCTTCTATCCAGTCAAATCCAACCAATTCAAAGGGGATCTCTTTTGGATTAAACCATACAATACTATCGGCATCAGCCTTTTTTAAGGCCGTGTTTGGATCAGGTTTTTGAGTGGTGGGTACCTGTGTATAACCAACAGTATTAACAAATATGAAAAAAGTGAAATTTAAAAGTAGTTTTATAAGATCAGTCATTTTATAAAAGTTTTAGTTCTACAATACAATTACTAAATATATTTATAAAAACAATCAAAAAAAACATCAATGCACTATATTGAGGATACTTTCTAAATACCTGACTATGGCTGCAAGAACAAAACTGGGAGTATTGCCGGCAACCGCAATCTGTGGTAACGACATATCATCATCTGTATTATATGTATCTGCTCTGGCTATCGGCTTCGCAGGACAATATGCATGGATCACCCTCCTCATCGTCGTAGTTGTGCTTTATCTTTTTAGGAAGATCTATGGTGAGGTAGTAGGCGCGTTACCTTTAAATGGCGGCGCATATAATGCATTACTGAATACCACGAGCAAGTCAGTGGCCTCTCTTGCCGCTACACTCACCTTATTGTCATATATGGCCACCGCCGTTATCTCTGCCAACGAGGCCATCCATTACCTGCATCATCTGATACCCTCAATCCCTATTATCATCTCTACCATAGCATTGCTCGGCCTCTTTGCTGTGCTGACGATATCGGGTATTACTGAATCGGCTAAGGTAGCCATTGGCATATTTCTTTTTCACCTGGTTTCTTTAACTTTACTGGCCGGTGCCATTGGGTATTATCTCTTTAGAAATGGTCTCAGTCAGTTTTTTGAAAACTGGAATTTGCCAATGGAAGGGAGTATCACCATGGCCATTTTTTTTGGTTTTGCTGCCTCCATGCTTGGAATATCAGGATTTGAAAGTTCTGCCAATTTTGTAGAGGAACAACGGAAGGGTGTTTTTCCTAAGACACTGAAAAATATGTGGATTGTTGTAAGTATTATCAACCCGCTTATGGCTTTTCTCGCCCTGGCTCTTATACCCATTCCTGAGATCAAAACTCAATACAGTCATACACTCCTCACACATATGGGAGAGCTCTCAGCAGGCCAATGGTTGGCTGTTCTAATTTCTATTGACGCGGTTCTCGTGTTGAGCGGAGCCGTATTAACTTCCTATGTGGGTGTTTCGGGCTTGCTTGAACGTATGACTCTCGATCGGGTGCTTCCACAATTTTTATTAAAGAAAAACAAGAAGAATAGTTCGTACAGGATCATAATTTTGTTTTTCGCATTGGGTGTCTCTGTATTATTGATTACATGGGGAGATGTCAAGCTTCTGGCTGGAGTATATACTATTTCATTTCTATCGGTCATGGTGTTGTTTGGGTTTGGCAACATACTTTTAAAGGTGCGGCGATCTAAACTCCCCAGGCCTGAAACGGCTTCGTGGATAAGTGTACTTATTGCAATCCTCGCTGTTCTCGTCGCTTTAGTGGGCAACCTGCTAATGGAACCGGAAGATCCCGATTCACCAAAAAATATAACTGTGTTTCTTGAGTATTTTGTGCCGGCCGTCATCATAACTTCGATAATGTTGAACAGAATCAAATTACTCAAAGTACTACTTAATATAATCCGTTATATTTTTGAACCGATAAAACAATTTGTATTGAAGTTGAATACCAGAATACAGGAGATTATCGATGAGATTAATTCTCAGGAATTTGTTTTTTTTAGCAATGGTGATGATTTACCTACACTTAATATGGCGATGCTCTACATACGGAAAAATGAACAAACCAAAAAGATTAAAATTGTCATTGTTGTAAAAAACGAAAATGAGCGTCTTCCCACAGGATTCACGAAGGATATTGATTTTTTAGACAGGGAGTATCCGGAGATTGATATTGAATTTGTAAAAATTGTCGGTGCATTTGAACCAAAACTGATTCGTGAACTATCCAGGAAATGGAAAATCCCAGTCAATTTTATGTTTATTGGATCACCTGGTGATTCATTTCCCTATAAAATTGAAGAGCTTGGAGGTGTACGGTTGATCATTTGACCAATTGTTAATATTATTATGCACCCAGTGTGGGATCGCCATAATATCTCATGAACTGTGAACGTTCGTATAATATTGGTCGCTTGATGTTGCTCTGGTTCAATTTGCCTCTGAATTCATCAATTGTCTTATGCCCACGACTTTCCATCCATTCTTTAAGTTCTCCAATCAATACTTCCAGGTACTCGGGGCTGTTTTTGTATAGTGCACTTACTATCTGTGTAACTGTAGCCCCAACGAGCAGATTTTTAATAATTGCAGTACTATCGTGAATCCCCGTTGAAGCAGCAAGGTCACATTCAACTTTGTCAGACATGATGCCTATCCATCGCAAGGGGAGGGCATTGTCTTCCGGCGAACTGAAAATATTGGCGGCAACTATTCTTTCTTCTCTAAGGTTTACATCCGGGCGGTAAAATCTATTGAATAGTACCATGCCGTCGATTTCTTTTTTCGACATGCGATGCAGTACATTAGCCATTCCGGTGAAGTATGAACCAATTTTCAATGCCAAAGGCAGTTTGGTGTATCTTCTCACTTCCGAAATAATATCATAATAAGTTTGTTTGATCGCCTCTCCGGTCATTTCAATATCTACCGGTAGGATGAATATATTGAGCTCCAGTGCATCGGCCCCTGCTTTTTCAATTTCTTGTGCAAATGCAGCCCATTCATTGGGTGTTGAGCAGTTGATACTTGCAATGATGGGAATATCTACGGCTGCCTTAGAATCTTTTATTAACTTCAGATACTCGTTGATAGAGTGTTTCTTCAGGTAATAACTCACATAATTTTCTGTATCTGTATAGCTCCCATACATATTATTGACCCTTTCGGCATCAATTTCCATTAAAATTTGCTCTTCAAAAAGAGATTTTAATACAATTGCACCGGCACCTTTTTCTGCAAGCACCCGGATCTCATCCACCTTTGAAGTGAGCTCGGAACTTCCAACTACAATTGGATTTTTAAGGTCCAGTCCCAAATATTTTGTCGATAGATCGATCATGATTTTTTCTCGTTATGTAAAAATTTATCAATTCCAATAGCGGCTTTATGCCCGTTGGCAATACCGTGGATTACGTCCGGTCCCTGGATGGTATCGCCACCCATAAACAGCCATTCCACAGAAGTCTGGAAGTATTCGTTTGCAAGGATACGGCCTCTTGGTCCAACTTCTAAATCTTCTTTAAGGCTTTTGGGTATGTAACTCAGGTCCATGCCTTGACCGATTGATTCTACGACCATATCCGCTTCAAAGAACTTCTTGTCGTTTTCATCAAATTTAGGATTAAATCTCTTTTCTTCATCAAAGACAGACAGACATTTTACTACATGCATTCCTTTAATTTCGCCATCTACAATTTCTATTTCTTTCGGGCCCCATCCAGGATCGACAATTGCCTTTTCTTCGCGTGCTTCAACGACTTCCTCTCTGTCAGCTGGCATGATATCTTCTGATTCGAGTGAAGTAGCAGTAACATTCACTTCTCCTTGTTCTTGGTTTTGAAGTCTTGCCAGTGACCTGGTAATATCCATGGCCACGTTACCACCACCGATTACAACAATTTTTTTACCAAGATGGATTTTTTTACCCAAAGTAATTTCGCGGAGCAGGTCAGTGGCCTGGTAAACGTGTTTGTGATCTACTCCCGGTATACGTGTACTCCGACCGAGATGCAGGCCCGTTCCGGCAAATATTGCATCGAATTTATCCTTTAGTTGGTCCATTGTTATATCTTTTCCAACGGTTACGTTGTATTCAATATTAACACCCAGTGAAAGGATATAATCAATGTCTTTATCTATCTGATCATAAGGTAATCTGTATTCGGGAATTCCGTAACGCATCATGCCTCCTGCTTCAGGTAGTTTTTCATATATTGTGCATTCGTAACCTAAAAGACTCAGGTAATATGCTGCTGACAAACCTGCAGGTCCCGAACCGATAATGGCTACCTTTTTGTCATTTTTATCAATTTCAGATGTTTCAAGAATGGCTTTATACTTATCTGAAGGCACCTGATCGGCAATATACCGTTTGAGCCATCTGATGCTCAAAGGATCTCCCTGATGGCCGACAGAGCATACGGTTTCACATCTATGTGTACAGATACGTCCGCAAATTTCCGGCAGTGGATTGGTTTCATACAAAACACGCAATCCTTCTTCCATATCATCGTTGCGAATTGCCTTGATGTATTCGGGTATACCCATATGGGCAGGACAAGTAGCCGTGCAAATACCGCATTCCACGCAGCGGTCGGCTTCTTTTTGCGCCTGTTCTTTTGAGTATCCTTTAACGAATTCAACGAAAGATTTATCACGATCTTCAGGGACCATTTCAGGCATTGAAACACGTTTTTGGCCATAAAACTGATAGTTGTTCCCTGGTTTTTTCCATCCGAGTTCATTATCGTCCCATGATTTTTTGTCAACGCCCGGTGTAAACCTGAATACTTCCGGATCTTCATCCACCCATGTATATTCGTTTGACAGGGAGAGTGAACCTGTTGTACAAATATCGACACAGAGTGCACACCAGCAGCAACGGCCATAATCTATACTTGGCCTGAGGCCACTGTCACCATCCTTGGTTTCAATTCCTTCTACCGGCACCATATCGATGGCTTCATTCTCACATATATCTTCACATGTGCCACAACCGATACAGGTATCGATATCGTTTTTGTGGAAACCACGATATCTCGGTGCCCCGGGACGGTCATTCAGCGGATCCTTAATTGTTACAGGATCCTTGAAAAGGTTTTTCCACGCTGTAAACGGTGATAAGACATCATTCAGGCTCATAGCTATTAATTTATTATTTACTATTTACTATTTTCTTTAGTGTTTTTCGTGCCGCAATAAAAATTGATGTAAGCTCTTTACTTTATTTTAATTGGCCTTGTAACTGTTCAAAGTTGATTAATTTCTCATCACGAATAAATTCTAACCAAAATATACATTCATCTGCTTCTTCAATGACAATGCTTAATTTTGATATAAAACTTTTCTTAGACTGAGCAATGTTTGCTGCTCTGTAATTAGCAGCTACTGATGTAGAACAACGTATTAATTGACCTTCATGATTACCCAACGTATTTTTTGGCAAACTGATAGCCAATTTGACACAGCTATGTGCAAATGTTTTTGTCCTTAATATCAGTTCGTTTTTGTCCATTAATAATTATTCAATAATAAATATTAAATTATTTTATCTTTCGATTTCCGGTGGACAGGTTGCCAGTGAAACCATAATGGCAGATACATCCGAAATATTTGCATTGATCAACATTTTTTCAAGCAACGCAACGGCATGTGAATAACTTGGCCCACGTAAATGGATCCTTCTCGGGTATGCACTACCATCGGATACCATGTAATAACCATACTCACCTCTCGATGACTCAGACTTCACATAGGTTTCGCCTTTTGGAATTTTCCAATGTAACACATTAGGTGTTTCAGCGCGGATATCACCTTTTTTAGGCATTTTTGCTAAAATTTGCCGGATCAGATCAATTGTGGTTCGGATATCTTCCCGTCTCACAAGTGCTCTGGCGTATATATCCGAATCTGTTTGGATATTGTAGTCGAAATCAAGTTTATCGTAATGCAGATATGGATAGTCTTTGCGCACATCTCTTTTAAATCCTGCTGCCCGGGCCGGAGGGCCTACGATACCGAAACGATCTACCCATGAAGGATCTATATACCCTGTTCCAATTGTCCGTTTTTTAAAGACAGCATTGTTATAAAGCAATTTTGTTATATCCTTCAGATATTCTTCAGCTTTGTCGAGATTTTCATTAAGTCTTTTTTCAAATCCGTCAGGAAGATCACCACGCACCCCGCCTGGCAGGATAAACATATGATAAATACGACCACCAGTCAGTTCTTCGAAACGATCTAGGATAAGATCTCTCAAATATACACCCCACTGATAACCAAGCCCGAGTCCCATGGTGCCGCCGATGGCAGGAACCATCCGTAGTAGCACTTGTAAACGTGCCATTTCCAGTGCGAGCATCCTGAGCCATTTGGCCATTTCAGGAATTTCGATGCCGGCCAGTTCTTCAGTAGCTGTAGCGAGATTGTATTCATTTGAATCAGCCTCAGGAACGCACATACGCACACAAGTAGGGAAACACTGCATGTATGTTCTGCGCTCGAATAGTTTCTCAAAACCACGGTGCAGATATCCCACATGAGTTTTGGATTCCACGACTTCATCGCCTGAAATAGTCAGCTCCAGTGACATATTGCCGGTTACACCCGGGTGATTAGGCCCTTGCCACACTTTGATAAACTTGTGTGAACTCAGGTCGATTTCAGGCTTTCCGTCCGGGCCGATTTCCGGAAATTTACTTCTGTCGGGTGTCCAGTTAAATAATTTATTTTTCTTCATCAGGATATAGCTTTTTTTTCATGTATTGAGCCGGATCGTTAGTAGATCTTCCGGGCCTTGGGAAATAAGTCTCCTCTGAATATTTTTTCGTGTCAAAATCCCTGCGCATCGGAGGCATTTCTTCCCATCCTTCCAGGATAAAAGACTCATCTACTCTCGGGCTGCCGGGGAAATCAATTCCGAACATTTCTTTCATCTCCCGTTGATATGTCGCGACATGCTCCCAGAGCTTGTGAAGGGATTCCATCGTAGCATTATCGCGATCGATAAATGTCCTGATACCCAGGTCCACTTTTAGCTCGGGATTATTCAGGGTATAAGTAATTTGAAATTTACCATCTTCGATCCAGTCGACTGCGGACATCATTACAAAAGAGGTAAATCCTTCATTGTCCTTCAGGTGGGTAACCAGATCACGGACATGCTCCTTTTCAACCGTCGCATAGGTCAGGTTGACTCTCTGATTCACGATATCCGTTAGTTTAAAATGTTTTTGTATTCGTTCAATAATCTTATCCATCTTATTGTTTTTGTTCTCAATATCAGTTCGTTTTTGTCCATTAATAAATATTCATTAATAATTATTAATTACTATTTACCAGTTGTAATCCGGCATATTCCAGTCCTTGATAATTTTTTTCTGATTGGCTTTATACCAGTCAAAGTTTTTAGCATATTCGTTAGCGCCTTCACCCCGGCCTTCCCGGATCTTTTTCTTAAGGTGGTTAAAACCGGCCAGCAGTGCTTCGGGTCGGGGCATACAACCGGCTATATATACATCTATGGGAAGATACTGGTCTACCCGGTTGATTGTATTGTAACTATCCCAGTACATACCACCGTTGATCGTGCAACTGCCAAGGCCCATAACAAATTTGGGGTTCATCATTTGCTCATAACTTCTGATGGCTCTTTTCAGCGTTTTTACTGAAAGATAACCGGATATGATCAAAACGCTGGATTGGCGTGGTGTTGGCCGCATCATGACACCAAAGCGATACGCGTCGAAACGCGGAGTCATCAGTGGAGGAATTTCGATGCTGCCACAACCGGTTCCAAAACCCAGCACCCAGAGTGATTCTGAACGGGCCCAGTTGACGAATTTCTCAACAATTTTGTTTCTGGCGTCATGTACCTGGGGACGTGCATCGCAAAAATAGTCTTTTAAAGGATCTACTTCAATTGCTTCACCATCTGGACTGTATACAGTACGCTTTTGGTTCTCCGGAGCAAGGAACTTATCATTGGTCTCCGGGGTATTTTCTATATTGTTTTTTTTATCTTCTTCTGACATTTCCAAACTATCTTAAAATGATAAATACTATGGATAATACACCTATTGCTGTCGGCCATTTCAGGAACCAGGGAATGGATTGATCTACACGGAAGCGAGGGAATACCATGCCAACAAAAACCGCCCAGAAATAGATGAAAAATGTTTTAACAATGAGTTCAAACCAGTTGGTTGCCCCACCAAAAAACAAGTTCATGTACAATACTGCTTCCACAACGTGGAGAATAGCTCTGTTGGTTTGTAATACACCGAGGAAAGTGCCGTGATACTCAGTTGGAGGTCCTATGGGATTTTCCTGTGGGGCCATTACCACATTAAATGGTGAGTGTCCCATAGCTCCGAGGAACGAAAGCATCGCTGCCACCGTGGCCAGAGGGTTTGTGAACAGGGTCCAGTTCATGATACCACCCTGCTGTGCTGCTACAATTTCTGTGATAGAAAGGGTATGGTATTGAACTGCGATTGAGATTATGGCCAGGGTAAGTGGTACTTCAATGGTAATAAATTGTGAAAGTCCACGTGCAATACCAATTGCTGAATAGGGGTGACCTCCTTCTCCGGCACCGAGGGCCATGCCGAGCATGCCAAAAAACATAAAATAGGAGATCAGGATCAGGTCACCACTAAAAGAGAAGTTGTTCCAGATATCAGATCCATATATCATCGGCATGAAGAGAAAGATCCCTACGCCTCCTGATAATCTGAAAACTGGCCCAAGATAGAACATTACACCGTGGGTGATCTGAGACCTTTGAGCATAGTTTTTGATCAGGTTCAGATAAGGCTGATAAATACGTATCCCAATCCTTTTGCTGATACGGGCTATGATCTTACGCATGATTCCACTCATGATCAGTCCCCAGTTGAAGACGATGAACAGCCCGAGTAGTGTGTAGAATATTTTTGTTGTCAGTTCCATTTAAACACTTTTTTAAAATCCTCCTGTCGATAAGAAATAAACGATTACGGTAAACAGTATTAAATGCAATACATAAGTTTGACCATTGCCCGTATAGAGCTTCCTGGTAAAATCGGCCATGGCATGCACAAAATTGTCCATATACCTCCAGAAGTCGGTAGCCAGTGGTGCGACCATAAAGCCCAGTGATTTATTTAAATGTGCATACATGTTGTGCGCGAAGTGAGTGGTTTCGGGCAAGAACGGCCTTTCGGCTGCATACACGATATTGAATTGCTTTACTTTTTGACCTTTTCTGCTCATCAGCCATAACCAAAGGAACAGGATGGAGAACATGACGCCAATGACAATCATGACCTTATAGCCACTCCAGTAACCTATATCTGAGCTGGCTGTAGCCTGGTCCCATGTCAATGCATCCGTCGGGAAATAACCCGATGTAGACAACATGATTCCGATGGGTTTGAGGAAAAGGTCAGGACGTGCTGAGAAGATGATGATGCCTATCACCAGCAGCATTTGTGGAATAATGAACCATATAGGTGCTTCTTTTACTTTTCTAAGATGATCTTTCGGTTGTCCGAGAAATATAGCATAAATCAATTTGAAACAGTATAAAAAGGCTATAGTACCCGCGAAGAACACGATAGTGCCCTGAAAATACCATCCTTTCTCAATCACGGCATTGTAAATCAGCCATTTACCGGCATAACCTACCAATGGAGGAATACCTGCAAGTGTGATTATACCTACCAGGACTGCTATAAAACTAAAGGGCATCTGTTTGATCAGGCCGCCCATTTCATACATATTATGCGATTTAACACGCCAGACCACGCCTCCAATAGCGAGAAAGAGCAATGTTTTAAACATGAAGTGGTTGATGGAATAGGTCATAGCTGTCAGCCATCCCATATGTGTCATAAGTGCCAGTGCAAACAAGATATAGCCCAGGTTACCCACACTGGAATATGCAAGTAGGCGCTTGGCATCTTCCTGGAAGGAAGCCAGCATGTTGCCTCCAAGGGCAGTTATGGCACCTACCCAACCGAGTATATATGGGAGTGTCATATCTCCTGCATTTTCAGCACCCATATAGAGGAACAATACAATGAGGCCAAATACACCACCTTTAAGCAAGATACCTGAAACCATGGGAGAAACATCAGATTCCGCTTCTGCATGAGCACCCGGCAACCAGATGTGTAGTCCTATGGATGCCATTTTAGTCATAAACCCAACGGCCAGCATGCTGTAAGCCCAGCCGCCAAGCAATGGAATATGCCCGAGTATAGACATTGAATAACTGTCGTTGTTGAAAAAGGCGATTCCAAATCCTGCAAGTATCAGGTAAGCACCTCCCACGGAGAATAGCATATAGCTGAGAGCATGTGGCATGGAGTGCTTTCCACGGATGATCAGGAAGTATGAACCTACAGTCATAAGCTCCCATGAGAAGAAGAACTGCAATGTGGTTTCTGATTCAATCAAACCGGATAGCCCGGCATACATCATCATGGCAAATGGAAAAAATCCCATTCTTTTACCTTTGTATGCATATCCCGCCATTAGTGTCAGAACACCACCAACAAGGAAGATACTTTCAAAAACGACTTTCAGCGTGTTATCAGCAATATCCGGGTAGACAGCAATGAAGTAATATATGATTCCGGCGATAGAAATCGTATTTTTAATATATGCCGGAAGGAAATCAATAACAAAAAGAAATACGATAAACAGAAGTGGTATATAATTCCACCAGATATCTGCTGATATATACTCACCTGCAAAGTATCCGGCGATGTAGGCAAATATTGCAAAGAGAGCAGGTGGTATTATCTTGTTTATTGACAGGTTGAGTTCGGGAAGAGATTCAAAGTCGAGCTTAATTGCATATCCTAACCACCTGAACAGGTAAATGCCTTCGAGAAACGAGCCGATCAGAATGGCTGCGATCCAACCGAACATACCACTGTTTGAAAGCTGCATAATCAGTTCCCATTTACCAAAGAATGATGGGAAAGGAGGGAAGCCGATAAGAGCAAAAATGAATGTGCCAAACAGTACCAGTAGCAACGGGTTTTTCCGCAAAGCTGCCCAGTCTTTCAGATTATCACCTTTGATCAGGCCAGATAGCCAGAATAACCCGGCTTTGGCCAGGTAATGGGAAATTAAAATAGAGAAGGCTATAAATGCGGTGTTCTCACCAAGGTATGGTTTTAGACCCAGGATCAACATCAAAAGACCAATCTGACCGACAGATGAATAACCGAGCATACGTCTGGCGTTTGATTGCTTGATGCCCAGCCAGTTGGAGGCAAAGAAGGTGACAATTCCTATACCTGCTATTACCGGATACCAGCTTTCACCTGCAAGCTCCATTATTTTGTACAGTACAAAAAACATGGCTGAAGCACTTGCCGCGGAAATTATGGCTCCAAGTCCCGGATCTGCTGCCTCGTATACATCCAGTGCCCAGCCATTGGCAGGGAAAGGTTTTAATTCAATGATAATGGCAATCAGAATTAGAAATATAGCAACACTACCTCCTTTAACCATGGTTAGGGATTCTGAAGAAAGGTCCGCCAGGTTCAGAGATCCGGCAAAATGGTATGCGAAGATAATCCCGAGTAGCAGCATGCCTGCTATTACGCTCGTGGCTATCATATACTTGAAACCTGCCTGAATAGATTTGATGTTGCTGTCCAGTATGATCAAACCTGCGGTGGCAATGCTGGCTACTTCTAAAAACACGAATAGGTTAAACACATCACGTGTCATAATGATCACATCGAGAGCCATTATGAAGATGAGATAAACCGTCATGCTGTGAGAACCTTGTTGTTTAAGCGTTTTGTACATATAGACGCCACCAAGGAAGCCGGCCACATTGATAAGTGAGGTAAAAATGGCTTCATATTTCCCCATGAGCAAATTAATTGAGAATGGGGGCCTGAATCCTGCTGTAAATACTTCTATTCCCTGGCTTCCGGCCAGGATAGCATTGAGCCACTGAAAAGAAATAAGACCCATTGACGCGATGGCGAGCAGCATGAGTATGGCAGAAAAATCTTTGCCGAACTTATTCAATATTCCCAGAGAAAAAGCTACTCCAAGGCCAATTGTTATGATATGAATAGGTGAGATCATATTTTTTTTATTTTCCGATGAAAATTATTTCGGGTAATATTTTACCATTTTAAGTCTTCGTAGCTATTTATTTCTAATGAGCCACGTTCCTGGTGCAATTTCAATGCGTATGTGAGCATCAGGGCAGTAACACCCAGGCCGATAACGATAGCAGTGAGGACCAATGCCTGAGGAACAGGGTCGGTGATTTTATTAGCCACATCTGTTAAGCCCACAGCCGAATCGAGAATCGGTGCAGACTTCCCTTTTAAATAGCTGATGCTGACCATGATTACATGCAGGCCTGTATCGAAGAGGCTGAAGCCTATAATCATCTTAATGATGTTTTTCTGCGTTAGAATGCCCCATAACCCTATGAGAATGAGCAGTGTGCCTACGATTAAACTTATCTTTTCCATTGATCAAATTGTATTTTGATATTTCTTTTTATTTTTCTTGCTGGGCGGTTTGGAGCTTACCAAGAATGTTGGATAATTCTGATCCCACTTTCAATCCCACAAAAGTGTAGATGACAGGAATGGCCCCTGCGCTGAGGAGTGTTCCAAATTTACCCATCTCCATAATCCTGTTATCGAGGAAACCTCCTGCCAGGATAATGCCCAATAAGCCGGCACCGATAAATACCAACCCGGAGATACTCTCTACTATGGTAAATGGTGAAAAGCGAAAATCCAGGGTTGGTGACGACAGCAATAGCAGTGCTACACCGGAGGCTATAATGGCTCCACCCTGGAACCCTCCTCCCGGTGTTAAATGCCCGTTTACAAAAACGTATACTCCCAGTAATATTATGACTGGCACTAATACGGCGGAGGAGGTTTTTAGTATCTCACTCGTTTCGCGCACTTTCCGGCCTGTTCCTTTTCCTTTTAAGAAATAACCAATGATAGCTGCTGTGAGAAATAGAATAGTTACTTCTCCGAGCGTGTCAAGGCCCCGGTATGTGACCACAACGGCTGTGACAAGATTCTGGGCGTTAACAGATTCCACATTTTCAGGTGCGGCATAGTATTGAGCTACTTCCGATAGCTGATCTTTTTCTGTATAACCAGAGAGCAGGTTGAACATTATGTATGCAACTCCGGCCAGAATGAGCAATACGATAAATTTATTTCCCTTTAGCATCGTTACTTCTTATTTTGTTGAGTACGTAGAAAAATATGATGGTTGACAAACCGCTACCTATGGCTGCTTCTGTCATAGCCACATCCGGAGCGGCCAGGAGCACATACATAATGGAAGCGAAAAGGCTAACCACACCAGCCGCGATGATAGCGACAGTCAGGTTTTTATTATGCACGGCCATGCCTGCCATGACAAGCATGATGATTCCTAGCAAAACGATAATGACTAACTGGATCATTGTTTATTATTTAGTTATTTGAATTTTCCTTCTCAGGTTTTTTACCAGATGTTTTAGCATTTAATTTGTCTACGACAGTTTGCTTGGCCAGTGGTATCTTAATAAAATATGCTGCTCTTGCGATTACATGTGAAGACACCGGGTTGGTCATTAATATGAATACTACGAGGATGAGCAATTTTGTCCACCATCCTGGCATGACCAGTGCTATGCCTGCAAGGATGAGGATGGTTCCGAGCGTTGAAGCTTTGGTACCAACCTGTATTCTGTTATATACGTCGGGCATACGCAATAGCCCGATGGATGCTATCAGCAAAATTACTGATCCCAGCAAAACGATAATTGAACCTATTATTTCCAGATTTTCCATTTCAGTTTTTTTATTTGGTTGAGATCAAAGGCCCTTTTCGATATATCTCGCAACTACGATTACACTGAGAAAACTCAATAAACCATAAACGATGGCTACATCCAGATAAATCACCCGGTTGTTTAAAAAAGCAATCAAAGCGATAAGCGCAATTGATGATATAGTCATGACATCAAAAGCTATGACCCGGTCAACAGTTGAGGGGCCTTTTATAAACCGCCAAGCTGTTATTGCAATGCTGAGCAGGATAATTGCTGCTGCGATAGATAAGATTATACTAACCATAAATCACCTCCAGATATTTTTCAAATTTTCTAACGATTTCTTTAGACGCTTGATCTACATCCTGAACTTTCACATCAATCCAGTGGATGAAAAGTGTGTCTTCTTTCATTTCCAGGGTAAAAGTACCCGGTGTAAGCGTGATGGAGTTTGCCAGGATCATTCTGCCCATTTTCGATTTAAGCGTTGTCTTAACTTCAACGATACCCGGATTGATGGGTAACGATGGTGAAAGTACTCGCAACGCTACATCAATATTGGATTTGACAAGTTCCCATAAGAACACGAGCAGATAAATAAAGGTGTAAACAAAAGCCTTTGGCGTGAGCTTAAGCTCAGAAAACACGTCACATTTAGGGCACACGAGCAATGCAATGGCCAGTGAGGCCACGATGCCGGAAGCAATGATTTCCGGAGCCATGGAGTTGTTCAGCAGAAGCCAGAACAACAACAGGATAATGAATGCAATGATTACGTTTTTGACCTTCATAAGATCTATTGTTATAATTCTATAAATTATTGTGTTGTTATAAATAAAGCCTCGTCAAATTCATTTGTGAGGTCGCTTTGTAATTTTGACAATTGCGCAAGATTACATTTATCAGAAAATACCCGGACATAATCTTCAAATCCCTCTGCACTATGTATGGCCGTTAGGGCAAAACGATATTGACTGTATTCAGACTTGCTTTTTAATGCCTCGGTTATGGATTCGAAAACTGTCCATTCTGGTTCTTCCGGAATTCTGAAGAATTTGAAATTTTTATTTTCCCGATTAAGATATATGCCATCATCAAATTTTTCCAGCTCAAAGTACTTTTTAATTCTAACCATGCCTGTATAGGGCATTACCGGTTTGTGAGACATAAAATGTATACCGTGAGCCTTGTAGGCTGTAATAAGTTCAGATAGAATGGTGGTGTCCTTTGTTCGAATACGGATACAGGATTGTATGACATTAAATAATGTCAGTTGACCGGGAAAGGCGTCAAAATCTTTATCAAAGGTCTTTTTAATATTTTGAGTGATCCTGATGAACTGATCTTCTGTGCAGGTTTTGAATGGCTTTACCAGTAAATACAGATAGTACATCCGCTCCGGTGAAGGATTGTCTTTCTCATTATCACAATGGTATTCAGAAAATGATTCCAGGCTTTCCAGTATAAGTTCACTTCCATTTTTAAGATCAAAGCCGGCCAACAATTCCTTTTTCTTCAGACATCCGTATGCCTGGAGAATAGTGTTTTTGCCGAATTTATTTTCTAACTCTTTGATCATTTGTAATCGGATTTTCTTTCCGGAAAAAGATTGGGGCAAAAGTACGCGCAAGTTTGGAAAGGATGAAAAATTAGGAGTATAGATAAAACACCTGAAGGCTATAAATAAATATTATTAGATATAAACATAGATATATGTTAATGTTGATCTATGTTTACATTTTAATTAGCGTTATGAATGATTTTAAAGCTGAAAATATTTCCTGTATTGATTGTAGGCTTAAAGCTGATTGCTTTAAGAAATTGACCAAAGAAGAGCTACAGTTGGTCAACGGGAGCAAAGTGGAACTCAATTTCAGAAAGAAGGAAATGGTTGCCAAGCAGGGGGCTTTTGCCACACATTTGATGTTTGTGAAAATGGGTGTACTCAAGTTGTATATTGAAGGTGCTCCAGGCAACAATGATTTGATAGTTAACATATTTCCGCATGGACGGATATTGGGAATATCATCAATTTTTGGAGATTCTACTTTTCAATATTCTATTTCTGCCCTGGAAAACTCTACGTTGTGTCTGATAGAAATTAATACAATAAGAAAATTGATGGAGAAAAACAGCGAATTTGCAGTTTCTTTATTCAGGAGACTTTCCATGAGTACAGCTCATGCGTATAACCAACTATTTAATCTGACTAACAAACAATCTAATGGCCGGATTGCTTCAGTGTTAGTTTATCTGGCAAAAGATATTTACCGTTCAAAAAAGTTTAAAATGTCCCTCACCCGGAAAGATCTGGCCGAGTTTACAGGTATGTCAACCATGAATGCCGTTCGCGTATTGAACGACCAAAAGAAAAACGATCTGATCAGGGAAGAAGATGGGTATCTGGAAATACTGGATTTCAAAACTTTGGAACATATTAGTAAGATAGGTTAATGGAAGTATGGAATATTGGAAAGAAAGAAGAGCAATACAATAATAAGATGAAATGTTTTTCAATAAGAAAGGACACAATCTTGATTTTTAGGCATTTAATAAATCACTCATTATCGCATTTAATCATTGTTACAATCTCGTATTTCCATTAGAATAACAGTAAAACCTTTAACATTACTTTATGAATCCATTACTCGGTATTCTTTTTCATGCCATAGGTGGATTTGCCGCAGGTAGCTTTTATATTCCATATAGCAAAGTAAAAAACTGGGCATGGGAGGTGTATTGGTTGGTTGGTGGTTTTTTTGCCTGGATATTGATGCCATGGTTTGTTTCATGGCTGGCTGTTCCCCAACTATATGATCTGATACAGGAAGTTACTTTCAGCGACGCGATTTGGCCATATTTTTTCGGAGTATTATGGGGAATTGGTGGATTGACATTTGGTTTAACTATGCGGTACCTGGGCATGTCTTTGGGTATGTCGATGGCACTCGGACTTACAGCTGCGTTTGGCACACTTATTCCGCCACTTTATTACGGCCAGTTTGGTGTGTTGCTTGAGAATATTTCAGGGCAGGTAATTTTGATTGGCGTATTTGTAAGTCTGATAGGAATCATAATTGTGGGATGGGCAGGAATTATGAAGGATAAGGAGTTGCCGGAGGAGAAAAAGCAGGACCATATCAGGGAATTTAATTTGAAGAAAGGGATTGTCGTTGCAATTTTCGCCGGTGTGTTGAGCGCAAGTTTTGCCTTCGGTATTGCCGCAGGAGGACCGATTGCCGATCTGGCAGTCAGGCACGGAGCTAATGAATTATTCAAAAACAGCCCCGTTTTTATTTTTATAATGGGAGGAGGTTTTACTACAAATCTAATTTGGTGTTTGTATTTAGCAATAAAAAATGGCACTCTACGCGATTATGTAAAGCGGGATGATCAAACCCCTATACTTTCCAATTATTTTTTCAGTGCACTGGCAGGTATTACCTGGTATTTCCAGTTTATGTTTTACGGTATGGGCACCACCCAAATGGGGGAGTACGATTTTGCAAGCTGGAGTATCCATATGGCCTTTATCATAGTGTTTAGCAATATGTGGGGTCTTATTCTGAAGGAGTGGTCGGGCTCTGGGAGGAAAACCATCCGCACTATTCTGACAGGGCTCTTAGTCTTGGTTATATCGACAATGATTATTGGTCTCGGTAATTATATACAACAGTTTGAGTAAAAGGGGAGAGTCAGCAGTAAGCAGTCTTCAGTCAGCAGAATTCAGAAGTGAAAAGGAAGGAGTGGTAGAAAAACCAGTCAGCTGTCAAAAGCAGGCTATAGACAGCTGACTGGCATCTATTATTCTATACCGTAGTCAGTTCAGAGTCTTCTTTTAGTTTAATGCTATTGAGCTCCTTGCTGAGTTTTTCCAGCTCGTCCAGGGCGTCATGTTTCATTTCACCAAATTTATCCTTAAGGTCATTAAATAGATTTTGATAATATCTAATGCCGTCATTCAAATTGTTCTGGAACTTGAGGAAATACTTGTATTGTTTTTCCGGTAACGGGAATCCCAATTTGTTTATGTTATCCTGGAAATAATCAATATATACTTTTAGTTCTTTATTGAATAAATTTGGACGGTCAGTTCGCATCATAATATTGATCTTGCCATATATGTGATCTACCATTTGGTTCAATGTAACTGGTTTTTCAAAATAGGCCAGGTTTGGTCCCGGACAAACGGAAACCCCCTGGTCTCCCGGACGAATCTCTTCCCCGTTCACCAAATATGCCGAATTGGCCAATCCTGTACAAAGACATGATTTTTCAACGATCTTGTTATAGCGATCTTCATATATCTCCTGACTAATATTTTCTTCGTTCAGATCCTTTATCTTTTTAAACTGATACTGACGTGAAGCTGTACAGATGCTTTTTTCTGTATATTCTTTATTAGATTTTAGAAATGTTTTTGGACAGGAACTGCCCGGTCGTCCTTTTTTTATCATTTCCAGTTTAAACATATCTTTAGTGGCATTGCGTAAGCTGTTGAATGGTACACCCAATGGGGAAATGCCGCTTAGGTAAAGATCGTCTTCCCGGGCGGCACTAAGTAGTTCCAGTGTTTCGGTATCAACAGTTGTCGCTTCAGGGACCAGCAGGAACGGTGTGCCCCACCCAACGCTGTCTACATCATAATGCTCTAGCAGGAATTCATGTTCTGTTGCTGTACCTACACCGCCCTGGGCTGTGATCAATATCTCCATGGGCTGATCAGGTATATGATGATTCTTTTCTTTGAGTGCGGGAACCAGCAAATCATGCATGTTTTCCCCAAGCAATTGCCGGTTGTTTTTAAACTCTTCCAGTATCGGGCCTAGCAGGAATCCGTCGGTGGCAAATGCATGTCCGCCACAATTTAATCCTGATTCAATTCGGAATTCTGAAACCCACAGACCTTTTTTTGCGAAAAACTTACCCTGGATCAATGCCGAACGGTAATCACTAACCTTAAGTATGATTTTCTTTTTCAACTGTCCTTTTGCATTCGGATAGAAGTCATCAAATTGTTCGCAATAGCTGTATAGCCTTGGATTCATTCCTGCTGACAATACAATACCAGACTTTAATTTGCTGTTTGCAAATCCGCGAAGAGCAGCATGGGCATCATTATATTCTATTGGAAGCTTTTCATCCCCTTTGTAGTTGTCTTTATCAAGCTTTGTCATGATATTGACATCAATACTACCGGCAGTTAGGTTTTCACTCGCCCAGGTTTGGAATTCATCCAGCCTGTCAGTTAAAACTAATTCACTAAATTTCTTTTTTATATCCGAAAAATCCGGAAGCAATTCAATATATTTTTCCAGCTCTTCTCCTTTGGAAGCAATAGAGCTTTTTACATTTTTAAATTTCTTTTTTACTACTTCATCTACCAAATTCAGGTATGCTGTAATACGCTTTGCTCGAAAATCTTCTATTTTATTTGATATAGCCTGATAAGGGATATTCAGTTTTTTACAATGAATTTCACGCATTTTTTCAATTAAAATGTCATCCACAATAGAGATTACAGATGAAATACCATATTGCGCTACCTTAATAGGTGTGTCAACAGTAAAGCTGAGACCCATAACGGGAATATGAAATGTATGCCCTTTGCTTTGCTTATTCATAATTCAATTAATTCAGGTTATTACACAAATATCCGTAAAAACTCACACTATTAGAAATGAATATTGCAATAAAAACTGGAAAATGGAAGTTTTATTGTCAGAACAGGTTTTTAAGTGTTAAAAAGTTTAGGGTTTAAAGTTCAGAGTTAATGATAAAGAAGCCAATAATCACTTAGAGTTTGTCTATAAAGTCAGGGTCTGGATCAGAATGTTCGCTATCAAGGCTTGCGCAGCTCGAAAAATGTGAGTTTACATGTCGTAAATGACCATTTTGAGAGCAAGCGTAACGCAGAGAGCGGACATTATGGACAGACCCTACTTAAGTTCTATTTCCTGGTAGCCAGGTAAAAGGGGGCTTCTATTACCTTTCCAAATAAACTCACCCTGTACTTTATCAGGCATCCGGATAAATGCTTGGGATGGTTTTCCTGTTTCCTTTTGTATATGTAGTTCAATAATCCCATTTGGATGTGGAAACTTTACTTTGATCGACTCTAATTGTCCCAGATTAGGCTCTATGATCACGGTTTTAAAGCCCGGCTTACCGGGGCGGATTCCCGCAACTGTATGCAGAAAATCAAAACAAGGGCTGGCGCTCCAGGCATGGCATTCTGAACGTGGTTCGGTATCTTTCTCAGCAAATGTAGTGAGCCCCAAATTGATCATTTTTTTCCACGGCCCTAATTGATCCAGATATTCAGCGCCAAGTCCGGCTTTTTGTAAGGCACGGAACATGTAAAACTTAAAATATATCATGGCGGGAATTAGATTTTCGTCATGAAGCACTTTTTTCATAAGGGCTTCTTGTTGATACGCAGGAATGGCATCCGTCAATACAGCCATGATCTGTGTGTGCTGTGAGAATAGCTGTTTTTCGGGAGTTTCAGCAAACAATCCTTTGGATGGCACATAGCATTGATCATAAACGGATTGCCTTACTTTTTCAGCACTGTCTTCGAATTTTTTAGCTTCGTATTCCCATCCGTTTTCTTGAAAAAGTTCTGCGGCATACTGGGCAGCCATTACATATTGAAGCGCGATTAAAGCCGAATATCCATCATCAGCCCCGGATGGTATACCATTTTTGAATCCGGGGCTCCAGTCTGTGAAATTCCACCATTCCAAATTGGTGAGCATGCCTGTTTCATCTATTCGTTGCTCAAACCACTTTAGTACACCCCGTATGCCAGGCAGAAAACTTTTAATGAAGGTTTCATCATTTCTATATAAATAGTGATCATGTACCATGCCGATCCATAAAAGAGAAAATGGTGGGATTATCTGTACAATATATGCAGGGTAACGGCTTTGTGTCAGGCCGGAGGGTAATCTTGATTGATCAAACATTTCAATGGCCTTTCGCATCAAGCGGTCATCTCCTGACACATAGAGGGAAATCAGTGCCTCTATCCTTGTGTCTCCTATATATTGCATCTGCTCATAATA
>Ga0164313_10000378_pt1 | contig 34959 bp, 28 predicted proteins | sample GuaBasSedimGuay4_FD_113735 | JGI IMG/M metagenome (GOLD analysis project Ga0164313, IMG submission 113735) | Subseafloor sediment microbial communities from Guaymas Basin, Gulf of California, Mexico - Guay4, Core 4569-4, 0-3 cm | ecosystem: Environmental > Aquatic > Marine > Hydrothermal vents...
AAAGAATCTCGTTACGGTCCTGCAGTGCCAACAGGTATAGATAGCGGTCAAGATCCGTTGCTTTTCTGCGGATATTACCGAGCACCCGTAGCTCCTGTTCTGCAGGCGAATGAACACGTGGCGTCAGCAGACCACGCAGGTTTAATGCTTCACGTTCGGCATCTGTAAACGCCGTTCCCTTGTTACGGATGGGGTCATGGAGAATTTTAACGCCGCGATGCAGCGTAGAAACTTGCTCGTCATTCATGGTGCTTTCCTTTGGCAAGTATTAACAAACCACGGGAACAGGAGACGAATCTTCCTGTCAGGTGGAGTTTGATAATACCACTTGGAAACACTGTATTTTAGTCAATAAGCCGGGTGAATCACGTGCGCTTGATCTGCGTCAAATAGTAATGCCACAGCATCCTGGCCGCAGTTGCGCGGTAAGGGCGCCAGCTTTCTGCAATTACGCTTAGTTCCGGCTGTGTGGGCCTTGTCTGCAAACCCTTCAGACTCTTAACAGCCGTGGCAAGGGCAACATCTCCGACCGGCCAGATGTCCGGACGGCATAGTGCCATCAACAGATATATCTTTGCTGTCCATGGGCCGATTCCTTTTACCGAAGTGAGTTTTTCAATGGCAGATTCATCACTTTCCCCGCCTAGTATTTCAAGATCCAGGTCGCCACTTTGAATGGCTCCGGCAACATTTATGAAATACGAAGATTTCTGTCGGGTAATTCCAAAAGACCGCAAAAAAGACTCACCTGCAGCAAGGACCGCTTGCGGCGTAAGAGGATCAATATTGTTAGTCAGGCGGGTGTACATCGCATCGGCTGACACAAGAGATACCTGTTGTTCAAGAATAATACGCAGGAGCGTGATAAAGCCCGGTTTTCTGGCCCACAATGGTGGCGTTCCATGAACTTTTAATATGTACGCCATGTCTTCATCGATCAATGCAACTGCACTTGCAGCCCGGGCCAGGCTTGTTTGGTTCAGCACTGCGGGCATATCAGGTCTTGTTGGTTATCCGCTAGTCAGAACGTCGGCAAAAACATCCTGATCAATATTTCCACCCGAGGCGATAACAGCAACTTTGTGACCTGCAAGCCGCGTCTTTTCCTGTGTTGCCGCCGCCAATGCCGCCGCACCTGCGCCTTCGCAGACGTTATGTGTACATTCAAACATCATTCGCATCGCCGCCGACACCTCTTCATCCGTTACCTGGACAATTCGATCCACCCCTTCCAGGATCAATTCGAGCGCGGCGGGTTCCGGGACACGGCAGGCCATTCCATCAGAAAGTCTGGTGGTGACCGGGGACTCAATCGCGCGCCCGGCTTCGAAAGACTGCGCATAAGCACTGGCGTGGGCTGAGACAACGCCGACGACCTCGGTTTTCAGGTTTAACGCATCCCTTGCCGCCATCATTCCGCAAATACCGGAACCAAGACCGATGGGTACATAAACAACATCAATGTCTTTAACAGCCTGTAACAATTCCAGACTGTAAGTGGCCACACCGGCAACCAAAAAGGGGTGAAATGAAGGAACCAGGTGTAGCGACTGCTCTTTGGCCAGGGTCTGGGCAAACTCGCGCGCAGCTTGAAAGTCATCACCATGCTCGATCAATTTCACACCAAGTGCACGCATGGCAGCATTTTTCTCAACACTGTTACCGTGTGGCACGACAATGGTGGCTGGAATCCCATAACGACGCGCAGCGTACCCGACCGACTGGCCATGATTCCCCCGCGTAGCACCGATCACCCCTCTGGGTACCTGGTCAGATTGTGCCAGGTGCGCGAAGTAAACTAGGCCGCCCCGGATTTTGAACGCACCTACCGGGCTGTGATTTTCATGCTTTACCCATAGTTCGATTCCGAGCCTTTCGCACAGCAAAGGCCAACAATACTGTGGCGTTGCCTGCATGTCGGAATAGACAATGCGGGATGCGGATGTTATGTCGTCAAGTGTGACTTGCATCATAAGGTCTCGGGGTTTGGGTTAACTGTTTTTCTGGAAGTAAAATACAAGCCTACCACGGCTTTTGCGCCGGTTGTGAGCTTTGATAACAAATCGAATTCACTGCCTGAAAAACTATTATCAGATCGTCAATATCCTGTGTATTATTAGGATTAAACAACAATGATACGGACAAAATATGAGTATTCGATCCACGAGCGGTAGGATTGCACGACGTGATCTCATGAAGGGCTTGGCAGCTCTTCCTCTTACATCTGCTTATGCAGGTTTTGGTAATAAACTGACAAGCGCGGAATTTTCACACGGGGTAGCCAGTGGTGACCCAATGCCTGATCGGGTCATTCTGTGGACGCGAGCTGTGCCGATCAACAAAGGCGAGAAAAAAGTATTTGTTAGCTGGGAACTGGCACGTGATGTGGATTTTAGTTCAGTGGTTTCGACAGGTATGGCAGCGACAGATGCGGCGCGAGACTTCACAATAAAAGTTGATGCCAACGGGCTTGAAGGCGCGACTGATTACTTTTATCGCTTTCGATCCGACACCTCTGTATCACCCACAGGGCAAACCAAGACATTACCCACAGGGAAAACTGAAATTGCCAGACTGGCCATTGTCTCTTGTGCCAACATGCCTCTTGGTTACTTCAATGTTTACCAGTCCCTGGCTGAAAGATCCGATATAGATGTTGTGTTGCATTTGGGCGACTACATTTACGAGTATCCGCGCGACAAATATGGTGCAGCTTCAATTGAAGAGGCTGGCAGAATAATTGCGCCGGAAGGTGAGGCAATTAGCCTGTCAGACTACCGACAACGTTATGCCAGTTATCGTCTTGATCCGGACTTGCAAGCCGTGCATGCACGGCACCCTTTTATCGCGATTTGGGATGACCACGACAGCGCCAACAACAGTTGGCGGGATGGCGCAAAGAACCACAGTCCGGATGAGGGTGAATGGCTGGATCGTAAGGCTGCCAGCCAGCAGGCCTGGATTGAGTGGCTACCGATTCGCGAAACGGGGTTGACGACAAGTGGGCAAATTTACCGGGCTTTCGATTTTGGTGATCTTGCCCGTCTGATCATGTTGGACACGCGACTCATTGGGCGTGATCAGCAGTTACAATATGGCCGCGATCTGCAGTTTGATTTTAGTGCGAATTCTGAAGGCAACGAGCAACTTGCTGAAGTCTTTCGCAAAGACAAACTCTTCGCAGAAAACAGGTCCATGCTGGGTCCTGAGCAGGAAGCCTGGCTGGATAGTCAAATTGCAGCTTCAGCGCGTCAGGGTCAAACCTGGCAGTTGCTGGGACAACAGGTTGTCATGGGCAATATCCAGGTTCCGCAGTTTGATCCTGATTGGCTCGATCCCGGAATGAAAGCATGGCCGGAACAGGAAGGCAAAAACATGATGTCGGAACTGGTACGTCTTGGTTTACCGACCAATCTGGACGCATGGAGCGGTTATCCTGCGGCGCGTCAGCGTCTTTTAGGCAGTATTGAAAACAAGGCCGGCAATGCCATTATCCTGAGCGGAGATAGCCATAACGCCTGGGCTTGTGCTTTACCGGGTAGTGAAGGGACTGTGGCGGTTGAGTTTGCTGCGCAAAGTGTGACTTCCAATGGTCTTGAAGTGCATTTGCCATTCAACCAGGAAAAAATTGCTGAATCATTTGTTAAAGAAAATTCCGAGTTGTTTTGGGCTGATACCCACCACCGGGGCTATTTGACCGTAACCCTGACCCATGAAAGAGCCTATGCAGAATGGTGGATAGTGGATACGGTACGAAAACGTCAGTTTTCTGCGATTCAGGCGCATGGGTTAATGGTCTCAGCCACCGAGGGCAAAGGATCCGGTTTAATCGAGGCAGACTAGCCATGTTATGAGAACACAATGGGGACCAGCCAATAACAAAGTGCGCTCACAACAAACGTCCCGAATATATTCAATATCACTCCCCCTTTTGCCATTTGCGGAATACTGACATGACCGGTTGAATAAATCACGGCATTGGGTGCGGTTGCAACTGGCAGCATGAAGGCACAACTGGCAGCCATTGCGGTGGGCGCAGCCAGTAAGATGGGGTCAATATCAGTGGCGATAGCGACGGCCGCAAGTACCGGGACCAATGCAGCGGTTGTTGCCGTGTTGCTGGTGAGCTCGGTTAAAAAGATTACCATAGTAACAATTGCGAACATCAACAAAATAAGTGGTGCGGCCGCAATACCCGAAAATGCTGCGCCAAGCCAGATAGCCAGACCGGTTGATTTAATCGCACCGGCCAAAGATAAACCGCCGCCAAACAGAAGTAGTACACCCCAGGGTAATTTAGTGGTGCTTTCCCAGTCGAGCAGGAAGTCACGCGTTTTATTACCCGCGGGAACCAGAAACATCAGCAAGGCGCCACCAATGGCGATGGTGGAATTATTGAAGCCGGTGATTTTCAGTTGCGGTGCAATGATCCAGGAGACCGCCATCAGCGTGAATACCAGGGCAACACGTAGTTCCGGTACGGTGATGCGGCCAAGTTTATCCAGCTCCGTTTGCACGACCTTTTTGCCACCACTGACCGTACTTGAATCAAAGGGGAAAACAATTTTCACCAATGTCAGCCATGCGATTGGCAACATCACAAGCACCACCGGCACTCCGAGCTTCATCCATTGGAGAAAGGAAATGCTCACACCGGCTTCTTCTTCCATAAAGCCAACAACAAAAGCATTGGGTGGGGTGCCGATAATGGTGCCAAGACCACCGATCGATGAGGCCCAGGCGACACCCAGTAGCAAACACAGGGTAAACCGGTGGTCATGGGTGCGTTTGCCGAGTACTGTTTCGGCAACAGAGAGGGCGATGGGAATCATCATTAATGTCGTGGCAGTGTTCGATATCCACATGGATAGCAGTGCAGAAGCCGCCATGAATCCTGCGATCAAAGCTATGGGGCTGTCTCCGACGCGAGTGATGATGTTGAGGGCAATACGCCGGTGAAGATTCCAGCGCAGCATACCCATGGCAACAATAAAGCCACCCAGCAACAGGAATATGACGGGTGCGGCATATGGGTGGGTTGCATCACTCATGCTGCCAATACTCATCATGGGCAGGGCGACAATAGGCAGTAAACTGGTGGCGGGAACCGGAATGGCTTCAGTAGACCACCAGCAGGCCATCAGTAAGATCAGGGCTACAACGTGCCAGCCCCCGATGCTCAGACCTTGAGGTACGGGCAATAGCCATATTGTAATGAATGCAACAATGCCAACGATAAGGCCGATGTCCTGATACCTGGCACGGGGCGGCGTGGCTACTTTAATAGTGTTTTCTGATGACATTCATATTCCCTGTTGGGCCGGTCGAAAAGCTTGAGGTATCAAGATTGGTTACTATCGAGCAACTCACTGGCAAGCTGAGATAGCGAAATTCCCTTTACGGAGGGTACGATCACACCCCGGAGTCGATCGAGAGAGTTGATCCAGGATGATGACAAACCGTCGGTTCCCGCAATTGCTCCGGCCAGCGCTCCAGCGAATGCGGGCATACTGTCTGATTGTTTGGCAACCAGTGCCGCGAGTTGAATGGAGGGTGCAATGCCGGCTTCAGTGGTTGAGACCACGGCATAGGCAAGTGGTAAGGTTTCTGCAGCCATCGTTCCGTAACTGTAGGAGCCATTTGCGATTTCACTGATCCAGTGTGGGACGGCTGCAAATCCGGAGCCTGCCTCCTCGAGAATGGCAAAAGCACGTTGAATCCCTCTACGTAACCAGCAATCAGCCGGAATCTCCTCAATGCCAGCGGCTAGTGCTTCTTCATAACCGGCTCCACCGACTGCCGCAGCGATACTTGCGGCCATTGCTCCTGCCGCCCATACACCATCTTCAGCATGGGTGATCTGAGCAAGTTTGCGTGCAACTTCTGCTGCCTGCTTTGGGCGACCATAAAACCGAATGCCCACGGGAACAGCCCGGGCAACAGCGCCATCATCCGCGTAGGCCGGGTTGTCTCCGCCACAGTCAGGGGCTTTCATGCCCGCTTTAATGTTTTTTACGGAAGAACGTTCCGCAACTCCAAGCCAGATATCATCGACATGAACAACCTGGTTTTCCCATCCCGCAAAAAGTTCAGCTTCTGAAGGTTGCTGGCTGCTGCTGAGCAGAATCTGTGCGGCCAGCGCGGCCATTTCGGTGTCATCGGTACCGGACAGGGCCAACTCCCCTGTTTCTGAAACGGTAAAAGGCAACGGGAAACGCAGCACCTTCTCATTGTCGGCTTCCGTTGCCTTGGGCCACAAACAACTACGCCTGGATCCAAGACGCACTGAACGGTGATAGAGCGCGGGCATGCCGATGGCATCCCCAGCAGCAAGTCCAAGTAATGCCCCTTTGGCACGCTCAAGTGAACTGCCTGCGATCTGATCCATTTTTCCGTCACGGCTCATCGGCTTTTTCACCTTGTTGGTCCTCGTTTACCGCAAAACGTGTGGCAAGCTCATCAAGTCGGACACCGGCTGTGGCGCGTATGCAATCTCCACGTACAATGTTGACCGCTGTCTTCCATGCTTCGGGTACGGCGTCAGCCCCATTCAAACCACCGGCCATTGCGCCAGCTATGGCTGCGATGGTATCGGAATCACGTCCCGCATTGACGCCTGCAAGAACACTATTGACATAATCACCACGTGCCGCCGCCAACACACCAAAGGCGAAAGCTGTGGCTTCGGGCCCGACATCGGACCAGGGGTAGTGCGAGATGATGAGTGCGTCGCAAAGCGCGTCCACGGCTGCGGCTATATTCTGGTGAGTTCTACCGATATCCACTGCCCGGTGAATCATTCGCCAGGTCCAGGATGTCTTCGGAATCTGCTCCAGGGCGGCAACGTGAACATCTTCCCAACGATCTGTGACCAACGCGACAGAGACCCCCGCTGCAACTGCCCGTGCGCAATCAATACCATCTCGAGAGTGTGATACCTGGGCATCCTCAGTGGCGAGTTTTGCTGCCAGAGATGGGTCGCCTGCACAAAACAAGCCGATAGGCGGTACCCGCATAGCAGCGCCGTCGCTGAATGGCTCATAATGGTCGTTGCCGCATTGAGGAGGATTCAGGCCACGTTTCAAATTGGCCAGTGCGCCCATTTCACTGAAGCCACCGCTTATAAAATCATCTTCCTGAGTGAGCAGTAAGTGACGCCATGAATCTGCAACGTCGTTGCTGGATAGATCCTTGCCATGTTTCAATACATTCCAGGCAGTCAGCACCGCATATTCTGTATCATCCGTTCCGGCCGGGTCATCACTGAGAAAACTGTCGACCCAACCCCAGCGCCGCACAATTTCCTGCCGCGACAGGTTTTCAGTGGGGGCGCCAAGCGCGTCACCCGCCGCCTGGCCAACAAAAACACCGTAGGCGCGGTCGAAGGAAACCGGTAATGCGGGCCGGATATCCACGTCTTGATCCTTGCTCATTGATACGTCAGGCATTGCATATTGCCAGTTGATTATTCAGGTATCACCGCAACTGCAGAAATCTCGACGAGAAAATCGGGTCTTGCGAGTCCGGCGACAATCAGCAAAGTGCTGGTTGGAGGGCAAGGGCCGGTGATGTAACGTGCACGGACATCGTTGATATCAAGGATGTGTGCGCGATCAACCATATAAGTAGTAGTCGATACGATATCATCAAGCGTACCACCCGCCTCGGCCAGAACCGTGCTCAGGTTTTCGAATACCTGCTCTGTCTGTTTTACTACATCATCCACTCCCACGATTTCACCCTCAGGTGACATCGATACCTGGCCCGACACCCAGATCACATTGCCTGTGCGTACTGCAAATGAATAGCAAAATCGCTCACGCGGGCCGGATGGCAATGATGGGGGGTTGACTGGTTTTGCATCATTAGATGTTAGTGTTGACATGTTTTAATACCTCTACGAAGTTTCCGTTGAAATGGTTGTGTCGGACGGTGCGGGTGATCGCCCGACAATAAATGCTATCCATTCTGATAGCGTAGAAAAACCTTCAAATTGCCATTGTGCGGCAACGTATGAGTCAGGGCGAATCAGAAAGACAAACGTTTTATCGGGTGGCCTTCCAGGTGTATAGGCTTGGGCAATAGTGCCGTCCGGGTCTGCAATCCGCACCAGCTGCTCATCAGGTGATTGAGCAGGCCAGAACGGGGCGACGATTGCAATATTGCTGCCTGGAAGGCCGTCGGGCCAGTTGGCCAGACTTTCCCGATCTGATTCAGTCAATGTAAATGCAGCAGGCGCCACGACTAAAGTCAGAATCTCATTGCCAATAAGTTCCCTTAAGCGCACTATCTGATCAAGGCCATTGGCTGCTGAGCCAACTTTAATACATGCCGCATCAGGCGCAACGGCACCACAAAGGCCCGCAGACTCATCAGTTGAGGCCTGTATTATGTCTGACGAGTGATAAACAGCCGGTTGATAAAACACGCCGGCATTTACAAAACGTTTTAAAGCCGGGATTTTGGCGGCTACTGCCAGTATGAGTTTACGTTTGAGTGTTTTCAACCACGTTGGTGGCGCCATAAACTGTGCTGTCTGATCTGTGATGCGCATGTTTTCAGCAGCGGCCGGATGACGTTCAGCCTGGTAGCTGTCGAGTAAGCTTGCAGGAGCGCGCCCGGTCATAACGTATGCGAGCTTCCAGGCAATATTGTCTGCATCGGCAAGACCGGAGTTGAGTCCACGTGCGCCATACGGACTGACAAGATGTGCGGCATCACCGACGATGAAAGCACGCCCAACGCGCATTCTATCTGCAATCAGAGAGCGAAAAGCATAGGTTGTGAGCCAGAGGATCTCATATGGTGTGTCTCCCAGCATGGAGCGAATGCGGGCATCAGCGCGACCGCTGCGGCGTTCCTCCTCTATATCCAGTGGTTCTCCACCGACCTGCCAATCTATGTGCCAGTCTTCATTTGGCAGTGGATGGACCAGTACGGTGCGACCTGGATTGAAAGACGGGTTGAAATGCAGTCGTCTTTCGTTCGGATATGGAAGCTTTGCACGGATATCGAATATCAGGAAATTGGTGGTATAACTTTTGCCATTGAAGCTGACCCCCAGTTCTTTACGCAATGTGGAGCGTGAACCATCGCAACCAATAATATAGTCAGAGTGGCACTTTACTACGCCGTCGGGGCCTTGCAGAACAGCATCAACACCCTGGCCATCTTGCTCAATACTGACCAGCCGATGGCCGAACAGCTTCTGCACGCGCGGTTCTTCACGCAAGCGGTTGAGCAGCAATACCTCGGTTTCACGCTGGGCAAAATTGATAAAAGGTGGAAACCCCAAACCAGTAAACGGAGGGAACCGTACCTGGGAAATTTCCTTTTCACGATAATAGGTGCGGCCAAGAGGCCAGGTGACACCACCGGCAGCCATCGCCTTTCCACAGCCAACGCGCTCGAGAATTTCCATTGATTCACGTTGCATGCAAAGCGCTTTTGAACCTGGAAACGCATCCCAGCCTTCCGGGTCTGCGATGACACTTTCAATACCAAACGCAGCGAGGCGAAGCGCGACCGTCATGCCAACGGGCCCTCGTCCGACAATCAGAACTGGCGTGGTTAGCGTTGAATTTGAAGGCATCCCGCCACTATTGATGTTGCTCAAGTTGGTACTCCCGCGTAGCCGGCGATACGCAACAAAATGCTGGCAATCAGTGTTAACGTCATGGCACCAAGTAACAGCCAGTCGACATTTTTAAACTGAAGCTCCGGCTGAAAGGTTCGTTTCGCGTATGGATCAAAAGCACGGGAATCCATTGCGATGCCCATCTCATTGACTATTTTGAGCGACCGGACGGTCAACGGAATCGCGTAAGACATATGTCGACGTAAACGTTGCAAAATACTGCCATGCTCGAAATCGATGCCACGCGAACGCTGTGCTTCTACTATGACGGAGTGTTCGGCCTGAAGCTGTGGAATCATTCTCAGGATCATGCCAATGACCATTGCGAATACGGTTGAAACGCGCATGCGGTATAGCCCGGTAATAATACTGCGGATCGGCGTTGTCATCGCCACGATGACAAAAGCAAACAGTATGGTCATTACACGGATAGCGACCGAAAGCCCGGTCATTACGCCCACGTTGGTGACCGGTCTTCCAAGTATATGAAATATTGGCTGACCCTGGTCCGGCAGGAAGAAAATCCACAGCAACCAGGAAATCAGCCCCACATACACGCCGAACTGACCTGCCTTGAATACAGATTTCAGCCCAAGGTTACCGGCGATGATGGCCATCATTACCGTCACGATAATGATTGACTGGTAGCGCGGATCCAGCACCACGATGATCATTGCAAACACCCACAGTATCCAAAGTAATTTGGTACGTGGATCAAGACGCGCGAGAGATGAATCTTCACCGTTATAAAGAGTGATCCCGATACTAGCCATCAGACTTTGCTCCTGCCAAAATCTCAACAGTGTCTGAGACCTTACAAAGTGCAGGTATACCCAGGTCTGAAAGCCGCTCGGTAAGATGAAGGATGGGTGGTGGTGATATCTGACAACCCACCAGTGCTTCACCTGATTGAAACACCTCGGTTGGGGTTCCATCAAAAGCAATTTGACCATCGTTTACCACGATAAGCCTTTCGGCATAGTCCGCTACGATGGTTGCGTCATGAGTAACCATTACAACCGTCAGACCACCCCGGTGCAATTTGGCAACGCGGTTCATCAGTCGCTTGACCATACCGTGATCCGCGCCGGTGGCGGGTTCGTCGAGGACAAGAATACGTGGCTCCATCATCAGAGCCGAAGCGAGGGCCACCAGGTTGCGGCCCGCAAGCCCCATAAAAAATGGATCAGCATCACGATCAGTAAAATCAAAAAATGCCATTACTCTTTCAACCGCAGCATCAATTTTATCTTGCGGCCAGCCAAGGTTTTGCGGCCCGAGCGATAACTCGTCAGCGAGATGCCGGCAAACTATCTGGTGATCGGGATTCTGAAAAACATAACCTACCGATCCGGCCATTGTTGCGACGGAATTCTCACGGGTGTTTTTGCCATCCACGATTACCTGTCCAGCGGTTGGTTGTAGCAACCCATTCAGATGCTTGCCCAGGGTGGTTTTACCGGCACCATTTGCACCCATTATTGCGACAAATTCACCTTCGCCTATGGTCAGGTTGATGCCCTTCAGGATTTCCGTATCCGGATTATAGCCAAATCGAACATTTTTAAATTCTACCAGTGGTGTTCTCTCATTAGTCTGAGATTCACTTGCAGCGCTCGACGCCGGTTGAACAGTTGCCGATATTCTTCGGATTCCGGCCTCAGCCTCATCGAGGGTGCAGGGCATTGGTCCGTTCCAGATGCCGCGCGCAGCTAATGCATCAGCCAGCTCAATAATATCCGGCAGCTTAAGCCCAAGATCACGAAGTTGCTGCGGCGCTTGCAGTACTTCCCGGGGCACACCGTCGACCGCAATCCGGCCTTCTTCCAACACAATAAATCGATCGGCGTAGGGCAAAATTTCGAAAAGCTCCTGCGTAACGATTACGATTGTAATGCCGTATTCGCGATTGAGTCTGGCGATGGTACTCAGCACATCGGCCCGCCCGATGGGGTCAAGTTCGGCAGTCGGGTTGTCAAGAACCAGGATTTTCGGCTGCAACGCGATCGCCGAACTGATTGCCAGGCGTTGTTTTTGACCACCCGACAAGCTTAACGGAGAGCGATCCACAAAATTCTGCAATCCCACCTCAGCAAGCGCAGCAGAAGCTCTTTCACCTATTTCTGCCGTTGGCAGAGCAAGGTTTTCAAGGCCGAACTCGGTATCCTCTGCAACAGTCAGGCCAATAATTTGGGACTCGGGGTTTTGCTGGACAATACCGACAGTTCGCCCAAGTGTGGGCATATCGGTCTTGATCGTATTCAGCCCATCCACATGAACAGTTCCCGTGAATACGCCCCCCAGGCTGTGTGGTACTAACCCGTTTAGTGCCAGGCACAGCGTACTTTTACCGGATCCTGTACGCCCGGTGATGACGATGAAGCTCCCGGCCTCGGCCTTAAAACTGATGTTTCTTAATACCGCTAAATCTTCTCGTCCACGATAGGCATAATTAAGCCCTGCAACATCTATCATTGAGTTGGACTGAGCCTGTTTTTTCATACTGGTGGCGGACGTACCTGCATAATCTACTGGCTGTTCCGAGCCAATTCCGACCGGGTTCTCATAGTTCATCTCATCACGGGTAAGCCCGTATCGACTGGCAATGGGGGCAATTACGCGGGCCAGGACCGGACCAAGCAGCCCACCTAAAAATGTCGACAACATAAAAGCCGGGAAAACCACCGTCCAGATAATTTCCGGTGGAAGTAGCCCAAGCATTTGGAAATTTGCGCAGAGGAAAAACGCACCAAAAACACATAACAGCACGGAAACCAGGTAGTAGCGTACAACTGAACTGGCTGATTCCATCGCCGCCTGGCGACTGCTCATCAGTCGAAAGAAGAAATAACCCTGAAACCAGGAGACCATCAAACCGGCGATTGATCCAGGGCCGAGCGTTCCTGCCAATGCATCGCCAATGATGTTGGCAAGCATGATGCCCCACACCGCCGGCATACCAAAGATTCCGCCGAAGGAATGCCGCACCATTGCATCAATTCGAAGTGTCAGGGTGCCGGGAATTAGCACAATCACGGCAGACAGCACCTGCAACACAACCGAGAGTGCCGCAGTCATGGCCATAACACTCACTGCTTTGGTGTTCCAACGACGCTTGATCGCGCTAATAAAGGGCCAGCGCAAGCTTACCCGCCGGTCAAACATCTCCAGCACGAAGATGGCAATCATCGGAAGCGTGATGATGAGTCCGACAACGTACATGCTATGCAGCGACAGCATGGCCACGATCTCATTAACCCAGGTTACAGCGTTGGCAAAAACATCTCTCATCCGGTCATTCTGGTCAGGGTGGTTACGGAAGTATCGAACCCGGATCCCTTATTGATGGTTTTATGACTCAATGTTACGAACCATCACGGTTTTTATGCCTTCATGGCGGGAGGCGCGTGCAAGTGCGTCTGCGACGCCGCCGATTTCAACCCGCCCGGTCACCAGCCGTGGGCCATCAATCGTGCCTTCGGCGAGCCACTTCAGGGCAGTGCGAAAATGTGCGGGTGCAAAGCCAAATGTGCCCTGTATACGTATACCTTCATAATGGATTGGATGTGCGGGTACACTAACCTGGCTATCGGAAGGCATTCCTGCAAATAACTCTACAACCCCGCCACGACGGGTCAATGACATTGCGGTGGTTACCATTTCCACGAACGGAACTGAAACGACAACAACATCGGCGCCGTCTGGCAACAAGCGCTCAACTGCCGGTTCCAGTTCCTCGGTACGTACGTCAATCGTGGTTGCGAATTCGGAAGCATGGCTCAAGCGATGCGGTGTCATCCCACTTAAAATTACGGTTTTTGCGCCTAGTGCCCGCGCCACCTCTGCTTGCATGAGTCCCATCGGACCATCGCCGATTATCAGGATCGAGTCGCCTGCTCGCAGACCTGAACGCTCAAGGGCGTGTACGCAACAGGCCAATGGCTCAGCGAGGCTCGCGACATCAAGTGGCAAATGATCCGGCACCGGTGCAACGAGATCGGGGATATATTGAGCCGGAACACGTATATATTCAGTAAAGCCACCCGGCTCAATGGCGTGTGAAAAAAGCGTCTCGCAAAGTGTCGGCTGTTCCCGAAGACAATACCGGCATTCTCCGCAGGGGCAATACGGCGCAATCGCGACCCTGTCACCGGACTTGTAACCTGCAGCAGAATTCACCGCTACACCGGCGATTTCATGTCCGAGAATTGCACCTCTTTTTATCTTGGGGTGGCCCCGTACGAATGTTTTTACATCCGTTGCGCATAAGCCACAAGCTGCAACTTCAACGAGAAGGTCGCCCGTTTCAAGCTGAGGCAAAGATACGTCTTCGATTACAATTTTTCCCGGTTTATGGTAACGAAGAGCCGACATAGATGATGGTAGCTTCGGGTTCATTGGTCCTGTTCCTGCATCGTTAATGCGGTGATCGCGCTGAGTCTGATTTTGATTTGGACCTGCGACGACTCATCCAACACGGATACAGGGTTGCCATCAGCGCATATAACTGCACCTTTTTTAACCCCTGAGACCAGCACCTTGCTGCTGTCATCAAGACCAAAAAAGGTTGTGTGAATCGGCCCGTCCGCGAGCAGGGACTCCGCTGTGGCACCAAAATATGCAATGGGCCGGTCGGCTACAAGGCAGCCAGCGTGAAAGCCGACATGGGTGGCAAGACAGATACCGCCAGTGATAGCTTTGGCTCGAAATGCCTGCTCTGCGAATCCAACCACTATGGTGCCAATATCCGGACCGCTGGACAACAGCGAATCGGCATCCGGCCCAGCTACTTTGACAAGGGTTCCACTTGCGCCGATACAGCGCGGTTGCACAGGTTCACTGCGACCTTCAAGAAATGCAGCAGCGTCAAGATCGACCAGTTTCCCGCCTGCGGTTGCAACGATTGTGGATGAAAAAACAACATCGTTAAACGCGATCGCTGAAGGCCCGTCGATAATTTTTACTTCCAGTGCATCCAGGCTGCGTTTAACCAGGTTGGTTTTGTCTAACTGCGAAACTTCATCGGCCAGGCAAGTGACAAGTGAGCCTGCATTGGTTGAGCCTGCGCCTACTCCCAGGATGTTCGGCTGATGCCGGGAATCCACAAAAATACCTGCAACATCTGCCATTGTTCCATCACCACCGACAACCACCACCGTTTCCAGTAGATGATCCGCAAGCAGGCGGGCAAGCGCCCTGCTGCCATCACGGCCTGTAGCAGGGTCACAGGAAAGAATCTCCACTCGCAGAGCAGAGGATTTAACTGAGTCTTCACCGAGTAAGCCAGGCCCGGTAACAACATCTGTTGCACCCAATGCTGATATGGCTTGAGATGCTGCCTGGAAGCATTGCTCAGCACCCGCGCCTGCTGCAGAATTAACGACCAGCCCAACACGCTGAAACGCAGCGTTCATTAGGTCGACTTCGATGGCGTATCGTGGACAATGTTCACAAGTTGCGAGGTAATATTGCCCGGCTCTGGATCACTCCAGATATTGCGGCCAATAGCGACTCCGGCAGCGTTTGCTTCCATTGCCCCGGCTAAATCATCGAGGAAGTTTCCATCTTCACGTTTCGGACCACCGAGGACCACCACCGGGCGGTAGCAATTGGAGGTTACGATACGAAATTGGTCGGGAGGCCCCCGGTATGGGAGCTTTATGATATCTGCGCCGAGTTCCGCACCCACATGGGCAGCCACCGCTAATTGATCAATGCTCAATTCTGTGGCGGTTAAGCCGCCCGGCAACATCTCTGCAATGAGCACCATGCCCAAGCGGTCACATTCGGCAGCGATCGAAGCAACGTAGCGCAAGCTTTCTTCCTCGGCTTCAGTGCCAATAAGCCCCATCACAACGACCCCGTCGGCACCCAATTTCTGTGCATCCTCGACTTCCATCATCGGACGTATATTATTCCAGCGACCGGTAGCTGATGTTGGTCCGCCGTCAATGCGGATAATCATACCGAGACGGCCAATCGCCGGGGCAAAACGTCGAGCTGACCCGGGCGTAACCAGTACGCAGTCTGCACCTGCCAGCGAAATTTCTGCTATAAATTTTTCCGGCTGAGCAAGGGCCCCAAGCTCGCGTATTCCGCTGACCCCATGGTCAAGAGCTACAATTACCGTATGGCCATCGGGACCCATTATTCGACCCAGGCGTATCGTTTTGCCCGCTGCCAATTGAGTGTGTCCGGAGTTGAGGGAATTTGTCATATCGTGCTGTTTCTCAGTTTTGTTATAAATGGCACCTACTACAACATAAAACGCAAGCCTGTCAGCAAGCCTCAATACATATGCGTGGAAGACCTGAGTCAGCCGGTCTCGTGATTAGCCCGCCACCTGTCGATTAGCACTGCAATAATGATAACTGCGCCGGTGATCAGGCGCTTGGTCGGTTCAGACACACCAATTTGTGCCAGACCATTTTGTAAAATAACGATGATAAGAACGCCAGCGAAGGCGCCAATGATGGATCCACGCCCACCCATCAGGCTGGTTCCGCCTATCACTGCTGCGGCGATTGCTGACAACTCCAGTCCGATGCCCGCATTGGGATCTGCGGAGCCCAGGTAAGCAGCATTGAATATTCCGCCCAGACCAGCCAACCCACCGGATACGGCAAGTACCAGCAGCTTATAAGGACGGGAGTCGATCCCTGACATACGTGCTGCATGGTCGTTGGTTCCAATGGCGGTGATATAACGCCCGAAGACGGTTCTGGTTAGTACGAATTGCGCGACAATCACCAGCAGGAGAGAGAAAATCAAAGCACCGGAAACACCAAGTCCGGGAATTGGCAACGCAATTTGTTGAATATCTGCCCCGATATATACAGTTTGTGAATTGGTGGTCATATAAGCCAGTCCCCTGGCCATCTCCAGCATACCCAGTGTCACGATAAATGAGGGCAGGGAAAAATAAGCCACCAATACACCGTTAACTGAGCCACAAAGTATTCCGGCAGCCAATCCGAGCAGACATGCAACGGGCAGAGGCAAGCCCCAGCCTACGACTGCGACACCGACGACCGCCGCACTGAAGCCCAAAATTGACCCGACAGACAGATCAATTCCTGCAATTATCAGGACAAGTGTCATGCCGACAGTGACGGTCGTTAAAGCCGGTAACTGATTCAGAATGGTTGTAAACGTGATGAGGGATAAGAAATTATCCGAAGCGATTCCGAAAAACAGAATCAGTAAAACCAATGACGCAATGATAAAGTTTTCTTGCGCATGTTTTTTTATGAATTGAATAGGCGCCATAATTATTTACTGCTTGTTGATTTGATAAATAGAAAATGTATGTTGTTTCAGGTCGTTGCTTTGGCCGTGTATTCCTGAAAAGCTGCTGAAAGTATATCGGCTTCAGTCCAATCACCGCGCTCAAATATTTTTACCAGTTTTCGATCTGACAGTACCAATATACGATTGCACACGGTCATGAGTTCCTCTATTTCGCTCGAGGCCAGAAGGACGGTTTTACCTTGTTCCTGTATTTCAAACAGCAGTTTGTAAATCAGGTCTTTTGTTCCAACATCGACTCCCCGGCTGGGCTCATCAAGCAGAAAAATATCTGACTCGCAGTTCATCCATCGTGCAATCAATGCTTTTTGCTGGTTGCCGCCGCTAAGTTGCTCAATCAGCTGGTTGATGCTACTGCATTTGATTGCGAGTTTATGGACTAACCGGGTTCCACGTGTTTTTTCCAGGGTCCGGTTTATAACGCCGGCCGAAGAGGCCACCCTGGAGATTCCCGGCAGCATCATGTTTGCAAGAACGGATTGCCCCGGGTAAATTCCGGTGAGCTTCCGGTCTTCGGTTAAAAAGCCGATCCCCAATTTCACCGCCTGGCGCGCACTTCTAATTGTGACTTCGCTATCCGCCAGGCAACAATTGACGCGCCCGCTGGTAGATGGCAATAAACCAAACAGGGTCTGCAGCAATTCGCTCCTGCCTGATCCAGCCAGTCCTGCTATACCGATAATTTCGCCTGCATGGCAATTAAAACTAATCGGATGTGGTAACTCTTTACTGCACAAACTTTCAACCTTGAGAACTGGGATTTTCTCCCGCACATCTGCTGGTGCGCTTAATCCTTCCTGGCTGCTTCTACCCATCATGTGCTCAATCATGTCCGTCACGGTCAAGCTGTGTGTGGGTACGGATACGACGACCTGTCCATCCCTCAGGATAGAAACAGTATCGGAGACCCGGCGGACATCTTCCAAACGATGACTGATATAGATAACAGCGGTGCCGGTGGCTGAGATGTCGGCAATAATTTCGTGCAAACGATCTGCTTGAGGCCCAGTGAGAGCTGCCGTCGGCTCGTCCAGTATCAGCAAGCTACAGTCAGAGGCGAGAGCTTTCGAAAGTTCCAGAAGCTGGCGCTCTGCGAGGCTTAGCTCACTTGCCAGGGTTTCAGGGGCGATTTGTTCAAGTCCGACCAGGCGAAGGAGTTTAAGTGCCTGTTGATCAACTTTATTCTTTAGTATTATTGACTTAACATGCGGAAGGTTTCGTAAGGCAATGTTTTCTGCCACGCTGAGCGTGCCAATAATACTCAATTCCTGAGAAGCACAGGATATCCCGGCGGCAAACCCATCTTTGGGACCTGAAGGTTGGTAGTCGATCCCATTGATGGTTATTTCACCACTGTCTTTCTCCAGCAAGCCTGCCAGGATATTAACCAGTGTCGACTTCCCTGCACCGTTCTCACCGATAATTGCGTGAACTTCGCCTTCCAGAACAGATAACTTTACATTCTTAAGCACTGGTACCGAGAAGGATTTGCACAGGCCATCAATGGCAAGACAAACTTGCTGCATGACAGTCAGTTCAATCCATTTTGTCGATAGTGATCAGATCTACGGGAGTCGATCTGTCGGCCAATGAAGCATTTGTTGCCAGGGCTTCAAGTGCGTATTCAATTCCATATACCGCTAACAGGTCCGCATGTTGATCTACCGTGGCAAGAATACTGCCTTCTCTGATCAGGCCCCGTACAGCTGAAATATTATCAAATCCAATTATCTGTACCTGGTCACTTCTACCCGCCTGTTTTACAGCGGCGATAGCACCTAACGCCATGTTGTCATTTGCGCACAATATGGCGGCCAGTTGAGGGCTCTGTGCCAGCATAGCCGATGCAATTACAACTGCTTTTGTCTGATCCCACTGAGCGCTTTGTTGTGACACAATATTGAGACCGGCTTCTTCCATGGCCTTCCTGAACCCGGCAGTCCTTCTTTGAGAGTTGTACGCTGTCTGTACACCTTCAATAATGGCCACGTGTTGTCCGGAGTCCAGTTGTGATGCCAGGTACTGACCGACTTCCAGTGCGCCCTGAAAATTATCCGGCCCGACGAAAGGAATATCCAGACCATAGTCAGCCAGGATTTTCTCATTCAGTCGATTGTCAATATTGACAACCACGATGCCTGCAGCACTTGCCCGGGCCAACGCCGGTACAACTGCCTTTGAATCTGCTGGTGCTACAACGATGGCGTCGACACCTGACGCGATCATTTGATCTATCAGCGCGACCTGTTGGGTCAGGTCAATTTCATTCTTGATGCCATTGACCATCAATTGGTATTCTTCATTGTGCGCAGACTGATGAGTCTTTGCGCCATCAGCCATTGTCACGAAAAATTCATTCGCCAATGACTTCATGACCAACGCGACAACTGGCACTTGATGCGTATCGTGGACTGGCCCAGATTGCTCTTTTGACCGGTCAGAATCACCACAAGACGTCACGCCCAATATTCCCAATATTAAAATCAGTCTTGTGATTGTTCTTACCATTTTTGTATCCTCTTGGGTTGGCCATTCATGTTGAATTTATTCAGCTTTATAGTATTGCATTCCATTTCAATAGGGTATCTAATTCCTTACTTAAACATTATTAAATCCGTCAATAAAATGAATAACCTAAATGAATAAACTAAAAATTCTTGCAGGCGCAACTCTCCTTTTTACAGCAGGCTTTGCAACCGCGGATGCACCATCGTCGACGGACAAAACCATCACGCTTACAAAGGAAGAATTAAGAGACAAAATAAAAGGTGCGTGGGCGGCTCAAACCATTGGTGTGACATTTGGTGCACCTTACGAATTCAAGTACAACAGTGTCATGATTCCTGACTATGTCGCCATTCCGTGGGACAAGGATTCAATTGCATGGACGTTTGAGAATCTGCCCGGCGTTTATGATGACATTTATATCGATTTGACCTTTATCGAAGTACTGCAGAACGAGGGAATGGATGCACCCGCGAGTTCCTATGCCAAAGTGCTGGCAGAATCGGGTTACTCTCTTTGGTTCGCCAATCAACAGGCACGATTCAATGTTTTGAATGGGATGTCGCCACCACAATCCGGTCACTGGTTGAATAACCCCAGCGCCGATGATATCGATTTTCAAATTGAAGCTGACTTTATAGGAATCATGCACCCTGGCATGGTGAACAGTTCCTCAGAACTTGCTGATACAGTCGGTCATGTGATGAATTACGGGGATGGCTGGTACGGAGGGGTTTTTGTTGCAGCCCTTTATTCAACCGCGTTGGTATCCGATGATATTGGATACGTGGTAGACGAAGCGCTAAGAACGATCCCGAAGGAAAGTAAGTTTCACCAGGTGATTAGTGATGTTATTCGGCTTCACAAAGAAAACCCGGATGACTGGAAAGCTACATGGTTCGAAATTCACAAGAAGTGGTCCGAGGTAGTAGGAACACCCTTTGGTGTTTTTACTCCATTCAATATCGATGCAAAAATTAATTCTGCCTGGGTTGTGTTGGGGTTACTTTATGGCGATGGGGATTTTACGCGGACATTCCAGATAGCAACGAGGGCAGGGGATGATGCGGACTGCAATCCAGCCACTGCCGGTGGTGTATTAGCCGCGATTAAGGGATATGCAGCGATACCGGATAAATGGAAGAGCGGTTTGCCAGCGGTAGAGGACCTTGATTTTCCCCATACGGAAATTTCTCTTAATGATGCCTACGAGCTTTCCTACCAGCACGCCCTGAAAAAGATCGCTGCAAACGGCGGAGAGATTTCAGAGAACACTGTAACCATTGTCGTTCAGAAGCCACAAACGGTTCCATTGGAAATTAGCTTTGCGGGGCACTATCCGAAAGAAAAGATTCTCATAACCAAAAGCTGGTCGGCAGTCTCCGGTCCCGACATGGCGGCGAGTAATTCCAGGTATTTTGATGGCGATGAGTTTTCTATAGATTTCAATGGAATTGGTTTCGCCATTCTGGGTTGGGTTTCAAAAACGGGTGACGAAGACTATGTGTTTGAAACGGAAGTCTATGTGGACGGTAAACTCATTGAATCACCGAAACGCCCCACCGACTTCAGCACCAGAAGTTTCCATCTTTTCTGGAAATACCAACTTGAACCGGGCGATCATAATCTCAGGATAAAAACACTTAACCCGACCGACAAGGCAACCCTCAGCATTACAGATGCCATCATTTATTCGGACAAACCAAAACGGGCAGTTTACTAACTGCCCGTTTCTTTATTCTAAGCTGGAAAACAGCAGCGGGTATTTAATTCCCCGCTGCTGTTGATTGGTTTAGAACGCTGCCGTTATGGCAACGAAGTACTCACGACCAAGTGCATCATAGGTAGAAGGATACGTATTGGCTTGCTGTTGCGACCGACCTGTTATCGGCGGTGTTTGATCGGTTAAATTATTGATGCCGCCATGGAATGAAATATCGTAATTACTCAGGTTATAAAGAAACGCCAGATCAAAGTAATTCTGCGATGCCAAAGTGGGTGCTGCAAAATCACTCTCATCCGGACCGTCCAGCCCCAGGCGCCGTGGAATCAGAATCTGATCATCAGTCACCTTACTTAAATAGCGATGCCGCAGACTCAGGCTAAGTGGGCCGGTCATCCATGTCAGGCGTGTGCTTGTCTTCAACTCGGGCCGTACTTCACCACATGTATTACCAAATGCGCCAACACAGTGATTGACCACATCCGGCTGATCGGCTACAGGTGTGATGTCGAAGTCATCTGTCCAGGTGGCGCCAAAATCAATGGAGAATGAACTGCCATCAGACAACATACCCCAATCGACATCGAACCCGTACTGAATTGTCGCATCAAGACCCGACACTTGAAGGGCGCCGATATTCTGGTTCAATGCCTGCACCGCGTACGGAAGGCTGATCACGCCATCGACTGGATTTCGCTCTACTGCCTGGCACATCGCGCTGTTGACGTCCTGTATAACGTTGTAACAGAGGTTCAGGATATTATCCACTCCACCGGCAAGTGTTGATATTGCATCTGTTACGTCGATATCAAAATAATCAAGACTCATGCGAAGGCCGGAAGCCTGTTCTGGTATGTAAACGATGCCGAATGTGACGGTATCTGACGATTCTGCGTCAAGATCCGGATTGCCGCCAAAGACGGCATCAATTCGATCATTGGGTTGTAAGCCGGGGTCACCTACGGCAAAGGCAGGTACTCCGGAAGCTTCACATATTGCTCGTAACTGCGGGTCTGACGCAGCAGCAGGGTCGGCACAGGGGTCAGTTGCGCGAGGGCGTCCATTCGATTGACCGGCAAATAATTCACCAATGTTGGGTGCACGTATCGCATGCTGGAACTGGCCGCGGAATTTCACGGCTGTAGTCGGGCTCCATTCAACACCACCAAGATAGGTCCAGACACCACCAACATTGTCGAGGTCATAGTCCGAGTAGCGGAAACCACCATTTACAGTGAGGTCTTCGGCAAATGCTCTGCCTGAAAGTATCGGAACACGTACTTCACCAAATATTTCTTTGACATCAACCTCACCTTCCGTTCCAAGGAAACCGCTGAAGCCAACGACATCACCGGATAAAAATGCCTGGTCAGGAGTGGATATTGCGTAGGCCGATCTCCATTCCAGGCCCAGAGAAGCAGCCAGTGGGCCGGCTGGCAATTCCATCATGTCCCCGGTTAATGAGGCTTGAAACACTTTCAACTCAGTGCTGGAAATATTACGTGTGTCGATTCTTAATGCGTCCGCCGCTTCCTGTGACATTGCATTGGCACCGAATGGATTTACCAGCGGATCTACGCCAGGCGCGGGACGCAGTAAACCAGCGTTGAGCCTGCTGAATGATACTGTATTGTTCAGCTCGAGAACGTTGTCAGTCTTGGTGAAATAGTAAGATGTATCGAATGACATGTTGGTGAAGAAGTTGTCACCAAAGTCCCCCAATTCACCACGAAAACCACCGCCCACACGCCAGGCTGTACGTTTGGACAGGGCTTGCCTTGGCCCGACCTCGGAAAATCTGCGTGACATTCTGAGGTCGACAATACCATCACCAGTACCGCCGTCTTGCAGGTTGTCCAGTTCTGTAAATACATCCTGGATTTCAGGCGAAACAAACGGGTTGTCAGTATCGATACCAAAAATGAAACTGATGTTGGCTTCTGCAAGTTGGTGATCCACTTCGTTATCAGAAAACGATGCTTCCAAATAAGCTTCGACTTTGTCGGAGAGGTCGTAGTGGGACATCGCCATTATCCCGGTACGCTCCATTGGAGTTTGCAGGTAGTTCAGTGGCGCGAAATTGTATCTGTCTGCTGGATCAAGAAACGCCCGGGTATCACTACCGACTCCATCATAGGTGAAACCGCGACGTCCGATATCGCCAATGCCGGCAGCAATCAACGCATCGCGCAGTGCGGCGTTTTCAGGTAAAAGCAATGCAGGCCCATATGGGATATTTGAAAAGCCGCCATCCGGTGTTTGTGTCGAACCCCGGGGAATAAGCGCCGGATTGCCATTTTCATCAAATCCATCACCAAGTGCGAACATGGAATACTTGCGGGTACCTTGCAGGATTGATTCACGATCATAATAATTGATAGAGACAACCGCATTGCCTTTGTCATCGGCGAAATTACCACCCATGGTCAGGGAAATGTCTGTGGTTGTGCCATCGCCCTCCATGGATCCGCCAAGCTGTGCCTGAACTTCCAATCCTTCAAAATCCTTGCGCAAAATAAAGTTGGTTACACCGGCAATCGCGTCGGAACCATAAACAGCAGAGGAGCCGCCAGTTACGACTTCAATTCGTTCTACAAGGGCCGCCGGAATCGTATTGATATCGGTGACCTGACTTTCGTCAAAATACATATACCGCTTACCATTCACGAGCACCAGGTTGCGGTTAAAGCCCAGACCACGCAAATTAATTTGAGTTGCGCCTGTACCCGGGTTATTTGAACGGGATGTCTGACCTCCCGTGAACTGTGGCAGAGTATTAATGATATTTTCGAGATTGACTGTACCCGCAAGTTTCAGGTCCATATCTGAAACAGCAACTACTGGAACCGAAGAGTCCAGTGTTGATCTGGCCAGCCGTGAACCGGTAATAATCACTTCCTCCAGTATTAACTCTTCTGCCTCATCTGCTGCATCTCCGGCACCACCGTCCGCTTCATAAACGGTCCTGGCGGTGGCGGGTTGCATAACTTCTGATGCAGCTGCCAGTTGCATGGCATCATCAACCACGTATGAGGAAGGATCTGGCAGGTCACGTGGCATTACGATTACCAGGCCGTCCGGAGATATGTTGTACTCGAGGTCTGTGCCTTCCAGCAACTCGTTCAATGCAGCATCCAGACTAAGCGTTGCATCCAACTCTGCTGACTGGTTTTTTGCAACCAGATCAGAAGAGAAAACGATCTGTACGTCAGCTGTTTCTGCAAGTGCCAGTAATGCCTGGTCGGTTGATTGAGCCGCAATTTGAACAGTCAGCTCTTTTGCTTCTGCCCCCGACATGAAAGTCGCCAGAAACACCACGGAGGCAAACCCGAATATCGAAGCCCGCTCCAAAACTTCACGCAAATGACTTAGCCTAAAGCCAATATTTTTATAGTTAATCATCGTTGTTTCCTCACCCGTAACTGAAGTTAGTTATTTTTTTGCAGATTTTCACCTGCTAATACAAAAAACGCAGCGCGAAAGAAAAGCCTCAATGATGGTTGGGTTTTTATGGGTTACAGGGTTGAAGCAGCAGCTTTCTCGGTGGAATTCGTCTTCTGGCCGGAACTGACAATGACGTAACGATCAGAGTACCTGATGATATCTACCGGTAATACTGTATCAATACCCTGTAGAAACTGGTCAAATTGGCCTAACTGAAATACTCCACTAACCTCAAGCTCGACGATGGTGGGGTCTTCAATCAGTACTTTGCGATTGCTGTATCGATTTAGTTCCGCGATAACCGTGATGAGGCTCTCGCTGTCAAAACGCACTTGCCCCTGGCGCCAGTCTTGAAACTCTTCCAAATCGGATTCAACGACTGCAGCAATATCCAGATCCCGGGTAGGAAAAGCTGCCGTTTTTCCAGCTTTTAACAAGACCTGCCCGTTGTTCTGGTGATCAGGTTCATCTATGGAAGCCAGTGCTTTGACGGGCTGTTGTATATCGGCACCGGTGCTATCGCCGACAGATACCAGACCTTCAAAAACCGAAACTATTGAAGTTGAAGCTGCGAGGTGAACGTTGAACTGGGTTCCCAACACCACAATCTGACGTTCGCCAAAGTCGATAACAAACGGTCTGGACGGATCTTTTTCAATATCGAAATAAGCTTCACCATAAGCCAGCGTCAAATGTCTTTCATTATTTGAGAAATCGACATGAATTCTGGTACCGGTATTCAGAGTGACTGTACTGTTGTCTGCCAGTTGAAAGGTTCTCTGTTCTCCAACGGCAGTAGCGTATTCAGTTCGTACACCACTACTGATATCCACACTGTTCTGTGTAAACAGGTATACGGAGAAAGCGGCCAGAATTGCCCCGAACCCGACCGCGATCTTAAAACGGGGCGCTGCATGCTCCGGAACAGACTGCGCTTCCTGGGTATCAAAATCTGTTTCTGTTTCCGGGAAGCAGGCTTCGACCAGATCCCATGCTTCAAGTGTGGCTTCGTACTCTAATCTGTGGCTTGGATCTTCCGCCAACCATTCTTCAAGACGAATTAAGTCATTTTCAGACATTTCGCCTGAAAAGATTTTTGCTACATGCGCCGCAGCGCGTTCAACTATCTGATTCATTTCTGAACTCACCCTTCATTTCTCATCCGAATTTGAAATCACCTGTTTACGAATCGCAACCAGCGCTTTTGCAATGTACTTTTCGATCATGCTTGTTGACACATTCATCTGATGCGCAATTTCTTTATAACTAATATTCTGAATTCTGCTCATCGTAAATGCCTTGCGGCATTTCGGATCCATGTTCTTCATTACTGATGCGATCGCCGCTAATGTTTGGCGTGTTTCCGCTGCTTTCTCGGGGGAAGGCCTGCGATCTGCAAGTACTTCAGTCTCATGGCTGGTATGAAATATTTCTTTTCTCGTGACACTCCGGCGATGAGCATCCCGTACCAGGTTTGATGCGATCACCATTAGATATGCCCGGATTTTTGCGGAACCAAATGATAGTTTGGTTTCGATATCTTTCTGTTGGGCCAGCCTTAGAAACACATCCTGAATAAGGTCATCTCTGTCGGAGTAGTTAGCAACCCGTGCACGCAAAAACCGCTTCAGGTCTGCTTCATGCTCCTGAAACGTTTGGGTTATTAACCCCTGCCGATCCTTGAACAGACGATCGGCTATTTGTATTACCTGGGCTACCTTTAGTGCCATAGGACTACCTCTGTACTGACTATATAAAACGCATCAGAGTTAACTATCCACAATAAAAAAGAATATTTTTTGCACCATTACGTTACAGCTGACATTGGCCGGCGGGGTCTGTCATTCCAGTATCTTACTATTGTTTAGCCTGAACCACGATTTCTTGCAAGGGGGTGCCCGTCGCGTACGCGGGCACCGGTACCTTAAGGTAGGTTGCAATCGTTGGTGCCAATGACGGGATCGTGACTTTTCGGGTTGACTTGTTTGGCCGGATTTCAGGGCCCGAAAACATCAGGGGCACATGCCGGTCATAATAATGTGGTGACCCATGAGCAGCGGTGTAATTTGCCCATTCCAGGTAGGTGGAATGGGCCTGAATGACATAGATGTCTCCAGACCGTTCAGGAAGCAGACTATTTTGCAAAAGATCGTTCCAGCGGGTGTCGGGGTCTGCGCGGTGTTCACTGACAGCAACAGCCCTTTCTATGCCTTTCAACTGCTCGAGTATTTCAATGGCTGATCGGCGCACATCGTTGAAAGAAAGGTGGTTGCGCTCTACCGCACCCGGATCAATATACATATTCGGAACGATGAATGAACTCAACAATGATTCATTTATGTCGTAGTGCCTGGCCAACGCCTTGTTAACCAGTTCCAGGACTTCTGTATCAACAAGACGGTAAGCTGGTATTCCCATCGAGCGTTTGTATGCTGGGATTGCATCGGTACCATGGTCCGAAGTAAGTATAAAAAGTGTCTTGTTCAGACCCATTTTTTCATCTACCCTGGCAAAAAACTTCCCTAGTGCGCGATCTAGACGAAGGAAGTTGTCTTCGGCTTCAAGGCTATACCACCCGTAATAATGACCAACGTAGTCCGTAGACGATAAGCTCACCACGAGCAGGTCAGTCACCCGGTCATTGCCGAGACCCGCACCGTCGATTGCGGCGGCTGCGAAATCGAGCGTTTTCTGATCCAGGTAAGGCGTAAGTTTTAACCACCAGGCATATTTTTCATCGGTCTTGGCAGGCAGGTTGTGTGGGAATTCAATATCCGACACTATTCGTCCTGATTCGGCCGGCCTGTTGTCGTGGTCTGCCTGTCGATATGCGTCACGTTCCAATAATAAAGGCCAACTAGAGGGGGTGAATTGTCCATCTTTAGTGTTTTGAACCGTCACCCAGTCGGGTAAGTGTTCATCAAAATAGTAGGAGCTACTGACAAAGGCACCATTTCCCGGGTAGTACCAAAAGGCTTTCCCGAGGCGGCCGGCAGACAGAACAGCCCCGCGGTCTTTACCGGACACTGCCAGGACTTTCGCTAAACCACCACTTGCCATTATCATTTCGTCACCGATGGTCGGTGCACGAAGAAGATGTGGTGATCTACCGGGTGCTTCGGAATCAACACCGATAAAATGTACCGAGTAATCATAAACAGCATTGACCCTGTGACCCTCTTTCCGGTCAAACCAATCATTGCCAACAATGCCGTGATAAGAAGGGTGGGTTCCAGTCAGGATTGAAGCATGTCCCGGGGCTGTTTGTGTGACTGCATGATCGTGCAGTGCATGCTCAAAAACTGTGCCGTTTTGCAAAAACCGTTGAAACCCGCCATCTTCAGCGAGCCGATTTTCATACAGGTTCAGGAAATCCCCACGAAGTTGATCGACCACAACCAACACTACGAGCCGCACGTCATCGCGGGAGGTGACTTCGGCCTTGGCAGTGATGCCAATAAAAACCAACAGAAGGATTGATACGATACGTGACATGCCAGCCTTGAAAGAATTATTGTCCATGTATGAGCGCTTCAAATTTTTCCTGTCCCAGAGTATGGTAAGTGCCGGTGGCCGTCGTGCAAATTGAATTATTGTTATTGACAAGTTCGGCAATCAATTCAACTTTTTCTCCACCTTTCGACGTCACCCGGCATTTAGCGGTTATTTTTGTTCCTGTGACATACACGGGCCTTAAAAACTTTATCTCTAATCCGGAGGTAACCGCCATGCTTTTGGTGACAACATAACATGTCCATCCCATTATTTCGTCGAGGATACCCATCTGAATGCCACCATGAAGAATTTTCCCCTGGCCGATAAAGCATTGATGTGGCAAGTATTCCGTGGATACTTCCTGTTCTTCTTCATCCCAATGAAATTCCAGGCTAAGCCCTTTCTTATTGTCTTTTCCACAGAAAAAACAATGATCATCCGGGTATGGGTTGACTATATTCTTCTTCATGATTCATCCCGGTACTTGATCTGCATACCCTTTAAAAAGTTACGCAGTACCTGGTCTTTGCATTCGCGATAATGTTTATGGGCCGGCTTGCGGAAAAATGCACTGAGCTCGTGTTTGCTGATACGAAAATCACCCTGGTTAACCAGTTGCAGGACTTCTTCGGCTTGCAGGTTCAACGCGATCTTTAGCTTCCTGAAGATTATATTGTTGTTTAACTGCGTTTCCGGTACCGGTTGCGGCCCATCCTTTTTTCCACGTTTATCAATGATCAACCCGTTTAAAAAAGTTGCGAACTGTTTATCATCACATCTGAGGTAATCAGGATCATCCTCTTTTTTCAACCAGTCACTGATTTGTGCCCGTGTCACTTCCAGTCCGGCTAAACCAAAAACAGCGATCATCTTTGAGTCGTCAAAATTGAAGGTGTAACGGATGCGGCGCAAAATATCGTTATTGGTCATGTCTGTGTTTCCGGTTTTGTTTCTGTCGATTGAGTGGTGTACGGATTATATCTTGAAGGAGCGTCAGGTGGTTGGCGGTAATCCTTTTTGGGCCTGGCGCTCCAATCCTTCCAGCCAGAGCTGGTGAAATTTATACATACGATTAGGCATGAACAGGGCCCCCAGCCTGGCAATAAAGCCGTGCTGTGTTTCTTCGGTGAGCACATGGCAGCCTATGCTGGACGGCTGCAAAACCCAGGCATGGTATACGTCCAGTCCAAAGGCTTGCGCATCCCATGCGATACGCTGACCGGGAACGAACTCACGCACGGTGGAGGTAATCGTGATGCCAAATGTTTTCCAGTGGAATTTCGTGCCTTCTTTGAGGTCGGGCCCGGCTTGCTGGATAATATGGACGTTTGCTGAATTGGAGTACCAGTCCGGCCAAAGTGTCGCGCGAATGAGCCAGGCCCAGATGTTTTCAGGAGAGGCGGCCATATCCAGCTCGTTGCGAACATGGATCGGGCAATTGTCAGGTTTGTAGCGTTCCGGCCATTGGGTTTTGGATGAATGTATCAACTTGGTCCTTACCTGTCTTCTGATCTTAAAGTAATCGGGTAGGATAAGAGCCCTGAATTTGGAAATCAAAGATTATGGAAAAGGAATCAGCCAAATTCCGGTTGCCACTGATTGCCGTCAGGGTACATGAGCATGAGAAATTGAATGTGTGTCTCAGGGATATCCTGATGGACATGTCGGAATTTATACCGGACAGGGTTTCCAACCAGGTCAACCAGCAGTCCTATTTCGATAATAAATGGTTGTCGCAGGCGGAACTGCATAAAACTGAAGACAACAACTTGCAAAAGCTTGTCAAATTTGTGGAGGAAACGGCGAACCAGAAAATCCCCAAACCTGAACCTGAACCTGCTCCGGTCCTGTCCATCATGTCCATGTGGTGCATCGTCAGCAAACCCGGCCTGGTTGGTGAACGCCATAATCATTCGGGGCGTGTATCGGGTGTTTATTATGTCGATGCCGGGGCCAGCGGTGCACAAAATGGTGGTTTATTGCAGTTTTACCTGGATCGCCAGAGCGCTCAGCCTACGCACATCATCGAGCCGGAATCCGGCGTGCTTTACCTGTTTCCCAGCATGCTTGAGCACTCGGTCAGTCGTTATGACGGGGCAAGTCCGCGAATAGTGATTGCGTTAAATCTGAGCTGATGTGCTCATTCTGATCACCCACCAGTGCCTCCCAGACCCAGTCGCTGACCTGTTGGTGGTTTGCCATCAGCCAATTGCAATGCTCCAGCGGCCACGCCAGCAAAGATCTTTTTAAATCAAGCCGGCCCTGAACCACCAGGGAATTCCTGAATGTGTATGTCCTTAGATGTTTTAAGGTCGCCAGTAGCGGGAAAAGTTGTGAGAACTCTTCAAGATTGGGGATATATCCCAAGACCTTTGGGTCCAGGGAGCGCAAAAAATAGAACAGTTTATCTGTCTGTAATGCGCCCTCCAGTGGACGGTCGGTGCTGAATCTGCACACGGTACACGCAAGGTGTTCAGGCAGGAATTTGAGGCGATAGCTGTCCCAGTCACAGAGCAATTTAACTTGATCCACATCCATCAGGATGTTCTTTTCCGTGAAGTCATCATGCATATGAATATGGAATAATCCCTGCTCAGGCAGGCTGGCCTGCAGGAACTTCAATGCTTTCTCCGCCAGTTTCAGGGTGCCCGTATATATTGAAGCATCTACTTTCAGGCCCATGTCCTCGTTATTTCTGATGGGTTCTATAAAGGCATTGACCGCGGATAAATATTCAGGTTTGGACAGGTTTCTGCCATGTTCCGCACCGATCAGCGCTACTTGTGAATAGAGTTTTGCGATTCCTCCGATTTGAGAAAAATTGCCGGTAGCCATTGCAGCTTCAACAAACTCATGTATCACGATATTCGGATATTCAGGAGAATACAAAACCAGGCGGGAAGCCGGCACACCACGGTTGCGCATATAGGATGTTAACTGGTTAATTTTACCAACTGCGTAAGAAAATTCTCCGCCAAGCCGATATGCCTTGACGAAATAACGTCGCCCTGAAACCCGGCAAATACAGCTTTGATGGGTAAGGCCCCCATCAACTGTTTGCAGGTTTATATCAGAAACCTTTACCTTGAACAGGCTGGCCAGGCTGAGTTTCAGATTATGCACAACACTCTTCCTTTACTGAGAACGCAGCCTGTAGGCCTGTTTTTCGATCATAACCGGACCGAAGGTAGCATATGCCAATGCCCTGTCGCGTAAATCCGGATCAACTTCTGAGACCAGACGCAGGCCATTTTGCAAGTCATATTCGTATTGCAATGGCTGCTTTTTATTCTGCAAAACAATGACTTTTTCACCCGCCAGGAAGGCCTGGACGGAGTGGCCCTGCATCATCGCCCTGCCGGCGCCATCCTGGAATTCTTCCCGGGTCAGGTCACGGCCAATGGATGGATGTTCGGAACTAATCCCCATTAGGGAGAGCAGGGTGGGCAACATGTCGATCTGACTGGAAACTCCGGAGATTTTCCTTGGCTCTATGCTGCCACCCAGGATGATGCCTGGAATGTGAAAGTGTTCGATCGGTACGAGTGAATCACCGTATACACGCACATTATGGTCTGCGATTACCAGGAAAATGGTGTTCTCCCAGTAATTTGATTTGCGCGCCTTATCTATGAATTGTCCCAGTGCGTAATCAGCGTACTTGATGGCCGTATCCAGACCGGCGGTGGGGCCGGATTCCGGATCGACACGTCCTGCCGGGATATCAAAGGGTTCATGGTTGCTTGATGTAAACACCAGGCTGAAGAATGGCTGGTCCTGTTTTGATTCAAAATGCTCATGTGCACGGTTCAAAAGATCTTCATCACTCACACCCCAGACTGCGTGGAAGACGGGATCAGAAAAGTTGTTTTCATCGATCACGGTATCGAAGCCGTTGGCCATGAAAAAGCGGCGCATGTTGTCGAAATGCGATTCACCACCGTAGATGAAGCTGGTTTGATAGCCCTGTTGCCTTAGCAGTTCAGCCACGGTGAAGAACCGTCTTTGAGTAGTGGGAAGTTTTACCACGCTACGGGCCTGTGTGGGCGTAAAACTCGTCAGTATGGCTTCGATACCACGAACGGAACGCATTCCGGTCGCATACAGGCGTTCAAACCAGATGCCCTCGCTGGATAATTTATCAATATTGGGTGTCAGGTCCTTACCGCCCAGGCTGCCCACGTATTCAGCACCCAGGCTTTCCTCGAGGATAATCACCAGGTTCAGTGGCCTGGAGTACTGCCGCGTAGACTCCTGCCGGTGCAAGGTAGGAATGCCCAGATCAATACCGGTGGGATCGGTTATTCGCGCATCCTGGCGAATGATTGACAGCATATCTTCATCGCTCATGTTGCCATAACGCATCCCGCCCTTACTGGCATAGCGACGATCCTCGTATATCGCATAAAGCAGAGTGTAGGTGGAGTTCAGGGGTAGCTCATTGACCATGGCATCCTGGGAAAAAGCCACCGTGCTGGGGTTGGCCGGCCTGTGTGCAGTGCTGGAACGAATCATCACCAGTAAAAGGACAGCAAGAAGCGGTAACATCAACAATGCCACTGGCAAGCTGATCCGGGGTGTTTTTGCAATGCTGCGCCGGAGCCATTTCCAGGCGCCCCATCCGGTAACCAATGTCAGTCCGATCGCTAATATTGTCTGTACCGGAAAGCCAATCAATAAAGTGGAGAAGACCTCTCGCGGGTATTTCAGATACTCCACGAACAGGATATTGGGCCGTGCATCATATTGAATAATGAAAGTCAGGGTTGATGCTTCCATCAGGACGACGACGGTGGTGACAATGGTCAATACTGCCGGTAAGCCCCAGGTGACGAGCGGTCGCAGCATCCGCCACGGTGCCAGCAAGGTCAGCAATATCACCGGTATTCCCAATAACATCCCAACGGCAATCAGATCAAAGCGTAATCCTTGTAAAAGGATGAATGCGGTACCATCGGTGGCATTTACACGCTCCCAGAAATAGCCTATAAATAACAAGCGAAACAGGAAAAAGACCAGCAGCATGAAAGCGGCTGTCGCAAGCACTGGCTGATACAAACGGAAAATATTTCTCATGGTCTACTTTTTGCAAACAGGAACGTATTCAACGATGTGTAGCCTTTGAAAAAAAATGGACTATACACTAGTATTCGTGATGCATAAATTATAAATAAAATACAATTTATCATTCGATAAGAGGTTCTCTGAGGTAATATAGCGCACTTGAAAAGTATGATCTGTGGGGGATAATTAAATGCGTGGTTTTTCCGTGGGTTTGAAAGTGTTTTTTGCCGGTATTTTTGTATGCCTGCCAGCCTTTGGCCTGGCTGCGGATTCGGGTACTGACAGACCACAAAAAATTAGCGAGTTAACGCTTGATGAAATCGCGAAAGAACTGAGCAGTCCGGTTACCAGCCTGGTTGCCCTGCATAACGAATTCGAATTCCGTTCCTACCAGGGCAGTCTGTCCGGTGCCGATGATCAATCAGCCTTGATCTATAAATTTACACCTTCGTTTCCGATTCCGCTTAAGAATGGTAAAAACATTCTGTTGCGCGCTACGATTCCGATCAACAGCAATCAGCCTTTGTACTTTGTCGACGGTGTTGAGTTTCCCGAATTCCTGGTCCGCCAACTCGCAGACGACCTGCCCACCGACCGTGGATTTATTGATGGACATGATCATCTGGCCGATATTGAATTTGATATCGCCTATGGGGGCGTAAGCGACAACGGTTTTATCAGCATGTACGGGGTTGCGGTTGCGCTGCCGACATCCCAGGATTTTTCATCAGGTATAGACCAATATCGTGCCGGGCCGGAAGTTGCGTTTGGGAAAGTGACTCCCTGGGGTGTTTATGGGGTTTGGGCAAAGCACCTGATGCGGGTTTCCGGGGAAGATGCCTGGGACACCAATATGACATCATTGGAAGTGTTTTTTGCCTATGGCCTGGGTAATGGCTGGCAAATTATCTCAAATCCGGTTATTGAGTATGATTGGGAAGCTGCCAGTGATAATAAATTGTTTCTGCCCCTTGGTGGTGGAGTATCAAAAACTGCCCGGCTTGGGAAAATGCCGTTAAAGATGGACCTTGAGCTTCAGTATTATGTTGTTAGCCCCGACGCTTTGGGTCCACAGTGGTTGCTTTCATTCAGCATCGCGCCGGTATTTGGCAACCCCTTGCAGAATTAGAGCCCGATCATGCGTACAAATTTATTCAAATTGAAATATCTCGCAATAATGGCTCTTTTGGGAATGCCGGTCTCCAGCCTGGCGGCGTCAACAGTGGACGACGATCAGGATGACGACACAACCCGACCGGTGATGACCATTGACGAAATCGCAAAAGAGTTGAGTAACCCGGTCACCGCGTTGCGCAGCATCGTGAACGAAATTGAATTCCGTAATTTTCAGGGTGACCTGCGTGATTCGAGCGATCAGACAAACCTGGTCTACCGGTTTTCACCATCATTTCCATTCAAGCTGAAGAATGGCAAAAACATCCTGGTTCGCGCTTCGATCCCGATGGATTTCTACGAACCGGAATGGCGTGTCAATGTTGATGACCCCATATTCGAGGTCGATCGTGACTATACCGAGTTCCTGTTGCGCCAAAGCCCGCAGATTACAGACGACACGGGTCACTTCCGTTCAGTTCACGGCCATTTGAGTGATTTCACCTATGATGTTGCTTATGGTGGCGTCAGTGACAACGGCTTTATTAGCATGTACGGAATTGCAGGTGTATTACCTTCCTCCCAGAATATTTCAGGATCCAGGGACCAAGCCCTGCTGGGGCCTGAAGTGGCTTTTGGTAAAAGTGCAGACTGGGGCGTTATCGGGGCC
>Ga0164313_10000379_pt1 | contig 34943 bp, 25 predicted proteins | sample GuaBasSedimGuay4_FD_113735 | JGI IMG/M metagenome (GOLD analysis project Ga0164313, IMG submission 113735) | Subseafloor sediment microbial communities from Guaymas Basin, Gulf of California, Mexico - Guay4, Core 4569-4, 0-3 cm | ecosystem: Environmental > Aquatic > Marine > Hydrothermal vents...
AACGGGAACGGGAACGGGAACGGAAACGGGAACGGGAACGGAAACGGAAACGGAAACGGAAACGGTCGCGGCTACGTCAACGCCCCCGGCCCCGGATTCCTCCGGCCGTCAGGGCTCGAAGCTCACCCAGTACGAATCGCCGCCGGCCGCTCCGTCGGCAAAGACGTAATATGTCCGGCCGCTGGTCGTCGCGGTGGTGAGCCGGGTGCTGTAGAAGAAGCCCGCTGCTCCAAAGCCGTCGCCGGCGACGCAGGCAATCTCGGTCCCCGATGCGCAGGGTGCCGCGCGCACGTAGACGTCGGGGTCGAAGTCGTCCGAGTAGACGTCGAACCGTGCGTTTCCGTCAGCGGGGCCGTGGAAGGCGGCGACGGCCTGGAGGTCGGTGCCTGAACCACTGGGCTGGCAGGAGCCCGTCGGTCCGATGAGCGGCAAGACCGACGCCGTGAGGAAGCCGATGAGGCTGCCTCCGCCGGAGATGTCGATCGTCGCCCCGCAGCTGTCGCCGGTCGCGATCTCCGCTCGCACGTTCAGCTGGAAGTCGCCGCTGGTCGATGGGTCGTATCCGTCCACCAGAATGTAGAGCCGGCGGGTGGAGCCGACGGCCGTCGGCCGGAACCGGTGCACCCAGATTCGGCTCGCGTGAATTCGACCCTGGTCGATGTCGTCGTCGCAGCCGAGCTCCGAAAAGCCCGTGAGGTCGCAGTCCGTGGCGACCGAGAGCACCGTGTCGGCCGTGCTGCCGAGGGTGTCGATGTAGAGGTCCACGTTGGTCGAGACGTCGACGTAATAGACGGCGTCGCGGCTGCCGGGCCTCCCGCATGGCGTCTCGTAGTCCGAATCGAAGTCGGCGAGGGTTCCGCGTACGGTCACCGTCCCCCCTCCGACGACGATGGGGAGGCCTTCGGCGTCCGCGCAGGTATCGGCGATGGGGATGCAGCCGTCGTCCACGACACCGTCGCAATCGTCGTCCCGCCGGTTACAAAACTCCGTGGCGCCGGGGTGCACGTTGGGGTTGCCGTCGTCGCAGTCCGTGCCTCCGGTGCACATCATGGCGCCCTCGGACTCCGTGGGGTAGCCGTCCTCGTCATCGTCGCGGGGGGCGTTGATGCACGAACTCGTCGCCGAGTCGCAGCTGTCGACGGTGCAGGCGCTGCCGTCTCGGCAGTCCCGTGCGGTCCCTCCGCTGCATCCTCCGGAGGACAGATTGCAACGGCGGCCGACGATGCAGTAGTCGGTGTCGCAGAGCGTGTCGTCGGCGGTGTTGACGCAGCCGTCGGAGTCGGCGCCGTCGGCGCCGGGGGCGCAGGTGTCGGTGCTGCAGTCGATGCTGTCATTGCATGCCGCGTGGTCGAGGGTCACTTCACAGGCGTCGGTCGTTTCGTCGCAGGCCTCAGTGGAGCACCCCGCGCCGTCGTCGCAGGTCACGGCCTCCCCGGGCAGGCAGCCGACCTCGTCGGCTCCCGGGTCCGAGCGGTTGCAATGCTCTTCGCCATTGCAGAAGAGCCCGTCGTCGCAGTCCGTGTCGTTCATGCACCGCGATCGAACGCACCCGAGGGTCGCGTCGCAGAGCTCTCCCGGGGGGCAGAGCGAGTTGGAACGCGTGTTCATGCACGTGCCCGCGACGCAGGTGTCGATGGTGCAGGCGATGCCGTCATCGCAGCCCCCGATGCAGATGACGCTCGCGTCGGTCCCGCCGTCACCCGGGGCGCTGTCCGCGCCGGCGTCCAGGCTCCCCGAATCGGGCCGGCGGGCGTCGTCGGAGGCGTCGGCCGCGGCGTCCCCGTTCCCGCTGTCTTCGGTTCGAACGGTGCCCCCGTCGTCGCCGCCGAGGCGCCCCTCGTCCGGGTTGACGAGGGCACTACAACCCGCCGTGGCCAGGATGAGCAGGACGAGCAGGACGAGGGCGGCGAGCGGTGCTTCTGAAAACTTCATGTTGGGCATGGAGGACATCGCGGTCCTTTCAGAACTCGCCGGAGAGCACGATGGCGCCCCCGTCGGGGGTGGCCGCGGCCATCGCGCCGCGAATGCGGGGCCCCCGGCTGGCGTGCTCTTCATCGTCTGGCTGGGTCAGGAAAAAGAGCGCCGTCGTCGCCCCGGCACCGATGATCGTCGCTACGAGGAAGACGTCGGTCAGCGTCGAGAGGGTATTGGCGCTGCTCTGGGCGTCGAGACCGTCTTGCCGGGCCTGGGCGCGCTCCGGTCCGGAGAGCGAGGGGTCGTTGCTGCGCGCGACGGCGTCGTCGAAATCGCCGTTGGCGCTCAGGGCGAGGATGCCCGTGATGACGGTGCCGACGAGGAAGGCTCCGGTCGCCGCCCCGGCGATGATCGTCGGGGTGGTGAGCACGTAGCCGCCGCTGTCCGAGGGAGCGTTGGTTTCCGGGTTTTCATCGCCCGGGTCGGCATCTATCTGAGCCGCGGTGTCGGGTTCTGCTGCGACCGCGCCGCCCTCCTCTGCCGGCGCGACGGCGGTGACCACCGGGAGCGGCTCCGCCACCGTGTCTTCACCACGCTCGAGGCGGATGGAGATGTCGGCGGGCTGCCCGCCTTCGACGATGAATTCTCGCCGAACAGACTGATAGCCTTCCGCTCGAACCTCGAGGAGATGGCTCCCGGGGACCATGCGGATCGTGTGGAGGATGGGGGTTCGGCGGACCTCTGCTTCGTCGATGCGCACCAGGGCCCCGTCGGGGACCACCCGGACGGTGACCTCGCCGACTTGTCCCCGCAGGCTTCGGAGAGCCTCCTCGACCTCGGCCCGTTGGGCGGGCGGTGCGTCCGGCGACTCCGTCAGGAAGTGCTCGTAGTGAAACATCGCCTCGAGGGGACGCCGGAGGTGCTCGTAGCAGTTGGCCATGTTGACGCGCACGCTCGGGTGCGGCGCCAGCCGGTAGGCCTCCTGGAACGAAGTCAGGGCGGATTCGTATTGCCCGGCCTCGAAGGCCTCGACTCCCGCTCCGAAGTTTTGCCGCGCCTGGTCCCGCGCGTCCTGCGCGAGGGCCGGTGCTGCGATCGCCAAAAGCACCAGAGCCAGGGCTCCAATGAACGAACTCTTCATTACCGCCTCCAACCCCGCGGAAAGCCCCCCGGGGGATGGGGCGCAGCCTAGCCCGGGGCCGGACCCCGGTCGAGGCACCCTCTGAGAGGAGTCACGGGCGACGCCGGCGGCCGAAGAGCCCGAAAACAAAGGACAAAATGAGGGCTACCGCGGGACCCGGGGCCGGGCCGGGGTGACTCCCGGCCGCCGTGCTGCAAGCGCATCCAGTGGACGCCGGTGTCGTCGTACCCCCGTCGCCGCCATCGGCCGCGGCGTCCTCGGTCCCTCCGTCGCTCCCCGGTCCTCCGCCATCCGGGACCCCTGCGTCGCCGCCGAGGCCGAGGTCCACGATGAGGTCGGCGAGGTCTGCCTCGCAGGCGGCCGGGGTCGCGGCGCCGGCGGAGCACGTGACGGTGCCAGGGACATCTGCGAAGAGGAGCATCGGTGTGACCGTGGCGCCTCCGTCGGTCGAGCGTCCGAGGGCGTAGCCGTCTTCGTAGTTGTCGGCGCAGACGAAGAGCTCGGACCCCCGGAGCCCGAGGCAGCCGACGCGGAGGTCCGCGTGGATGACCGAGAAGGTCTCCCCGCCGTCGTCGGAGCGATGGAGGCCGGTGTCGGTCCGGCCGCCGAGCCACACCGTCGTGCCATCGGCGGACCAGGCGAAGGCGTCGACGTCGCCGACGGAGATGCGCTCGGAGAAGGTCTGCCCCGAGTCTTCGCTCACATAGACCCGGTCGGTGAAGTCGCCACGTACGCGGACCATGATGCGGCCCGAATCGGTCGGGTCGACTCCGAGCAGGTAGACGTTGCGGTCGTCGGCACGGAAGTCGGTGAAGGCGACGGAGTCCCAGGTGACGCCGCCGTCCGCCGAGTGATAGACGAAGGGGCGCCGCGGGGTGTCGGCGGTCGGCGGATAGGCGCCGGTCAGGTAGATTTGGCTCGGGTCGGAGGGCGCGACGCGGATCGTCTCGAAGAGGATCGGGTCGATGGCGTCGTTGGTGGCGGTCCAACTCAGGTCTTCGTCGAGGCTCCGGTGTACGCCGTTGGGTGCGGCGCCGTCGGAGGTGAGCGCGTAGAGGGTGCCGTCACTGCTTCGCGTGACGTCGATCACGACCCGGTCGGTGAGCTCGGTGGACGGGAAGTCCCAGTCGCAGCCGCCCCCGGTGCCGCGGCTGAGGCCGTCGAAGAGGCCGACCACGAAGCCGCCGTCGGCGGCGATGGTGATATGCGGGTCTTCGGTCATTCGTGCCCCGATGGCTGCGGGGCAGACCCAGCGGAAGACGCCTCCCCCGTCGTCGGTGGCGAGCAAGCCGAAGGTGGTGCGCAGCAGGATCACGTCCGGGTCGGTCGGATGAAAGGCGACCTCTCCCGTCGCTGGGAAACGCCCGTGGGCTTGGGCCACCGGCGCCGGTCCCATGGCCCCGAGGGTGGTCACGAGGGCCGCCGCAAAAAGCCCAACGAGCCCCGGGATCGCAAGAGACCTCGTTCTGGTGACGCGCATCGCCCCCAGCATGGCATCCGCATCTCGGAGGTGCATCCGGGGGTTCATTGCGTCCACTGAGGGTGAGTCGTTCCCCGGCGGCCAGGGTTTCATTCAGCGATCTCAGCGAGGGCCATGTCCCATCCGGCGCCGTGTTCGGGGTAGGCCCGCCGGGCCGCTTCGAGGGCCCTTCGTGCCAGGTCGAGGTGGCCGTCGGCGACGTCGACGCGGGCCCGGGCTACGATCAGCTGGGGCATTCCGGGGTGGTCCTCGAGGGCGCGGTCCAGGATGAGTCGCGCGGCGCGCAGGTCGCCGAGGGTCGCCTGCACCTGTGAATCCCGAAAGGCCGTCTCTTCAGGAGAGCCGGCCGGTCGAAGGGAGAGGTCCCGGGCCCGGGTCAGGGTTGCTCGCAGCGGTCGCCAGGCCGGTGAGTCGTAGGTCATGCCTTCGAGGTGTCGCTGCCACCGAAATGCGGCCTCGAAATCTCCGGCTCGGGCGTGGCGGAGGATCGAGAGGCGGAGGGCCCGCGGGTATCCGGGCGCCGCCACGAGAGCTCGGTAGAGCACGGCATCGGCCTCCTCGAGGGCTCCGAGGTACATCAACGCCCGGGCGTAGGGCAGAAGGAAGAGGTCGACGTCTTCGCGCATCACCGTCACGAGCTCCCCGGGCAAGTCGAGGTCCATGCGCAACCCGGGGGCGCTGAACGTCGTCGCGCCGTCGTGGTCGAGGTCGCGGTAGACTTGGGCGATGCGTCGAAATTCTTCTTGGTCTGCGTAGGACAACAACCTGCCGCGGAGCCGTACCGCGCCGAGGCCGAAGCGCCACTCGCGATCGAGGTCGGCCTCCTCCGCCGCGGCGGCATGGGCCCGGCACCAGGCCTGGTATGCATGGTCGTCGCGGTGAGCGAGCTCCCGGAGGCGCGCGACCTCCCCGAGGGCCACCAGGTTATGGGGCGCGATCTCCGCTTCGTAACCAAAGAGCGCTTCGTCAGATTGGAAGTGCTCTTGGTGACGGATCGAGATGAACGCCGAGAGGGCTCCGAGGGCGAGGGCGCCGAGGGTGATGAGGCGACGCCGAGGCCCGGCCGCGCCGAGGTGTGGGCGAAGGGCCCGAGCGCCTAGGGCCGCGAGGCCTACGTGGGGCAAGTACAAGAAGCGCTCCGAGATCAGGCTTACGCCACCGAGCGACGCGAGGTTGATGACCGGGAGCAAGGGGACCACGAACCACGCGACGTCGGCCAGGTAAGGGCGCAGCCGAGGGCGCCGGCGGGAGAGGACCACCAATGCGACGACGGCCACCATCAGGACGCCGCCCAGGATGAGTGCTTCCGGTGCCCAGAGCATGTGGCCCGCGCCATCGTGGCGACGCAGGCCCGGGAATGCGGTGGGGGGGACCGGGGCGATGGTGTGCACGACGAAGTGGCCGATGGACGCGAGGACCCGCGGGAAGAGCGTGCCGAGGCCCTCGCCGGTGGCACCGAAGTGCATGAAAGGGACGAAGAGGAAGCGTAACGAAAACGCCCCGACGACGGCCACGGTCACCGCCAGGAGGCGCCCCGCGTCGCCGGGGTGCCTGCCGATCCGGCGATCCTTCGAGGGGCCGTCTAAAAGCACGAGATCCGCCGCGAGGACGAACGGCACGAGCACCGCGGGTTCCTTGCAGAACACCGCGAGCATGAAACACGCGATCGAACCGAGCAGCATCCCGGGGCGCTGGCGCCGGCGAAAGAGCACCGCCCCGGCGAGCACGAAGAAGGTCATGAAGAGGTCGGGTGCCCCGCTTATCCAGCTGACGGACTCGACCCGCGCCGGATGCACGGCGAAGAGCAGGGCCCCGAGCCCCGCCGCGAGCAAGGCCCCGCCGGCGTTTGCGTCGGCGTTTGCGTCGCTGTTTTGGATGCGCTCGCGGATGAAGACGAAGGCGAGCAGTGCGCACCCCAGGTGTGCCAGCAGGTTCACCAGGTGATAGCCCATCGGCTCGGCGCCGAAAGCCTGCCACTGGTTTGCGTAGGCAACCTTGACCAAGGGGCGCCAAACGCTCTGGTACGTCGGGTTCTTGGCGGGGCCCTGAGATGTGTCCCAGAACCCGTGGGTGATCACCCAAGGCAGTTCGGCCGGGTTGTGTAGGTATGCGTCGTCCTCGATGAGGGCGTGGTCGTCCCAGATGAATCCCCCGCCGAGGCCCCCCGCGAAGACCAGGGCGACCGAGAGGGTCAGCAGCGCCGCGAGCGTTCGCGGGTTACGGAGCACTTTCAGCGAGGGCCCCGCCTCGACTTCGACTTCGAGCGCATTGCCGCGATGGCACCGAAGAGCGCGCCGGTGACGAGGCCCCCCGAGTGCACCCAGTTGGCGACGCCGGGGAAGAGGCCGAAGAGACCGGCGAGGTAGAAGCCGACGAGCCACAGACCCCAGGACTGCGGGATCGCGTAGGCGCTGAAGGGCTCGAGCTTCGACCGGACCCACATGTATCCGTAGAGGCCGAGGATGACGCCGGAGAAGCCGTGGAAGAGAGGTGAGCCGAAGAGATACTCGGCCGTATTGGCGATGAGGCTCACCGCCACCACGAAGAAGATCAGGAAGAGCCCCCCTTGATTGCGCTCGACCATCGAGCCGAGGTCTTTGAGCCAGTACATATTGAAGAAGAGGTGGAAGATTCCGAAGCCCTTCAGCTCGGCATGCACGAAGGTCGGCGTGATCAGGCGCCAGAGCTGCCCGTCCCGGAGGCCGCCAAAGGGCACGTACTGAATCTGCGATTGCCCGAGGGGCTCGTAGGCGATGTAGTTCAGCCAGCGGTGAATGGCGTCGTAGTCGGTGAAGGCCATCGCAAAGGCGACGCCGACGCAGATGAAGATCAGGCTGAGGGTGACCTTGCCGTAGCGACTAGCGCTCGACTCATCGAGGCGAGCCCGAAGCTTGTCGGCCTTCTTGCGGGCGGCGTCGTCCTTCTTGGTCGACGCCCGGCGCTGGCCACCGGCGACCTTCGACGCCTGCTGAAAGCGCGGGTCGTCGGGGGCCTCTTCGTAGAGGCGCAGGAGCTCCCGGGCATCGTCCATCCGGGCTTCGTCTTCGACCCAGAGAAGATAGCCGCCCTCCCGTAACGCATCGACCCGTCCTGCGATGCCCTCGACGAAAAGGGCGTCCGCGAGCGTCCGGGCGGTCCCTTCATCTTCGAATTGGGCGAGCTGCCGCATCGCCCCTCCTTAGCAAGAAATGCCGTCGCGGTCGTGGGGTTCTTCCCAGTCGACGCGGTCGGCACTGGGGCCGAGGGGAATGTAGCGCCGCGGGTGAATCGACTCGTGGCTCGTGTAGTAGTGCTCGATGGCCTGGGGCAGGTTGCAGGTGCCCCGGACCCCGGGGAGCGAATAGACGTCCCGGGCGTAGGCCCAGAGGTTGGGGTACTCGTAGAGGTGCCGGACGTTGCACTTGAAGTGGGTGTAGTAGACGGCGTCGAAGCGATAGAGGGTCGGGAAGAGGCAGAAGTCCGCGGCGGTCGGTGAGGCGCCCATCAGGTAGCGGTGTGTCCTGAGGTGCTCTTCGAGCTCGCCCAAGCGGGAAAAGAGCGCCGTCACCGCCTCGGTGTGGGCTCCCTGGCTCTGGGCGAATCCCGCGCGGTAGACGCCGTTGTTCACGGGTCCGTAGTTGGCTTGGACCATCGCCTCGATCTCGGCTTCGAGGCCCTCGGGGTAGAGCCGCACCGTGGCGTCGCCGTGGGCGTCGAACTCGCGGTCGAACATGGCGAGGAGGTCCGCCGACTCGTTCGATACGATGGTTCCGGTCTCCGTATCCCAAAGCACGGGGACCGAGACGCGGCCGGTATATCCGGGGCGCGCCCGAAGGTAGAGCTGCCACAGCCAGTCCGTGCCGTTCTCCGTGTCGGCGCCGCCGAAGCCCCAGCCCTCGGGCCCCATGAAGGGCAGGGCGTAGATGACCGGGATCGCGGCCTCGAGCTTCTTGAGGGCCCGGGCGAGCAATACGCGATGCGTCCACCCGCAAGCCCACGATGCGTAGAGCACATAGCGGCCGGGCGTCGGCGCGTAGGGCGTCGAGCCATCGGCGCGCACCCAATCACGGAACAGCGTGGCCCGACGTACGTAGCGCCCCTGGGCGTCCGGGCCGAGGTCTTCGGTGACCCACTTGCCGTCGAGAAGCCTACCCATGAGCGCCGCTCAGTGGACCTCGGTGATTTGGGCTTCTATCCGGAATGCCCCGCGAAGGCCGGTTGCGTCGTCACGAAGGATCAGGGTGCGGCGGTTGGTGTCGAGTTGAATCGAGGCGTCGCCATCGCTCCCCGTGGTCTCGGCGTCCTCGCCGAGGACGGCCGCCGGCGAATCGTAGGCGGCGCAGGGGAAGAAGCCGTTCGTTTCGGTTTCACCGAAGAGGACCGTGCCGTTGCACGTCACCGTCGACTTGCACCAGAAGCCCGCGGGCACCTGGGCCTCGGGCTTCACTTCGACGATCACGTAGCAGAGGCTTCCCGGGGTGACCGGGACGGTGCCCGCGACGCTCTGAACCGAGGCGACGATGGAACGCGTTCGGATGCTCGGCATGGGCGTCATGGGAATGACCAGGGGCGAGGGGGCCGGGCCTGGGGCGATGCCGCCGCCGAGGTTTGGGGTGCCGCCGCCGAAGTCGGGCTGGCCTCCTCCCATGTCGAAGGGCATTGGCTCCTCGCTCTGGGCCCCGTAGGCGTAGAAGGCGACGCCGCTCGCGATGCAACAACCAAAGATGGAAAGCAGCCCGCAGCCGGCGGCGATCCAGATCATCGGGGACATCTTTTTATCGGCCATGGCCCGAGCGTATACAAGCGGACTCCTCTCATGGAAGGGTCACGACGATGAGCGACGACGATTGCCCCTGCGGCCGCGGCGCGGCCTACGCCGATTGCTGTGAGCCCTACCACCGGGGCGCCGAGCCGGAAGACGCCGAGACCCTGATGCGGGCCCGTTTCTGCGCCTTCTCGAAGGGAGAGGTCGGCTTCCTGGTGCGCACCCTGCACAAGGACCACGACGATGCGGCCCGGCCCGCCGACGAGGTCGAGGCCCACCTGCGCGAGGGGCTCGCGGCCCTCAACTACCAAGAGCTGTCCATTCTCGATACGCGCCCCGTCGATGACGAGGGGGTCGCTCAGGTCCTCTTCCTCGCGAAGGTATGGTGTCACGGCAAGGACCTGTCCTTCGTCGAGTTGTCGAGCTTCGTCCACGACGGCACCGGGTGGAGGTACCTGCTCGGGGCGCCGCTCCTCGTTTCGCGTCTGTCGGGGGACGCCGGCCGACTGCGCATCACTTCCTTCCCCGACGCGGCTCAGGGGCAGAAGGGTCAAAGCTGATGCGCGGCGGCTCTCGGCGCCGCACTCGTCCCGACGAGTCCGCCAAGCCCAGCCACATCACGGCCGAGGGGTATCGCCGCCTCGAAGAAGAGGCCCACCGGCTCTGGAACGTCGAGCGGCCGAAGATCGCCAAGGCCGTCCAGGTCGCCGCGGCCGAAGGGGACCGGTCCGAGAACGCCGAGTATCTCTACTCGAAGCGCAAGCTGGGGGAGATCGACCGGCGCTTGCGTTTCCTCGGCAAGCGCCTCGACGTGCTCACCATCGTCTCGGAGCCGCCGCCGGCCGATGGACGGGTGTACTTCGGGAGCTGGGTCACCCTCGAAGACGAAGAGGGCGACGTCACGACTTATCGGTTGGTCGGTCCCGACGAGACCGATGCCGGGGCGGGGCTGATCAGCATCGACTCCCCCGTCGCCAAGGCCCTCCTCAAGCGCCAGGAGGGGGATGAGGTCGAGGTCCGGCGCCCCCGGGGGACGACCCTCTACAAACTCGTCCGGGTCGCGAATACGCCACCCTAGACCCGGCAATTGGCCCGCCTCGGGGGAACATCGGGCCAACCCGGGCGTTTCCAGGCCGGCCGCGTCGGCTCTGAAGTTGCACCGAGGGGCGTTTGTACGCACGGTTCACGACGGCGGGACCGCCACCAAGATGGGATTCGAAGCGAAGCCGTGGTTGCTCTGGTGGGCGGTCGCCGCGTCCGCGGCGGTGCACGTGAGCGCCGCCGCTGGGTTCGGAGCCTTCGCCCACGCGTTGCCCCGGGGCGACGCCGATACGCTCAGCGAGGTCGAGATCGTGGTCCTCGACAGCGCTCCCCTAGAAGAGCCGGAAGACCCCGCTCAGGCCGAACCCCGAGAAGCCCCGCGTATCGAGCCGCTTCCTGCCGAACCGCCCCCGGCCGGCGACGAGGTCGAAGACCGGCAGCGCCTGGCGTCCCTGGCCCCTTCCTACGTGACGCCTCGGGCCGTCGAGTTGCCGGAGGTCGCGGAGCCGTCTGATGAACCGGAGGAAGACCCGGCCCCGACGGACCAGGAGTCCTCGGCCCCCGCGGTTCTGCTCGCCCTCGACCCGGCGTCGGTTGCCGCGGCGGCGGTCTTTGCCGCCGCGCCCCCGTCCGACCACGCTCCCCGAGGGCCGTCCGGCCCGACCGACCAGGAAACGGAGGAAGCCCTCGAGAGAGCCCTGTCCGGATCCCTCGCCGCCGCCGCCAACGCGCGCCCCCATGTGAGCCGCCGCGGCCCCCCACGTCTCCGCCAGCGTCGCGACGGAAGCTACGATTTCACCGGCCACGCGTTCAGCGCACGCATCGCCCCCGATGGCACCGTCAGCTTTGACGACCGCCCCGGCGTCGATCTCGACTCACCCAGCTTCTCTCGGCCCAACGGCCTCGTGCCCAGCGGGTCCTTCGACATCGCCGACGCCGTCTCGCGCGCGCGCGGCCACGACCCCTATCGCCACGAGCGCACGTGGTTCATGCGCGAAACCGAAGAACTACGAGACCGCCTCGCCGACGCCGCCGACGCTACCAATCAGCGCCGCGGCATGGCGCGCATGAATGGCGACCTCCGGCGCCTGTGGGCGGGCCGCGGCACGGCCCAACGCCGCCGCCAACGCATCTTCGCCATGTGGGACGACTGCACCGAAGACGAAATCGGCCGCCATGCCCGCGCCGCCATCCTCAACTTCGTTCGCCGCAGCCTCGCCGCCGGCACCGCCGACGCCTACCCCGCCTCCGAGCTCGGCGAGCTGAACCGCCAGCGCATGAGCCGCGAACCCTTCACTCCCTACTGAGCCCTGGGGACGCCAGGTTTACTTGTTTACTTGTTGCGCTCCCCCGGCGGGGCGGGGCTTCACTAAAACAAGCTCATCTGTTTGCCGGCGGCGTCCAGGAGGGACGTGCCGATGCAGGCGAGGAGGCCGTCCGCGGCGGGGACGAGCTGGCGGTCACGGTAGTGGTCGTAGTCGATTCGGGCGTTGGTCCGGGCCCCGATGGGCTCGGGGCCCTGGGCGGTGATGACGTAGCGCACGGCGCGGACGGGCCGTGGCAATTTGCGAGCTGCTTGCACGTGGGGGGGCACGTTGCGTTCGTACTCGTCCACCCCTCGGCGCAGGCGCTTGCGGTAGACGAGCTCTTCGTCGAGGCGACCGGCGTAGAGGTCGTCGAGGACTTCTCGGGCCCAGCCCTTCCATTCGCGGTTCGCGAAGACCCGGGCGAAGAGCTCTCGTTGAAAGCGCCGGGCTAACGGTGACCAATCGGTACGCACTGCCTCGAGGCCCTTGAAGACGATCGCTGCGGTGCCGTCGTCTCGTCGCACGGAGCCGGCGTAGCGCTTCTTGCTACCCCGATCCGAGCCCCGCATCGTCGGCATGAAGAACCGCAAGTAGTGAGTCTCGAATTCGATCTCGAGTTTACTCGGCAGCCGAAACTCTCGTTCGAGGCGCTCGCGGAGGTGCGCGTTCAGCCCCTTGGTGAGACGCTCTCCTATCTCGGCGCAGGCGGGTTCGTCGTGCCCCGCCCCGACCAGGACGAAGATCGAGTCCGTGTCGCCGTAGATCACCCGGAGCCCGTCGTCTTCGACCCAATCCCGGGCCTCGTTGATGATCTCGTGTCCCCTCCTGGTGATCGAGCTCGCGAGGCGGGGGTCGAAGAAGCGGCATCCGGGGGTCCCGAGCACGCCGTAGAACGAGTTCATCAAGATCTTGATCGCCGTCGACAGCTCGACGTTGTGGTCGGCCTTGGCCGCGTCGCGGGCGCGCCAGAGAGTCTCGATGAGCTCCGGGAGGATGTGCCGACTCCGGGCGAAGGTCGCATCCCGTAAGCCTGGGATCGGGTCGTCCCCAGGGAAGGCGAGGCCCATCGGGTCGACCACGAAGGTGCGGATGATGCTCGGATAGAGGCTCTTGAAGTCGAGGACGAGCACGTTGTCGTGCAGCCCCGGGACCGAATCCATCACGTAGCCGCCGGGGCTATGGACCACCTCGTCGCTCGCGCCGACGTCCGGGGCGACGTGGCCGTGGCGGTGCAGCCGGGGCAGGTAGAGGTGGTCGAAGGCCGCCACCGAGCCTCCCTGGCGGTCCATCAGGAGCCCGGTCAGGCGCTGCCGCTCCACCGCGAACTCGACGAGCCGCGCCTTTTCGACGATCTCGAGGGCGAGCCGCGCGTCTTCGAGGTTGTATCGGGCGAGGGCCGGTTTGTCCTCGGCGTACATGCGTTGGATCTCGGCGAGGCGGTCTTCGTCCCCGGAGACGAGCTTGCCGCGGCCGAGCAACTCCCCGGCGACGTGGTCGAGGCTCATCGACTCGAAGCGGAAGGTCGCGCTGCGCATGGTGGCGATGCCGTCGAGGGCGACGCGCCCCGCGATGCGCGCGATGGAGACCCCATTGCGAGAGGAGGGCAGCAGCACCTTCGCCGGGTCGCCGCCGCGGCCGAGGCGGAGGACGGTGCCCAGCTCCCGAGCACGCTCGCAGAGCTTGTTGATGTCGAAGTCGACGACGTTCCAACCGGTGAGGATGTCCGGGTCTCGGGCGTCGATCCACGCGATGAAGGAGGTGAGCAGAGCCTTTTCATTCGCCACGTAAGTGACGCCCTCGGCGGCGGGCCCCTCACCCACGACCATCACCGCCTCGTCGTCACCGTCGGTGAGCGCGATCGAATAGAGCGCCCCTTCTCGGCCATCGCTCTCGATGTCGAAACTCACGACCGAGAGGGTCGGGCTCACCTCGGCGCCGCGAATGTCCGTCGCCAGGACATCGATGAAGGTCGCCTTCCGGGTCACTTTCCCGCGTACCCGCATCCCGTCGGTAACGAAGCGCTCCATCAGGAAGCGCGCGTCGGGCTTCACGTCGGACTCGAGGGCCGCCTGTCCGACCCCCAGGAGGCGCTCCCGCTCCCGGACGAGGGCCCGGCGGCTGCGGAAATAGACGCCGTCGACGGGCTCTCCAGCCATGCTGGTCAGTTCCAGGGGCTTCCGGCGGCCGTCCTTCGTCGGGAAACGCCGCTCCACGAACATCACGTCCTCGTCGGCCGGCACCCGCACCCGGGCTGGCCCCTCGGGGGTGGCGAGCCAGAAGGTCAGGGCCACGCCAGAAGGGCCCTCGCGCCACTGCCGCGTAAGGACAAAACCCTCGATTACGTCTTCGCCGCTCTGCAACTGGCCTCCTGCGCCGGAAAGCCTACAATGCGCCCGATGCTTCGCGTGGGGGCCATCGTCATTGTGACCACCGTCCTGTCAGTACCCCTCGGGGTGCTTGCTCAGGATGACTTCGCCGACGAGTTCGGCGACGACTTCGGTGGTGCGAGCTCGGGCTCCGAAAACGCCGGAAGTGCGGGCAATACGGACCCTCGTGACGCGGGCGGCACCAGCGAGGATGACTGGGAGGCCGGCTGGGAGGACGACCAGGAGGCGGAGGCCCTCGAAGAAGACCTCGCCTCGGCCCAATCCGAGGCCCAGTCCGAGCTCACGAGCGAAGAAGAAGAGGGCAACCTCGTCCGGTCGAATGCCGGCGACGATGGCGTCGTGCCGGCCGATGACGATCCCTGGGACCGAGCGATCCGCGCCCAATCGATGCTGCTCGGGTCGACCGGCGGCTTCCGTGTCGAGGGTGCCGAAGGCGGCCCCGTCGGTAGCTTCCGCTACCACTTCGGTCTCGATTTCTTTGCCAAGGGTGACTACGTCGCCGGCGGGGACTCCCACAGCCGCATCGGTGGGGTGCTGAGCGTCGCCGGCCGCATCCATCGCCTGCTCGAGCTCTGGGGTTCGATTCGCAGCTACGCCACTTCGAACACAACGGGCCGGCCGAATCTCTACCTCGTCATGGGCGACGTCCGCGCCGGCGCGAAGGTATTTCACAGCGTGCTGCCCTGGCTCGCCATCGGCGGAGAGCTCGAGGCGTGGCTGCCGACTTCCGCTGATCTCGGCGTCGAGGGGGGCGCCCTCGGGGTCTCCATCGACGCCCTCGCGACGGCCGACCTCCGGGAACTCGATGACCCCCTTCCGATCATCGGTCGCGCCGCCTTCGGCTACCGCTTCGACAACTCGGAGACGTTTCTCCATGGCTTCGAAGCGGCTCGCTACGCAGCGCTTCCAGACCCGGCAGTCCCTGCTCGGGATGAAAGCCGCCACCTCGCCACCGCCTTCGAGCGCACGGCCCTCAGCGCCAATCGCACGGACTTCTTCGACATTCGCCTCGGCGTCGAGGTGCCCCTCCGAGTGGGCGAGGACTTCTTCATCCAGCCCCTGCTCGAGTGGACATGGGCCGTTCCGGTGAATCGCCAGGGCTATTCGTGCCTCGAGGTGCCCTCGGATCCCACGGAAGAAGGCTGCCTCGATGTCGAGGGCGTCGGGTCCATGCCGATGGATCTCACCATCGGCGTCCGGGTCCTGCCGCCGGTGTCGGGCTTCTCGGCCTACCTCGGCGTCGACATCGGCCTCACCGGGACCTCCCTCGAGTCCTCGGTCCGGGAGCTCGCGATGAACGAGCCCTACAACGTCTTCTTCGGCGTTCAGTACAACTTCGACACCCGCCCGGACCCCGAGGCCGAGATCATCGTTCGCGAGGTGCCGGTCGAAGTGGAAGTGCAGGAGCCCGGCCCCCCGCGAGGTCGAATCTTCGGCCGCGTGGTCGACGGCGACGGCGGGACCGTGGGCCGGGCGACCGTCTATTTCCCCGCGTCTCCGTGGAGCGCCATCGTCGCCGAGGAGGGTCGCTTCGTCACCTACGGCTTCGAGCCGGGCACCGTAGTCGAGATGCAGGTCGTCGCGGACGAGCACGACCCCGGCATGTGCAGCGGGATCATTCCCGGCGGTGAGCCGACGGCCGCAGACGATGCTCCTGCCGCCGCCGACGACGACGCGGAGCGTGAGGGAGGGGCGGGCCTCACCCCGGCCGTGCAAGCCCCCGTGGCGCCGGGCGCCAACCAAGACGGCGAAGACGGCGAAGACGGCGCCGATCAGGATGCCGCGGACGGTGACGCATCGGCCTACGACATCGAAGTCGAGTGTGTCGTCTACCGGCACAGCCTCGTCGAGATCGAAGAGACCGAGGTTCGCATCCTCGAGCAGATCCTCTTTGCCTTCGACTCCGACGAGATTCTCGAAGAGAGCTTCGGCCTGATGGGTCAGATCGCCGCCTCCGTCCGCGACAACCCCCAGCTCACCCGCATCGAAATCCAGGGGCACACGGACAACCAGGGCTTGGCCGACCACAACTCGGACCTCTCCCAGCGCCGGGCCGACTCGGTGAAGGCATGGCTCGTCGAAAATGGCGTCGGCGAGGAGCGCCTCACCGCCATGGGCTACGGCTCCACCGAACCCATCGCATCGAACGACACCGACGAAAACCGCTCCCGCAACCGGCGGGTGCAGTTCGTGATTCGCGAGCGCTCCGACTGAGCGCTCCCATGGGCGTTCCGAAAGGAACCCCCCGAGGGGGAAGCCTGGTAGCTTCCCGCCCATGCGCGTCTTCTCGACCCCCAGGGCCCTCGGGACATTCCTGGCCCCCGCCGTCCTCTTCGCAGTGGCCTGCGGCGGTGCCAGCGCCCCAGCGCCAGCGCCGGCGCCCGCCGATGACAGGCCCCGTCTCGATGGCGTCTTGGTGTGGGACGTGCCCCTCGACGAGGCGAGTGATGACGTGCGCTTCGTCTGGGAGAGCGCCCAGCGGGTGCTCGCGGAGGCTGGTCCCGAGTCGCCCACGGATCTCTCCCTGGATGACTACACCGAGTGGATGCACGCCAACTGGAGTCCCTGGCTCGAGTCCCGGGTCACCGTTCTCCAGGAGCTGCGGGAGCGTTTTACCGCCCTCGCCGAAGCGGGAAGCAGAGAGCGCATCTTCGCCGCGGTCGTCGCCGCCTACGTCTACGACGATTTCGCCAAGCGCATCGAAGCCATGCCCGTGCCCATCGAGGTGCAGGGCGAGCCGGACCTGGTCGCGGCCTTTGCGGAGCAGCTGCGCGCCCAGGCTGCCCCGGCGTGGCGCCGTGCCCGGGAGTCCTTCAGCCAGTGCGTCGAGTGGGCCCCCGACGCGCCTCCGGAGCTCGCCGGATGGGGTGAGGCTTGTGCGCGGCGCCTCGCGGAGACACCTGACGTTGTCGTGGCGCCGCCGCCACCCCGAGAGATCGCGTGGCCGACCGAATGCACGACCCATCCCGAGGGCACTCGCCCCGGGACCTCGGAGCGCTCGCCCACGGCGCGGCGACGCGTTGCACTGCTGACCCAGGGAAATAGGCGGCTCACCCAGGCCGAGATGGATCGCGTCGTCGACGCCGTGCACGCGCACCTGCGGCGGACCCATCGTGATCTCCGTCTCCTGCCGATGCGGGAAGTGCGTGCGGCCCGTGCCCTCTCGGCTGGACGTCGCGCGTCTCGGCGTCTCGAGTGTGCACGGGCGCCGTCAACCACGGCCTTGCTCACGGCGCGCCACGCCGATTTGGTCACGGCTTGGGTTAGCGCGGCCTGCTATGCGGACCCCGGCGCCGCGCGAACCTGCAGGCTCTCCGTTTCCCTCGGCCAGAAGGACGATGGGTCGTTCTTCTCCCTCAACGCTACACTCGAGGATGATTCGTTTGACGTCGACGATTGGCTGGCGGTCGTCCCCGGCCTCGACGAGGAGGCCATTCTGGCGTCTCTTCTTGGCACGCTCTCCGGGGCCAGTGACGGACGAGCGGTGCACCTGCGTTTCGTCACGACCCTCGGCGCATGGGGCGATGCGAGCGCGGCCGCGGCGCTGGAGGCCGCGGAGGTCGCCCTCGCCACCTGCCGCGACGTGGGGGATGTGCCGCCCTCGGATCTTCCCGTAGTCCTCGAGATCGCCCCGGACGGGGGCGTTGCGGACATCGACATCCCCCTGCGAGACGGGGCTACCGAGCGCATCGCTTGCGTGACGAATGTCTTCGAAGACCTCGAACTGCCCCCCGGGGAAGGCCCTCGGCGATTGACCATGACGGTCGAATTCCGCCCCGACCGCTCCTCCTCTCTCCCCTTCCGCGCGGTCGAAGCGCGCCTGCATCACGCCGCCATCGACGCGCCCCAGGCGCTCTCCGATCCGTTCCTGAGAGACGCCCTGACCCGTTGCTACGCCGGCAACCCCGACGTCCACGGCGCCGTCACCAGCCACCGGGCGACGCTCACCGTCGACCGGAGCGGCGCCGTGACCGGGGTCGCTCTCGAAGGCATGACCACCCCGCTCGGCGTGGATGAAGACCTCGATGCCTGCATCTCTGGCGCGCTGCGTACCGCACGTTTCGCGTGCACGCCGGATGGCTCGGAGGTCGAGGTCGAAGCCGTTTTCTGCGTCGGTGGGCGCTGACCGCAGTCGCGACTGGTCTCAACCCAACTCGACGCGGTTCCGGCCCGCCCGCTTTGCGCGATAGAGAGCATCGTCGGCGACGCTCACCAGGGCTTCGTCGGTCATCTCCCCGGTGCAGTGGGCGACGCCGAAGGACGCGGTGATTATGAGGGGCCCGGCGTTGCTCTCGATGGGAGTCTCCGAGAGATGGCGCCGGAGTCGTTCGGCGACCTCGGCTGCGGTCGGCCCGGGGCACCCCGGTAGGACCATCAAGAATTCTTCGCCCCCGTAACGCCCGATCTCGTCGTAGGGACGAAGGGCCTCCTTCATTCGATGCGCTACTTCGACCAGGACGGCGTCTCCGGCGGCGTGGCCGTGGCGGTCGTTGACCCGCTTGAAGTGATCGATGTCGAAGAGGATCACGCTGATGTTCTGCTCATTCCGTTCTACGCGGGCTCGCTCCTGGGCGAGGCGCTCGAAGATGGCGCGGCGATTGAGAACGCCAGTCAGCGTGTCGTAGGTCGCCAGGCGGATGAGCTCCACGCGGCTTTCGCGAAGGGCCTCGTCCGCCTGGGCCCGAGCGAAACCCATGCCTATCTGGGTACCGAGGGTCTCGAGGAGGACCCGCCGCCGTTCGTCCCAAACCGGGTTCGGGTCGGTGTAGAGAAAGAGGATGCCCGTCACCTCGCCGCCGGCCTTGAGGGGGATGATGTAGTGGCCGTGCGGATGCGGGGCCATGGTGTGCAAGCAGTGCTCGTGGCGCGGGTCTTCGCAGCAGTTGTCGCTCACGAGGACCTGCCCCGAGGCCGCGGCACGCCCACAGAGGCACCAGCCGAAGGTGACGAAGGTTTCCCGGTTGAGGAACTCCCGGCTGAAGTCACCTATCGAGTGCACGAGGCGGAGGTAAAAAGGGCTCTGGTCGACCAGGGGGAGCTGTACGTGCTCGTCGTTTCGATTCGTCTTTTCGACGACGAAGAGCCCGGCCTTCTGGTGCACGTGCAGCTGGTCGAGGGAGATGATTTCCCGGAGCACTCCATCGACCAGGGCCTCGCTGGATTCCGCAGCCTCGAGGGCTCGGTTGACCCGCATCTGCATGCCGAGCTCATCGCGCGCTCGTTCGAGGTCCCGTTCGCGTTCGGCGCCCACCGTCGCATCGCGCACGACGACCGTGAGCACGCGCTGCTCGCCGTCGTGCACTTCGGAAACCAAGATGCTCACCGGGATGGTGGTCCCGTCGGCGTGCTGGGCTTCGAGCCTCTGGGCCTGGCGCGGTACCGCCGGCACCTCGGATGCCGGGTCCCGCAAGACGAGGGCGCCCTGGTCGCTTCGGAAGAGTGTCGAAATGTCCGCGCCCAGAAGCTCCTCCGGCGGGTACCCCGAGAACGTCGAAGTCGCCGGGTTGCACCAGAGAATGCGCCCGCCCTCGTCGCACGAGATTATCGCGTCGGTGACCGACTCGAGAATCTTGGACTCTGGAGGAATGGTGGACATCGAGCGCGTGAATCGTCAGCTGGCCGGCTGAGGTCGAAGATGTCGGCCCGCTCTCTAGATCTACCTGAAATCGATAAAAAGCGGGATGTGCGAAGCAGACTTTCTTTCTCGTTTCTGCCCCCCCCGGGCCCCCCCTCGAGAGACGGGTTATCCTGTGGGTCATGAGTTCCCGGTTGCCGGTGGCCCTCGCGAGCGTGTTCTTCCCCTTGTTCGTTGGGGCCTGTGGCGGCGATGACGCTCTCACGGACGCCGCCGTCGATGCGCCCGTGGACGGGGCCGTCGACGCTGGCGTCACAATCGTCGCACTGCCAGAGGCCGTGGTAGCGCCGTCCCTTCTGCCCTGTCCGACGGGGTGGCAGGAGGTGAGCGATGGGGCCGGGCAGGCGTCTTGCGACCCCTGGCCGGCGACCGGAGCGGTGGATTGCCCGACCGGTGAAGCGCATTTTCCGGGAGCGCCGGGCTGCACGACGGTGGGCGCCGCCTGTCCCACGGGGGCGTTTGCTTCGGGAATGCCTGCGGGCACGGTCTTCGTCGATCGGGCCGCCTCCGCCGGCGGGGATGGGACCGAAAGCACTCCCTTCGTCACCATCGCCGAGGCGCGGGCCGTACTGCCGGCGACCGGCGGCGTCGTCGCCCTCGCTCGCGGTGCCTACGACGAAGAGGTCCGCGTCGAGTCCGGCGAGCTCACCATCGTCGGTGCCTGTACCGCCGAGACGAGCCTCACCCGCACCGCCGGTGACGCGCCGCGGGCCATCGTGTCCGCCCGGGGAGGTCAGCTGACCATGCGCAACGTGCGGATTTTCGGGGCGGAGATCGGCGTGGCCTCGGTCGTCGATGCTACCTCGCTGCTCACCCTCGAAGGCGTGCAGATCGACGATACGAAGGTGTCAGGTGCCATCGCATTGGATGGGGGGCGCCTCGTGATGCGGGACAGTGCGGTTCGCGACACCGCCCTAGGGACCGGGACCAGTGAGAGTGGGCGGGCGTTTCAAGTTCTCGACGCTGCCGAGATCGTCCTCGAACGCGTGGTGATCGAACGCGTTCGGGACCTGGCGTTTTACGTCGCTCGCGCGTCCACTTCGATGACCGATGTCGCCATTCGCGGCGTGGCACCCACCGCGAGCGGTGATAAGGGGCGGGCCCTCGAGGTGCTCGGGGGGGCGACGGTGACGCTCTCGCGGGTGGTCATCGAGGACGTCTACGACGTCGCGCTCTTGGTGGGTCAGGAGGGCACGTCCCTCACCGCCGAGGACCTTCTGGTGCGACGCGTCGCTCCCTCGATTCCCGCCGAAAGCGGTCGGGGGCTCGAAGTGGTCTCGGGGGCTCACGCCGCAGTGACGCGTGCGGTCTTCGACGAGTGTTCACAAACCGCTGTGTTCCTGAGCGGAGCCGGCGCGACGGCCGGGCTTACTGACGTGGTCGTGTCGCGCACGCGCCCTAACGCCGACGGCACCTCGGGCCGTGGTTGTCAGCTGGTGGGTGGCGCCGCGGCGACCTTCGACAGAGTGGTCTTCGATTCGAACTACGATGTGGCCGTCTTCGTCAACGAAGGCTCGACCCTCGATGCGACCGACCTCACGGTGACACGGACCGGGAGCGAGATGGCGACTGGCCAGGATGGTTCGGGTATGGCGGTTCAGTTTGGATCGACCGTGACCCTCACCCGGGCGCTCCTTTCCGAGAACCGTTCGCATGGCATTTTCGTGGACGGGGAGGGCACCGTCGTTTCTGGAAGCGACATCACGGTCCGGGATACCCGGGGGTGGGAAGTGGGCGGTGTCGGTGGGGTCGGCATCGGCGTTCAACATGGTGCCAGCCTCACCCTCACGCGGTCCCTCCTCGAACGGAATCGAGAGGTTGGCGTGCTCGGGCACCACAACGGGACGACCATCACGCTCACCGATGCGACCGTACGCGATACCCTCAACTCCGGCTGTTTCGAAGCGGGTGCGTGCGATGTTCGGAGCGCCGGTCTCGCGGCCATCTCCGGTGCGCACCTGGGTGCCGAGCGTTTTCTCGTCACCGGTGGAGCCTTTGCGGGGGTTCAGCTCGCCCTGGGCGGCGAGATGGACCTCTATCAGGGTGAGGTTCGCGGTCACCTGATCGGCGCCGCCGTCGGTACGGGAGGTTTCGACGTCGCGCGGATCTCGGACGAGGTGGCGTACCACGACAACGAGACGAATCTCGATGCGACAGAGCTCCCCGTCCCCGGTGCCGGGGATCCAATCATGGGGAGTGGATCGTGAGACGCCGACGAAAGAGCTACGGGGCCATACCGGTCTTGGTCGTCTTCGTGCTGGGGTCGGCGCTCTACTACGCCCTCGCTCTCCCCGGTGAGAGCGCGCCCATGCCCCTCCCGGCGGCGACCGCAGAGGAAAGCGACCTCGCCGCGAGCCTCGAAGGTGACGTTCGCGTGCTCTCGGTCGATATCGGCGTGCGCAACATGCAAGAGCCGGAGGCCCTCGCTCGCGCTGCGGACTGGCTGGAAACCTCGTGGTCGGCGGCGGGCTACGAGGTCGAGCGCGAGGCCTACGAGGTCGGTGGCGCTGAGGTCGAAAACCTCTTCGTCGAGCTCCGGGGAGACGAGTCCCCCTACGAAATCGTGGTCGTGGGCGCGCACTACGATTCGGCCGAGGGGACGCCGGGGGCCGACGACAACGCGTCCGGGGTGGCTGCTCTCCTCGCCCTCTCCCGGGCCTTCGCGGGCGCGCCCCGCCGGCGCACCATTCGCTTCGTCGCCTTCGTCAACGAAGAGCCGCCCTACTTCCAGACCGACGCGATGGGCAGCCTGGTGCACGCCCGGGGCATGGCGGAGGCCGGCGCCAACGTAACCGCGATGCTCAGCCTCGAGACGATGGCGTTCTTTCGCGACGAGGGGGGCACCCAGAGCTATCCGTTTCCATTGAGCCTCTTCTTCCCTGACACCGGGACCTTCCTGGCCTTCGTCGCGGACTTCGGCTCCCGTGATCTCCTTCATCGATCGGTGGCCACCTTTCGCGATGCTTCCACGCTCCCCTCGGAAGGAGCCGCCCTGCCCGGGGACATGCCCGGAGTCGACTGGTCAGACCACTGGTCGTTCTGGCAGGCGGGTTACCCCGGCGTCATGGTCACCGACACCGCACCTTTTCGTAATCCGCACTACCACGAGGCGACCGACCTCCCTGGAGAGCTCGACTACGGACGCCTCGCCCGGGCTGTCGTGGGCCTCGAGCGTGTCGTCGACGATCTCGCCCAAGGGGACTGAGGGAGATTGATGTCGGCCGCACCAGGCCGACTCATTTTCGCGGTACTCTCGGGACATGCGCGTGTTCAGCTCAATCATCGCCGTGGTTCTTTCGATGACCGCCGTCGGGTGTGGGGACGACGGCGGCGGTGGCGGCGTGGATACCGGCGTGACACCGCCCCGGGACTCGGGCACTCCCCCGCCCCGCCCCGATGGCGGGTCGAGCACGGGCGGTGAACGCAACCCCGTCTGCGAGGTGGGGACCAGCGCTGGCGAGGTGGCCGCCCCCGAGCACTTGATGAATCTTCGCGGCCAGACCAGCTGGTTTGCTTCGCCCATCGTCGCCGACCTCGACGGTGACGGCGTCAACGAGCTCATCGCGGCTTACTACGACGTCTTCGTCTTCGACGACGCTGGCGAGTTGCTCGACGAGGCGTCCTTTGGCGATGGGCGCATCTACGCGCCCCACGTCGTCGCCGACCTCGAGGGGGATGGCATCGTCGAGGTGGTCTACGGACGCGGCCAGGAGGTGTGGGCCCTCGAGTGGCGCGACGGCGCGTTTCAGCAGAAGTCGGGGTGGCCCCAGGATACGACGACCGCCGGCAACTCCTCCGAGGTGCGCGGTCTCGTGGCGGGCGACCTCGACAACGACGGCTTGCTCGAGATCATCGCGACGACCACCCAGACCGAGCGCAGCGAAAATGGCGGGGCCCAGGTCTTCGTATATTCGGTCAACGGCGCGCTCTATCAGCCTGCCGATGCGTCCTTCCCGGCGTGGCCCCGGTACAACGACCGGACCGGGGCGGGCGGTGACATGGACCGCAATGGCCAGGGCCACAATGGCTTTGGCTGCTACGGTCTCAACGTCGGCATCGGCAACATCGACGACGACGCGGACCTCGAGATCCTCGCCACCTACGACAACCACCACATCCAGGCCTTCGACAAGAACGGCGAGGCCATCGACGCGGCGCCGTACTTCACCAATCGCCAGACCGACTACTCCGGCATGCCGCTCACCTGGGGGCAGTTCATCCGCTGGGCGGACCCGGCCGTCGAGGACGCCCACTACAACCGCCACGAGGGCGAGTGGCCCCACCCCCGGGCCCAGGAGTGGCTCCAGTGGACCGCGTCGCCGCCGAACGTCGTCGACCTCGACGGCGACGGACAAAACGAGGTCCTCGGCATACCGAACATCGAGATGAACGAGCCCTACGAGACCCAGGCCTACGGGATCCTCGTCCTCGAGGGCGCCCACGGTGACGGCAGCCGCTCGGCGATGCGCTTGCCCGGTTGGGAGACCATGCCCCGGGGTGAAGCTCCGATTCAAGTCGACGGTTGGTATCCCCCGGGGGGAGTCCCGGCGGCCCTCACCCTCGACGTTCAGGGCGACAACGCCCCCGAGATCATCGTGTCGCTGAACGACGGCTTCGTTTACGCCTTCGGTGCCGATGCGACGCGGCTGTGGCGCTTCGACTTCACCCACGGCGAGACCATCATGTACTCGTCCGAGGTCGTCGCCGCGGACCTCAACCAGGACGGCTCACCGGAGCTGGTCTTCACCACCTTCGGCTCCCCCGATGTCGTCTCGGGCTACCTCATGATCCTCGGCGCCGACGGCACGCTGCTGCACGACATCCCGCTCCCGGACCCCGGGGACAACGGCAACGGCAATGGCTCACCGGCCGCCCCCGGCATCTACGACCTCGACGGTGACGGCCAGCTCGAGATCATCGTCCAGACCTTCGATCACGGCATGGACGTTTTCACCGTCCCGGGCTCCGGCACCGCCTGCACCCCGTGGCCCACCGCCCGCGGCGGCCCCCTGCGCATGGGCCAGCCGAACGGCGGGTGATGGACGCTGCCGCCTCCTACTGCGAGCTGTATCTCGATGCGCCTTCCGTTGGTGACGTTGTCGCCGCCCTCGTGCGACGAGGTTCATGGGTCTGCAATGGTGTGGACCTTGATCTGGCGGGCGCTTGGATCACGGTGGTGAAGCACAAGCCGTCGACGCACGCCGAAGAGAGGGACGATTTTCTCTCCTACTCAGTTCGAGTCGAGATCGAACCGAAGGATGAAACAACACTCACCGACGTCGCGAAGTCGGTGATAGACGGCCATTGCGTCGGCCGCGGCGACGTCGCTGTGCTCGAGGTCGCCGACACGTCGGAGGACGAGCTCGCGGATCGCCTCGTCGTCAACGCTGTCGAGTAGAGCCGCGCCGATGCGCTTGCGCTCCTCGACGGGCAACTCCATCGCTTCATCCATCAACTTCTTGGCCGCGTCCGTCACAACCAAATCGTAAACCTTGATCCGTCGGAGCGCCAGCCGAGTGCGTCCCACGATCGAACGGGCGCCCTCGTTTCACTCGATGAGCTGCTCTTCGTGTGCTTCTATAGCCACACGTTGACGATGCTGTTCTCGTCGAACGCGAAGACCTGCTCGGCTTCGCGGTAGGTCTTGCCGGCGACGGTGACGCGGCGACCGGCGCCGACGACCTCGACGATGCGGTCTCGGGAGACCGCGTCGACCTCGGCCAGTTCGGCGACGTTGGCGACGCGCAGGTTGCTCGAAATCGGGAGCATGGCGATGGCGTTGTCAGCCTCCACCCATGCGCGGACCCGGGCGTCGGTCACTTCGAAGCGAAGGTGGCCCCGCACTCGGACCGGGGCCTTGCTCTCGGCCGGAAGGACCGCGATCGGCGCCACCTCGAGACGCTCATCGTTGGCACGGCGAGACGCGATCTCGGCGAGGCGGCGACGCGCGGTGTGCCGGTCGTCGTAGACGTGGGCGGCGGTGCCGAGGGCGATGATCGATGCGATGACGAATGCTCCGTAGAAGCCGGCGGATGCGATGAAGAGCGGGGTGAGCAGAGACAAGACGAGGGCAAAGATGAGCCTCGAGCTGGCGCCCGTCACTCGGGTGTCGTCGGCGTGCTTGGGGACGATGAAGGTCTCGCCGCGATCGACGAGGGGGACCTCGCAGGACCAGCAGGTGTCGCCGAAGGCGAAGCTCTGTTCACATTGGGGGCATTGCAGGTCCAAGAGGGCGGCGGGCGCCTGCGCACCCTGGCGCGCCATCCCAGTGCTCTCGGGGGCCCGCGGCCGGCGAGCGTTCCAGCGGCTTGCGTAGATCTGGGTGAGTGTGCCTTGCGTTCCCATGACCACCATCAACGCAAGGAGTACGCCAAGCAATAGGGCAGGGATTTGCCCTGGTCGCTACGGCCCGCAGTGGATCATGCCGATGCACGGTGCATCACCGGGTTGGCCTGCGCACCCGCCGGTAGGCGCTATGGTCCGCCCATGCCAACCGAGGTGACCTTCACGCCCATCGGTGTCGCCAAGACACCCTTCACCGAGCGGGCCGACGCTCCGCGGCAGCCCCGGGCCGCCGAGGGGGTTTCGGGACAGATCGTGCTCTACTCCGGCAAGGGCTACGAAGACGCCCTCGCGGACATCGAGCAGTGGGACTACCTCTGGGTGCTCTTCGTCTTCGACCGGAACGTCGGGCGGCCCTTTCGACCGAAGGTCTTGCCCCCCCGGAGCGAGACCAAGCGCGGCGTCTTCGCGACCCGCTCGCCCCATCGACCGAATCCGATCGGCATGTCCGTCGTACGCCTCGAGAGCGTGCATGGCCTGACCCTGAACATTCGCGACCTCGACATCCTCGACGGTTCGCCGATTCTCGACATCAAGCCCTACCTCGCGTGGTCCGACGCGATCCCCGGCGCCTCCGCCGGGTGGCTCGACGCGCCTGCCGGCGGTACCGAGGGCAGGCCCGATGACCCCGCCCGACGTTGGACTGTCGCCTTCACCGAGGAAGCCGAAGCTCAGATTTCCTTCCTCGAGGGGCGGGGCGTGACCCTGCGTCGCCGCCTCGACGAGGTCCTCGCTCTCGGTCCCCGGCCCCATGCCTACCGGCGCATCCGAGAAGAAGCGGATGGCACGTACACCTTGGCCCTCAAGGATTGGCGCGCTCGTTTTGAGGTCGCCGGGGGGCTCGTCGAGGTGACCCGCCTCGTCACCGGTTATCGTCCTCGGCAACTACACGGAGACGGCGCAAACGACCCGTCTCTCGATGTGCACCGCGCCTTCGTCGAGGCCTTCGGGTTCGACTGAGCCCCGTGGTGCGAGTTTAGCGCGCGAGCCAGGCCGTGAGCGCGCCCATGCCGATGCCCAAGGCGACGAAGAGAACGCCGAGGGCCCACATCATCGCGGTGCGCTTCTTGGTGCCGGCGGCATGGTTCGCCGTGGCTCCATCGGTCGTGCCGACAATCGGCATGCTCCCGTTCGGGTCGGCGTTCACGATCACGTCGGCGTCCACGATCATGTCGGCGTCCATGTCGATCTCGATGGCGAGGTCTTCCAGCGCTTCGGGTGAGCCGCCGGTGCGTCGCGGTGGCGCTAGGGTGGGCCCCGCGACGCCGGACCCGATAGGCAGGTCGTTCATGGCCAGCGCTGCCGCACCGCCCCCTTGGCCCGGGTCGTCTTCGCCCCGCGGCCGGTTGCCGAACGGCCCGAAGGAGCCGCTCATGACCGAGGGCGTGCCCGTCTGGAAGCTCCCGGTGAGCTTCTCGGCCCGCTTGGGCAGGGGCAGCTTGTCGTTTTCGTCGAAGGTTTTGTCGAGGAAGCCCTTGATGACCCTCGGGTCGACGTATGCCGCTTCGGCGATCAGCGCCTCGTCGATGGCCTCCTGCATTTCGCCTGCCGTCGCGAAGCGCTCGGTCGGGTCCTTCGCCAGGGCTTTCTTGACGACCGCGTCGAGGCCCGCAGACACCTCTGGGTTCACCTCTCGCGCCGAGGGCACAGGCTCTTCGGCCACGGCGGTGAGCGTATTGAGCACCGTGTCCCGGTGGTAGAGGGGCTTGCCGGTGAGAGTCTCGTAGAGGCAGATGCCGAGGGTGAAGATATCGGAGCGAGGGTCGACTCGCTGTCCCCGCGCTTGTTCCGGAGAGAGGTAGCTGTACTTGCCCTTGAGCACCCCGGCGTCGGTTTGGCTGTCCTTCGCCGTCGTCTTCGCGATGCCGAAGTCGAGGAGCTTAACCGTGCCTTCCCAGCTGACCATGATGTTGTGAGGGCTGACGTCCCGGTGGATGATGTTCAGCGGTCGGCCCTGGACGCCCGTGGCGTTGTGCACGTAGTGCAGAGCGGCGGCGACCTTCGAGATGATCTTCGCCCCGATCGGGGTCGGGATGCCATCGCCGTCCCAGGCGAGGCGGATCACTTTTCGGAGCGGAACACCGTAGACCCACTCGAGGGTCATGAAGGTCGCTCCATCGACGTCGCCGGACTCGTACACATGGCACACGTTCGGGTGGTAGAGGCGCGACGCCATCTTGCCCTCATCGAGGAACATCTCGAGGAACTCCGGGTTGTCCTCGTACTCGGGAAGCACGCGCTTCAGGACGACGTGGCGCGCGCTGCCATCGGGGTTCCTGTCCCGCGCGAGGTAGACCTCGGCCATCCCGCCCCGGGCGATGCGACCGAGGATTTCGAATGGCCCGAACTTGGCCAGGACGTCGTAGTCGGGGATGACTTGCTGGGTATAGAGCCCAGCGTCTACGGTGGTCGCGAAGTCGTCGTCATCGTCGTCATCGTACAATGAGTGGCGTCCTGGCTCGGAAGGGCCGTCTGGTGTGGGTGGGTCGGACATGCCTTCCGCGGGCATCATAACGAATCCTCCGCCACGAACGGAAACAATGCGGGTTCCGGGTGATGATCAGTCGGTCGTCGCCGAGCCGGCGGAGCTCGTTGGCAACTCCGGGGGCGGGCCCGACCCCGCGCGAACCATGAAGAACGCCACCGCGAGACCGATCGCCAGGACGAGGAAAAGGACCGCGATCAAGAACGAACCGCGCTTCTTCTCCTCCTCGGCGAACTCGGTTGCACCGTAGGGGTCTTGAATCGCTTCGGGGAAATTGGACGCCGGAGCTGGGGCGAAGGGGTCCCGGGCGGGACCGGTTGTCCGGGGCTGGGCCGGGGCGGGAGCCGGAGCCGGGGCTTGGGCCTCCCCCGTGCCAAAGGGGTCGGCGCTGGCCACATCCGATGAGGGAGGCGTATCCGGTGTCGACGGAATGGTGGCCATGGCAGCTGCGATGTCGTCGACGTCGGGGCTCTCTTGGTCGGCCGGGGGCGGGGCGAGGGATTCGTAGTCGGAGTCTTCGGCCGCAGGGGCAGGCGGTGTCGGCGGCGCTGGCGGCGGAGGTTCGGGGGGCCCGGGGGCGGCCTCCGGCGCGGCGGCGGCAACGACCGGCGGAAGCAAGTCTTCCCCACTCAGCGCCCGGGCGTCGACGACCGTGGCGTCGTCTTCCGCGAAGTCCGACGTGTCGGGCTCCGGCGCAGCGGGCGCGTCGGCGATGGGCTCCGGGGCGATGGCCGCCGGTGCCGCGGTTTCGGGCGCCGGTGCGGCGGGCTCGGGTTCGGGCGCGGCGGCGGCGAGTTCGGGTTCGGGCGCCGCAGGCGCGGCAGGCGCGGCCTCGGCGACGGGCGCTGGCGCCGGGACGTCGGGGGTCGCCGGAATGTCCGGGGTTGCCGGTGCCGGGGTCCGGAAGGGTGCCGGCATGGAACCTGCCGGCGGAGCGAACGAGGGGCTGTGCCCGGCGCCGCCGGCGGCGCTCTCCGCGAGGGTGAAGCCGAAGGTCGCCGCGTCTGCCGGGCGATTTTCAGGGTCCTCAGCCATGCCGTGGGAGAGGGCGTCGGCGAGGTCGGCGGGGGCAGCGGTGCTACCGGGCCCCGGCGCCGAACCCGTCAGCATGTGGTGGACCAGAGCCGCTACCCCAAACACGTCGGCCCGGGCGTCGGGGGAGCCCGTGTCTTTCAGCTCCGGGGCGAGGTACCTCGTCGCTCTGGGCCCCGAGCCCCGTCCCGTCGGCACAGTCGAGTCGGGAATCCGAGCGCTGCGGACAATCTCCTGAATGCCGAAGCCGACCACGCTCACGTGTTCGCTCCCGTCCATGCCCGGGGCGAGGAGGATGTTGCTCGGCGTCAGGTCCCAGTGGAAGTGCCCGGCGGCGTGGGCCTGGCCGAGGATATCGAGGAGCTCGCCGGTGAGCGCCAAGACCTGATCCCGTTCGAGGGGCCCATCCTGGAGCTCGTCCGCCAAGGTCGTGGCGTCCTCGTATTCGAGCTCGAGGTAAGCCACCCCATGCTGGATGCCATGCCCCGTGACCCGGACGATGCCCGGCTCGACCAGCAGCTGAAGTTCTGCCGCCTTGGTCTTGAATGCCGCGGTGGTCTCCGGTGAGCCCTCCGTATTGATGGGCAACACGGCCAGGGCGAGGGGGTCCCCGCCCTCCCGCTCGGCGCGGTACACCAGCGCCAGTCCATTCCAATCGAGCTTCTCGACGATCTGATACTTGTCGGCAAAGAGATCTTTGACCGTATCGATCGGCGGCCCGCCACTCCCGTCGTCGGACATCGCCGGGAGGATACCCCGGACCGCCGATTGTCGTCTGAAGTCTGCAATCGTGGTCTGCCGCCGGCAGGGCTACCTCCGGTGAAAGCGCTGTAATCGCGACAACTTGCGAGGCATGGGCCTTGCTTGGTCGGGGGGCATGAATCGATGCCCCGGAAAGCTCCTTTTTATCGTCGCCCTGGCGACAGCCTCCTTCCTGCCGTTCCCTGCGGTCGCCTTTGGCCAGGAGACCGGAGCCCGCCTCGACGGTGGCCGGGGCCTCGACTTGCACCTCTTTCGGCCCGCGGTGGACAGCAAGGGCCTCTTCACCGTGAACGGCAGTGACGTCCTCGGCCACCTCGACTTCAGCTTCGGCCTGATCCTCGACGCGGGCATCGGACTGCTGCCGGCGTCGACATTCGTGAACGACGAAGGGGCGCCCATTGGAGCCGAGGACCGGCAGAACCGGCTGGTGGATTCCTTCTTTACCGGCACTCTGACCGCGAATCTCGGCCTCTTCGATCTGCTCGTCGTCGGCGTGCAGGTACCGGTGCAAGTGGTGAGCGGCGCGAACACCACCCTGCCCGCGACGGGTGGCAGCACGGGCTACAACTCCGGCGAGGCGGGCGGCCTCGACTACCAGGGCCTCGGCGACCTCACGGTGCACGGAAAGCTTCGGTTGACCCGGGTCGAGCGAGACCCCGTCGGCCTCGCGGCCCTGGTCCTCGTCGAGGTGCCGACCGGCAGCCCGTCAGAGTTCGCCGGGGACGGCTTTGCTCTCTGGCCCATGATGGCCCTCGAGGCTCGGCCCCACCGGCTTCTTCGCCTGGCCGTGAACGTCGGTTACCGCATGAATTTCGGTGACCCGGCGACCATCCCGGTGGGAGCGCGCACCGTCCCGACCGGAAGCACCGGGGGCATGAACGCTCTCGGTGCGATGATCGACCCCGCCCAACCGGGGGTGAACACCGAGTACGGTCACCTGATCACCTTCGGCGCCGGGGCGGCCCTGCGCGTCGCGGACTCCGTCGAGTTGGGTCTCGAAGCCTACGGAGCGCAGTCGGTCGCGGCCTTTCACGCCGAGGGGTTCAGCCTCGAGGCCATCCTCGGCCTGAAGGTTTTCGTCGAGCAGAATAGCTACCTGGTCCTGGGCGGAGGCGTGGGCATCCCCAACATCGCGTCGGACAGCGGGGGCCTGATGAGCGCTGACGTGCGCGGAATGCTCGGCTTCATCTTCGAGCCGTCCATCGGAGACAGAGATGGCGACGGCCTGAAGGACGACTTCGATCAGTGCCCCGATGAACCCGAGGATTTCGACAACTTCGCCGATGAAGACGGCTGTCCGGACCCCGACAACGATCGCGACGGCATCCTCGATGTGGACGACGGCTGCCCCCTGGTCCCCGAGGACCGCGATGGTGATGCAGATGAAGACGGCTGCCCCGAGGGCAACGAGGGTGACCGCGATGGCGATGGCCTCCTCGACGAAGTCGATGGATGCCCCGACGATCCCGAAGACCGCGATGGATTCCAGGACGAGGACGGCTGCCCCGATGTGGACAACGACCAAGACGGGATCCTCGACGTCGACGACCTCTGCCCCGACGACCCCGAGGACCGCGACGATTTCGAGGACCTCGACGGCTGCCCCGACCCGGACAACGATGCGGACCGGATCCTCGATGTCGACGACGCGTGCCCGAACGACCCGGAAACATACAACGGTTATCAGGATGAGGACGGTTGCCCGGACCGTCACGAGGTCGACATCGAAGGTGGGGTCATCGTCACCTTCCGCAAGATCATGTTCGAGACCGACAGCGCGCATATCGTGGAAGACAGCCTTCCGATCCTCGACGCGGTCGCAGCGGCGATGAACGGGAACCCGCAGATCGAACTCGTCGAGATTCAGGGCCACGCCGACGAACGCTCGAGCGACGATTACAACATCCGCCTCACCCGAGACCGGGCCGCGGCAGTACGTGAAGGACTCGTCCAGAGAGGCGTGAGGTCCGAACGCCTGAGAAGCGCCGGCTACGGCGAGCGCTGCCCGCTGGACCATCGCCACAACGCTCGGGCCTGGGAGGCCAATCGCCGAGTGGAGTTCAAGATCCTCCGCCAAGACGGGACCACGTCGACGGCGGAGGTGGTCTGCGCAGCGGGGCGAGAGCTCGTCCCCGAGTGAGCCGAGGACGCGCAGGTGGCCGGGGTCGGGGGACGAGGGCGCGGCCTACGTCGCGAAGAACACCCCTCGGGTTCGGTCACCAAAGAGCCGCAGGAGCACCATGAGGCTCAGGGGAAAGACCGGTGTCGGCAGCCAGAGCACGGCCGCCACGACTGCGACGAGCCAGCCCCAACGTCGGCGGGCGCTAATGCCCACCGCGCCGGCGAAGGGAAGGACAGCCCACGGGGATGCCAGGAGGAAAATCGCCACGCCGCCGGCGAGACCGGTGAGGCCCTGACGGTGGCGAACGATCCAGGCCATGTTTCGAAGTCCGCCTGCGCTCAGATAGAGTTCCGGGAAGTAGCTGGCGGCAAAGGCGAGGGCGCCGCCTATGGCCGCGAGGATGCCGACGAGTCCGATTCCGTGCAGCGCGCCGCGCAGCCAGCTCGAGAAACCCGCCTGGTCGAGGTCGTCGGCCTCGGCGACGCCGTCTCGGAGGCGCCCGAGGCGTGTTGCTGCGTCCGAGAGCGCGACTTCGGCGGATGTCGCCCGATGCTTTTCATGCCGAAGGGCTCGTTCGCTGATGTCCAGCCGCGCCCGCAGGGCTTCCTCGCTCGCTCGATACATGGAACGACGGACCGCGAAGGCCGGGAAAAGTTCCGCTGTCTATTTGAGCCCGTGTTTTACGAGCAGCTTGATCAGGTAAGTGCGGTCCATACGTGCGTCGCGCGCCGCCCGGCTCACGTTGCCGCCGGCGCGGCTCAGCAGCGCGTCACAGTAGCGTCTCTCGAAATCGTCGAGGACCGCGCCCCGTGCTTCCTTGTAACCGTGGCCCAGAGCTGCCTCGACGACGTCCATCGTGCCATCGGGCCCCGTCGGGGCGTCTCCGAGGGGCGGGGCTTCGCCCATGACCAGCGTCGCTTCTACGACATTGCGAAGCTCGCGCACGTTTCCCGGCCATGCGTGAGCGGCGAGGGCCTCCATCGCATCCGGAGGAACCACCTTCGACACGTCTTCGAGAGCCCCCGCCTCTCGGAGAAAATGCTCGACCAGGATGGGAATGTCCTCACGGCGCTCCCGGAGAGGCGGGATTCGCAGCACCACGACGGCCAGGCGGTAGTAGAGGTCGAGGCGAAACGTCCCGGCGTTGACCTCCGCTCGGAGGTCCCGGTGGGTAGCGCCGACGACGCGCACATCGACGGCAATTTCCTCGCGCCCGCCGACCCGCCGAAAGCGGCGACGCTCGAGGGCCCCGAGGAGGGTCGCCTGGAGAGCGTTGGGCAGCTCGCCGACCTCGTCGAGGAAGAGCGTGCCTCCGTTGGCCCGCTCGAAGGCCCCCGCGTGTTGCGTGGCCGCCCCCGTGAACGCGCCCTTCTCGTGGCCGAAGAGCTCGCTCGCAACGAGGCCCGGCGAGAGGGAGCCGCAGTCGACGGTGACGAATGGTGCGTCCCGGCGTCGCCCACGGTCGTGCAGTGCCCGGGCGACGAGCTCTTTGCCCGTCCCCGACTCCCCGACGACGAGGATCGCCGAGTCTGCGGCGGCGGCCCGCTCGATCTGGGCCATGAGGCGGCGCATGATCGGGGTCCGGCCGTAGAGACCAGCGAGCTCGTCTTCGTCGTGCAGTTCGATCGTGACGCGCCCCCCCCCGTCGAGACGGAGCACCGTATTGCCGAGGGTGAGGGTGGCGCCGGCGGGGAGGACGCCCTGGTGAATGCGGGCGCCTTCGAAGAGGGTGCCGTTCGTCGACCCGTGGTCTTCGACCCGAATCCCTTCGCCGCTGGTCGCGAGTTCGACGTGGAAACGGGACACGGTCGGGTCGGTCAGCACGAGATCGTTGCCCTCGGCCGTGCCCACACTGAGAGTTTCGCTCTCGGCGGCATGGCGGAGTCCCACGTCCGGGCCCTTTACGACCTCGGCTGCGAGGGTCTGGACCGGCAGGCCACGGCTATCGGACGAGGGTTCGGTGCTGTGACCCGACACTGGGGCAACGTAGCACGCTACTCTTGATCCGCCGATGGTGACGCCGCGCTTTCCGTTTCAGTTGAAGCTCATGCTCCTCGCGGGCACCCTCGGCGTCGTTCCGACGGTGGCCGTTGGCATCGGCCTCATCGACGTCAACGCGCGCGCCGTCGAGCGGGAGAGCCGCGCGCTGTCGATCGCCGTGGCTGACGACGTCGTTCGCACCATCGAAGAGGAGGCGAGTCGCGTCGAGGCCACGCTCGCCCTCGCGGCCCACGTTCTGAGCGACTCGGAGGTCGCATCCGATACCCGTGTCGCCCTCACCCCGGCCCTCGTCGAGGGAGACTCGGCAATCGATCACTTGGCGATCTACGATGCCCGAGGCGGGCTCATCGATGTGGCCCGGGGCGCTGGAGCGGGCGCTGTCGAGGTCCCCGAGCATATGCCGGCGGAGGTGCGGGACGGTCTCGGAGCCGTCGACCTCTTCGTCGGTCGGGTGGTGGTAGTCGGGGGAGAGCCCCGGGTGCCCTTCGCCATGCCCATCGTCGTCGACGGTCGGCGAACCGGGTACGTCTACACCCGGGCCCGCCTCGTC
>Ga0164313_10000380_pt1 | contig 34937 bp, 30 predicted proteins | sample GuaBasSedimGuay4_FD_113735 | JGI IMG/M metagenome (GOLD analysis project Ga0164313, IMG submission 113735) | Subseafloor sediment microbial communities from Guaymas Basin, Gulf of California, Mexico - Guay4, Core 4569-4, 0-3 cm | ecosystem: Environmental > Aquatic > Marine > Hydrothermal vents...
CCTCCCGAGTCACCTCAAAGAAGCGTCGAATATCACTACCCGGGCAAACAGCAAATTCCCGGGACCGGACTCTCACCGGCTAGACACGCGGCCCTATGGGCTGCGAACAGATCACACAGATAGTCATCACAGCAGGCGTCGACCCCACCGAAATTCCACGGCGTCGATATCTCGGGAACAGACACTCAACAAAAAAACAGAGCCCACGTCCAAGAAAGGAAGCCTGACGTGCAGCTCTCCTCGCGGCAAACAAAGGGGGAGCCAGGCATCCATTCCGCATTCTGTTCAGAAATCCAGGTCCGTGAATGTGGCCCCACCGGGACGCGCGGGATTAGGACGTTCACCGGGCGTGCCGGGTCCGCAGTTGTGTCGGAACAACCCGCCGGTACCGCGGCGCGCCACGCACAACTGCCGACCGGGCACCCTCGGGGAGCGCGATCCGTTGCACTTCTCCCGGCAACGAGGGGGGCCGCCGGCGCGACGCTGGGACGCCAAAGGCGACCAGAAGGCCGGTGCAGAAAGAACCCGGGGACCGTCGGATTCCTCTCTTCTAACCACCACCGCCGACAGCCAAGGTGGCTGTCGCTACAAACCGCAAAACCCTCGATGTGCGCAGCACATCGCCAGCAGCGAGTGTCGCCCGGTCGCCGGAGGCGGCCCGGCGGTGCGCGGTGCTACGCCTCCAGCGTCTCCTCAGCCACGACCTCGGAATCGTCATCGGCCATGATCTCTTCGATGATCTGCTCTTCGGTGGCGACGGTTTCCTCGGTGTCCTCGTCGAGTTCGCGGGCCTTGTGGTACTCGACCGCCGCACCGATGAAGCTCTTGAAGATCGGGTGCGGGTCGTACGGTTTGGATTTGAACTCGGGATGGAACTGGCAGGCCAGGAACCAGGGGTGGTCCTTGAGCTCGATCACCTCGACAAAGATCCGGTCGGGTGATTTTCCGCTGACGACCATGCCCTTCTCTTCAAAGAGAGGTACGTACTCGGGGTTGACCTCGTACCGGTGACGGTGGCGCTCCCAGACCTCATCGGCACCGTACATCTTCCATGCATTGCAGGTCGGGGTCAGACGGCAGGGATACTTGCCCAACCGCATGGTGCCGCCCATCTGATCGACACCGACGAGTTCACGCATTTTGTAGATCACCTTGTAGGGTGGTTGGCTGACGAACTCGGTGGAGTGCGCGCCGGCCAGCCCGCAGACGTTGCGAGCGAACTCGATGATGGCGGTCTGGAGACCGAGGCAGATGCCGAAGAACGGGATCTTGCGCCCTCGGGCGAATTCGATTGCGCGAATCATGCCCTCGATTCCGCGTTTACCGAATCCTCCGGGGACTAGAATCGCGTCCACATCAAAAAGCTGTTCCGGATAACCCGAGCCCTCGAGCGACTCGGAGTCGATGAAGACCAGGTCGACGTTGACGCCGTTGGCCATCCCACCGTGGAAAAGAGCCTCGTTGAGCGATTTGTAGGAGTCGGCCAGATCAACGTACTTTCCGACGATCCCAATCGAAACAGAGTCTTCGCAGGAGTTCACCAGGTCGGTGACCATCCGCCATCGGCTGAGATCACGCTGACCCTTGGGCAGGTTGAGCATCTCTAGGACGAGCTCGTCGAATCCTTCAGCGGCGAGCTTGATCGGCACCTCGTAGATGGTTTCGACATCCTCGGCGGGGATCACCGCGCGGGACTCGACGTTGCAGAAGAGCGCGATCTTGTCGCGAAGATTATCGGGCAGCGGACGGTCACAGCGGCAGACCAGGATGTCGGGTTGGATGCCGATCTGGAGCAACCCTTTGACCGAGTGTTGGGTCGGCTTGGTCTTGAGTTCTTCCGACCCCTTGATGAACGGCACCAGGGTGAGGTGGATGATCAGGGTGTTGCCACGGCCGGCCTCGGTGCGAAACTGGCGGATGGCCTCGAGGAAGGGCAGCGATTCGATGTCGCCGACGGTGCCGCCGACCTCGACAATGACGAAATCGATATCCCCGCCCAAGACCCTGATGCCGTCCTTGATCTCGTCGGTGATGTGGGGGATCACTTGAACGGTCTTTCCGAGATAGTCGCCGCGGCGCTCCTTCTCGATGACCGAGGAGTAGATCTTTCCGGTGGTGAAGTTGTTTTTCTTCGCCATGGTGGCGCTGGTGAATCGCTCGTAGTGACCGAGATCGAGATCGGTTTCGGCTCCGTCGTCGGTGACGAAAACTTCACCGTGCTGGAAGGGCGACATTGTCCCCGGATCCACATTGACATAGGGATCGACCTTGAGCATGGTCACCGAGTAACCATGAGCCTCCATCAGTGCCGCCAGCGACGAAGCCGTGATCCCCTTGCCGAGCCCTGACACCACACCGCCTGTCACAAATACATACTTTGTCGCCATCTCCGCTTCCTTCCTCATTCACCACTGGTCACCAAAGGTGAGCGGTTCTGCTGGATGAGATGTGCCAAGATCTTGATGCGCTGGTGGTTGCTAAAAACGGAGGCATACCCGTTGGTATGTCGAGTATTTTCGCAGCCATCCAGGGCGCGAGAGCTTGGTGCAGATCGCCAGTGAGAATCGCTCATCTGAGGTGTCCATCAATCGCCGAACGCGCTCGAGATCCTCGGGAGTGTCGACCCCATGTGCCGGATCCGGCGCGTCAAAAACCAAAATATCGATGCAGTTCTCGAGTGCGCGGAGTTGCTCGAGGCCCTCGGCCGCTTCCAGTGCCGACGGTTTCAGAGAGACAAATTCAGCCAAGGTCTGCGGCCGAAAGCCGTAGACCCCGAGATGAAGACGCCACTGGGGTTCCGCTGCGGCTGCGTCTCGCGGGTACGGGATGGCTGACCGCGAAAAATACAGCGCTCGATACCTGAGATCCCGTACCGCTTTGACCGCATTGGGGTCATTCACCGCGTCGGCCGGCAACGGCCGGCACAGGGTCGCCATCCCGGCTTGCGGGTTTTCACGCATCCCTCGGACGAGCGTGTCGATGTTTGCGCCCGAAAGCATGGGTTCATCACCTTGGACGTTGACCACGAGCTCCCAGTCGGTTCCTGTGCCGACCGCCTCGGCGATCCGATCGGTCCCGGACGGGTGGACCCCGGTCATCACGGCCTCGGCTCCGGCCGCTTGCGCCGCAGCAGCGACCCGCTCATCATCGGTGGCGACGATGACGTGGTCGACGGTTTCGGCAGCCAGAGCACGCCGAACGACATGAGCAATCATGGGTTCGCCGGCGAGATCAGCAAGGGCCTTCCCGGGGAAACGCGTTGATCCCCAACGTGCGGGGATCGCCGCAACAACGCCATTCCTTCGAATTTTCATCCTGTAGCGAAATGCTAAGGTCTCTTTCGGTCGGAGTCAAGCTTAATTCCCCGACTCATACAATCGTTTGTTTCTATCCCGTAAAACATTGAATATATGCGGCTAAAGGTTCAAAACCGAACACCAAAACGTCGACAGTAACTTCTATGGACCAACAGTGAGTCAAAATATTTGACGGATCAACGGCGAATTGATACAAACAACTGTATGGTTTCAGACACAAAATCTCGCCTCCTCCAGACCGCAGCAGCGCTCTTTGCCGAAAACGGCTATCGCGGCGCATCGGTGCGCCGGATCTGCGATCTTGCGAGGGCCAATCCTGGAGCCGTGTCCTACCATTTCGGGGGCAAGAGGCAGCTCTATCGTACGGTCTTGCGGCGCGCGGCCGGGTCGTTGGCCGATCTCGGCTTAGAAGACGAGGCCGCCCATGATGAAGCGCCCGCTCCGGCAATTGCCGAGGTACTTGAACGAATCGTCGACCGGGTCACGACTCGGTCCACCGAGACGCGCCTCCTCCTCCGTGATCTCGCCGACGGCGGCGAAGTGGCGGTCGAGGTGCTCGAGTCCACCCTCAGATCGGCGCACCACAACCTGCGGATGATCATGGAAGAAGGGATCCCCGGGAGCGACGTCGCATCGAGCCGTGAGTTCTTCCTCGACCTCGCCGCTCCCCTCTTCCTACTCAGCGCAGCGTGGCCGGTGCTCCAGCGCGCCCTCGATCTGGACCCCGATCAACGACGCGGACTTCTCGGCTCCGCCTGCCGTCGGACTCTCAAGGCGCATGGGTACGGCGAGCTGGGGTAAAGACGCCCACGTTCGATCATCGATCCACAACAACTTGGCGCACAATGGAACCCTGAGCGACGGAATTCGACGACGGGGGTCGAATCGCTTAACCCGTTTGGTACACACATTTTGTCTGCTGAGTCGCTCTGTACTTCAGGAGATTCTTCGACTCGCTACGCTCGCTCAGAATGACAAGGTCTGGGTTTCCAAGACGCTGAATTCTCTGCCGCACCTCAGGTGACAAGGACGAGCAGGTTGATTCGACCGGCATGCTCACACCGTGCGACTCGCGATTCACGATTTCCGACTTACGACTATCGATTGGCCGACGTGATTGACACCGTCAGGCGATCGTCGCTAACCTGCACAGGATGAGACATCGATTGACGATTCGTGTGGGAACGAGAACGCACCGACCGGCGGTTTCGCTCATTTCTTACGTCAACCGATTCAGCGGTCTTTAAGAGCGTGTAGTGAATAGAATTGGCGGCGCCTTTCGGGTGTCGTTTGGCCCGATTTTCGGCGTATCCTTGGCCCATACCACCAGTATGAACCTGCGAATCCGACGAAAATCGGCCACAAACGACCCTCCGAAATCCATCCACCATCTATCCACTACACGCTCCTAGTCCCCTTGTCCTTCCAAAGCCTAACAAAAGAATGGCGCGATCACCCGCGCCGGTGAACAGGGAGGTTCCTTATGAAGATCATCGTGCTTGGCTGTGGGTTGGTCGGCAGACCAATGGCTGTCGATTTGGCTAGAGAAACGGGATTTGAGATCACCATCGTCGACAAAAACCGAGATGCCCTCGAAGCCCTTGCGAATGAACACAAAAACATCGAGACTGCGTATGCGGACCTGGGAAGCCCGGAGAATATCGGCGCGCTGATCGCGGACCACGATCTCGTGCTCAACGCGGTTCCCGGTTTCATGGGTTTTCAAACCCTCCGGGCGATCATCGAAGCCGGGAAGAACGTCGTTGACATCGCCTTTTACCCGGATAACCCGTTCGACCTGGATGCGCTCGCCAAGGAGAGAGGCGTCACGGCAGTGGTCGATTGCGGGGTTTCCCCAGGCTTGAGCAATCTTCTGATAGGCCACGTCCACAAGCGGCTGGATCGAACGGACTCGATCCTCATCTACGTCGGTGGGCTTCCGGAGATTCGCCATTGGCCCTTCGAGTACCGCGCCGTATTTTCGCCCTTGGATGTGATCGCCGAGTACACGCGGCCGGCACGATTCGTGGAGAACGGCACACTGGTGACCCGCTCCGCCCTGTCCGACCCCGAACTCATCGATTTCCCTGGCGTTGGAACCCTCGAGGCATTCAACACCGACGGCCTCAGGACCCTGGCCGATACCATCGACGCTCCGAATATGAAGGAAAAGACGCTTCGCTACCCCGGGCACATCGAAAAGATGGTGTTTCTACGTGAAGCGGGTTTCTTCAGCGAGGACGCGGTCGACGTCAACGGCCACCCGGTTCGCCCGGTGGATCTCACCGCTGAGCTGCTGTTCCCGCAATGGCAGATGGAAGACGGCGAGGTCGACATCACGGTGTTGCGGATCATCGTCGAGGGTGAAGAACAGGGAAAGCCACGACGATATGTCTTCAATCTCGTCGACAGGTACGACCCCTCGAGCAAGACCCACTCGATGGCGCGCACCACCGGCTACACGGCCACCGTGGCCGCACGAATGTTGGGTCGAGGTCTGTACGACCGAAAAGGCATCTCGCCGCCCGAGTTGGTCGGGCAGTGCGACGAGTGTGTCGAGTTCATGCTCGATGGCCTTGCAGAGCGGGGCCTGAGAATCGAGGAGAGCGGGGAAGAGTGAGCTACCACAGCCAGATTTGTTAGGCCTAAACTGAGCGATTCTGCCGGATGAGATGTTCCAAGTCCTAAATGCTCTGGTGTTTGCAAAAAATTTAAAGGAACTGGTGGTACGTCGAGGCTTTTTGCAAACGCCCAGAGCGCAAGGAGTTGATGCAGATCGCCTGAGAGAATCGCTCAAGTTAGGTTAAGGTGTCTTCGAGCCCCACCTCGCCCACCGCAAGGAGGATCAACATGCGTCCCAAGGTCACATTCCTCGACGAAGACCTCAAGGTCCGAATCATCGATGAGGCTCGCCATCTGCTGTGCACACTCGGCGTGGAGATCCACAACCCCGGCGTGCTCGGTCTGCTTGGCGATCACGGCGCTGAAGTAAATCTTGCCAAAGAGCACGTCCGTCTGACCGGCGATCTCGTCGACCGGTCGCTGTCCACGGTTCCGAGTGGGTTCAAGCTCTACGACGTCGCCGGTCGACAGACGCACGATCTGTCGGGTGACAACGTCCACTTCACACCGAGCTCGGCGGCATTCAACCTCCTCGACCACGGGGTCATCAGAAAGCCCGACACGGCCGACTACATCAGGTTCGCCAAGCTGGTCGAGGGGCTTCCACACATCCATGCCCAGAGCACAGCTTTTATCCCGGCGGATGTGCCCGAGGTGATCTCGGACAGCTACCGGCTCTTCCTCAGCCTCCTCTACTGCGATAAACCGGTGGTCACCGGGACGTTCACGATCGAGGCGTTTGACATCATGCGCGATCTCCAACTCGCCGTTCGAGGCTCGGCCGAGGCGCTCAGAGCCAAACCTCTGACCGTTTTCTCCTGCTGCCCGACGGCCCCCATCAAGTGGAGCAGAACGACCTCGCAGAACGTCGTCGATTGCGCCCGACTCGGAATCCCCGTGGAGTTCATCTCCATGCCTTTGTCGGGATTCATGGCGCCCGTCACCATCGTCGGATCGCTGATCCAGCACACCGCCGAGACGCTCAGCGGAATCGTCATCAGCCAGCTGGCGGGCCCCGGTGCGCCGGTGCTTTATGGCGGCGCCCCAGCAATCTTCGACATCAGGTACGAGACGACCCCCATGGGCGCCGTGGAAACCGAGATGCTCGACTGCGCATACAGCGAGATCGGCAAGCACCTGGGCATGCCCACCCAGGCCTATACCGGCTTCAGCGACTCCAAACAGCTGGACGCCCAGGCGGGCTTTGAAACCGCCATGGGCGCCACCATCGCCGCGCTCTCAGGCATCAACAGCATCTCCGGCCCCGGAATGCTCGACTTCATCACCTGTGTGAGCCTCGAGAAGCTGGTGCTCGACAACGAGATCTGCGGCCAGACCCTCCGGATGGTCAGAGGAATCGAGCCGCGCGAAGACTTCCCCTCCACCCCTCTTTTCGAGGAACTCAACCGGGAAAAACACCTGCTCATCGCCGATCACACCCGGCGCCATCTCAAGGATGAGATCACCTTCCCGGGACCCGTCATCGACCGCGCGAACAGCTCCCGTTGGCTCGAGGAGGGCGGGCTGAGTCTGTACGAACGCGCCAACAACGAAGTCGAGCGTCTCGTCACCTCCTGCGCACCCTCGAGCCTGCCGGACGATGTCAGAGCTGAGTTGGAGCGTCTGATGGCCGCCGAAGCCCGCCGCTTCGGCATGGACAGTCTTCCAGTTCGGAGCGAATGACGAGGACACTGAGGTCTCCAAGCGCCGCGCGCCGGCTTTCTGATGACAGCGAAATCATGGTCTGTGGTCCTTACGCGGGCGGGACGCCCGCTCCACACTGGCGCCGCGATCGTTTGATACCGTCGAAGGAGAGGGACGCCCGCTCCACGGCGGCTCGAGGTTTACTGTTGTGCTGGCGATCCGCATCTGAGTACTACCTAAATTGAGCGATTCTCACCGGCGATCTGCACCAACTCCTTGCGCTCTGGGCATTTGCAAAAAGCCTCGACGTACCACCAGTATTCCTGCGTTTTTTGCAAACACCAGAGCATCAAGGACTTGGCACATCTCATCCGGCAGAATCGCTCAACTTAGGTACTAAAAAAGGCTGAACCGGCTAACCCCTGACGCGCTCCATCTTGGGGTCGTACATGGGGCGCGCGGGCAGACTCACCTCGATCGGGTAGCGCCGACCGGCGATATCGATCTCCCACGTCCCCTCAGTCATGTACGCCTTGTTGATCGGCTCTCCGGCCTCGATGAACGCCAAACCCACAGCGCCGCCAAGGGAGAATCCGTAGCTCGCAGCACGGATATAGCCCACCGCCTTGTCGTTCCGGTAGACAACCTCGGCGTGGTAGAGCAGCGGTTCTGCGTCCTTGACCAACACCTGCAACAACCGCTGGTTGAAGGCCGGACCCTGGGCCTTTTTCTCGACGCAGTACGCCTTGCCGATGAAGTCCGTTTTGTTGAGATCCACGGCAAACCCGAGACCGGTCTCATACGCATCATCGGTGTTGTCGATGTCGTGGCCGTAGTCACGGTATGCCTTCTCCATACGAAGACTGCCCAGGGCCCGGAGTCCGGCGTGCTGCAATCCGAAAGCCTTGCCTGCCTCGACCACACGGTCGTAAACGTGTACAGCTTGCTCGGCGGGGATGTTGAGCTCGTAGCCGAGCTCGCCCACGTAGGTGATGCGGATGCACAGGGCGCGCGCAAAGCCGATGTCGATCTCACGCGCGGTGCGGAAGGGAAAGGCATCGTTGGACAGATCCGCCGAGGTGATGGACTGCAGCAGCTCACGTGATTTGGGGCCCTGGATATTGAGCTGGCCGATGCCGCCGGTGATGTCGGTGACAAAGCAGTGGGCATCCTCTGGAATATTGCGCCTCAGCCAGGTCTCGACGTGGCGGTGCATGGTGTCGGTGGCCACCACGATGAACCGCTCCTCGGTCAACTTGGTCACGGTGACATCGGCTTCCAGCTTGCCTCGATCATTGAGGAACTGGGTGTAGGTGATGGTCTCCACCGGGCCGTTGACGCTGTTGGCCGCGATGTTGTCGAGCACGGCGCCGGCGTCGCGGCCCTGCACCAGGAATTTCCCCATGAAACTCATATCCATGGCGATGACACCCTCGCGGCAGGCCCGGTGCTCGGCCTCCCAGTAGGGGAACCAGTTCTGACGGCCCCACGAGAGTTTCTCGACCTTTGGTTCGTGACCCTCCGGCGCGAACCAGGCAGGGCTCTCCCAGCCGCTCACATCGGTGAAGTAGGCGCGTTGCTCCTTCAATCGATCGTGGAAAGGCGAGCGCTTGCAGTCGCGCGCGGTCAGGGGCACCCGGGTGGGATAGTGGCGCCGGTAGACCATCCCCAGGGTCTCGACCACTCGGGTCTTCCGGTACTCGGGATTGCACTGGTACGGGTGGAAACGATCGACGTTGATGCCGGTGATGTCCGCACCCGGATCGCCGGTGGTGATCCACTGAGCCATGATCCGGCCGAGTCCAGGGCCGGTGATGATGCCGATGGAGTTGAGCCCTGCGGCAACAAAGTAGTTCTCGATTTCCGGCGCCTCGCCGAAGGCCACACCCATGTCGGGCGTGAAGCTCTCGGGGCCGCAGAAGAACAACTGGACGCCGGCCTCCTGCGAAACGGGGATTCGGCTCATGGCTTTCTCGAGGAAAGGCGTCATGCGATCCCAGTCCGGTGGAATTTCACCAAAGGAGAAATCTTCGGGGACGCCATCCACCATCCAGGGGGCGCAGACCGGTTCGAAGAGGCCGATCATCAATCCGCCGCCCTCTTCCCGGTAGTAGCCGTGGCTGGAGGGGTCCTCGATGATGGGAAGATCTCGCTCCACTCCCTCGATGGGCTCGGTGATGAGGTAGTAGTGTTCGGTCGATTGATTCGGGATGCTGACGCCGTTGAAGGCGCCGAGCTGTCGTGCCCACATTCCGGCGCAGTTGACCACGACCTCCGCCTTGATGTGGCCCTTTGTCGTGGCCACGCCCGTGGCTCGGCCGTTTGTGGTGGTGACCCCCGTGACCGAGACGCCCTCGACAATTCTGACGCCCTTGAGACGGGCGCCTTTGGCCAGGGCCATGGTCGCGTCCACGGGATTGACGCGTCCATCCTGCTTCAGGTAGAAGCCCGCTTCCAGGTCGTCCACCCTTGCAAGGGGAAAGAGCTTCTTGATCTCCTCGGGACTGATCTCCTCGACATCGTTGCCGCACAACCGATTGAACGCCGCGACCCGACGGTACTCCTCGACCCGGTCCCGATCCGCAGCCAATTCGATGAAACCAATGGGCTCGAACCCGGTGCTCAGTCCCGTCTCCGCTTCGAGACGCCCATAGAGTTCGCGCGTGTACATGCGCATCTCGACCGAGGTCTGCGAGGTCGAGCCAAAGGTGGTCATCAAACCCGCCGCATGCCAGGTCGTGCCCGAGGTGAGTTCGTTGCGTTCGATGACGACCACGTCTTTCCAACCGAGGTGGCCGAGGTGATAGGCGATGGAACAACCGATGATGCCGCCACCGATGATGACGACGCGGGCGCGATCCGGAACAGGTTCTGTAGGCATGGGCACTTCCAGTAATTCAGTTAAAAATTACGATGCTCGAAAAGACTGACGATCAGGGCCGATGAGCTCTCCTCACGCCGCAGCAATCTTACACGAGGGGGAGTCCAAATCGCGATCAAAAAGCAGTGCCCTCAACGGTTCAATTGGGGAAGCCGGGAACGTTTGATTCACGAATATTGCCGGTCAGACGACGTAGCCCTCCCGCTCCATCGCTTCGAGCTCTCTGGCGATGGCCTCCCTCACCTTGGGTGGCATGTCCTTCTCCCTCTCCAACATCACGCGCAACCCTTTGCCCACCCCGTCGTCAATGAAGTGGGGCCGGACAAAGTCTGATGTCCAGGTTCGATCCTCGAAGGACCGGCTTTCGATCAGCTCGAAGAAACTCTTGATGCCCTTCTCCGGGTCCCCCTCCAGCTCGGAGAAGTACGAACCATAGATGTGGAGCGAGTCGCTGATATCTACATAGCGGCCCACTCGAACTGGTCGGCCGCACTTCTTCGAAATCTCGTCTGCGATCTTGCGCATCAGCGTGGTCAGGGCAATGACATTCTCGAACCATGCCTTGTAGAGGTCTCGGCTCCGCCAGTGGGTATTCATGTTGAAGACCAGTCCTCCGTCCTCATCCTCGAGCAGCCGCCCCCATATTCTCTGCAGACACGGCGGATGATCCGAGGGCGGGTCGAGAATCGGGTTCCAGGTGATGCCCTGAGCGCGACGGCTGTAGCCGGTCCGTGCGAGCTTACTGACCATGAGGTCGATCTGGTCGACGATGGCGCCGTCGATCTCGTACTCCACGAGACGTCGGTGATAGGTGTAGGTCCAGCGGGTGTCCGTGCTCTCGACACCCTTGAGGATCTCCTCCCGCGGCTTGATCCAGTAGTCGTGGGCGCCGTGGACAACCTCCATGACGTACTCGGAGAGGCCACCCAGGCCATCGGCAAAGGAACGGTGAAACCGCGGCTGTCCGAACGGATTCTCGACCGTGATGATCACCGTGGCATCGCGGCTGGGCGGATCGTCGGGATGGTCATACTCGGTTCGGACGCTCACCCCCTTTTCCCAGACCTCCCGGATGGCCGTCTCGTACGCCCGCGGAATCGTCTCGCCGAAAACACTCAACACCGGGATGTCCCCTGAACTCATGCTTCCTCCCTCGGATCAGATTGTAGTCGCAACCTGAGAGGACGACACCAATTTCTATCGCTATTTGCTTTCATTTCCGTTATCGACAGATCAACGGATCGAGCAGCCAGCGGCCGCCATCGATCGACGAGAGCGGCGCCGATGGCGACAGCGATAACGATAGCGATAGCGATAGCGATAGCAGTGACGATAGCGATACCAACACGACCTGGGTGACGTCACACCGCAATGACACCGAAACACGACAAAGGGAAACGGCGGCTCACTGAGGCCGCCGTAGCAGACATATTCCTCGCGAATTCGCTTCAGCTGGGTCCGCGAGAGTTGGTGAGCCGGGAGAGCACCGCCACGAGCGCGTCGCGGTCCACCGGTTTGGCGAGCACCAGATCGGCGCCGCGTTCGAGATGGAAACCCGCGAGGTAGTTCTTGCCTTTGTCCTGGACGATGGCGTCGTTCCCGGTGAGCACGATGATTGGAACTTCTGACCAGCGCTCATGCTGTCGGATGTGGACCAACAAATCGAGGCCCGACTTTCCCGGCAGAACGACATCGACGATCACCGCGTCCGGTTCGAACTCGTCGAGGGCGGTCAGGGCTGACGAGGACCGGTTCGCCGAGGACACCTCGTATCCCTCGTCCTCCAGAAAGAGACCGAGGTAGTCGACGATATCGGGATCGTCGTCAACGATGAGGACGCGCTTGATCTCCATCCGTCAGTTGCCGATTCCCGGAGCGCCGCCGGCCAACTCCCCGTCGACGGTGGTGCTCGGACGTGCGACCAGAGGGATCCGAACGATGAATTTCGTCCCCTTGCCCGGCTCCGACTCAACCTCGATGGTACCGCCGTGTTTGTCGACGATCTTGTTCGAGATGAAGAGCCCCAGACCGGTGCCCTTGAGCCCTTTGGACGAGAAGAAGAGCGAGAAAATCTTCTCGCGAGTTTCTCGGTCCATGCCGATACCGTTGTCTGAAACCTCGATCACCATCCACGGTTCGGAACGCTTGACGGTCACAACGACCCGATGCTCTTTTGTCTCGCCATCCATCCGGCAGGCGTCAAGGGAGTTTTCGAGCAGGTTGATCAGCATCGCTCGAATGGCCTGGGGGTCACCATCGAAGACCCCGACCTGTTCCGGAACATCAAAATGCAGTTCCACCGCGTTTTCGTGCGCCTTCTTTTTCACTCCGTCGCGAATCTCGCCGATCATCGTGGCGAGAGCGATGGGTTCGACGACGAGTTCACGGTCCTTGGCGTAGTAGAGGATGTCAAGCACCATGGACCGGACCCGGTCCACGTTGCGCTGGACCATCTCCCAGCCCTTCTTGACTCGCTCGGGTTTGTCGCGTTGGAAGCCCGAGTTGACCATGTAGATCCCACCGTCAAGACCCGTGAGCAGCCCTTTGATCCCGTGGGAAATCGAGCCCACCAATAGACCGATGGAGGTCAGCTGATCCTGCAACTCCCTGATCTGGGTGATGTCGACACCCATCTCGATGACCGCATCGACCACACCCTCCGGGTTGCGCAGCGGCGCGATGGTGATGAGCAGATTGAGCTCCTCACCATCCTTGGACAAGACCGAGGCCTCATAGTCATTGATCCGGCCGGTTTCGAAGGTGTCCATCATGGGACAACTCAGGCACTGCTCGTCGCGATGCTTGTAGACCCTGAAGCACTCGAAGCCCACCGCACCTCCGAAGACCTCGCGATAGCGGCGGTTGGCGTGTTGGATGATCCTGTCGGGTCCCTGCACCGTGATGAAACAGGGCACTTCCTCGAAGAGCTGAGCAAATCGCTCACGGCTGTGCCTGAGTTCTTCCTCGAGCTGTTTGACCTCGTGGATGTCGGTGTGCATTTCCATGACCGCCACCACCTCACCCGCCGCGTCGCGGATGGGGGTGGTGTGGACCACCACCGGCACTTGTTTGCCCGAACCGGTCGTCAGGAGCTGCTCCGACGGGTGGTTCTTACCGTCGGCAAAGGTCGCCTCGACGGGGCAGTTGTCGCAGATCGAATCCCGCCCCTTGTAGACCTTGTAACAGTACTGCCCGATGCGCTCCCCGAAGTCCTCACGGAAACGACGATTGCCCTCGATGATTCGAAAGTCGCGGTCGTGAATCGAGAGATAACACGGCATCTCGTCCCAGTAGCGCTGATACATCGAGGTGTCGGTGAGTTCGTAGGAGTTCGCATCGACCCCGGGGACGATTCTGGCTGACGGTCTCGCCTCGAGACCGGCCGCGCCTGTGTCCGGCGCAGCCGACTCGACGGTCAAGAGATCTCGATCGTTCAAGTTCAGTTCGCTTTCTCGTCCTTGGCTTCGATGATGTGAGCCACGTACGAGACGAGCTTGTCCTCATCGACTGGTTTGTTGAGGTAGCCCTCGGGGGGTGCAACCGGACGGTCGTAGATGACCTGACGGAACTCGGGATGACCGGTGACGACGCAGACTGGAATCTCCTGGAGACCCTCTGTCCTGCGGAGCTCGACAAAGGCGTCGACGCCGCTCTTGCCCGGCATGGAGAGATCGAGAGAGATCAGATCGGGTTTGAAGGTCTTGGCCTTCTCGATGCACTCGTCTCCGTCGGCGGCCTCCATGGTCTCGGCGCCGGCATCCTCGAAGACCGTGACCAGGAATGTCCTGATGTCCTCTTCGTCGTCGACGACGAGCACCCTGCGGCCGGCCAGCGGGGTCGAGGCGGCGACAGCCGGGGCTGCGGCTTCTTCGGCATCCGGTTTGAGAGCATCCGGCACTTCGGGCATCGGCGCGCCGGCGGGCCGATTCTTCATGACGGCGCACTCTTCCACAACCAGCGCATTGGCCACCAGATCGACGAGCTGTTTGATCTCGCACCCGATTTCGTAGTGCTTGAGCACATCGCCCAGACCGTCCACGCAGTTGTGGCAGCTGGTGACCACCACCTCGGCGCCGGTCTCTTTGATCTGATTCGCCTTGACCTCGCCCGACTTGAGCCGGCGCGGGGTGTATTCGGACATGGACATGGCGCCGCCGCCGCCGGTGCAGCAGAAGCCCTCGGCGCGGTTGGGGTACATCTCCTGGAAATCCGTGGACACGAGCCGAAGCAGCTCGCGCGGTTCCTCATAGAAGCCGCAGCTGCGGGCGTTGTTGCATGAGTCGTGGAAAGTCATTCGCTGCGGGTTCTTGGTGGGATCAACGACGATCTTGCCTTCTTTGATATAGCGGAGCATCGTCAAGACCGAGCTCTCCATGGGGAAGGCTTCAGCTTCACCAGACCAGTTGACACCCTCGTGCCGGGTTGAACGGTAACCGTGACCGCACTCCGAAATTACGATCTTGTCGACACCGAGTTCACGCGCCTTGTCGTACTCGCGTTTTGCGCTGGCGCCACCGAGACCATCATCACCGGAGAAGAGACCGAAGTTGGTGTTGTCCCACCCCTCGGACGGCATGGTCCAGTCCTCACCGGCGGCCCAGAAAATGAGCGCGGCCTCTTTGATTGTGCGGGGGTCGTACTTCACTTCACGCGGGTTGATGGCGTACATGATCTTGGCGCCGGCCTTGTCGATGGGGATCTCCGCCTCACCGTGGCCGAGGTCCTCTTCGAGTTCCTCCGACATCCACTCGAGGGTGTCGATGTAGTCCTCTTTGAGGACGCCCATCTGATTGCCCAGCTCCCACTGGTCCTTGGAGACCACACGAACGCCTTCGGGCATCACGCCCACGTTGGTCAGCAGACCACGCATGAGCCGGTTCAAGGTGGCGGTGTCAACACCCATGGGACAGTTGATGGTGCAGCGACGGCAATTCGTACAGGTCCCGAACGCAATGTCCTTGAGCGTGTCGAGATCGTCGTCGGTCAGAGGGACCTTGTCGGCGCCCACCCACCACGGGAAGACGCTGCCTGTCCAATCGTGGTTGGCCTTGAAGAGCTTGCGAACCTGATCGGCCTTGTACGACGGGGTCATCTTGGGATCGTCGGGGTGGGTCAATACATAGTGGCAGCAGTCGTTGCACATGCCGCAGTGGACGCAACCCACGAGCGAACCCACCACCTGGCGGTTCAGCTTCTTCGCGAGCTGCTCTTCCATCATTTTGATCTTGTGTGTTTTTGCTGGCTTGCTCATGTTCTGCTCCTATCCGCGGGCGATGGGGTAGCTGCCCCGGTGACCGAGCGCGCGGCCGATCCAGATCCGGGTGAAGGGGTAGTAGAGGTAGTGCGAGATCTTCGAGAACGGGACATAGATCAGGAAGAAACTCGTCAGGAAGAGATAGGCCACGAGGAGGTTGATGTTCTCGTAGCCAGCCACCCCCGCGACATGAGCCTGTGTCACCGCGCCGAGACCAAACCAAGCGGTCAACATGAGGAGCGAGAAATAGTCATCAGGGGTGCTGATTAGCTTCATCACCGGTTTGAGCAGCCGGCGAAAAACCCTGTAGATCGCGACAAGAAAGGCCAGGAAAAGCGAAGTTCCGCAAATCCAGGCAAATATCGGATTGGCCACCAGATTGGGTGCGACCGTACTCAGGAAAGCAAGAGCGATCCCTGCAACCACGCCGATGTGAAAGATCACGAAGGTGAGATAGAAGGTGAATCCCTTGCGGGTGCTCTCCATGGACCACGGCATGGCGACGTTGAAGAGCGAGTAGAACGCGCCCTTCTTCTTGTCTGTGTAGTTGGGGTTGCCCGGCGCGGACTTATCGGCGCCCGGTTTGAACTTGAAGAGCCAACGCAGACGCAGGCTATAAACAACGGCCATGATGATCAACGCCGCCCAGTGGACGACCTCAGCCGTGTGCAGCAGAGAACTCGACTCGTGCATGTCACGCTCCTTCTTGGAATTTCGCTTCAAACGGGGTGATCTCGCGCGGATCCTGAAGCACGATCAGGACCTCTTCAAGACCAGAGCCGTTGGCCAGATGACTGCTGATGGTCTCCACCATGACGTCAGCGCAGAGATCCATGGGCACCTGGTACATCCCGGTACCGATGGGCGGAAAGGCCACCTGCTTCATGCCCTTCTCCTCGGCCCGCGCAAGGGCCGACTTGACAGACCGCTCGAGCTTTTCCTTTTCGTCTTCCTCGCGGAACTTGGGTCCGTTGACGTGGATGATGTACTCGGCGTTGAGGATCCCCGCCTGAGTCACCACCGCATCACCGGTCGGCACCGAACCGATCTCATCGAGCTCTTTCTGGATGACGATGCCGCCACGTTGTTGGATGGCGCCACCAAAACCCGAGCCGAGCTTTGCGTCCTCCGTGATATCAAAAACGAATGCATCAACTTCGACTTCGGTGATGTCGCCGCGGACCATCCGGAGCTTCTTGTCGCCGATTGTGCGCTCCACCATGTCTATCCTCCTCGTTACCAAATTCACAAGCTCCGGTGCCGTCAATCCAGACGGCACCGGGAATCAACGATTCGTTGGCGGACCTTCCAACGTCACCAGCGGTCGCCCGAGCTCTCCTCCTTTGGAGTGAACCCAGGACGGATCGAGCAGGTCTTCGAGGGAGAAATCCTCGAGAACCTGAGAGATCCGCTGGTTGATGAGGGAGTAAACGACCCTGCACTCGCAGTAATCGGCTCTCAAACAGGACTCCGGTTCATCGACGCAGTCCACGACGCATACCGGCCCGATGGAAGCTTCGATGATCTGTCTAATTGAGATCTCAGACGCGGGCGTTGCCAGTCGGTAGCCGCCGTGGCGCCCTGCAACACTCTTGACCAGCCGCGCGGCACGAAGCGCCGGCGCCAGTTGTTCGAGGTATCCGTGGGAGATTCCGGTGCGTTCTGAGACCGCCGAAAGACTCACCGGAGAAGTCGTCGTGCCGTTCTTGGCGACATCGAGCATCATCCGGAGTGCGTAGCGGCCGCGGGTAGATATTCTCATCAAAAACGAAATTAAACCCAAAACTCCTATCTGTCAACTAGGTATTAATGAATTCATTACGATTCTCAATCTCAAGACCGTATTGTGTTGCCGACGATCGGGCGTGGTGCTATCGTAAAATCGACCAATGACCGGACATGACGGGGTTGGTCAAGGAGGAAGCATGGCAGTGAAAACCGCCCTCATCATCGACGATGAACCCGATGTCACGACCTACCACGGAACCGTGTTGAGCGATCACGGCTGGGAGGTTCACACGGCGAACAGTGGCGCCGAAGGCATCGTGCTCGCTCAAGAGAAGACGCCGGATGTGATCATGCTCGACGTGATGATGCCTGAAAAAGGCGGTCTCAGCACCTTGATCGCGTTGCGCAAGGACGAACGGACGAAAGAGATCCCCGTGGTCCTCGTCACCGGAATCCAGGAAACCCTCAACGCCGACTTCGAGGCCTTTCTCAACCGGTTCAAGACGTACAATCCGAACGGCTACATGGAAAAACCCATCGACGTCGACAAGCTCATCTCGAAGTTGGAAGAACTCACCTAACCATCATGCGGAGGGGCCAAGCAGCGGCCTCGTCGGCATAGTCGATCCCGACCCGCGGGAGGCGCTCCACCCGCTCGTTGGTAATGTCGTGCCCATCCGACCGTATGGTGAGCCCGGTCGCCGGATCGCAGAGATCGATGCGATCCTCATCTCGAGTCAGGGCCATCGCCTGGCAGAGCTTCCCCGGTCCATCCAAGAGATTGCGGCGCGAGACCTTCAATCCTCGGCGAAGACGGATCTGCCGCCCACCGGTCAATGGTTCGCCGCCGCGGATCAGGACCGCTTCGGGGACCCCCTCCCCCACCGTCACAGCATTGAGGCAGTGGTGGATGCCATAGATGAGGTAGATATAGGCACGACCCGCCTCTCCCCACATGGTCTCCGTTCGGGACGTCCGGCGACCCCTAAAGGTGTGGCAGGCGGGGTCATCAATCCCGAGATACGCCTCGACCTCGGTCAAGCGGATCGCCACGATGCCATCGGCCGATTCTCGAACAAGGATCTTCCCGAGCAGATCTCTCGCCACCTCAGCTGTCGGACGTTGGTAGAATCCTCGCGGCAGGATACTCGCATCGGCGAGTTCCTTCGAAGTCAGGAGGTCGGGTATGGGTTCGGTCATCTGTGTCACGGGGGGTGCCGGTTTCATCGGCAGCCATGTCGCCGAAGCGCTGGTGCGCGACGGTCAACAGGTTCTGATTCTGGACGACCTGTCGAGCGGCCGCAAGGAAAACGTCCCAGACGGCGCCGAACTCGTCGTCGCCGACATCCGATCCGATGACGCGGTTCGCGCCATCATCGATCGCGGCGTCGAAGTTCTGATCCATCACGCCGCGCAAATGGATGTCCGACGGTCCGTTGCGGACCCGCGATTCGACGCCGACGTCAACATCGGTGGTTTCCTCAATCTTCTCGAGGCCGCCCGAAAAGGATCGGTTGGACAGGTCATCTTCGCCTCCACCGGTGGCGCGATATATGGCGAACAGGATGTTTTCCCGGCAGACGAAGGACACCCTGTCCGTCCGCTTTCACCCTATGGGGTTTCCAAGCTCGCCAGCGAGCGCTATCTCTTCTTCTACAACCAGCAGTACGGTCTCGACGCAACCTGTCTTCGCTACGCCAACATCTATGGTCCGAGACAGAGCCCGCACGGTGAGGCCGGCGTCGTCGCCATCTTCGCCCACAAGCTCCTCGCCGATGTCCAGCCAACCATCAACGGTGACGGGAAACAAACCCGCGACTATGTCTTTGTCGGCGATGTCGTCCGCGCCAACCTCGCCGTCCTCGGTCTGCCCGGGTTCCGAACCTACAACGTCGGCACCGCCGTCGAGACCGATGTCAACGAACTCTTCGATCGACTTCGAGCCGCCATCGGATGCGGCCCACCGGCGGACCACGGCTCCGCCAAGGCCGGCGAACAGATGCGTTCCTGCATCACCTCGGCGCTCATCGAGGAAGAACTGGGCCTGAGGATCGGCACTTCGTTCGATCAGGGCATCCAGATCACCGCGGACTGGTTCAAGGCGCAGGCGGGATAGCAGCGACCGGGGTAACGACAGCGGCAATGCCCACCCCAGGATCCGCGGAACAGGACCGCCCCTGAGCACGCGGAAATCGTGCCTCCACCGGGGCGTGCCGGGCACGCCATTGTGCCGGAACGACCTTCCCGCTACGCGGCGCCATCCACACAATGGCGCTGCCGGGCAACCCTCGCGGCAGTACGTTCCGGTGCGGCTATTCCGGTTCAGAGGGAGGCCGCCGGCGCGCCATCGGCGTGGTCGCAGTACCTCAATCCACCCCCGCGCGACCGCGCCGATGGTGCGACGCTGGTCCGCCTCCGAAACGGAGGCGGACCAGAAGGCCGGAGCTCCAGGAAGCCGGCGGGGAGCTCTCCACTACCTCAGACAGACACCCTCAAATACGATGACTTTGTGACTTCTTTGGTTCTTTGCGATGCAACCCTGCGATAGTGCGATGTAATCTGCATCCAGCCCCTCCGACCTGCGAAGCACATTACTGGTTGGTCGAATTTGTGAAACAGTCTTCGCAGAAAAGAAAAAGGCGCCGGGCGGAGGCCAGGAGTAGCCAAAGAAGGAAGGGGAGATTCCCCGTGCCCGGCGCCTATATTGGGCACCAGTGATTTTCGCTCGCCTGTGAACCGAGCGTTGTCAGTTCCGCCTTTCAACGCGGCGCCGTGTCCGCCGGCGGACCCGACGACGCGAACCAGCGATCGATAGGGGCGTCAGGGGTCGTCCGATGCCGAGGCTCCGAGTCCCGTCAACAGTTGTCTGCGATCCATATCGTGTTCCTTCCCGGATTCCAGGTAGCCCAAAACCACCACTAGAAGCGCCTTTCGGCAGTGATACCCGTTGATTCTAAAGAGCCGGTCCGAAACGATCAGGCCATCTCGCGCCATGGTTTCCGAGAGGCAAGCGAGGTGCTGTGTCCGGAACCGTAGGGTGGGCCTGGGCCCACCTTCAGAATCTTCGAAGGACTCGTGGCGTTGCACGAAGAACGTACACGACGACTGCGATTCTGGACTGACGTAGATCGCCATGGATGACGTCAACGACACTGAAGGTGGGCTCAAGCCCACCCTACGGTATATCGCCATGCCTTTCGTGAACGGCTCTGAAGGTGGGCTCAAGAGCCCACCCTACAAGCTCATCCCACCCAGAGCAGCGCCTCGTTGTACAGCAGGATGTTGTTCTCGTAGTTCAGGTCGAAGCTGCGGCGATCCATGTTGGCCGGTGCTGTCTCAATCCCCAAACGAGTAGACCATCGGAACCTGAGTCTTCCAGACGGACGGATCGGCGCCCATCTTTTGTCCGAGCTTCTCGAGCGCCAGCATGTAGTCCTTGTCGAACATATCCTTCGATCCCGGTTTCGGGGCGTCCTCCGGGATCGCCACCCAGCGGAACTCGACGTCCATCCCCTCGGTCTCGCGGTAGTCCTCGACGATCGAGGCAAGGAGATGCAGGGCAAAGAGCTGGAGTGAGTGCGTCGCCGTGTCCAGCCCCCTGCCGGCAACCGAGACCCAGCTCGGCATGGTGACCGCGGGCTCGGGGCGCAGCTGTTGATTGACCACGATCCAGATGCGGTATTTCGGCATGGGTGCTTCAGGATGGAGGGCTCGCCATGTGGCGTTGAAACCGGGGCTGACAAAGAGGGTGAGATTGGCGGTGGCGCCGCCATCGCCATACCACAGATCGTCGACCACAACCGGCGGAAAGACGGCGGGAATCGCGCTCGATGCGAGCAGAATCGAGTGGATCCGATCGCGCGAGCCCGAGCTGACGGCCTCGGTCGCCGCGTGGCCCAGATCGAAGATGCGACCGATCCCGAGATCGAGATTGGTGGCGCCGATCTGCAGCAGCCGATCCTCGGCCGCTCCCTCGGCCATGGCCTCAACCAACGCCTCATCGATTCTGTTGCGGATCATCTCCTGGAGCACGTCGTCGTTGAACAGGGAGACGTGACTCGGCTTGATGTAGAGCATCCCTCGTTTGTGAACCCAGTTCTTGTCCGGGTTGGCGTAGAAATCCACAATGCTGGTGTACGCCTCCTCGGTCCCGATAAAGGCGAACGGTGCGATCAGGGCCCCGGTGCTGACACCACTCACCACATCGAAGACTGGCAGCGCGGTCGAACCCTTGACCGATTCCCATCCCTGGAGAAAACCGGCGCCAAAGGCGCCCTTCGCACCACCCCCCGAGATGATCAGGATGTCACGGACAAACGGAGCGCCCGTCGCCTTGTGGGCCTCGTACTCGCGCTCGAGCCGGCGCAGCGCCGTGTTCATCATTCCGTTGTGCTCTTCGGCCACGGCCTTGATGTAGTCGGCGCGTATGGTTTCGAGCTGTGCGGGGGTGAGATCCCGCTTCTCGAGCTCCTGCACGGTGGAATGCTGCTTCGCAGCCTTCTTTTCTTTCTTGTTCTTGGCTTCGACTGACCCCGGGCTCAGCGCAAGCACAAGTGCGAAACAGAGACACAGCAACATCCAGGAACGCCCGTCCTTTTTGAACCGCATGATCACGACCTCCGAAGTTCTGATTGGTGAATTATACGTCGCCATCAGACTAGACGCCCGTCAAGGATTGATCCGGCCATTTCGCGCCATCTCGCCCCACGACGAACAGGCGGCCGGAGTTTTAACGCAGAGGCGCAGAGCCATCGCAGTTTTTAACGCAAAGAACGCGAAGACCATCGCAGAGGCGCAAAGACATCGCAACAATTGACTTGGCTCCGCATGGTTTGAAGGTCATGCCGGTGCCACGGGCGCGTTTCACCGCGGGGTGAGTGGGCCATTCCCGAGGGTGGGCCTTGTCCGAGGTAGGGTGGGCTTGAGCCCACCGTCAGTGTCGTTCACGAGAGTGTGTCGCGCCAAGAGTCCCCCTCATGTTGACAACGTGTAGCCTGGTGGCTACACTTGAGTCGTGATCGAGATCCGAAAAACTGAGGCTTATGCCAGGTGGCTCGATGGGCTGCGCGACATGCGGGCACGGGCTCGAGTTCTGGTGCGAGTTGAGCGTTTGGCTTCAGGGAATCCGGGCGACGTCAGGCCTGTTGGGGAAGGGGTTTCGGAACTGCGGATCGATTACGGGCCCGGTTATCGGGTGTATTTCAAGAAACAGAAACTCGGAATTGTGATCCTTTTGGCTGGTGGGGACAAACGCTCTCAGGCCAAAGATATCAAGAATGCCTTGGACCTCGCGCGTAACTTGTAGGAGGGAACCATGACAAAAACCACGACCACTCGGTACGATGTCGCCGAACATCTTCGTACCCCCGAGGAAATGGCAGCTTATCTGGAAGCCAGTTTTGAGGCGGCAGAAGGGGACGGTGCATTCATCGCCAAGGCTCTCGGTGATATTGCACGCGCGACGGGTATGACACAAATAGCACGAAATACTGGTTTATCACGTGAGAGCCTCTATAAAGCCCTCTCTGGAGAGCGAACTCCCAGCTTCGACACGATTCTCAAGGTTATTTCGGCACTGGGTCTCAAATTGCATGCTGAGGCTGCCGGTTTGGTCCAAGAGAACGCCCCATCTGATGCCCATGCATCGCCCAGTTGAACCATCTGACCCGCACGGTTGTACGGATGTTCTCTTTCTCGATCTACTGTTGATGTGACTCGTCCTTCTTGCTGATACGGGTGAACTGCCTCAGCGGTCCCATTCAAATACCGAGAACGATGGCCGAAGGCCCCTACCAACGATCGCCACGGCATCGCAATTTTTGACGCAAAGAACGCGAAGAACATCGCAAAGGCACAGAGTCATCTCATTTTTGAGTGGGTCCCGCGTGGATTGAGGGTCATTCCGGTGCCACGGGCGCGTTTGATTCCGGGGGGTGGGCCTTGGCCCACCGTGGGCCCTTCCCGAGGGTGGGCCTTGTCCGAGGCAGGGTGGCTTGGGCCCACCGTCATTGCCGGTTCTCGCGCTCCTCGAGAAGAACCTCGAGCTCGGCAACGGTCTCGACGTCCTTTGGACGACCTGCCGCGCGCTTCACCCGGATCAACCAGGGAAGGTCGAGGCATTTACAGGAGTGACCGAAGAAATCCATCATTTCGAGGAGCGAGACCGACGCCCGGCACGACGGGCCTCTTCAGCAAGCCGCTGGAGCGCGATCAGGTTCGCCAGGCGCTCCGGCACAGAACGCATCAGGTTCTGGCGCAGCAAGGTTCGATCGATGTCCTTCTTGTAGGCCTCGATCACCGGGTCAGGTTCGAACTCGGTTGCGCTGTCAGACTTCGTATTCTCTTGCGTCATCGTAAGCTGATTCTACCATTTTGTTTCGTTCGTTGAGAGTACTCCACGCGGGCGCTTGCACTACAAAGGGCCGAGCGTCATGACCTGGCGACTTGTCCACCCAACTCATTGAACCCAGGTTGACCGATTCAGGAAGCGCACCCCCGCGTTTCCTGGATCCACCTGCCTCATCGCGTTTCCTCAGGCCTTCGAGGCAATGAAATCCGGGGAGATGATCACCTGCCCTCGCGATTCCTCAATCCCCCGTTGGGTTCACCGATGATCATTTCCCGAGCCCATCCGCATCCGAGCACGCGGGAAACACCCCCCACCGGGGCGTGCCGGGGCCGCCCCTGAGTCTGCGGGGATATGGCCTCCACCGGGCGTGCCGTCCTTGATGTTTTTCTCACACGCGCGCTCACGCAACCAGTCGCGTCGCGAAAAACGTCAAGGGGGGCTCCCCCGGGCAACCGCCTCCCGGTGCACCTCTCCACGCCACGAAGGAGGCCGCCGGCGCGCCATCGGCGTGGTCGCAGCCCTTTCCCGCCACCCACGAGCGACCGCGCCGATGGTGCGACGCTGGTCCGCCTCCGAAACGGAGGCGGACCAGAAGGCCGGTGCTGAAGGAACCGGAATCGCACACATCCCCCACATACCGGCGCGTCCCACGAACTCTCGGACACGTGATCCCAGCCGGAGCGAGACTGAAGGTGGGGTCAACCCCACCCTACGCCGCCGCAGGCGGACCAGAAGGCCGGGGTTCCAGGACACCGACGGGGAGCTCTCCACTACGTCAGTCAGACACCCTCCAATCCACCCCTCACCCACCCTCAAATACGATGACTTTGTGACTTCTTTGGTTCTTTGCGATTCAACCCTGCGATGACTGCGACGAAATCTGCGTCTATCTGCGTCTATCTGCGTCATCTGCGGGCAAACTGCGATGCTGCGATGAAATCCGTGTCCATCTGTGTGATCCGTGGGTTGAAACGGGATGACTGCGATGGAATCTGCGCTTATCTGCGCTATCTGCGGTTGCTCCGTGCGATGGTTGCAATGCAATCACCGGCTCCCACCCCGGCCGTTCACCCACCCGGGGCCGGATCGAACTCGGCGTTGACGAGTTCCTCGAGAGCCAACGGTGGGAGCGAGGGCAACGGGGGCTGGTCCAACGCCAATCTTCCAGACGCCCGGACGTTTCTCAATGTCTGCTCGTAGCTCGCGAGCCTCCGGGCCTCGACGACGCCCCATTCCGTCGAGCTGAGAACTCGGCCTCCTCTGGCCTCCAGCCGACGGGCTTCAATGACGAACTCGAGATCCGGGTGGGGGTCGACGAGCTGGATCCACTCCTGTTGCTCCGGTTCGATCCGTCGACGTTGCTTCTCTCCCGGTGCGATTCCGTCAAAGAAAACCAGCTGGAATTCTTCAACCAACCAGGGTCGATGATCGCCGGGTTTGAGCAGCACCGCCCGGAACGAGACCATCGAGACAAAGTGATTGGCCCCGTTGTCCAGTCGAAACTCGATGACCGGCCATTCGAGATAGTCTCGGTTGCGCTTGAAGACCCTAGCCTCCGAGAACCTGAAGGCTCCGATATCGCGCGCCGTCGCGTGGGAAGCCTCCCGAATCTCCTCGAGCGCATCCATACCACCGTGGATTTCGGCCAGCCTCCGGCGGCGTGCCTCGGCCACGATCCCATCGGATGTCCGACCGTCCAGGGGGATCAGGATCTCAATCTCGCCTTCGCCGATCTCGACGCCCTCCAGGTCCTTGCCCAACCACGGCATTCCCACGAGGTAGAACATGGCCTCGTCGAATGCCGTCGACTCGATTTCGGTCATGGGTTTGCGCATCCTGCGAGCAGTTCGCTCAGCGGTGCTGCCGGTGGACACATCGAGGATTGCCGGACCGCAGCCGACCACCACCGCGGCCAGTGCTGCGACAAACAGTCCATTCCGGCGGATCCGGTTCGAGTTGATGCCCTCCATCTCGATCGCCCTCTCATTCCACGATAGGACAGAGATCGGCAAGCTCGCGGAGATCTACATCACATCCTTCCGGGGTTCCAAGTTCGGCCCGCAGACCCCGATCGCCAGCCACGTCCTCTCCACGAAGTCGAACCCCCTCCCGAAAACGCGGACCCACTCTCTGTCGCGATGGTGTGATGGAAATCCGTGTCCATCCGCGAAATCCGCGTCCCATTTGCGATGGTGCGATGTCCTTGTGCAACCTTCGCGGCTTCGTGCCTTCGTGTTTGCGACGGCCCGCTGTCCTAGATGTTGCCCAGCGTATTCGCGTGCAGATCCTCGAACTGCCCGGTGAGCTTGTGCCTCGGCGCGAAGAACGGCAGCGGCCGCGCAGCCTCGTGCGATTCGCGGACCTTCACCGATGCGGTGATGGAGGGCTCGAGCACCGGCAGCCCCTCCTCCACCAGTTCCTCGACCACACGGCGTGGCAGCCGCGCCCGGGCCTGGAACTGGTTGACCACGATCCCCGCAACTTCGAGTCTCCGGTTGTGGTCTTCGCGGACCTCGGCCACCGAATCGAGCAGGCCATACAACGCCCGCCGTGAGAAATCGTCACAGTCAAAGGGCACCAGACACTTCTGGGCTGCGATCAGAGCCGACAGGGTGTAGAAGTGAAACGCCGGCGGAGTGTCCATGATGATGTCGTCGTAGCCATCGAGCTCACGCAGCGCATCGCGGAGCTTGTAGATCTTGTACTTGGATTCGAGCTTACCCTGCAAGGACTCGAGCTCAGGCGACGAGGCCAAGATGTGGAGATTTTCAAACCGCGTGTGGTGGACAAAGCCCTTGGCCTCATCCTTAAAGAGCTTGAATCCGAGGGTTTGCTCAAAGAACTCGGCCAGATTCGGGCTGAGACCGTCGGCGTCCGACCCGAGCAGATAGTGGCTCGCATTGGCCTGGGCGTCCAGGTCCACCACGAGGGTCTTGCGCCCGGCGAGGGCGTTGACCGCGGCGAGATTACAGACGATGGTGGATTTACCGACCCCGCCCTTCTGATTGAATACGACCCACCGCATGATGGCCTCCCGTGGATGCGGCCCTCGTCCAAAACGAGGCCGCCTTGCCTCGCAGCATAAACACGATGCCGCACTGCGTCAAGAAACTCTACCCTAAGGTGAGCGATTCTGGTGGATGAGATACGTCAGGATCTTGATGCTCTGACGTTTGCGAAAAACGGAGGCATACCCGTTGGTATGTCGAGTATTTTCGCAAAGGCCAGAGCGCAAGAGGTTGGTGCAGATCGCCGCCTGGAATCGCTCATCTTAGGTCTACGCTAAGCTGGTCGAGACACATGACCGAGAACACTGGGAGCTTCCGACTCAGCAGCGCACGTCGCGGTGGACCTCAGGACAACCCGACCCTGATCCTGGCCGTCGTTTTGGTGCTCGCCGCGATCGTCCTGATCATCGTCCTCGCCGTTGAGGATCGCGATGATCAACCGGTCGAGCCCACACCGACCCCCGTTCCCACTGCGGCTCCGTCGCCGCTCCCAACCAGGACCCCAACCCCTGGCTTCGAACGCGCCGAAAGCGGGTGGGTCGATGCAGCGGTCATCATGCCGCCGACGCTTACACCCACCATGCCACCCCTCGAGGCCTACCCCACGAGAGCGCCCAAACCGACGCCCAGCATCTCGCAGTGCGCGGCCTATCGATACAGCACCTATCAGGTCTTCGCACCCTCGGCACAGGTCAAAGTCGACATCCGGGTCGACAATCGATGTCCCTATGACCTCGGCCCGAACAACCTGCTCTTCGAAATCACGGGCTGGCGGGACGGTGCGCACGTCCAAAGTGTTCGTGGGGTTCCGTTCGAGACGATCCGCCGGGGACGATCCGGAGATCTCTCCATCGGTCTGCCGGGCTCCATCGATTGGTATGACGAGATCGAGGTTGTCGTGTTCGACTGAGCAAGCTCAGGCGAAAACAATGAGATAGGAGATGCGAGATACGAGATACGAGATACGAGATACGAGATACGAGATGCGAGATGCGAGATGCGAGATGCGAGATGCGAGATGGGGGGATTGCCGGTAGGGTCTCGGGATCAAATGAAGACGACCAACCGATTCAAACGATCGCAGTTTGCGAACGCCCTTGTTGCTGAACCGCTTGCTGTTCCTCCCCGCCCCCCCCCGGGAAGCGCTCAATGGAACTTCCTTCGCTGAGGGGTGGGCTGCGACGATCTGGCATCTCGTATCTCGTATCTCGCATCATTCCTCCGCCGTGCATCGGTTACGATGCTTCGGCGGAGGAATGATGGAGAATCTCAAGGCCGACGAACTGGTGGCAATGATCGAGCGCGTCTTCGAACCCGAGGCCGGCGACGAGCGGGTGGCGATCCTTGTGGATCTACCCGACGATGCACTGCCCGACAACGACGCCTGGGCGCTGCGGCGCACGATCGCCGCTGACTGGGTGCGCGAACTCCATTCGGCTTCGAGCGACCACCGCTTCGAGGTCGATCTCGTCGTTTATCGGAATGTCCGAGCCAACAACGCCGATCTGCCGGCAACCGCATGGATCTGTGGACCCGACGAGCTTCCCGCCTCCGCTGACGAGCCCGACGCATCGACATCGCTCCCGTTCACCGAGATCCTCGACACCCACCGGCTCGTCCTCGCTCCCACCGAGCTCTCGGCCACGGCGCCACTCAAGGTCCTGTCGAAGATCCACAGCTGTCGCGGCGCCACGATGCCCGGGTTCTCGCCGGCCATGGTGCCGGCCCTTCGCCTGGACTACACGGAGGTCAATCGCAGGGTCCACCTGCTCAAGGATCTCCTCGACCGCGCGGTCTCAGCCGATCTGAAGTTCGTGGCCGATGGGACCGACAATTACGACCTTCACCTCGATCTCCGCCACCGCACCGCCCACGCGTCGGGTGGATTGCTGCCCGATCCCGGGACTGCCGGAAATCTCCCTTCGGGCGAAGCCTACATCGTGCCCTACGAGGGTGAGATCGACGGCGATCCGACCGCGACCGCCGGGATCTTCCCGGTCCAGATGGATGACGAAGTCGTGCTCTTCAAGATCGAGGGCAACGTTGCAACCACGATTCTCTCGGATGGTTCGATGTCGACGCAAGAGGCCGCCCTGCTCTCGGCGGAACCGGCTCGCGGCAACATCGCTGAGCTCGGGCTCGGTGTGCTGGCCGCATTCGGTCTCGAGCCCATCGGGGTGGTCCTACTCGATGAGAAGCTCGGACTCCATGTCGCATTCGGCCGCAGTGAGCACTTCGGAGGACAGGTCGGACCTGATCAGTTTTCGACCCCCGAGGCGGTCATTCACCAGGACCACGTCTATCTGCCCCAGATCCAACCGAGGATCAATGCCGCCGCGGTGGATCTGCATTTCGAGGGGGGTGAGACGTTGGAGTTGATCCGTGACGGAGAGTACGTCTACGGATTCTGAGTCGCGCTGTCCGCGAATCGTCGCTTTTTAATCGAGTCTCTAGAATCGAGTATCAAGCAGGCTGGCGAACTCGCCCTCAACCCAGCATCGCTCCAACAACGAGAACGACCAAAAAGACCGCCCCGACCGCAACCGGAAAGATGACTTCGGAAGTCCTCGCGCCTTCGGTGTTGACTTCTTGCACTGTGCCCCCCACATCGCAACCCGAGAATGGTACCTCAATCGACTGCGACTGTGAACGTCGTACGGTCTTTGATGACCGCCGATACCATTCCACAACTCCGGCAGGGCGGCCATGATGCCGAATCGTGGAAAGATCAAGGCGAATTGTGGCAAGAATAAGGCAGACGCGATCAATACCCTCGTCGCAGGGGAAGACCCAAGCCGAGGACGATCAGGATCAGCGAGACCACCCATGGTCCGTCAAAGGCCATCAGGATGGATCCCGAAACCAGACAGAAGCCTCCGAGGATCGTTGCGCGCGTGCCGCTCAGCGGCTTCTGAACGGGCTTGCGGGACCGTTCTTCGAGGACGGTCAGCCCCTCGGAGACGAGGAGCGGCATCTTGGCCACCGCGTCGAAGAGATCGGGTGCGGCGCGAATCCCCTCGCGGAGCAACCGCATGGGCGAGAACTCCTGGCGGAAGATCCGCCCAACATGAAGCTTGGCAACCTCGGCCACGTTGAAATCGGGATCGAGGAGGTAACCCACCCCTTCGTAGGTGATGAGCGCCTTGACCATGAGAACCATCTCGACCGGAAAATAGAGGCGATACTTCGCACCCAACTGGACGCACTCGAGCATGAGCAGGGCCAGCGAGAATTCCTCGAACGTGGCTCGTCTTCGCCATCGGCGAGAGACCTCTTTGACGGCCGTCCGAAAGCCGAGGACATCCGACCGAGGGCCGGTACGCGACACCGCCGCGAGATAGCGGGACGCGCGCTCGAAATCCTCCATCACCAGCGAATAGAAGAGGTGCATCAGGTTGTGACGTAACTCCGGGTCGAAGTGGCCGACCATCCCAAGATCTATGAAGCCGACCTTTGGTCCGGGAAGGGCCAGGAGGTTCGCCGGGTGGAGATCGGCGTGGAAGTACCCATCCTGATAGAGCATCCGGATGATGGCGTCAGCCCCGAGATCGATCATCGTCTGTCTCTCGGCGAGAGGGAGATCGAGCATCGACGGATCATCCGGTCGAACTCCGTCGAGAAACTCCATGCACAGCACGCTGGTTCCCGAGTAATCGCGGTAGATGGCCGGAAAGACCACGTCGGGCATGTCGGCGAAGTTGACGGCGAAGGTCTCGGCGTTCTCGGCCTCGAGTTCCATCTCGACTTCGCGGACCGTGTACTCGCAGAACTCGTCGATGACGGCCTTTGGTTGGTATCTGGGGATGATGTACTGGAGGAATCCCGCGGTGGTGCGCAGCAGCGTCGAATCGCGGTAGATGAGCTCCCGAATCCCGGGCTTGACGACCTTGAGGATCACACCCTCGCCGGAGTGAAGACGCGCGCGGTGGCTCTGGGCGATGGATGCCGAGCCGAGAGGAATCTCGTCAATTGAGGCGAATATCTCGTCGACCGGGTGTCCGAGATCGTTCTCGATCACCTCGCGGATCTTGTCGAATTCAACCGGAGGCAAATCAGAGAGCAGATTCCGCAGCTCATCGGTGACGATGTCGGGCAGCAGATCCTTGCGAAGGCTGAGGATCTGACCAAGCTTGACATAGGTGGGACCGAGGATCTCGAGACGTTTTCGGAGTTGCGCCGGGTATGGGAGCTGGCGAATGTCCTTGTCGAGAAACGGCCGAATGAAGAACGCGACAAACGCGCGAGTGCGGTAAAAGTAGCCCGTACCACCGCGTCGTTTCGCTGAATCCACGGACGCCACGTAGCCACCAAAAACGAGCGCCGAAATGTGCCGTAGGGTCGTCCGGCCGCGGCGAGCGAGATCCGGGATGTTGATATAGCCCCGGCGTGACGACCGCCGACGACGTTCACCTCGTTCGGGCTTCTCCGTGGGCCGTCCAGAGTCCGGAATTTCCTCCATCTAGGATCAATCTACCCTAAGGTGAGCGATTCTGGTGGATGAGATGCGCCAAGATCTTGATGCTCTGACATTTGCGAAAAACCGAGGCATACCCGTTGGTATGTCGAGTATCTTCGCAAAGGCCAGAGCGCAAGAGATTTGTGCAGATCGCCGCCGAGAATCGCTCATCTTAGGTCTACCTCAATCAGCGGTTCCGACCGTATTTCTCGTGCGACGAGACCCAATCGAGGGAGGATATCGCCGCGGCGAGGGAGATCTCGCCGGCGAGGACCACCGCGCCGATGATCTCTGCGAGCTTGCGAACCTTGTCTTTCCCGACGCACCCGAGAATCTCGAGGCACTCGCGCTGGGTCGGCAGGCTGACCCCACCGCCATAGGTCGCCACGATGAGCGACGGGATGGTGATGGAGATATAGAGATCGTTTTCGGGCGTCAGCTCCGTGTAGACGATCCCTGAACATGACTCGGCCACGTTGGCCACGTCCTGACCGGTGGCGATAAACATGGCGGTGATGCCGTTGGGAGAGTGGGCGCCGTTGTTGTTCGCCCCGGAGATGAACGCACCGACATTGGAAACCTGCGAGTGGTAGTGCAGGCTTCGCGGTTCGACCCGCATGTGCTGAACGAGGACATCGTGGGGAATCACCGCTTCGGCCGTGACCCGTTTACCCCTGGTTCGCATGATGTTGATCTGCGAGTGCTTCTTGTCGGTCGCCAGATTCGACTCGAGGTAGAACGAACGCACGGTGTCGATGTTGTCGAGCATCCACGAGCAGGCGGCAAATGTGGCGCGCCCGACCATGTTCTGGCCCGCCGCATCACCGGTGGCGTAGTTGAATCGGAGATAGGCGAATTTATTGGACAGGAAAATGTCGATGTCGAGGAGTTTGGCGACGCTGGACGTCGCTTCTGCCGACCGCCGGATCTCGTCCATGTTCTCGGTCACCCAGGTGCGGAAGTCGCGGGCCTCTCGCGCCGAATCGAAGATAAAGACGGGCGCGCGCTGCATTCGGTCATCCGACACCGTGGCGGTCACCCCACCGGAGAGGTTGAGAACCTTCATCCCGCGGTTGTAGGACGCCACCAGGGTTCCCTCGGTGGTCGCCATGGGGATCACGAATTCACCCTTGGCGTACTCGCCGTTGACCATCACCGGCCCGGCCAGCCCGATGGGCACCTGAGCCACGCCGATGAAGTTCTCGATATTGCCATCGGTCAGTCTCGGGTCGAAGGACGGTTTGTAAAGGTGGTCCGGTTTCGCCCCGGAGAATGACTCCAGGAACTCTCGCCGGGTGTTGATGATCTCATCGGAGTAGTTGTCCTCTTTGTCATAGGGAACGGTGATCCGTTCTTCCTTGTGGTCGCGGATCGAGTCCTTGACCTTGAATGACAGCTTGCCGAAAGGGTTGGTATCGAAATTGATGTTGATCGTATGCTTGCCGATCTCGAGAGCCTCGCCCTTCCAGATCACCGTCATCAACTTCGCGAGGGGGAACGCCACCGGATTATCAGGAGTGACATCGGCAGGAGCAACCTCGTTGCCGTTCCCGAGATCGAAGACGACATCGGCCAGCGGGAGCGCTGTTCCATCGATCTTGACCTCGTTGATACCGGTAAGTACCGCATCGCTGAGCCGATTCTTGAGACCGAACTGCACGCCGCGCGCCTGGTTTTCGAGGCTCCCGAAAGAATAGAGCTGCTTGAGAATCAGAGACGGAATCTTCACGGCGCATCCTCCAGTGATTGTTGGGCTGACGTACCGGCCGATTGTAGCACCGGCCGGATCGAGAAAACACGCCGCACAGCGGCGCGGAGTCTACTTCTTCGCGAGCTGCTCGGCGAGTGCGCGCAGCGGCGCCTGAACCTCGGGTCTGAACCACTCCAGCGTCATTTCTTCGGCGTCCGTCGATTTCGACCTCGTGACGATCTCGATGAGATCCCGGCGCACCGTCCTGCGCGTCTCCCCAAGGGCGTACGCCGGCAACTCGGTGAGCTCGGCGCACCACTCGACGGCGGCATCGACCACCTGGTCGACCGGCGCCAGCCGATCAACCAACCCGATGGAAATCGCTTCGTCGGGTCCGAGCAGGCGACCCGTCTGGCACAGGGCTTCGGTCTGCCGCCGGCCCACGACCCTCGTGAGAGCATCGGCCACCATCGACGGCATGGGGATCCCGACGCGCACCTCGTTGAGCCCGATGAAATAGGGCCCTTCGGCCATCACGCGCCAATCGCAGAACAGCGAGAGCACGGCTCCCCCCGCCGGAGAGTGACCGGTGATCGCCGCGGCGACCGGAATCTCGGATGAAGCGAGCGCCGCCATCGTTCCGAAAAACGTCACGAGCGCGCCGGTCATCTCTTCTCGATCCAATCCAAGCAGGAGGGGAACATCGAGGCCTCCAGTGAAGAAACCCTCGACACCGGATACGACAAGAGCCTTGGCGCCATCGGCGGGCGCCGACTCGATCTGTGCCGTCAGTTCGGCCAGGAGCTGGGGACTCAGTGCGTTTGCCGGCGGCCGAGCAAGCCTCAACTCCCGGACCGTTCCGTGGTCGATGATGTCGATCATGGTGTTCCTCCAAGCTCCGGACTCAGGGCGGACGAAGAATGTAGCACGCTGGTGACCGGTGTCTCCGGGAGAGGTCACCAAGCAAATGATGAATGAGGAATGAGGAATGAGGAAACCCATCACAGGCTCCCCGGGAATGACTGCGACGGTTCGATGAAACTTAAAATTCAAAATCAAACCTGCGTGACGTGGCATTGATGTTGCAAAACACCTTCGAGAGTCAAAAACGGAGGTCACGATGTTCCGCACCACCACACGCACCGCGCTGATCGCAACACTCATTCTGGTCGGGATGGCAGCCGAGGCCCAGGCCCAGTGGACTCGCAGCTATGAACCAACCGGACAGTTCCGCTTCCGGCTCGGGCTCTTCGAGCCATCCGGAAGATCCGATGGTTGGGATGGAGTCTTCGAGGGCTTCACCGGCCAGCCCTCCGATCTTCAGGACGTGGTTTGGGGAACCGACTACCTCTGGCGATTCGGCCGCCACACCGGGGTGCTCTTCGGACTCAGCTTCTATCGAGGAAAAACCACCAGCGGCTATGAGGATTGGGTGGCCGGCGACGGATCCGAGGTTCGCCACACCACCGATCTTCAGACCTGGGACATGACCGCCGCCTTTGTCTACAGATTCGGCAGCGGAGGGGTCCGCCCCTATCTCGGAGTCGGGGGCGGGTTTGTCTGGTACAGATTGACCGACGAGGGCACCTTCATTGATTTCGGCGATCCCGATCTGCCGGTTTTTTGGGCCTGGTACGGTGCCGAGGGGAGCACCTTCGAAGCCTTTGGCCTGGCCGGGATCGAGATTCCGTTCAACCCCCGCTGGAGTTTCTTTGTCGAGGGTCGTTACAAGTGGGCGTCCGACACCCTGGGCCAGGACTACGCCGGGTTCGGCGACCTCGATCTCAGTGGGTATGAGATCACCGGAGGTTTTGGGGTCAACTTCTGAGGCTTGGGACTTGGGGCTTGGGGCTTGATGCCGTTGCAGCCCGCCGAGTGGAACGCAGGCGCGCGCATGTTTAGGCCAACGACTTCCTGAGTCTCCGCCGTTTCCAGCCGCGTGGCAAAGAGTCGTCAGGCCATGCACCACGTTTCCTGCACCCCCTCTA
>Ga0164313_10000381_pt1 | contig 34886 bp, 22 predicted proteins | sample GuaBasSedimGuay4_FD_113735 | JGI IMG/M metagenome (GOLD analysis project Ga0164313, IMG submission 113735) | Subseafloor sediment microbial communities from Guaymas Basin, Gulf of California, Mexico - Guay4, Core 4569-4, 0-3 cm | ecosystem: Environmental > Aquatic > Marine > Hydrothermal vents...
ACCGCGGAGTGACGAGCCCGCCTCTTCAGCGGGCTCGTCGTTTCTCCTTCTCACATCACACTACTGCCATCCTTCATGCAACGGCAAGCCGATCATGCTGCCAGAGGGCGCGCAACGTAACAAATGGTGACCCATGAAACATTGCTGCTGGCGGACCAGGGGCAGCCGGCTGCCGATGAGACGTTCACAAGCCCGGATCCCCCGGAGCTTGGGAATCGGCCAGAGGTGGGGAGAATCGAGTAGGTGCATGACTGAACGTAGTTCGCGGATGCGGCGTGCGTGCTTGCCGGCATTGTGAGCGAGTTGGTAGTTGAGGTGCTCTGGTTGTTGTCGGTTCCGGTCCAGCCCCCGACCTCCCAACCGACATCGGGTGCGGCGGTCAGCTGGATCGGCTCGCCGAAGTGGTACTCCCCGGCGACGCAGCCGGTGGAACTGTTCGGGCTCACGATCGGATCAGCGCCCGATCCGGTGTGGCCCAGGGTCAGCACGAAACATGACTGGAGGTAGTTCACCGACGCGGCGTGCGCGCTTGCCGGCATGGTTAGCGAATTGGTGGTAGAGGCGCTCTGGTTGTTGTCGGTTCCGGTCCAGCCCCCGACCTCCCAACCGGTGTCCGGTACGGCAGTCAGCGCGATCGCCTCGCCGAAGTGATACTCACCGGCGGAACACCCGGCAGAGTTTAGCGGACTGGCAACCAGGTCAGCTCCGGACCCGGTGTGGCCGAGGGTCAACGCGAAGCAGGACTCAACGTAGGTTACCGAGGCGGATTGCGCGCTCGCCGGCATTGTCAGCGTGTTGTTGTTGGAGGTGCTCGGGTCGTTGTCGGTTCCGCTCCAGTTCTCGACTTGCCAGCCTGGGTCAGGAGCGGCTGTGAGCGCGATCGCCTCGCCAAGGTGATATCCCCCTGCCGTACAGCCGATCGAGTTTGATGGGTTCGCAAGCGGATCGGCCCCGGAGCCGGTGTGGCTCAGGATCAGAATGAAGCACGAGTCGAGGTAGTTCACCGAGGCGGCGTGTGCACTGGCGGTCATGGTGAGAGAGTTAGTGTTCGAGGTGCTCTGATTGTTGTCGGTACCGGTCCAGCTTTCGACCTCCCATCCGGGATCCGGTGCGGCGGTCAGCTGGATTGCCTCACCGGAGTGGTACTCCCCGCCGCTGCAACCGGCAGAACTCGTAGGGCTCGCGACCGGGTTAATGCCAGATCCCGTGTGGGAGAGACTGAGCGGGTAGCAGGGTTCCACCGGGTTAATGACGAAACGATCGGTGAACCATGAACCTTCATCCCCGGCGCTGAAAGCATAGGCGGTGAAGAAGTCCCGGCCCCGGACGCTGCTTGCCACGTCGTAGGATCCAGTGGGCGTGCCGGCAGAGATCGTCCAAGTGACATCGACCGATGCCGAGGATCCGGTGGCGACCGATCCCAGGCCGCTGCCGTTGAAGACGATCGTTGAGTTGTCAGGACCGCGGGCGTTCACCGGGACCTCCAAATCGAGTGGCGCCCGGCCACCGGCGTTTGAGAATCCGACCCTGAAACGAACGATGTCGCCGATCTCGAAGACGGACTGTGGAATTCCACTTTCATTCAACACCTGGATCGATGTGATGGAGATTTCGGGGAAGCGCAGGCCAGCGAGCATGTGGGCTACTCTGCCGAAGGTCTCGGGGTCTTCCTCGCCGAGCCTCCAGAAGCAGGCGCCTTTGATGTTCTTGTCGAGCACGAGGTCGAGCTTGCGCTGGGTGCTGACGGCGTCTTCGTACCATACGGTGTGATGACTCCCATCGTTGTAGTCGAAGTTTGGGATGTGGTCTGTGTACGGGAATCCAAGATCGCGGGTCTGATCTTCACGTGGGTCTAGGCCGTGGGCATTCATCTCGGATTGCGCCCCGGTCCATGTCAGCGATGTGTCTCCGTGCACGTAGTCCCGGTGACCGTAGAACGGCAGGGCGACCACCAACTTGCCGGCAGCGATTTCGGTCTTCGCAAAGTCGATCACATCCGAAACCCACGAAACCTCCGAATGGTGGGGTGGAATGGCCTGCTCCCAATGGTGGTCGTAGCACATGATCCGCACTTGGTCGGCGTCCAGACCAATCTCGTAGTAGTCCTGGGGACCACCGGTCGAAGTCTTGGGCTGAAGCGTCATTGACAGGAACTTTCCGTGCAAGTGGAGTTCCTCTGCCAGATCATCCACGAAGGCCAAGTACTCGTCCCGGTCATCCCAGTTGTTGCCGTCCGGGCCGTTGATGCCTTCGTAGTCAACGTCTATGCCCTCAGCTCGTGCAGTGACGATCTCTCGCACGATGTTGTCGATGTGCGTCTGTCGGATGCCAGGGTCATTGAGCATAGCGTGTACGATCGCAGATCCGTAGTCTGCGCCGATGGTCGGATAGAGCGCAATCGAGTTCAAGTGAGCCCCGGAACGCACCTCAGCCAGATCGGTACCGGGATCGTAGCCGATTGCGCCTCCCGCCAGGATCCTGTAGGTCATGGGAGAAATCTGATCGAACAACGATGCGTTGGTCGAAAACGAGCCGAAACCAACCGGGTAGGCCCCCCCGGACTGGATCCACCCAGCAATCGATCTTGGTAGTGAGACCACCGGTGACAGAGAGAAGTTGGCGGTCCCGTGGGGTGAACCGGAGCTCAGCACGACCGTCTCCTCATCGCTGCTGATGAACCCGATCCTGGAGCAGTACAGTTGATAGGTCCCGGGATCGAGGCCCGTGAAGGCATAGCTGTCCCCCGAAGCTGTGGTGCTTACGACGACCACCCCTCCACTGATCAGGGAGATCGCCGCGCCGCTGGGGGCCGAACCGGAGATCTGGTAGTCGAGGATGACCAGGTGGCGGCTTTCGGAACTGTCGGTGTCAGTGCCGTCGTCGATAGTCATGCCCCACCAGTAGTTACCGGGAGCCAGCGGGGTGGGGGGGGTCCACGAAGTGTTCACCGGGCTGGTTCCGGTCCAGGTGGGGATCGGGTAGCCGCTCATCGGCGTTGAGAATGGGTCAGTGGTCGTGTTCGAGATGTATATACGCACCGTCAGATCGTCGTTGCTGTTTGGATCGCTCCCGTGATAGGAAAAGGTCGGTGTGTGGTCCGTTGTCTGGTAGCCGTCGGCGGGACCGTCCAGGTGGATTTCGGGCGGCATCTGGGGTTCCACGACGGTGAAGGCAGGGCTGGCTGGCCACTCCCAAGAGTCGGTGAGCTGATCGCCAGTCGTGTAGGTAAACACGCCCTTGGGGCGAAGGTAGTACGCGCCAATCTGAGTCGGTGTGAAATCGGTGTGCCACTCGAGACCCGTCTGGGCTCCCGTCGTGACGTAGGTGGGTGGGGAATCCTCGAAATCCGGTGGCTCTGATGGACCACGGTCTGCCTGAACGTGGATGATCACGTCATGCGGGCTGTCGTCTGGGTTGTAAAAACCCGCGGCGATCGTGACGTCCTCGCCGAGCTCGAACTGGGTCTTCACCAGTGATGGATTGGAAGCGTCTCTAGGCTCTATGTGGGTCGCGTAGGGCATGTATCTCTGAATCTCGATGTCATCCGAGCTGCTGCTTCCTTCGAGGACCTCTACAGATCCTCGGCCACCCCAGTATTCGCCCCATGGATAAACCGGCGTTGGTTTGTACACTTCAGCGCCGGCGTAGACCATGGCATCGATATCCGAGAAGGTAGCCACGCCACCGGTGGTTGTTGCCTCGTGGTGCACGTCTGGATCGTAGGTCTCGTAGAGGTAGACCAGAGTGCCGTCAGGCGTAAGTGATCCACTCCAGTCGCGAACGGTGATGCCGATGGATCCGGTCGGTGTGTATTCAAGATCGTCCCAGCTAAGGTCGTACTCGTTACCTTCGTCACCGTAGAAGACCCTGATGTAGTGGGTGCCTGAGCTGGGAACCACGTGGTCGATGTGCTCATTGTCAGTCGTAGTGTCGGAGTGGGCCAGTTCGACCCCGCTGGAATTGTAGAGTTCGATGTCGATGTCGCCGTCGCTGTCATCGAAAGTGCAGTCAATGACGACCCGCTCGTAACCCGAGGTCACGTCGATGCGGAACCAATCGTCATCTGCCTGAATGCCGAGACCGTCGATGTCGGAGAGCCACTCGTTCTCCCAATTGGAGCCGGGATACCAGGCCTGACCTAGAGAGTCGTTCTCCTCGTAGGCGTCGTCGGCGGTGCCCGGGGTGTACTCAACATAGAGGTATGGCGCTGAGCTCGAACCAGCGTCATACGAGTGGATTCTCCGGAAGGTCCCGGAGGAGCTGTACGGTCGCCACAACAAGCCAACGTTGTTGCCGGCTGACCATCCCGAGCGGTCGACTACGGCTTGCATCCCGGACTTGAGGTCGTATACCCCATACCAGCTATCGGCCGACCAACTGGTGGTGTAGTTGTCGATGGAGTCGAACTGGGAAACATAGTTGCGGTCGCCCGGGTACTCGCTGCTGCAGGGATTGGCGTCGTCGCTGGCTTCGAAACGCCACATAAAAGACGATGCGTCACTTGATGCAGATTCCGCCCGCCAATTCAACTGCACGAAATCAACGGTGCTGCCAGGGGTGATGTTGACGTTGTGAAAGACCATGAGGGCCAGGTAGTAGGGAAAGGAGTAAGCACTGTCGTAGCCGACCCTCATGTGAGCAGCACTGTAGTTGAAGCTAGTTGAGCCCCACTGGAAGCAGTCATCGCCGCCCTGATTCTCGTAGAAGTACGAGGTGTCTCGAATGGCTGCCGGGCCTGCACCGGTGGAACCGACGAGCCAAGTTACTGGCACCCTGACGGAGAGGACTGCCGCGTCCGCTTCGAGAAAAGTGACCCGGGTCGCAAGGGTGGCGAAACTCTGAAGCTCTAGGTCGAAATCGGCCGGACCGCCTTGGTGCAGCCATGCCGAGGGGAGAACGCCGATTCGATTGCCCTCACGGTCGATGACGAAGAGATCATCCCGGCTCTCGAAGTCGTGATCCTGAGGACCATCCGTAGTCGCCAGGCGCGCACCCCCCGGTAGCTGCAATCGGGTTCGCAACTCCAAGGTTCCACCCGTGCGCCCGTCGAGCAACGCAGACGCGTCGCGGATGAAATGGACGCGATCAAAGCCCTGGTCACGAGCAGTCACGAGCTCTGCGATACCCGGAAACCGTTCGGAGTAGGTCATGGTGTTCGACACAGGCTTTCCCGCGCTAGTCGTCGAGGATAGGATACGCACCCGCTCACCAGAGTCGGACTCGTGCCAGATCTCGGTGGCGTTCGAGAACAGCAGCTCGGTGCCCGATTTGTATCGAAATACGAACGACGTAGCATCCGTGGCTAGGGCGGGAAGATCGATCGAGAACGAGTTCGCGTTGTTCGTAAGGACGTGATTACCGGCTGTTCGGGACAGTACGAGGGAGTTGTCGATCTCGACCAGGGAGCCATCGGCAGCCCTGAAGTGGAGTGGAGCAGCGGAGATGAGAGCGGCCCGGCGACCATCTTCGAGCCCGTATACCTTGCCAAAGCGGGTGCGCAGACCGTGGTTTTCGAGCCCTCTTGTTGACTCGATGGCCCTGTGTCGTGCCAGGGGCGCGACTCCAGGTTCGTTGCTCTCGATAGCCTGGTTCCCGGGAAGTGACTCTGGCGGGCTGAAGGCGTCGGTGTTGTTTTCTGCCCAAACGACACCGGTGGTCGAAAGCGCTACCACGGACAAGACGGAAACTAGAGCCTTGCGCCCCAGCTTCCCGGCTCCGATTCCACCAGAGAATGAAACTGACTGAGCGGTACGCATAGGGTTCCTCCATCCGGGCGAGAGTCAAGCAGCGTGTTGATCGACGTGTGGAGAAGAGGCGCATTGCGATGACGCATTGGAGGCCTTCCCCCCCAAAACTTGTAAGACCGATTTAATATAAATGGCGAAGATATTTTCAAGAAGCAAGACTAAATATTATACGAATTTCGTGATTCTATAACTATTGAAGCGTAGATAGATGAGAATATCAAAATAGCCCGATGGGGACTGGCGCCGATTAGGACGAGTAATCCACAGTGCCCTAGCCGAGGCGGTTGGCAAAGTGGGGCTGTGATCAGTGGCACTCATCGAAGGAACACCAGCAAATCTCCTGCCACAATCGAATCGGGCCAACGAATTAGTCTGATCGTCAGGGGGGAAATAGGATTTCGAAGGGAGATAGAACTAGGAGGTCAAGGACGATGGGGGTAAGTAATGACCAGTTTGTTGACAATTCGCCCAACTACTTGGCGGGTCGATTCTCAAGACCACATCCCCCCGGTTTGAAAAAGAAAGAGCTGGACGCCGATCACAAGACAGATTCGCGGCGTTTCTAAGGTGGAATCTTGTGGTCGTTTCTGGTCACGCAGTGAAATCGGGGAGTACGAGGTGAGCATTTCGGCCCCAAGAACGACAAACGCAGCTCGTGAAGAGCGGCAAAGTGCTTTGTCTCCCTCGGTAGACGCGGTTGAGTAGAATTCGAACCGCCAGCACTCTTCCGTTGGATGTCCCAATCCTCGAGGCCGGGCAGCAGCCCGTGTACCAGCAGATCGCAGCCAAGGCAGTGCAGCTTCGTGAACTTTCGGCAGGTTTTTCGATGATTCCAGTTTCCTGGATCGGTGGCCCACCATCACGAGGACCTTTCCCCCGCCAACACTCAGGTTCAGAGCCCCGACCAGTCATCCGGGTCTTCGATGAAATCGGTTCGCAGGCTCATCGACAGCTGGTTTTCAAACCCCTCGAACTCCGGGGATTCCTCAATCTTGTTTACCAGTTCTGAGCACCTCTCGTGCCTTTCGGTGTTCTTGAGCTTCTCGTCAATCAAGACTCGCTCGAAGCGCTCCAACGCCTCTGCCAATAGGATGGCGAGGGACTCGAAACGACGGAAGTGTTCGGCACGCTCATCGCAGATGTCCATGAGCGAGTGAAGAACAGTCTGTGGATTCCCTACTCCGTGCAAAGCTCGAGCAATCGCTCGATTCGCGTCGGTTCGCATATGGCCATCTTCATGCTGCAGGGCCCATCCACAGTCCTTGAAGACCCTAGCGGCGACGACCACTCCGGCTGCGGAAAGGCGCCAGGTCTTTCGGGCCTCCCTCTTGGTGTACCGCAGCAACCCGTAATCGCGGAGAGTGTTTGCCGCAGTACGTGTGTTTGTGAAGCACCTGACGACACCAGTGCGTGTGCGCTTGAAGTCGAGCACACCGAGTTGGTCCCAGACACGGTCGACGAAGCTCGTGATTTGTTCGAGGACCGGTTTTGGAACCTGGTAGCTCAGCAGCAGATGAGCAAGCAGGGTTGGCTGGAGAGAAATCGAGGGCGTCCCTGAACCCACGGCGTAGTACTCTTTCGGGCCCTGAACCTCCAGCCGTCCTTCCGGGTCCGCTCCCACACGGCACTGAATGAAGTCCTCGAAGGAGACCTGGTTTTCCAGCACCCGATGCTGAATCCGATAGCGCTCAATGGCCCTTTCCAACAGGTCAACCGCGACGTGCTCACCGTCTCCGTGAGTCCGAACGCCAGAGTACCTAACCATTCGCCTCAAAGCCACAGCAGCATCGTCCATAAGGAAGTCGTCCATGGTCCGATTGTAGTATCAATGACGACCTCGTATCAGTCGCGAGGTAGAACAGCCGACGACCATGGATCGAACATCCGATCACCAGTTGCGCCCATAACTCATCCGGCTTTCCAGCGCTGATAGATCGCTTGCGATCGACTGGACATGGCGGCGGATCTGTTCCATGGAGTCTCGGTAGCCGCCTGACGGGAAGTTGTCGTCCGGAGTCGTGGTCATCTGCTCGGAGACGCCTTCGGAGGGCAGCAGTGGATCGATGTTGTTGACGTACCATCGCGCCCATTCAAGCCATTCTGTGAATGCGGCGTCCGCATCGTGTGTTTTGCCGGAGTCGGACGAGACAGCATCCTCAACAGCGGTGAGGAAGGATCGGAGCCTTTCTGCGTGCTCCCATGCGAACGCCGCGTTCTCCAAGGCGGTTCGGCGTTTCAGCTCCTCCCGCTCTTGTTTCTGCCGCTCTTCACGGCGGATGCGCTCTTGCTCCTCCCGGATTCGGCGTTCTTCAGCCTCACGTCGGCGGCGTTTGATGGAGTGCGCCGAGAGCAGCAATGACCGGATGAACCCGGACAGGCAGTTTTCGATTCGTTGTCGTTTACCGTCGGACCAAGTGCGGCGGTGCGATTCGCCGTACCAATCGCCCTCAATCGTCAGCGAGAGCTTTCCTGTGGCGGTCTCCTCGTAGAACGGCCCCCTGAAGAAATAGTCGCGTTCCATTCTTTTTCGTTCGGCGGCGGTGGGCTCGCGCTGGACCCGTTCGACCTTCTCGCGCAATGCGAATTGGATCTCCTCGTCATCGATGATCGCAATCGTCCTGTAGGCGATGGTGTTGCCCTCACCATCTTCGTCAGCGGCGATGGCGATCTTGTGTCCGGCGTTCTCGACGACAACGATCAGCACATTCATGATCCGCAAAGCTCGGTCCTTGTTCGCTTCGCCAACCGAGATATCGAGGCGTTTCCGGGTGCGCGGTTTCAGCAGTCCGGTGTCATCGACGGATGCATGCTCGAATGCTGTGCGCAATGAGGCGACCAGTCGATGCTCCTCGCCAGCTGTGTCAGCGACCACAATCGGAAAGACGAAAGCACCGAGGCCCGGGACGTCATCTTTGGGCGGCCCCGGTGGCGCAGCTCGCCCTCCCCGCGGGGGATACACGCACTTGTCCTGTCCTTTGGTCGGTTTCGGCAGGGGTGTCTTTCTTGGGCTCTGGCCGGCATCGACCCGCGCCCAGTAGCCGCGTCCCGGTCGGGGAACGCCGAGTTTCTTGCACCACTTGGCAACAGCAACGCCCGAAACGCCGAGCTTCTCGGCAAGCCTGGTCGCCGGTTCTGCCCAGACCATGTCGTACAGCTCCTTTCGAGTGATCTTGCGGGGGATCGTAAATTCTTCGGTTGCATGTTTCGCGGTCATGAATCGCCTCCGTTAATACAAGATTGGATGGTCGCCGGAGCGTCTGGTCCAACGCCATCCACTGGAGCATTCCCTACCTGACGGCTCGGCCTCGCCGGGAACGACCCGGTTGTCCTGATTCGAGCCCTATGCGAACCATTCGTTTCTTCATGGATGGGGTCCTGATCAACTCCAAGAAGATCGTCCGGTCGCAGTAATTCGTTCTCCCCAGAAAGCGGAGCAACCACTTGAGGTCGTAGTCGCCGAGCTTGAGCATGGCCCTTCTTAGCTCGCGGCAGCCCTCGTCATCGAGAGTGCTCAATCGCCCGCATTGGTCTTCGAATATCTGCCGAAGACACTCTCGGGCGTGCGAGTCACGCCACGCGTAGCTCCACATGTTGATGTTTCTCACGATCGTCACGGACCAGTCCTGGGGCGGTTGAAGCGCAGCGAGATGTCTCAGCGTGACTGGGTCACTGACCCAGGTGTACAGTTCGTCGATGTCGTCGAGCTTCGGATCCGGTTTGAGATGTCGGAGGAGATGGCCGTGGCCCGAGTGGACCGCGCACTCGATCGCCGACTGGCGATCGTCATCGGGGTCGTCCTCAACTCCAGACCCCCATCTCAAACTCGGCACCTTTCGACGGGGATCTGCACCCGCCCAGAGAAGCAGGCAGGCCGCCTTCTCCCGATCCTCTGAAACGGCGTCCTCTAGGGCGAGAGCCAACTGGTAGGCGATCTTGGGATCTGAATTGTGCCGCCGAGCCCATCCGTAGGCCGGTTTGTTCCGGGTCGCTTCTGAAAGGTACGAGGCCAGCGTGTTGTCCTGGGAGAAGTCGACGCCCAACTCCCAGAATCGATCCATGAGCGTCCGCTGGTAGGTATCGAGGATGAAGTAGGGGTCTGCCTGTTCTGGATCAGCCCCCCACGCAAGCATCAGGTCGACGAAGTTCCAAGCCCGCCGTTCGAGGGCGAGGTTCAAGGTCCCTGGTGGCTCAGCCTCAGCGCTGTAGCCGTTGCAAAGTAGAAGTAACGCCAGGTCGTACTGGCCTGTGTCGATAGCAACCTTGAGGGGAGTCTTTGGGCGATGCCACGGCCCCCTGCCTTCGAGCCGCACTTGAAGCGGCTTGCCTGACCGAATCCACCGTTCAACCTCATAGATCCGACCTGCTTTGCACAGCGCCATGAGTTCGACGATGTCGGCTTCATTTTCGGCGAGCCGGGCCTCAGCGGACTCCAGCGGGGGTTCCGGTTTTGTGCGCGGATCGACCCACCGATGCTCTCGTTCTGGTTCGAGTGGTGTCCTGCCCATTGCCTTGTGGCAGATTGTAGACCTTCATCCGTCAGGAGGTTGATCGTCCATTCTTCGGCTAATGCCCGGCCTTCCTCTGTGACGGGCTCGTTAGATCCTGCGTGCGCACTGGATGAGTCTGACTGAATTGAAACCAGCGAGCAATACCAGCTCATTCGCCAAAACCCCAGCTCATGCGGTTTGCCACCAGCCCGTGCGCGTAGCGACCAAGTCGTGCTACAACGCTGATATGGCACCTCATCGAATCCTCGTTCATATCTCCCGCAGTGAGCACCGGGTGCTCGACCCTGATGACGTGTACTTCCTGAGAGCTAGCGGTGGGGAAACCGAGGTCCGCCTGCGTTCGCGCACACCGCTCGTCGATGTCAGGCCGATCGGCGAAGTGGCGCCGCTTTTCGAGCCCTTCGGATTCGTGCGGATCCACCGCGAGCACGCCGTCAATATCGCCCACATCAGGCTCCTTCGCCTGCAAGCGGACGGCAGAGACTGGGAGCTCAAGCTCGAACCGCCGGTGAACCGCGTGCTTCCTGTTGCACGCGACCGGTTTGAGCGGCTCCGGACGGCCCTCGGCGAACCTGCCGCCTGACCGAGTAACAGAATTCGCAGGTCGGCGATTTTGAGGACGTGATCTGCATGCCCCATGGACTGGCCGGGGAGCGAAGTAAAATTCGCCTTGGTGAACGAGAACTCACCGTGGTAGATGCCGCGGCTGATTCCATCAACGAATTCCCCCAGAAGCGTCACTCCCATCTCTTTCTCATTCAGAGGTCGCGGTGTTCGGGTCTACCTTCATAGGGGCACCTTTATCTTTAACTTGACACTGACCTCAACGGCTAGCGCGAGAGAGCGCCGCTCTGACGGCGCGAGGGGTGTCCTGCCGCACCTCGATTTCTGCGATTTCCCCGCTTCGGCTTAGTTCAACCTCTACAAACCGCGAGCCAAGGTATGCAAACTTTTTCTTCACCAAAGCCGCCAAACGTCGACTCGAAGTAGAAAGAAAGATCTGGCGGCCACCGCGCTCGACAAGCCAACGCAGGCTGTCCAGGAAATTCAGTGCGTTGAGTTCGTCAATATTCTGTACTGGCTCATCCATCAGCATCACTTTCGGAACCATGCCGCGTGAGGAATTGAGGGCCCAGAAAATGCTAATGGCAAGAGCTGCGCGCTGACCTGCGCTTAGGCGCTGATGTGCCGGCACTAGCCCGCCAGCGGCAAATCGCGGCTCGACGAGAACCTCCGGTGTCCCATTCACTTCTTCAAACGTTACAGTCTTAAAATCGAATGGCCAATGAAGACGCCGGAATACATCACTAACCGTACTCGCCATCGCGGCAAGCGTCTGCATCTCGGCGCTTCCAGGGGCAGCTACGCCCGCAAACCGCTCCACAAGCTTCCGCGCGACGATGTCTTGGCGTTCTTCAACTTCCGCAGCTGCCCGAGCCCTATCCAGCTCCTTGCGTACCGCCGATTCCTCTCGTAGTTGCTTTGTGTAGCGCGGGCCCTCTTCCACCAGGTATGACGCGTCGGCTATCGCGTTGGTGATTACAGTCCGAGCCCTTGCCAGTTGCAGCTCACCACGATGCGGAATCAGCCCCAGCGAAGCGAGTTTCTCCGCTAGACCGGCCACTCGCGACGCCCTCGAACTTTCCTCAACTCGTTCCTTGAGAGCGGCGTCCGCGTTCTCAACCTCGACACGGATATCTTCGATCGTCTCTTCGAGAGACTCCACCTCAATCTTTCGTACTTCAAGATGCATCTCAGTTTCAGCAAGCGTGGCAGTGGTCTGACTTACTTCCTCCAAGACGCGAGCCGTGAGCTCACGCATCTCATCGCTCCCAAGATCTGCAGGCAGGTTCAGATCCAATTCGGTCAGGGCGGCAGCTGCACCAGAAACATGTGCATCCAGTTCCTCCGCATACCCGATGAACTCCTGTTGGCGCAGTTCGTTCCACAGACTCTTCAAGCGCGACTCTATTGCATTGAGTTCCGCCTTCGCTGAGCGGTGCTTTTCCCGTAGGTCCTCAAACGGAAGCTCACGGTATCGGTCGCTGATCGTTTCAAGGTCGAGCAACGGCAGGTCGAAGCTGCGATCCTCCCGTTTAGCATCTTCGAGTACACGGTTTGATTGTTCGACGGTGGCTAACAGCTCCTCTTCCACAACTACGAGTTGTTCCTCCACCTTACTCAACATTGTGCTTTTTGATTCACATTCCTGAGAGGCTTCCCGCACCTTTGTCTTGACCTCGTCGCGTGTAGAGATCATCTTCGACAGATGTGTTGAGGGCTTTCCGAGGAGTTCGGACAGGCATTCAAAACGACTGGAGATTGCCATCGCCAAGCCCTTCTCACTGTCCCAGTCATGCCCACATGCCGGACACTTGCTGTCGGTGTGCACCTCCAGTACCCGATGCAGCTGCCCATGAAGATCACGTATCGCCTCCTGTGCGGCACCCCAGCTCCCGTCGCTGGCGCGGATCAGCTCCTCCGTTTCTTCAAGTTGACGTTGCGCTTCGCATTCGCGAGATAGGGCCTGCTTCACGTCTTTCTGAAGGACCGACGCCTGACCCTTCAGTCGGACGCGATCTGCGGCTTTGGAAATGACTGTTTCGGGGATGGGGAGCATCTTGATCTCAGAATCGATTCTGGACCAGTTGAGCGATGCCGCCTTGAGTGTCGATCTCTTGTCCTGTAGACCCCGATTCTGCTGGTGTGCACGCAATTCGCCGGACCATTCCCGTAGCGCATCAAGGCTATTTAGAAGGGACGCGTAGTTTCTTTTAGCGTTCTTGAGGGCGGACGCTTTCTGACGCGTGGAATCCCAGGCTTTCTTTGACGCACTATGAAGCTCGGCAAACTCATCCAGTCTTTTCCTGAGGCCATCTTGGGAACTGCGTGCATCTTCGACTGCTGCCTCAGTCACAGCTTTGGCCCCGCCGATATCCGCCCAAGACTTGATGGCCGCCAGAGCCGCTGCCTCCGTAAACTCTTCTAGCGCCTCAAGGGTGCCGGATAAGCGCGGCTTGATTCGGCTGACCTGTGCCAGAAACTCGGGAAGCGGTTCCACAGCTGGAGTACGCCCGTCGTCCCAGAGCTCCGACGGTATCCGACCGATGAGTTGCTTCCCATACCTCAGAAGATGCTCATCGTCCCTGGAAGCCAGTTTGTTCACAATGACTTGAAGGCGCTGCAGCTCCTGGTTGCATTGAACCAGTCTGGTGGCGGCCTCTTGTGATATTGAACGTGCATGTGTCGACGCTGCGCTCAGCTTCCTCCACGCCTTCACGGCCTCAGGCCCGGCTGCGAGCTCCATCAATGCGCTGTTAAGCTCTTTCTTCTGTTCAGCATGTAAGAACGAGACGATCGTTTCGGCATAAAGGACATTGTAGATTCCAAAAAGCTGTGGAAGAAGGCGGCTAGCTTTCTTACCTGTGACTTCAAGTCCGAACAGCTTTCGAATCTGAGCCTGCGGACCTGCCTCGAGTCTTCCACCCGTGAATGTGCCAAGGGCCGCGCCAGCATTATCGAAGACCGTAGTCCGAGCGTTGCCGCTGCGCGACACAATCTGTTCGATGTCTTCTCGCGTTTGGATCCGCGCCGACGCTCCGGTAAGCGCGAGTTCGATGGCCTCGATCAGCGATGTCTTCCCCGAACCGTTTCGTCCAAATATCAGATTGAATTTACCGAACGGACCCACCTCCAGATCCGGAAGGCAACGGAAGCTGCTGACGACAACATTATGAATGTGATCAATCGCCACGTGCAGCCTCTTCTTCTACGAAGTCAGCCAAAACATCCTTAAGCTCTGCAAAGGTTGCAGCGCTGACGCGATCTAGGAGCCCGCCCCCCAAAACCGACCGCCACTCTCCCATTGGATCGACGTCTTCGCTCGCAGAGGCGTTTGCCAATTCACTCTCAAATCGCCCGGGCGGAAGAAGATGAAGCTCATCTCCAAAAAGCACAAACTTGCGTGAATACGTGGTGTCGTTTTCAATGGTGCGTGGCACTCCGCGGAGGGCCAACGACCCAGCCTGATCCAGGACAACAAACACACAGTAGAAGTTCCACTCCATGTCAACGAAGCCCTGATAACTCCGGTACGCCCCTATGAGTTCTTCGTGGAGCGCGGGCCACTGCTCTTTTAGGGCATCTCCTGCCTCGACGACAAAGACTGCCTGAATAGAAAACGCGTTCTGGAAGACAACGCCGCTGGGGCATTCGACTTCCGCCTCTGAAAACCCAGCCTCAGAGTAGCGTGTCTTAATGCTTGCCAGTGCTTCTTCGCTGCTAATCACAACTCGTTCCCCTTTCCAGCCGCGTAACGACAACTTCGCGGCCGTGTTTCGGGTTCAAGATGTCCTGATTCCTTCCATCTTCGGCATCAATGAATCTCTGACCTATGCGGCTAGGGTCAATATCGCCATCAACTAGAAAGACAAACATCTTGATGGGCGCTTCTGCAGTAGGCAGCTGGGCGCCGAGCAAGTGAGATGCGGCTGCCTCTACTTCCCCGGCAGGCTTACCCCGACCATGGAGGAGCCAACCTGCTGGCCGGCCGTTGGGGTCCGTGAGATTGAGGGGGTAGGACTCGACCAAGCTAATTTGCAGCGGGTTTGGCCCCGAAACCGAGGAATCGGTGAACACGCGAACACACGCCGACGTATAGCCAATAGCCTCGTAGCGTTTTCTTCGACCGCGGGAACAATGCCGACCTTCGTGTTGGCATCCAGCGCATTCGATCTCCGTGCAGTCAAGCGGACTTGACGGCCGTTCGGTGGGATCCACCTCCAGCCACTCTGTCTCATTTTCCATTCGGCAAGACGAACAGAAACGATCTATATCCCAAGAAGAAGCGTGTTCGAGCTTTGGGCAAGTCTGAGCATCTACCTCGTCAAGGGATGCTGCCGCCCAAAAGGCCTCAGTCTGCTCTGACACGTCAAACGAGTCGTCGTCTGGTCGATTGGAATCCCACCGCTGCACCAAGGCGTTCCGAAGCCCATCTGAACGAGGCACGTTGGCAGACGGTTGGTCAGTAAACGGTCTTACAAACTCCCAGACCCATGCCGTGTCACCACCGTTTGCAGCGTGCCAGATTTCGAATCTATTTGTACTTCCTGATCCGGGAGTCCAGCGATGGACATTCATCCCGGCGTTGCTCAGCTCCCTTTGACGGGATCGCGAAGAATCAAATGTCCGGCCCCGCAAGACCTTGGAACGTGCCCATTCGACGGATGCATCCCCAGACGTGGCCTGGATTGTGCTCCCTCGTGCCCAGTTCAGGGCAAAAATCATACGCTTCATGCCGTCTAGGTGCCCAAGCGCTTCACGCCAGAACGTCTCGTAGGCTTGGAAGTCGGGTGCCGGGTTCCATTGAGGATGACACAGTATCCCCCCGCTCTTTCTCAATAGTGCGTCACAGTAGGACTTGTGATCACCCGTTTCGTTAAGATCGGCACACGTTGCGACAGCCAAACACATGTGTGGTCCTTCAAAAACGAATATTTCGGTACCGCGGGCCATGTTCGTTTCTTCGAACGCAGCGGGTATCACCTTCGCTTGAAAAACGCCTCGAATAGACGGACCATCTCGCGTTAGGACTGCGCACACGTTTACAGAGTCTTTGTCCGTATCCCGCTCAACTGGTCCCATCGTCAACTCGACAGTTGAACTCTGGCCTTGTTCGAGCGCGTCATACTCCGCTAACGGCATTGAACTCATCGGAAGCACATATACGGCACCGTCACAGATGAGTTCGTTATGGGCACTTAAGATATTTGAAATAAATGAGTGCGGAATAGAGTATTCAGGCGCGAGAATCAGGTGGGCGCCTGATGAGTTTGCCAAATCAAGAAAACGTTGGGATCGTTTGGCGGCCTGATCCAAACAGTCTTGGCCGTACGCTGGACCGAGAACGTCTGACGACATGAGCTCGCCTACAGGTTGAAGAGCAGCTACCTTGAATGGGTCACGGCTCGCCTGAAGGGCGAGTGCGTGGTCCCAATGGATGGATGTTAACCTTGCCATCTAAACCACCCATTCCTCAATTCAACCCCAGCGCCTTATATGCAGCTTGACTCAGATCGCCATAGAAAATCGGGTCGACTTGCTCGAGGACATCGGGGTTGACCTCGAGGAACTGCCGCTTGTTCTCGATCGGGATCAGGGCACGCTTGGCGCCGTTGTCCATCGCTACCTGTAGGGGTTCAACGAGGGAGCGGACTGGTTTGATATTGCCCTGGATGCTCATGTCGCCGAGCACGAGGAGGCCGGGTTGGGGTGAAGCCTTGCGGAGGATGGAGTAGGCGGCGACGAAGAAGGCGACGCCGATTTCGGCCTCTACTTTGTTGCCCAGGAGATCGATGACCTCAACGTGGAAGTCAGCCGTATCGACTTCGCGTGCGACACCTAGTGTGCCCTTCTGGGAGAGAAGGTAACTGAAGGATCGTTGGATGGCTTCCTTCATCGCTCCCTTGATTCCACCGGCCGGCTTAAGCTTGCCGGTTCCGGAAGATAGCGACACTTCGATGCGGCAAAGGCCCACTGTTCCATCGCCCGCGACGGACGCTGTGTAAACGGTTCCGGGGGGGAGTGGATCAGCCGAGATGAGGTCACGGCCTCCCTGTTCGGGCACACCAACGAAGCGCTCTTCACCGGTCTCGTTGTCGCTGTAGCTGAATGATGTCTGGTAGTACTCGAAGGCGCCCATCTTCTTGAGCTGCTCCTTCACCCGGCGTCTGCCCTCGACGGCCATCCCGAGCAGCTCCTCGATGTCTTCCTTAGAGGCTTCTCCGTGGGGATGGAGGATCTTCATGAGGCCGGAGAAGGTGCGGCGGACCGCCTTTCGATCCCGGGCGTTGAGGTGAGCGCCGAGGGAGAAGTGGTGGTCGATGATCTCGGTGAAGTTGAGTTTGCGCAGCTCGCGAAGCGCCTCGGCCATGTAGTCCACCACGAAACCGTAGTGATCGGTGAAGTGCTCGTTGCGCATCTTCGGAATTTCCCAGCCGGGCAGGTAGAAGTGCAGTCTGTCAATGAAGGCCATATCGTCGCGAATGACGTCGGGCATCGGCGCGAAGAGGTGCCCGGTTTGAACCATGACGTCGATCGGCTGCTGGGTGTTGCCGAACATGGCAATCGAGGCGTAGCCGGCCATGGCCTCTTGGCCGCGTTGGAACTGTGCCGACTCGCAGTAGGTCTTGAGGGTGGTCACGACCTCCTTGGGCATGTTCTGGAGGTCGGCGACCTCGTCGAAGCCGACGACGTCCCAGATCATCACCATGCCCTTCTGTTGGCGCCTGGTCATGTGCCCGAAGAGGTTGGCGACGGTTGTCGGGCCGGTGAGGAGGGCGGAGTATGGAGAGAGCTCCTGGATGGCGTAGCTCTTGCCTGTGCTGCGGGGGCCCAGCTCGACCAGATTGAAGTTTCGTTCGCACAACGGGATCAGCCGGGCCAAGAAGAGCAACTTCATCCGGCGATCCATTTCGGCGGGCTCGTAGCCCATGCTGCGCACCATGAGATCGAGCCATTCATCGGTCGTAAACTCGGCGCGCAGGCGACGATACTCGTCGAGGTCAAAGGTGGCGAGCTGGATGGGCGTGAGCTTGGAGATGAAGAATGGGGCCTTCTCGTCAGTGTCGTCCCAGGTCATGTCCAGCTGAGCCCAGATGCCCCCGGTGATGAGGCGGTCGTAATCGCGGACGTAATGGTCTGCGATATGCACGTTGTTGTGGCTGAAGTTCACCACTTCGGCCCAGTAGCGCGAGTCGACCAGGCGGACCTTTACCTTGTCGAGAAAGGTGTGGTGGCCCTGTTCCTTCACTCGACTCTGGGCCTTCTGTCCCTCATCGGGGCGGATGTAGTTATTCGCAAGGGTGTCGTTGACCACCTGAAGGCCCATTTGGATCGCCACTTCATCGGAGGAGGCGCAGTACTTCCCGAGCAGGTACTCCAGGACAAACACCGGAACGTTAGTCCCGACCTTCACCCTGCGAACCAGGTCCTTGCGAACTACCTTGCCGGCAAAGACTCGGTTCGCCTTGTCGTCGAGCGCGTCACGAAGTGGTGTGTTGTTGTTTGTCATGTCCTACATCCCCAGCTTGACGTGCAGTTCGCCGCTCTGGCTCATGATTGCGTCGGTACTCGGGTCCTGGGCGACGATTCGGATGGTCGTGAACTCGTCTCGTGTCAGCATCATTGCAACGCTGATGGGCTTGCCCGGCTGCAGCTTGACTGTTCCAGATCCACGGTCGATCTCGGCATCGACCGCCATTCCCGCGCGACCGACCTCCTGGCCCTCTGAGACAAGGACGAGGCGAACCTTAACCTCGGTCTCTGAGAACAAGGTCTTCTCGACTTCGACCTGGAGGCCAAACGTGCGGTTGGTGATCGTCTCCGGGTAGCCTGTAAGCTGGACCGACGTCTGTCCTTCATCCTCTGACTGCGCAGAAGCGATGCGCAGGCTCAACACCGGCACGACCATTTCCTGCAGACTGATGCCACCGTGGTGGTAGGCAAGGTCTCCACCGGTTCGGAAGACAGCCAAGCCGCGAGGGAAGAGAAAATCAAGGTCGGTGTCGTAGCCAAGGGTCTGGCCCGAAACCCGAACACAGGCAGGCGATGTAGCGCCTCCGCGTCCAGCCCAGCAGCGGCGATGGATGTCTACGGTGTCGCCACCAGGCTTGTCCAGCAACATGTCTTCACCCTTACGAAGAGAGAACTGATGGCCGTGGTCAGCAGTCACGACGAAGCGCTCAACGCCCACCTTCGCCAGCTTGCGCACGGCACGGGCGACATTACCGACCAGGGTATCCATGAGCTGACGCGCGAGATGGCCGCCGTCCATTTCCCCAAGCCCGTCGATTGACTGGGACCGGACAACGATGAGGTCGGCCTTGCCGAGCTTTTTCGTCAACGCCTTGGTCGTTTTCTGCAGGAGCTCTCCGAGGTCAAGGTTGATCGTTCCTGGGCGGCGGGCGACCAGGAACTTCATCCTTTCGGCCAGGGTGTTCATCTCACTGCCGTCGACGCTGGCAGCAAGCTTGCCCTTGCGTTCGACCACCGAGTAGCTTCCAGACGCTTCCGGGAGCAATGCTGCCATACCCAGAGGCGTGATAGAGGGCAACACCGTCAACGCAGGTTGGAGCTTGAGGTCCTCGGTATCCGCCAGCAGCTCGGCCAACTCCTGGCCCATCTCGTAACGCAAGGCATCGACAAGGAAGTAAGCCGTTCTGGCTCGAGCATTCTCCACAACATCCGGGAAGATCTGGCCCTGAGTGAGAACGCCTGAAACACCCCAATCCGCCTGCTCCAACGCATCGGAGAACCCAAGGGCCATGCGTTCGAGGAGCTTCTCGTGGGCCTTTCGAACGATACCCAGGGCCTTCTCGAGCGGTTCCTCGGCGTCATCTTCCATGCGCGCCGCCCACGACTCCAACGCCCGCTGCGCTCGGTCAGCCGCCGACCATCCGCCGTCGTCTGAGTACGCCTCAACCCACTGCCTTGGGTGGTTTCCGATGTTGTCCACCAAGGGACCAACGCGCTGAATTGTTTGACCGAGCTCGGCCGCGAGACGGCAGAGTTCCCATTGGGCCCAGCGCGCTGCATCCAGGTCGCGATCCACCCAGAAGCTCGTGCCTCTCTCGGTGACTACGGCAAGAGCTTCATCGATCCGCTGCTCTGCGACGAGTCCGGCGGCATGGTTAAGAAGCAGCCGCTCCTCGAAACGGAAGGTGTCGATCGATCCAAGCGATGCCGGATCCAGGTCGAGGACTCGGAGATTGAGCTCTCCCTCGATGGCGTCAGCTTTCTCGAGGTAAGGATGTGAGAACTCCTGACGAAGAAGCTTCGCCATATCGTGGGCCCGGTCTCGATGTTCCTTCAGCTGCGGTTCGGGAACCAAAGCCATTGACCGGGGCGGGTCGCACAGAAGATCGCCTCGAAACTCGTTGACCAGAATGTGTCGAAAAACCTGATGGCGTGCTTTCTGAAGTGAGGTGCCAGGTTCCAGTTCGAGGCCGAGCCTCGTCGCGACCAGCTTGAAGAGTTCCGATTCAGCGCGCTTGGCTCCGAGCTGCTCGTCAGAGAATTCTGTTGCGAGCCACCGGCCAATCAGTACCTCACTAGGCGCCTCGCCGAGAACCAACTTGACGAGAGATGTCGGCCCCCCGCTTGTCTGATTGAGGAAATCTGTGACGTCCTGGTAGGTCAGAGACTCAGGCGCCAGCATCTCGTCGATCTCACCGTCGGTGAAATGCTGACGAAGCACATTCCTGGCCAGCCGGCGCAGCTGGGGTTCATAGCAGGTGCCACCTTTCTCTAGCTCCATCAGCACCGATGAATCACGATCCCGCGACAGCCCTGGAAGGTAGAGCAACAAGGTCTCAGGCGTATCAAGTTCAGCGATGGGTTCCACAATGGCCCGGAGGGCAAAGAAGGACCCCTCGAATCGCGCCAGGTGGGTCTGAAGATCTTCGATCCAGACTCGTGGGACGCCGCCACGGCCTTCGGGAGGTTCGAGGGGCTTCAGCTCATCAATGAATGGCTCGAACTCACGCCGAGGGTCATAGAAAACCACAACCTCGCGTTCGCGCAGCATCTTGTCGAGCTGGGCCATCAGGTATCGGTGAAAGGGATTTGTATGATGTTCCAAAACCTACGCCTTCGCCTTCTTGGATGATGAGCGTTTCCGCCCTCTCTTGGCATTTGTAGTGACAGGAGCCGGAGCCGACAAGAGATCTTCCAGAGCCGCCTTCACAGCCGGCGATGTCCGCTCTTCAACAATAGTCTTGATCCGGGAATCATCCACATCGCGCTGGCACCACTTGCCGTCACCACCCTCGTACCAGAACTCATCCTCGAGGTCATGGGCAATGGCAAGGCTACGGTCTCCGGCGCACTTCGGTACCACTCGTCCGGGCCACAGATGCATCGCCAGATGTGCCCAGTCGTAGTCGCCCTTGACGAGCTTGTCCCAGACCTTCTTGCACTCCTTCTGCCATGCCTTGTGGTGAGGTACGAGGCGCCACAATGGCGCGAAGTTGATGATGACGCCGTCATCGAGGTCGGGTTTCCACAGGGGAGCGACCCGGGCGACCTCCTCGCGGAATGCGCGTAGCTCTTCGATGAACGCATCTTGGCTCGCGATCTCGTTGCGTTGGTTGGCGGCCGGGTTTGGTCCGGCGGCCTGTGTCAGGCTCGTGAGCTTTCGCTCTTCGTGCTGGAGCTTCGGGTTTGCGTAGTCGTTGAGGATCTTGAAAAAGGTGTCTCTCGAAAAACTGTGGCAATAGAGCCATACGGAGTAGCTCGCCGAAGCTGTGGCGAGCTGCCAGTAGATTGGGGCCTTCCGTCGGGACTTGCTGTACCGCTTCAAATGAGACGCGAAGAACTCGCGGGAGAACCAGTCCCGGAGCCCACGACCGCGGGACGTCATCAACTCAGCCGCTTCCCGCCATCGGATGTCGGGGTCGTCAAAAATTAGCTCGAAAACCCGACGCACTGATGCTGGAAGGTCGCGGTCGTGACCGGGGTCGTTAACCAGCAGGCCGTCGGGCGGAAAGGTAATCGGATAGCCCGCCGGCGGGTCCGCAAGGGGCAACCCGTCGTCGCAGGTGAGCATACCTGGCGGGCACACGGGTAGTGCATCGAAGGGCTCTGGTTCGTCTGGAATCCTGCGTTCGCGGGTTGCCAATCGCACGTCGAAGCGGCCATAGGCTGCACCTGCCGCCCACCCGAGCAGGGATTCCACCATCGGGCCAGCGTCGCCCTCTATTATCTCGTCTTTGTCGCCGCGGTACCCTGCTGCCTCGTCCGCGTCGCTATCGCCGAGGCCCTTTTCGATGGCTTGCCGATCTTCGGCGTCAATACCGTAGATGGCAAAACACCGCCTGTTGATCTCGGCCTGAATCGAGTCGATCTCGACATCGATGGTGGCAACATGACCCGCCCACTTTGCGGCGCATTCGGCGAGGCTCGCGTCAACAGTGTCTCGCACTTGAAACCTTACTTCTGAAGCCTGAAGCAGGGCCGGCAGCGTGAATGCACGCGAGGTCTCGTCCCGAGTGTCGAGGCTGCGCTTGAGTGACCACGCGCGCCGTGCCAGGGCGGCGAGTGCGTCCTGCTCACGGGTGGTGAGCTCGGGGGCCGGGGTCCTTTGAATGAGGCCCACTTCATAGGACTGTGCGAGTTCTGTGCGCGCGAGCTGAAGCGAGACCAGAGCGGCAAACGGCGCGCTGTTGGTGATCGCGGCCAACGCCAACTGTGCGCGCGGGTCGTCGCCCTCAACGAAGGCAGCCGGGCCCTTGTGGGTGAAGATGCAGCCTTTGGGCATTACCCGCAGCGAGAGCCCATTGGTCCGCAGCGGCCAGGTGAGGCCGGGGCGGAAATAATGGCTGTACCCGTTAAGACAGGCGGACCAGTCGGTTCCCCACCCCTTATGTTCCCGGTACGCGCTGAGGAATACCTTCGCCTCAGCTCCGTCGTTAGCCCAACAAACAACCAGGTGAACATCTGCATAATAGGGGGAGAAGGCTCCGCCCTTTGCCAATGCAACAAATGGGCGTCCTTCGCATGTTTGTCTCCGGTTCCTTGCTACCCTTTGAGGCGATACTTCCCACGCCAAGCGATAGTATTTGAAATCGTTAGTGGTGTACGCGCCGCGCACCGCGAAGTAGGTGCCCTGGAATCGAGGGTGTCTTTCGAATACTGCTCGAAACCGTTTACTTACCCAGTACGCAAATGGCGACCGAGGCACGCTACCGAAGGTCGTCGCGTCCACGTCGAACCGGTAATTGCCCCGCGCAGCCTCAGAATTGGATATCGCCGTCAACAACGCCCCCGCTTTGTTTTCAGCCCCCAGCACCCGGAGAAATACAGTCTTCATCGTGCCGCCTCACCAGGAGCGCCGGAATCCTCCGGACCCCTACTTCCTGCGCGCTCCAGGCAATAAGCCGCCACCTCAACCATTGCACTGTCTAGCACCCCGAAACCCAGGTCCGCAAAGACTACAGGTGGCGCCTCCTTCAGCAAGATTTCCTCACGCCACTTCTGAAAACTCGAGAGAAAGAAACCCGTGCGAGACGTGATAGCCCCCAGCATGCCACCCGGGTTTAGCATCTCGACGCCACGCTCGACAAAAGCGGCGTAGAGATCATTCTTAGTCCGCGGGTAGCTCTGCTCAAACCTCTTCTTCACTCCCAAGCTGCACGCACCAAACGGCGGATTCATCAACACCACGTCGAATCGGGTCCGCGCCAGATCGACAAACGCGATCCCCTGGGCTGAATCGCCGGCGAAGAGCCGCCGCCGCAGATCGCCGCCGGCCTCTGTGGAATCGGCAAACTGCCTCAGTGCCTCGATTATCAGACCCTCGGCCTGGTGGAAAAACTGTGTGTCGTTAATCCCAGAGAAGTCCAACTCGTCCTGGCGGGGCGTTAGGTCCATGCCCGGCAGGTAACCTGTTGACTGCCCCTGCTCGACGAACTGAAGGCGCGCCTGCTCCAGCTCGGCTGCGATCCCTTCATCAACGCGAAGAAGTGAACCAAACTCCCCAGCGACCTCCATCTCGGCAACCATCAGTTCGAAAAGGGTGCCCAGAAGAGGAGGACGGAGGGTCTTGGCGAATTCGCGTACCATCGTCTGGTCACCAGGCATCGGCTCGGCGACCACGATGTGGGTTCCCGCAATGGCCGGTCTCTCGTTAGCGGCAATGCCCTCTTCGCTGTAGGCGCGCTGGGCTCGAAGCCACAGGGTCAGCGCCGCGATTTGTGATGCGCGAGGATCGATGTCGACACCGTACAGGTTGTGCTCGAGAATGAGCGCAGGAGCTGAGCGGCGCAGCGCTGCAAGCTCGGAAAAATCTTCCCGCAAGGAACGGCCAGATGTGTGGCTGGTGATCCCAGCCTCGTCGTCACTCCAGGCTTCTTCGTAGATCGTCAATAGGAGATCGAAGGCATACAGCAGAAAGTGCCCCGATCCGCAAGCTGGGTCCAGCACCTTGACGTCGCGTGGGTCCTTCTTTGTCCTGGGTGGCCCTGGCTCGGCATCCGTGACCAAGTAACGACATCGTTCGGTCAGCACCGTCCTGCCAGCTGTCATCTGCCACCAGGTTCGCCCCAGAGTGTTGTCAGTCAGAAACTCGACCACATACCGCGGCGTGAAGAACTGATTACGAACTGCCAGCTCGCGGCTGTTGCGGGGCGCCTGGCTCTCAGCCCGCATCTGGCGCCGTTCGTCATCACTGTTGAAATACTGGTAAACCCAGCCTATCGTCTCGTCTTCGCCCCAAACCGACGCCAGCTCAGGATCATTCAGAACCCCCACCAGCTCTAGCAGCGCCTGCCTTCTGGGCCACAGCAGACTCGCGATGTCGCGCCGGTCGAACAAAATACCAACCTCGCGGCTGAGCTCGTCGAAGATCGACTCAACGTAGAGTCGGTAACCCTTGTCAGCAATTGTTCCGAAACCGGGCGCCAATGCTGCAAATTCTCTGAAACCATTGGATTCCTCGGCGAGTGACACGCAGTCTTGAACCAGTCCTCGCGCCTCGAGCATCTTGAGTGCCACGAACCGGTTGAGCATGGTGAAGGCCGCTTCTCGGAGGTATGCCTCAACAGCCTCTGCCGACGTCGTCCCGGCTGAACGCTTGTGGGCAACTGCTGCAACAAGCTTGCCGCGGACTATACGCTGAGATTCGGATAGATGGTCGCCAGGATCTGGGCTAATGGTGCCGTCAAGGAGAATGTCAAAGACCCCCTCGAGCTGCGCAGAGTACTCCTGTTCCAGCAGTTGCCTGGCAGCCTGCGTGGCCTGTTGAATGCGGTTTCGGGTCTCTTTCTCCACTCAGCCTCCCTAGCGAATCAGCACTTTCTTGCCCTCACCGATGAGCTTCTCGACCCGCTGCCTGAGGGAAACAATCGCAGCCTCGAGCTGCTCAGGGGTCTCGACCTTTCCGGAGAAATGGTCTCCGATCTCGATAGTCACGAGCAGGTTTCCTTCGATGAGCTCCAGCATCTGTTGAATGGCAGCTTTGAGGTACTGCCCACAGGCGTCCCGCTCAGAACGGAGGAACGGGATGCTGGTGGAGTCAGGGATTTCGGAGGTCACCCGTGATTCCAGGGGCCCGACAACGAGAGCTTGCTGCTCTTCATTGAGGTCATGCCATCCGTTTATCCCTCGCAGGGATTCAAGCGCTTTTTCGTAGGTTCCCGCTCTCTCTTCGGCCGCCTTCCGAAAACGCGGGCGGTACTCGTTTTCGAGAGCGGTGGCGTGTTGCTCGATGGCTGAAAGCTCACGAAAGAATGTCTCGCGTTGCAGCAAATCGGAAAGCGTCAGCGCGGCCTGAGGCAGGCCTTCCGGGAGGTCTTGCTCACATTGAAGAAACGGCCACTGGTCTCGAACAACAGCGTGGGCCCGCCGGAGATCCTCGAGCCGAGGTTCCGTAAGCACCTGCTCGAGCTCGGCTGCCCGCTGAATTGCCTCCTTGAGGGCCTTGTGGGTGTGGTTGAAGCCGAGGATGGCGTCGTCCTCGGAGCCATCCCGAATTGACCGAATCTGATCAACTGCCTCCTGGAGCACGCCTTCACCGGGAACGCTGTTCTGGAGGAGAGTCGAACGAACGTCATGGAGCTTTTGCTCTGCGCCGGCAAGGCGAGTTCTTATGGCATGGGCCACAGGCGCCGCGCTGGTCACTTCTGCTATCTGCTCACCAAAGCACTTCCGGTAGGCCTCGGCGGCGGCGAGCCAGTCGTCAATATCGGTCTTACCCGGAGGGACGATCTCGAAGGAACAGGCACGGAAGAGATTGTTACTGGAGAAGGTGGTACGCGCGTCAACTGACAGGGCCGAGTTGATCGGGACTCCCTTGCTCTTCGCCTTGAGTTTGCCGGCTCGCACCAGGCAGACCACAAAGAGTCGGACGACATCAAAGCCCCACCCAAAAGGTTCTTTCCCAAACTCGTCCGCCAAAAATCTGCCGGTGGCCGCCTCGCCGTAGCTGGTGCGGTTCTCAATCACGTCGAGAATCTCTTTCAGCGCACCAGAGTCAGTCGCGAAGACCGGTTGCCCGTTCTGGTCTTCGAGCAGTTTGAGGTGATGAAAAATGGACGGCAATCCACGGAGATTCTCGTTTGTGAGGACGGCGTCGAGCTCTTTGCCGTTGACGCGTGAGGCGCCATCGCCAAACCGGGGAAACACGTCGGGCAGAATCTGTCCGAGGATCCGGCCCGCGGCCTGGCTGACCGAGGTCACTGCCTCATCTGGACTCCGGTCGTTTCCGCGGAAATAGACGATCCCTGTGAGAAGGGCTTCCTTGAGTAGCCGGCGCAGCTCCGCCTCTTGCTCCCTCTGTCGCCGTTTCTCCTCAGCGACGAGGGCCGTCTCGACCTTGGTTCGTGCGCTTCTCTCCTTGCGGGAGAGAATCTCTCGGGAGCGGTAAACCTCAACCGTACGGCGATCGATAGCGTCGTCGACTCGAGCCACCCAGAAGACGTTCCGAGTCTCCGCCTGACTACGTTTCCGTGAATCGGCCGTTTCGCGGTCGAAATCCGGGCCGCTTTCCGCCAAGGTCACATGGAAGGCGATATCGGCGTCAACAACGGTACGGCCGCCGAGTACGAGTCCCCCTTTGAACGCCTTGACGTCCTGGAAGTTGTGCGTCGGTTTCGGTTCCCAGAGCTCGCGCACGACATCCCCATGGATACGGTGAACATCCCCGGGTTTCGGGCTGAACCCGGCCCGAGTCGTCTCCCAATCATCCTCGGCCGGGGTCGGGATGCGGTACTGGCCGTCAGAGAGGCGCACCTTATGGGCAACAACCAGCTCTTCTAGCGCGGCCTTGACGTCTGGGAGAACCGAATCGGCATCGACGCCTGGGTGAAGGGCGGCCGCGAGATTCTCGGCAGTGCGGTGGATGCTCTGGGCGTACTGGAGGAGACAGATTGCTTTGGCAACCGACTGCGCCATGGGGTGCTCGATCTCGTCCCGAATGCCTGCAATCTTGCCCCGGACCTCGCTTGCGATGTTGCCGGACACGAGGTCATAAATCTGATCGATACGAGCAAGAGCACCAACGGCCTGACCTGCGAGGTCCACGGCGTCGTGAATAAGAAGCTGTTGCGCCAGCTTGATGATCGTGCGATTGGCACCGCCCACGTGCTTGCTGGCGCCACCCTCGGTACGAAGGCCGGACACGACATTGATGATGAGATCAACGTGGTAAGGAAGCAGAGGATACAGGTCGATGAATCGCTCAGCGGTGAGCTCGGGGAGGCGAATGTCTGCCGAGAGCTTGGTGTGGGCGTGAAGACGCCCGCTGTGGTCCTGATAGAGCTTACGGAGGATTGCCTCGGCTTCGGCGTTCTTTGAGAGCACACGTTTGCTGGTGACCTCTGAAATGTCGGAGGGCTCGAGGTGAACCTGTAGGGGAAAGCGATCCATCAAGCGGGCAAGCTCGACCCGTTTTTCATCTAAGCCGCCGACAAGCTCATTGAGCTTTTCCTGCGAGGTGATGACGAGCCACATCTTGCCACGGCCCACTCGGCCGAGGCTCTGGACTACCGCCTGGAGATCGAGCATCTTCTGGACATCGCGCGCCACAAACTGGCCGACCTCATCGACCACAAATATCAGGCTCTTGTCCGGTCGCCGACGAGTCATCAGCTCCTGACATCTTTCAGCGAGCTTGCCAGGTGTGATGTCCGCACGATCCTGCACCGACTGCACCCAGGAGTTGGGGTCGCTATAGCGGTCAGGATACAGGCGGTGCATCACGGCGCCGGCCTCACCGAGCGAAAAGGCGATGAGGTCCTTGTTCTCGTTCCACTCTTGGTTGTATAGCTCTCGGTACGTGCTCTCGAATGCGTCGAGTTCATCTTTCTGTTCCAGAGTGATCTCAAGCTCAGCGAGATCAAGATCCTCCGCATACCCGAGATTCTTCAGGAACAGCCTGTACATGATCTCGGTTATGGTCTGGTTGCCGCTCTTGATCCCTCGGTCCGTCGAGACGTCGAAGATCACGGCCTCGGTGGGGATGTGCTCGACAATCTGTTTGAGAAGGACCTGGGCCTCTGGGTTTCCTGTGCGCTGGCCGAAGATCTCGGCGGCCCCATCGCCAAGAATGGTCCTGTTCTCAATGGCAACGCCGAGCATCTTCGCGAAGCTTGACTTACCAGATCCGAAGAAACCTGAGACCCAGACCGCAATGCCCTCATGGGGCTTGTTGGGGGTCTCCCAATATCGGCGCAGAATGTCTATGTAGTGCCGACGGATGGCATCAGTGACGACGTACTCGTCAATCTCACCGCGGAGGATCTCCTCGTCGGCCTGGTCAACCTTGATGACCTCCTCAATTCGGCGGTGGATGTCGCTCGCGAAAAGCTCACGTATCTGCATCGGCTGTTTCCCGTCCCTCAGAAGATCTTCGGTCGATAGTTGTGCTCGGCGTCCAGCAGGCCCATGAAACGAAGCCCAGCTGCACCGTCGAGCTCACCGGGATAAAAGAGAACGGCTGGCACGGTCACCTTCCCCTTGAGCTGCTCGAGCAAGGATGAAGTCCGATAAAAGGGGAAGAGGGCTCCAGCACGATAGATCATGACCACATCACGGAGCGGGTCGGCGTCAGGGGGCAGGCCTTCCGCCACGAGTTCGTCGAGGGGTTGCCGGCTGCTCAGAACGGCGTGGATGGTGTCGGCCATCTTGACGACGCCTGTTGTCTTTTCCGCCTGGGCGATTCGTTCAGTGGTCATGCCGCTGCGCTGGAGCGCGTCGTCGAGGCATTTGGCGAGGGAGATCACCGTGACCCGCTTCGCCGCGGCCTCGAGCCTGGTCTTGAGCATGGTGAGTTCCCTGCGAACTGCGAACTCGTCCTCTGGTGGGTAGCGGAAAATGGCGTACGGCATATCGTGGTAGGCGGATATCTCGGGCCGGGGGTCCTCTGACTTGAGAATAGGTTCGAGGTCACGGGTGAGGCGTTGTTTCCAGTCACTCATCGGTTGAACCCCTTGGCAAACTCGGAGGCAGAAGAAAAGGGAAGCTCGAGACGGGCGATGCTGCCGGCGATTTCGAACTGGAGCTTGTGGAACTGGTGAAGCCGGAACAGCTCACGTTCGACGTCTTCCCTGTCGATGAGGAAGAGGCGCCAATCTGGCGATTGAACCAAAAGGCTGCCATTCGGCTGTTGTTCGGCCATGGCATGCAGAATGAAGAGGAGAGCGTCCTCGGGAAGATGGTAGCTACAGAACTGCCGGCTGGTTGCCCCTCTAATGAGGCCGAAGTCCGACGCCATTTTCAAAAGGTCTCGCGCGGCACGAGTCACGCCGTAGTCGGAGAGGCCCTTCCCTCCAGCGATCTTGGTCGTTGTCAGATCGCGGACGAAAGGCTCAACATCTAAGGTGCGGAGAACAAAGGCTCCAGCTTGGAACTCCTCGAATAGCCATTGAAGGGCGAACTGGTAGTACAGCTCATCGGTCTGGCCGATGTACCACAGCAAACATGGGCGCCAGACTTCGATGTCTGAGTGCTGGGCCATGAGAATCAGCGCCTCGGTGTAGGTGTCATCACCGAAACGGCTGGACAGGGTCGAGATGATCTCCTTAAGCCATGCCTCGTTGTCGGCGCCCGGAGTGTTCTCTGTACGAGCGCGTTCGAGGTTCTCCTTACAGGTGGCATTCAGATCCCAATGGCGAAAGACCGCATGGGTCTCCTCGATCAGGGCGCCCTTTCTGGTCAGGCGCGTGGACACCCGTCGAACCGGAACCGGGGTGTGCGTTCTGCCCATCCTCAACTCGCCAGCCGTGCGTACGGAATCGCAGGCTTCGCCATCTCGCCGCGGGAGAACCCTGCGGCAAGAAGGGTGATGATCTCGTCAGTTGCTTCGCAGATTCCAGGCAGCGGTACCGCTCTGCCTTCTGCTGATCGGCGGAGCTTCGAGACTTGATCCAGATGATCGGGCGTGAGGAGACCGAGTTCCTTCAGTGGATTAAGAACATCATCCGCCTGAATCGCCTCCAACCACGAGAAAAACGAATCCCACTCTTCCCCCTCCTCGAGCCAATGGTGCCACCGTGCGTCGAACTGGTCCTCAAGCCCAGCCGGGAGTGACCACAGCGTCATACAACCCGGCGGGTCGAACAGCTCGTGGCAGCGAGCCTTCGCAACAGCGAACACGGCTCGGGCTTGGGCGAAGCGATGAGTCTTGGGGAAGCCCCGGCTTAGGAGGATCCTGCCCTTTCGGCCGAGGAGGCCGTTGGTGTTCCACCATCGAGAAAGGTCCATCTCGCCAACTCTGGCGACAACCAGCCGGAGCTTGAGGAGACGATCAAAGTCGAGGGGTTGAGGAGCCAACTCCGGAATCACTCTGTCTCCCCCTGCTTGCTCGCCACCTCTTTCTGCGCCTCTATCCACAGGTCCAGGTCCTTTCGCTGGAACCTCCACGCGCCAGCCACCTTAAATCCTGGCAGTTCACCCTTCTGAGCGAGCCGATAGATGGTCTTTTCGGCAACACTCAGATAGGCGGCGACCTCTCGTACAGTCATCGCGCTTTCATCCATTCCGGTCACTCCTCGCGGAATTGGGTCCAAACGAGTCTAGGTTAGGGTAAAAGATGCAGTCTGGTCAACGCTAAATGCCCGAGGATCGAGTTGTTGAGAATTCTAAAGACTGGTACGGCGGTTTCCCCGATTTCTCGTTCGAAGAAACGTGCTACCGTCCCCTGAATCGGCGTTTTCTGGTCTGAGGGATTCCCAACCGTTCAAACGCCGTACGAGCTATTGCCGGGGGGATCATTCTTCGAAGCTCCGAGATTCGATTCCGGCAGCACTCTCTGTTCTTTTTCCCGCTTCCGCAGGGGCACGGCAAATGTCCTTTGAAAACGGGTTTGCCTAGGGCTTCGAGGAACGCTTGGACAACGACGCGGTCTTCCGTCTGAAGCAGTTCTTGATAGTACTCCCACACACCCGTGGAACCATGTGACCACTCTCCAAATGGCCAGTCCCCTCCCAGAGCAACAAGACTTTGACCGAGGAAAAAGTCATGAAGGGGCCCATTGAGGTATGTCGAGAAGGGGGCGTCTTCTGGGAAACAGCGCCCACGATCGTCGGGAAGGAGAACACACGCTACGCCGTCCGACTGCATGTGGAAATCAATGTCCCGAGGTATGCGTCCGTCGATTTCTCGAACGACAGGAAGGGCGGAGGGGTAATCTGGTGGCAATTCGATAGAAATGCGGTACTTGTCGAGGATAATCCCCACGGGTGAGCATACGCAGAAAGTGCCGCGGACCGCCGCGTTACCACCATCATGGATGAAAAGGTGCAGCCGGGGTTGCGAGCCTCGAAGGTCTTCTTGGATCTGGCCTACCAGGTCCGGATGGCGGAGGTGCCACCAGCTTTTCACTTTTCCGGGAGCCAAGGCTTTGTTCGGCTTCCGACATGAACGGCGGCTGAGGTGAGCCCGGCTACCTTGACGTCATCGGACTCCTCTTCGAGTTCACCGAATACGGATTCCCATCCACTGTTTTCGATCTGCCAGAGGGTGTTTGTGGCGGCGGTGGAGAGCATACTTCTGCACTGATCGAGGATTGGTTTCAGGTCGTTGTTGGAGTTTGCCGGATCTTCAACCGAAAGATCGTTGGGTGAATCCCTGAATTCAGTCAAGACGTGCTCAATCTGTTCAGAAATCGTCGATGACGTCTTGTCTTCAAGGAGCTTCACGACCAGGAGTTCGAGAACGAACGTCTTCGCCGTATCAATACCATTCTGGGTTTTCCACAGCTTCAGGAGGCGGATAGCGTCCTGCAGACCGCTCTGGCGAATATGGTCAATATGAGTTTGCAGGTTTGTCTTCAATCGTTCCTTGTCTCCAGTAGTTCTGTGCAGGAAGACATCCGTGTCTTCATCTGTCGTGAAACGTCCGGGGACGACATCGATATGGAGGTCCGTGGTCCAGGATTCCCTATCCCGAACGCGGAGGGCCGAGGCCTTGCGCTCAACGTTGTAGCTCTTGAGAAGGCCCTTCTCCGTGTTTTCGAATATCTCCGCGAGTGTCGTGCCAGCCTCCGTTTCGTCATGAGGGAAGTAGCAGGTCATGTCTCCGTCGTACGATTCACGAATCATGGTCCCTTTGGCCATGGAGCCAGCCCACCGGATTGAGGTGGTTGATTTCGAGAAGTGCGCTCTAAGGAGCTTGTCGATGTCCTTGCGGTGCTTGCGCAGATCTTCAAGCTCTTGATCGTCATTTTCGAAGGTCTGCTGTTCGAGGATCTTCTTCAGATATGCATCGGGTTTCATTTGACCTCCATGGTCGGTGCGAATCCTCCTGCCCTGGCATCTCGGTCGTACACCAGGAAGGCAGGATCAACTTTGGGCAACCGGACTCGTCCCAGTGTCACCGCGATAGGAGCGGGGACAGCTGGAAAAAGGTGGAGAACGCCCAAGGTCGGATGGGCTTGACGAATGGTCGCAAGAGTCCTCAAGTATGACGCCAGGAACCTCTCCAAATCACCCCGCGTGTTCAAGAAAAGTGGGGTGGCCTGCTGGCCCTCAAGGGCAAGTTCATACACATTAATCTGGCTACCGACTTCGGTGGGAATGGAGCATGGTCCGTTCTCGCCGCTCAGGTTGACTAGAAGGGCGACCGGGTCCTGCTCATGGCCTTCCACGATTTTTTGGAAGACGTACTCCGCCTTACCTGAACCCTCTTTCCAGGACCATGTCTCAGGATCACGGTGCCGTTGGTAAAGATCGACGTGCATTTTGTCACTGAGCTTTGATCCCAGGTAAACAAGAAGTGGTATTGGGGCCAATGCAAACACAGAAACGCGAAGGGTCCGCCCGGGACGCGGGGTAAGGGAATAGAGCTGTTGGACCTTCTGATCGATAGCTCTCGAAGAGGTCTTCCAGAAATCCGCGTCAGGGGAGTCTGGTATTCCCGTGAGATCGATTTCGACTTTCTTGTGACTTTTCAGGTAGTTCGGTTCCACCGCCGCCTGCATTTCTTCGTCTGAAACATCAACTCGGCGACCATTCACATTTCCTTTCAAGACCACGGGGATAGTGTCCATGTCCTTCGAAAGACCCGTAAGCCGCAGAATCCGCTCCTCATGCTCCTGTTTGAAGCTACGCAATCTCTCCACCGGGTAGTCGGCGGGACGCACATCGTCAACGAGGTGGTGGCACTCGGGGCACATCAAGATCAAGTTTGAAAGGTCGTGGATATTTTCGGGTCGCCCGCTTTCTAATCCTCTTGACCCGCCTTCGCTGAAAGCGAAAATATGAGACTTTTCGCCGAAGTTTCCCGATGCCTCGGTGGGGTAGTGCTCAAGCAAATTCTTGTTGCACCCATCGAACTCGCAGCGGCCTCCGGCTCGGGTATAGAGGAAGAGCGCTGTCATGGGCGGAATCGATCGGCTGGGCTTTGAAACAGCTTTGTCTGAATTGGGCATCGTCGTCAAGTCTGAAGCACGGTGCTGCCTTTCTCTTGGCCTCGCCTCTTTTGGCATAAGGCGATGTTTCAATTACTAAAATAGGTCTCTTGACGAATTCTGTCAATAGACATATATTGAGTTTATCAAAAGGGGGCTAACAAATGGGGACTGATGCGATCGGAGGGAATATCCGCAGGATTCGAAGATCGAAGGGGATGAGCCAGAAAGAGCTGGCCCAGGTAGCGGAGATTTCGTTGGCCGGTCTTCAGAACATCGAAAGGAGGCGGTCTGTACCTCGCGTCGATACGCTCACCGCGCTGGCCAAAATGTTGGAAGTGGGAATCCAGGATTTGGTCACTCCTTTGCCTGAGTTACAGGCGGTGCGGTTTCGCTCATTTAAGAGTCTGAAGACTCGAGAGCAGATCCTCGCTGACGTCAGCCGATGGCTCCAAGATTTCAACGAGCTCGAAGGAATGGTGAAAGACAACAGGGAGTTTTCGGTGAGGGTGCCGACTGACGCCGATGGGGTGCTAGATCCTGTCGAAGCGGCAAGCGAGGTCCGTACGCAGTGTGGATTAGACCAAGGTGAGCCAGTCAGAGACATCAGTGGCCTCCTCGAGTCGAATGGTGTCAAACTCTTTTCTGTTGACGTCGCTTCCGATGCTTTCTTTGGTCTCTCCGTCGGTGGTAATGGCGGGGGCCCGGCCATCGTGGTCAACACCTGGGACAGGATCTCCGTGGAGAGGCAGATCTTCACTGCAGCTCACGAACTGGGCCATCTCGTACTCCACCTGAGCGATTACGGGGTTGATGAGAAAGAAGAAACCAAGGATCAAGAGAGTCATGCAAATCTCTTCGCGAGCCATTTCCTGATGCCGGAAGAGACTTTCCGCAAGGAATGGGGAGAAACCTACGGCAGTTCGATGGTGGATCGCGTCCTGAAGGTAAAGCGCATGTTTCGGGTGAGCTATCGGACCGTACTCTTCCGGCTTTCGCAAGACGTGGAAGACAAGGCGGCGTTCTGGAAGAGTTTTCAAGTGCAGTACAAGCGAAGGTTCGGGAAGACCCTCCTTAAGAGGGATGAACCGGAGGCTCTTGTGGCCCACGCTTTTCGCGCGAGCGCCCCAGAGGCATCAAGGGCGGGGGAACCGGAAAGGTTGTCGAAGATCGACTTCGTACAGGACCGTCTTTTCTTGTTGGTCCGGAAAGCAGTGGAAGGCAACATCA
>Ga0164313_10000382_pt1 | contig 34860 bp, 32 predicted proteins | sample GuaBasSedimGuay4_FD_113735 | JGI IMG/M metagenome (GOLD analysis project Ga0164313, IMG submission 113735) | Subseafloor sediment microbial communities from Guaymas Basin, Gulf of California, Mexico - Guay4, Core 4569-4, 0-3 cm | ecosystem: Environmental > Aquatic > Marine > Hydrothermal vents...
AAAAGGGAGATAGTCACCAGTACTTTCTGTCTTAGCGTCCAATATTTTGGCAATCTGCTCTGCCTGTTTTAGCGAATCGACTTCGGTTGTTCGGGCACCCACAAGGAGCACCCCTACGGTGAAAATAATACCGTGGATGTGATTTGGCATTATTATATATTCGGTCTTTCGTGCAAATACTGACAAAATATGCTCAGGTTCGGGACGAGGCTAGTACTACGCACCAATGATTTTGACTAAAACACGCTTTCGTCTTCTTCCATCGAACTCGCCATAAAATATCTGTTCCCATGTCCCGAAATCGAGCCTGCCGTCGGTCAGGGCCACGACAACCTCCCGGCCCATGACCTGCCGCTTCATGTGGGCATCGGCGTTGTCCTCGCCGACATTATGCCGGTATTGTGATACCGGCGCATGGGGTGCAATCTTTTCCAGCCAGACATCGTAGTCGTGGTGCAGTCCGCCTTCGTCGTCGTTTATAAAAACCGAGGCCGTAATGTGCATGGCGTTGCAGAGCACCAGCCCCTCTGTGATGCCGCTTGCATCGATGCACTGCTGTACGTCGGGTGTAATATTGATGAAAGCCCTCCGCGTCGGGACTTCGAACCACAGCTCCTTTCGATAACTTTTCATTGTTCCTCCTGTTTATATAAATGTAGCGATCTCTTCCAAGGCCTTTTTGGAGATGTTGGGAACGGTCACGTCCTTTTTGGGATAGCCTGCCACGAGAATCATGAACGCCTTCTCATTGGAAGGCCTCCGCAAAATTTTATTCAAAAAATCCATGGGGCTGGGCGTGTAAGTCAGCGAGACCAGCCCGACATGGTGCAGGGCGTTAATTAAAATCCCAGTAGCGATGCCCACCGACTCCTTGACATAGTAGTGCTTGATCTTATTCCCATGGGTGTCTATTCCGTATTTTTGCGCAAAAATAGCAATCAGGCACGGCGCATGGTCCAGAAAGGGTTTCTGGGCATGGGTTTCCAGGTCCGAAAGCGCGTCCAGCCAGGCTTCGGGTGCCCGGTGGTCGTAAAAGGCGCGTTCTTCCTTCTCAGCGGCTTCGCGAATCTGGTGTTTGACCACGGGGTCGCCCACCGCCACAAAATGCCAGGGCTGCTGATTGGCACCACTGGGCGCTGTTCCGGCAGCCTTCAGACACCACGCGATAACATCTTCGGGTATTGGTTTTTCGGAAAATTCACGGACGGTACGCCGTCGCCGAACATCTTGATAGAAATCTTTTGCGCGTTGCTGCATCTCATCAGGTGTGTATTCCCGGTAATGGTTGTGGGGTATATATTCGGATTCATTGTTCATTCAAATCTCCATTTGCTCGTAAAAAAACCGTCGGGCTTGATTTATCTTAACGATAACAATAAAAGTGTGTCAAACGATATGTCTTAATTACGGATGCAATGGCTAAACAACCCTCAGATCACAAAAAAATGGATGCTCTTCTTTCAGCGGCCATGCACGCCGACCGCATCGAAGCCGAACGCGGTCTCCGGAAGGTCAAACAACTGCGCAGAAAAGGCGGGCAAGCGGAACAGGTCAAGACCCTGCTGGCCGGGGTCGTGGCCCGGCTTACACAGTCGGTTAAACGGCGGGAGTGGCGCCTTACCCATGTCCCCGCATTGAATTATCAACCCGACCTGCCGATAACCGCCCGTAAAGACGACATCATCGCCGCCATCAAAAAACATCCGGTGGTGATCATCGCCGGCGAGACCGGATCCGGCAAAACAACCCAGATTCCCAAATTCTGCCTGGCTGCCGGCAGGGGCATGGCAGGGATGATCGGATGCACCCAGCCGCGCAGAATAGCCGCCACCACAGTATCCCGCCGTATCGCCGATGAATTGTCAGAGGATCTGGGGCAGGCCGTAGGCTACAAGATACGCTTCAAGGAAAAGGCCGGTCGGAACACCTTCATCAAAATCATGACCGACGGCATCCTGCTGGCCGAAACCCAGAACGATCCCTACCTGAACGCCTACGACACCATCATCGTGGACGAAGCCCACGAACGTAGCCTGAACATCGATTTTGTCCTCGGCATTCTGAAAAATCTGCTGACCCGGCGCAGGGATCTCAAACTGATTATCACTTCGGCCACCATCGATACGGAAAAATTCTCCAAGGCCTTCGGCAACGCACCGATCATCGAAGTGTCCGGCCGGATGTACCCGGTCGAAACACGCTATCTGCCCGAACCTCGAGGTAAAAACGACGATACCGACCTGTCCCACATCGAATCCGCCGTCACCGCCTTGGATAAGCTCCAGCGCGAAGGTCCATACGGCGATATCCTGGTGTTCATGCCCACGGAACAGGATATCCGTGAGTGCTGCAGCCTGATTTCAGGGAAGAAATACCGCAATACCACCGTGCTGCCGCTCTTTGCCCGGTTGTCGTCCGGTGAACAGAAAAAAGTGTTCACCCGCTTTGCCGGCCGAAAAATAATCGTAGCCACCAATGTGGCCGAAACATCCATCACCATTCCGGGGATAAAATATGTGGTGGACTCCGGCCTGGCACGCATGTCCAGGTATACGCCCAGGTACAGGATTACGGCGCTTCCCATCGTGCCCGTATCGCGCAGCAGTGCCGATCAGCGCAAGGGGCGCTGCGGGCGGGTGGCCGACGGTATCTGCGTGCGCCTCTACACCGAGGAGGACTACCTGGCCCGACCCCTCTTCACCAAACCGGAAATCCTGCGCTCTAACCTGGCCGAAGTCATCCTGCGCATGATCCACCTGGGATTGGGGGATATCGATTTTTTCCCATTCATAGACCGGCCGGCGGACAAAAGTATCCAGGACGGCTTCCAGCTCCTCCTGGAACTGGGCGCCATAAAAAAAACCGGGACATTGACGGCACGCCGCCGGAAGATCTCGGACAGGGATCGAAAACGCCCCCCAAACGGCGCATATCGCCTGACCACCGTCGGGCGGCTTATGGCCAAGCTTCCCATCGATCCCCGTCTTTCCAAAATGATCATCGAAGCCGGGCAAAAGGGCTGCCTCGAAGAAATTACGGTTATTGCGGCTGTGCTGAGCATCCAGGACCCCAGGCAGCGCCCCGCCGAGAAAAAGCAGGCCGCCCATGAGTCTCAAGCTATTTTTTCGGACCCGCAGTCCGATTTTATTACCCTGCTCAATATCTGGAAACGCTATGCCGATGCCGGCGGCCTTCGAAAAAGTGCTGCCAAACTCAAAAAGTTCTGCAAATCTCACTACCTCTCCTTCAGACGCATGCGTGAATGGCTGGACATCCACCACCAGCTGACCTTCATCCTCCAAGAAAACGGGCTGAAGAAAAAAAAGGTGCCTGCGGTGGAAAAACCGTCCTCCCAAAGCGCCTTCTCCGAGCTGTACACGGCTGTCCACAAATCTATTTTAAGCGGTTTTCTGTCCAACATCGCCCGCCAGAAGGAAAAACAGTATTTCCAAGGTGCCCACGACAAGGAAGTGATGATTTTTCCAGGATCCGGTCTGTTCAAAAAACCCGGCTCCTGGATCGTGGCTGCGGAATTCGTGGAAACGTCCCGGCTTTTTGCCAGAACCGTCGCCAATATCGATGTCGCGTGGCTGGAGGATATCGGCGGCAGCCAGTGCCGACGAACCCATAGGGATCCGCACTGGGAAAAAAACAGGGGCGCAGTGGTGGCCGCGGAGCAGGTGAGCCTTTACGGGTTGATCATCGTACCCGGGCGACCCGTCTCTTATGGCCCTATAGACGCCGCGGAAGCCGCCCAAATTTTTATCCGGCAGGCCCTCGTCGCCGGTGAGGTCAAAACCCCCTTCGGATTTTTGAGACACAACCTGGAATTGATCGAAGAGATTCGCGGCATGGAGGACAAATTCCGGCGTCGTGATATTCTTGTTCACGAGGAGCAGATGGCCGATTTTTACAACTGCAGACTCGACCGGGTCTATGACACACGAACATTGAAAAAATTGATCCGGCAACAGGGCGGCGATGATTTTCTGCGGCTGGACAAAAACGACCTGCTGCGCTACACACCGAACTCGGACGAAATGAACCTGTTTCCCGACAAGGTCCGCCTGGGCACCCGGGCATTCGAGTGTCTGTACCAGTTCGAGCCGGGAAAACATGACGACGGACTGACAGTCAAAATCCCCTCGGCCGACGCGCCCACCGTGGACAGATCCAGACTGGACTGGCTCGTACCCGGCATGGTCAGGGAAAAAGTCGCCATGCTGATAAAAAGCCTGCCCAAAGAATATCGCAAAAGGCTGGTGCCGGTTAATGCTACGGTAGATATCATCCTGAAAGAAATGCCCGAAACCGACACCCCTCTTATCGTGGCGCTTGGCGGCATTATTCATCAACGCTTCGGTGTCGACATACCTGCGTCGGCATGGCCCCTGAACAGCCTGCCGAACCATCTCAAGATGCGGATAGAAATTGTCGACTCCCGGAACAGGGTCATCCACCAGGGCCGGGGCAGTGCACTGCTCGATGAACCCTTGGCCATAAACGCGGCCACACGAGAGTTCGGCCGTTTAAAACAAGCCTGGGAAAAAACCGACATCCAGACCTGGGACTTCGGCGATATTCCCGAACAGGTGACGCTGAAAGACGGCAGCGGCGTGGAGTGGACGGTCTACCCCGGCCTCGAAGCCGACGGCAATACCATCAACCTGCGGCTTTTTCAGAACAAAACCAGGGCCCTGGCATCGCACCGGGAAGGTGTTGCCGCGTTGTACGCACGAAAGTTTTCCCGTGATCTAAAATTTCTAAGACAAAACCTGAGGCTCCCCCCGCAGATGGACCCGCCGGTCCATTATTTCGGCGGACGTAAAAAAGTGGAGCAGCGGATTTACAGCCACACTGTCAAACACATGTTCAGCCTCGATATCCGAAAAGCGTCTGCGTATATGCGCCGGGAAGAACATTTTGCCACCGAGGGTATCCACACCCGCGGGCAGAAAGAGGTGCAGGGAATTGTAACCGTGCTGAATGCCCATCACGAAGCGCGCACGGTGATCCACCGCCTGGAGGCAGCCAACCGGGGGAAGGTTCAGATCCTGAATTTTCTGGAGGAATTGCGCGGCGACCTGGCCAATATTCTGCCGGAAGCCTTTATCGATCTGTATGATCTTTCCCGCCTTGCGCACATACCGCGGTATGTGAAAACCATTGCCATAAGGGCCCAGAGAGGCGTCGACAATCTGGAGAAAGACCGGCAGCGAGGCCGTGACATCAGGGCAGTGGACAAGGCGTTGAATACACTTATCCGCGATCTCGACGACGCAACTTCAAATGAAAAACGGACGGCTGTGGAGGCGTTGTTCTGGCATATCCAGGAGTATAAAGTGTCGGTATTTGCCCAGGAGCTGAAAACAGCAGTACCCGTGTCCAAGAAAAAACTTGAGCAGCAAATTAAAGCAATCGAGAGAATGATTTAGATGTTTATATTGGACGCTATACGCATTCATGGTAGAAGATATAAAACAATCACGAAAGCACGAAACCTGAAAAACACGAAATTAAGCGCACGGTTTAGCAGGGATAAATCCCTGCGCTACAAAGCTGTCGGCTTTATGCCATGTAGTCCAGGGCTTCAGCCCTGCCGGAACTTGTTTATTGGATATTTAATTCCGGTTAACCGGGTTGGGATGATGATATTATATTAAGGGGGAAAAATGAAAAAATCGTTAGGAGCAAAAGCCATGGTGTACCCATCTTCGGTATGGTGCGTGGGCACGTATGATGCAAAGGGGGAACCCAACGTCATGACGGCCTCATGGGGGGGCATATGCTGCAGCCAGCCGCCGGCCGTGACCGTATCACTGCGCAAGGCCACGTATACCTACGGTTGTCTGATGGCGGCCGGAGCCTACACCATCAGTGTACCGCCAAAAAGTTATGCCGCCCAGGTCGACTTCTTCGGCATGGCCAGTGGTAAAAGAACGAAAAAGTTTGCCGAAGCAGGCCTGACCCCGGTCAAAGCCGAAAAGGTCAACGCTCCTTATGTGGGCGAGTTTCCCATGATCATCGAGTGCAAGGTCATTCACACCTATGAAATCGGCCTGCACACCCAGTTTATCGGGGAAATTATGGATATCAAGGTGGATGAATCCATTATCGGTGCGGACGGGTACCCGGATATGCTGAAGCTCGATCCCTTTCTCTACGCCGCCGAGCAGGGCAAATACTATGGTGTGGGTGCATATATCGGAAATGCGTACGATATAGGCAAGAAATTCTTACCTGAATCTTGAATGAAATTTGATAAGAATTTTAAGTTTAATCAACCCATTGAGTTAAGAGGATGATAGCCCTCTTTTCTCATCAAATTTCACCCGAAGGGCGCGTCAGAGGCTTTCATATTAACCTGGCAACTAAATAGCCTAATTCGTCATGCCGAACTTGTTAAGCCTGCCCCGGTATGTGGTTAGCCGGGGGCATCCAGTATTATCCTGGATGGCGCTAAAGCTTCACTTCGTGCCCCGCCTTCGCGGGAATGACGGCATTAACGTATTTAATTACCGGAGCAATATGCGGCGTTACTACATGTAGTTTGGAAAAAAGGGGCCAAGGGTTCAACTCATTTAAAACTAATCCTGGGCGGCTTCCTTTCGGGCAGTCGATAGTACTTTGGTTTTGCATACCCGATCATCATAGGATAGTGATGCCGGTGACCTGTTGGCAGGCCAATGGCCTGCTTGAGCGGATCCCACGAAAGAAGCGCCCCCTGGAGCAGCCCTGCCCAGCACGTCCCCAGCCCCGAAGGAAGAGCGGCGAGTTCCAGGTAGGCAAGGGCGATGCTGATGTCCACCATGCCGTTCCTGTTTTCTTTGGGTGCAGAAGCCACGATCAACGCCGGGGCACTTCTCAGGACCGAATCAAAACCCATGTCCCATGCCGATATGATCATGTGCTTGTAGACTGCGGTGGGCTCCCCCGGAAATTTTTCCTGGATATATTTCATCCAGTCGACAGTCATACCGGCCAGTTGCCGGATCTTTTTCCTGTCCGTGAATACCGTGTATTCCACCAACTGCATGTTGCTACCCGTGGGCGATGTTATAACAGTATCTGATTCCGCACCGACCGTGACTCTCCGGCCGCAATGACACGTATGGCCGGCCGGCCCTTGACAATACACTTGTTTTCACAGATGCCGCAGCCCACACATTTCTTCAGGTCCACCTGAGGCAGTTTCACCTTGACCCGTGTTCCGGCCGGCCCCCTGACCGTATCCTCGTAGAAGTAAATGGCTTTAGGGGATGTGGGGCAGTGCTCCTCACAAACGATGCACGGACCGTTTCCCGACCAGGGAAGGCACCGGCCCCGGTCGAAATATGCCGACCCGATTCGAACGGGTTCTTCAATTTTTTTCCTGGCAGAGATGTCCGCAATGGCCCCTGTGGGGCAGACGCTTCCACAAAGGGTACAGGTGTATTCACAGTACCCCTGGATCATAATCAGGTTCGGCGTCCAGAAACCGGCCAGCCCTCCCTCGGTCAGAGCCGGATTGATCACATTGGTGGGGCATGCTTTCATGCACAGGCCGCAACGCTGGCACAGTGTCAGAAACACCCGTTCCGGCAGCGCACCCGGAGGCCGGATAAGATTAGGGCTGGACACCGTGTGGATTTGTCCGTCGAGCCTGGAGAAAAAAGGCAGGGCAACCCCGGCGGTCAACCCGCCCAGGACCGCCCGGCGTCCCATGTCCGTACCTGCGCCGCCAAAAGGGCTTCTCAGTTTGAAGGCTACGGCATCCTCCGGGCAGGTGTTGTGACAGTTCAAACACATCAAGCACTCGCTCTTCTGCCAGGCATCCCCGGGGATGGGTCCGGCCGCTCCGGCACAGACTTTTTTACACCGGTCGCACTGTGTGCAGAGATCCGTTTTTTTGCTGAGCCCCAGGATGCTGAATCGGGAAAAGATCCCCAAAAGAGCCCCCAGGGGACAAAGGGTGCGGCACCAAAACCTGGGCCTGATTCGATTCAAAAAAAGGATCAGCAGGAAGATTGTACCGATAAGCCAACCGGTCTTGAACGCCTGGTACCCGTACCCGAAAACCGGAGACACCAGGACTTCAGCCGTATAACTGAGATAATTCAGCACCTTGATATCCGTGCGGGCCAGAAAATCGAATATCTCTTTGATGCCGATGCCGGCACCCGGTAGGACAGCCAGGGCCAGGGAACGATAAAAAAATGCACTGGGATCCAAGATACCGGAAAAATTGAGGCCGAAAAGGGCTGACACGAGCAACAGGATAAGGATAAAATATTTGATTTTCCGTGAATTTGTCTTCTGGTTGGCCTTTATCAGTCGTCTTCCGGTGAGCGCGGGCCTGAAATAACTGACCAGGTGGTGCAGCGTGCCCAGGGGACAGATAAAACCGCAGAACACCCGACCAAATACCAGCGTCAGGATCAGGACCGCCAGACTCCAGCCGAAGCCCTTGATGAGCACATGGCCCGAGATCAGGGACGTGATCCAGACCAGCGGGTCCGCCTGAAAGAAAAAGGTCACCGGCTGTTCCAGGCGGAGCTCCTTTTCGCCGCTGATCAACTGGGTGTAGTCCAGGTAATAATCCTGGGGCAGCCGGCTCTCCACCACGAGAAATAAAAACAGGAGCAGGAAAAAAGCCTGACTGCACCGCCTGAGCCATACCAGGTGTCTTATTTTCAAACAGCCACCTCCAGATGCCTGGAAATCGCCGTGTCATAGACACCGAGGCCCTGTTTCTGACCGAGTTGGATAAAGCCGATTCTTTCCGGTTTTTTATCGAACAGCCGCGCAGCCCTGGCATCGGCGGCAACCGGGTCGTTACTCAGAATGAGACGGTTCATGATGGCCACGTCCGCGGTGCTGCCGCCCGAGGGTCCGTTGCGGATCATGACCCGCGTGGCGTCGATCAGGATGATATCGGGTTTAAAAAAATGCTCCAGATCGACAATGGTCTGATGAATATCCTGGTGCAGGGCGTTTCTGCGCCCGCCCACGGCACCGATCCAGTTTTTCATTCCCAGGGTAAGGCCGCTCAAACCGTGCACTTTGGCCACCGGCAGGTTGATCAGCGTGTCCGCCTCCACCACGGGTTTGAAAACGGGCCACACATCCAGACGGTTCCCCCCCAGTTTCATGTCGCGCATGAGGGATGAGCGGGGATGAACCAGGTCCGCGCCTGTATTTTTGGCCACCATTCCTGCGCCGGTAAGGGCAAAACACCGTTTGGCCCAGTGAATAGTGTGGTCGACAATGCGCACTTTCTTGGCGCCGGCCTCCTGGCAGAGCTCAATGACGGCCTCCAGCACCTCTGGATTCGTCGTGGCCGCCAGATGCGGGGCTCGCGCCCAGGATATGTTGGGTTTTATGGCCACCACATCCCCTTTAGAAACAAATTTTCCCATCCCCCCCACGGCTTCGAAGATTTTTCGGGTCAGGGCATTGACGGAATAGCCTTCTGTCCGGCCGACACCGTCGACCAGAAATTTGGGTGCATCACCGGCAGCCAGGGAAGGCCTGGGGCGCTGCAAAGACAGAACGGCTGCCCCGCCCAGGGAAAGACCGCTCCATATGCGCAATAATTTTTTAATTGATTCTCTTCGGGTTAGTTGTTTTTCTGTATTCATGATGCCACCTTCAAAAATCCTTTGGAATAGCAGATACCTGGGTCCAGAGGGCCCGGCACTGATTATACCCTATAAGGGTTTACAGCGAAATCCTAAATCCGAATATCAAAATTCTAAACAAATCCAAATATCAAAACTCAAATGCTCCAAACATGAGCCCTTGGCATGAGCCTCGGCAACCTCGTTTAGATGATTTAAATTTAGGTCATTAAAAATGCTGCAACCCACAAAATATATAACGACATGGAATACAAAAAAAATCAACCGAGACTTGAATGCGGCGGGTTGATCAAAGCTTTGTTTCCCTATTCCATACAGGTACCATAGAAGTTCAACGGCCGTCTTGAAAAACCTGCAGAAGTCTTTTTAAAACAGGATGCATCGATTTTCCGGGTGTGTTCAACAGAATCACGTACCGATACAGACCCTTTTCCGGGACCCGATAGTAGCCTGCCTGGATACGGATACCTCTCAGATGGCCGGTTTTAAAAAAATGCCCATCCTTGCTTTTCATGAGGGCGTGATGGGGTTCGAAGGCTTCCAGCACGGCCAGCATCTGCCGGGCTGAGACTCTGTTCAACCGCGAAATACCGGATCCTTCTACCACGGCGACGTGGTCAAGCCCGAGTTCGTCCCGCGCATACGCCTGTACCGCCTGAGCGCCGTTTTCCAACCTACCCGGGGCACCATGCTGCCGGGCACCTGTGCGCAGAAAAATCTGGTTGGCTATGAAATTGTTGGAATATTCAAGCATCCTGGCCACGATCTGGTCCAGGGTGAACCTGGAACGATATTCTAAAACAAGCCGGTCCTGGGACAAGACGGGATCGATTTTTATTTGGCCGGTAAACGAAAAACCCGATGCTTCGAGAAAATACTTGAAAAGATAGCCCGCATAATAGGTGATCTCATCCTGTTGGTGTGAAAGCGTGATCCTGCCTTTCTGAAGACCCGACGCCTCGATGCCGGGCAGCACCATGGGTATGAGCGGTGTCTGTGGTTCCGCACTGATATAGGTCCCCTGGTGCTGCTTGAAATTGACCGTGTTGAAATTGACACACAACGCCCCGACAGGGGCATCAAAAGGCTCTGAAGAGTCGGAAACACCCGGAATGGATATGGGTGTATCAAAAAATGTGTTGTCCAGAATAATGTGGTTCAACCTGCGTTCGGACCCGTTCAGTTCCCCTGCCAGGGTTGCTGCAATCTCGCGGACGATTTCCGAAATCAGCAGCGGGTCCCCCTGCCCCTTAATTTTAAGACTCCCGTCATTCGCCAGGTAGAAACCGGTGGTGAACCTGAAATCCGGTCCCAGGTAATGAAAGGCGGCAAGGGCTGTGAGGATCTTTATGGTGGAGGCCGGCACAAGCTCGATTTCCGGGTTGTGGGCAAACAGGATCCTTCCATCCGCAGCCGCTACCATGGCAGCATCCCGGGGGCCCAGTAAATCCGTCAGACCGGAAAATGCCCGGTCGGACAGGCCCGAAGCCAAAGGTGCCCAGAACATCCAGCAAAAAATGAGAAGGGCCGCAGATTTCGAAAACCGATATCGGTCACCCCTGTACCTTCGCCGGCAAGGCAAGGCCCGGCTCATGCAGCCGCCTTTGCCGGGGAATCGAGAACCAGGGTCACCGGACCGTCATTGACCAGCGTCACCGCCATCATGGCCTGGAATTGTCCGGTTGCCACATGCAGCCCCTTTTTGTGGACGGCGCCCGTAAAATGTGCGTATAACCTTTCCGCCACTTCGGGCCGGGCAGCCTGTATAAACGATGGCCGCCGCCCTTTGCGGCAATCCCCTAAAAGCGTAAACTGCGACACCACCAGCATTTCACCTCGCGTGTCCAGGAGAGACCGGTTCATCCTGCCGTCATCATCTTCAAAAATCCGCAGGTTGGCTATTTTGTCGGCCAGATAATCCGCATCGGATGGTTCGTCCTCTCTGGCCACGCCCAGCAGCACGAGCAGGCCCTTACTGATTCTACCGACAACGCTGCCCTCCACGGACACCGAACTTTCGGTCACCCTCTGTACGACTGCTCGCATAATTAATCCTTATCAGTATAATCCTCAGATCCATTACATTGGTCTGCGTCGGCCCGGTTTTGAACAAGTCGCCCAACGGATCGAAAAAATTGTAGGCATCGTTGTTTTCAAGATACGCCGCCGGGTCAAGACCTTTTGCGCCGGCTCTTTCAAAAGTCGTACTGTCCATTATAGCACCGGCAGCATCGGTGGGGCCGTCGGTACCATCCGTCCCGGCCGAAAGCAGCACGATGTCCTCTGTGCCCCCCCAATGCCGAAACAGATGCCATTGCGAACTCCTGGTTGCGCCCACCGAGCCCTTTCCCGGTAAGGGTTACTGTGGTTTCCCCACCCGACAGGATGCAGGCAGGCGCGCGGACCGGGTTGCCGGAAGCCGTCACCTCCCTGGCAACACAGGCATGAAATCGGGCGACATCCCGGGTTTCACCCTCGAAGCGGGATGACAGTATCAGTGTGTTGTAGCCGAGAGATTCGGCCTTTTTCCCGGCCGCCCGCAAGGCCTCCTGATTGCCGGCCACGATCAGGTTCTGCACGTTTTCAAACACGGGGTCCCCTTGCTTGGGTGTTATTATACCTTTGGCAGTCATTTATGCTATTGCGCGTCATTTGCCATTCGGGCGTAATTGATTGTATTTTAACCTACAGACAGTTGACCGCCAGAGGAGGGCCACCTAAAACGTAACACTTAAAACGTAAAACGTTTTTTTATGAATTATACTTATTCCATCTTTTAATCGTCTTCTGCCGGGCCTTGGCGACATCCTGGTTGCGCACCTCGGCCGCCCGTGATGCCCAGAATAGCGCTTCTTCCTTATTTTTCATGAATATGCCGCACCACATGAGGCCGGCCATGGCACCCGTGCCTGCGGAGTTGACCAGCACGGCCCGTAAAAATCCAGCCCTGGCCGGCGGGTAATCCTTGTTGCGGTAATGCGCCCACCCAAGCAGGTTCTGGGTCATGAAGGATTCTGGTGAAAGCGCCACCGCCTTTTCAAAGGGGGCCGTATCGATCCGCCCCGTCTTGTCGGTGTAGGCAGAGTAGTAGTAAAAAGATTTCAGCGCCCGCCCCAGGACATCCATCCCCTCGTAGGACATTTTTTCAGGCCACAATGCCGGCGCTCGCATTGCTTCGGGAAAAGGAATGCCGTAGCCGGACAGCTGCGCGATGAATGCCTTGCGGAAACCCACCAGGTGATCGTCGGGGGAAAATCGGATTTCAGTGTCGGCATGACTGTCTGTGGAACTGTCGTAAATAGAAAGGGAGGCCAGGTCCCCTTTTACCCGGCCGTAAAGCCAGAAACGGATCTTCTGTTCTTCACTCAACGGCTTGAATGCCAGGGGCTGGTTCTGCCCGGTCAGATAGGCCGTAAAATCTTCCTTGACGGGGAACAGCTTTTTAGTACGCCAGCCAAACCAGAACTCTTTCAGGTTGGTGTTCAGCACAACTGTATTGCCCATCAGAAAATGCAGCGCCAAGCCAACGCCGCTGAAACTGTCTGCTGGCGCGGGCTGGAGCGGCAATACGATAAACCTCAATTTACCTTTTTCGTTTCCAATTCTGTCCATAATGTCACCTCTTTGAAATACCATTCCGAACATCAACCCCAACGTCGCAACCCCTTACCCGAACAATAGGGCCGTGACAATAACAGGGGTCACGTGCTACTGGAATCTGGGTGTCGGTTACTGGATATAAGCGACTGTTTTTTACCCACGCCCCCCATTCACGCATCATATATTAAGAAAATAGGGCGGGATGCGCAAGCGCAATTTTTTAAGTTCCGCAACGCGACGTGCGCCTGTGTAAACACAAAGCGTAATAAAATCAAGCCAGCTGACGGCTGGCTGGATTTTATTACTGAACGCGGCTGCGCCGCTATATGAAAAGATGCACACCTATAAAACCGCGCCATTCCCTTGGCGCGGTTTTTACATGCCCCTCTATTGAATTTCCAGAAATACGGCTTATCTTTCCGTTAATCATTCCTTTACAATCTGCCTGATTTACACACGTGAATCCTTTCTAAAACCAATTGGGATTGTTGCTTTTTTATGAGGTAAACAAACCGTGACAATTGCTCAGTTTACGTAAAACTTTAATACAAGGAGGAGGAAATGGGAACAGAAACTTATATGGACAAAATCCTGGAAATGGTCAGTTTATACGGTGTCAACATCATTACCGCCCTGGCAATTTTTATCGTGGGGCGCTGGGTGGCCAAGGCCCTGCGCAATTTGATCCGTAAGATGATGGGGGAAAAGGGGATCGATCCCATCATCATCGGGTTTACCTGCAATATGGCCTATATCGCCCTGCTGGCCTTCATCATAATCGCCGCTCTGGGTCAACTGGGTATCCAGACGACATCATTTATCGCCATCCTGGGCGCCGCCGGCCTGGCTATTGGCCTGGCCCTACAGGGCAGCCTCTCCAACTTTGCAGCCGGTTTCCTGATGGTCATTTTCAGGCCCTTCAATGTGGGTGACTACATCGAGGGAGCCGGCGTAGCCGGATCCGTCGAGGAGATCCAGCTCTTCACCACCACCCTCCTGACGCCTGACAATAAAACCGTCATCATTCCCAATGCCAAGTTGACCAGTGACAACATCATTAACTGGACCGTCACGGGTACCCGGCGGGTGGATATGGTTTTCGGTATCGGCTATGACGATGACATCGACAAGGCCCGGCAGATCATGGAAGACATCCTGGCCAAGGACGAGCGTATTTTAAAGGACAAGGCCACGCAGATCGCCGTTGTGGAACTGGCCGACAGCAGTGTCAACTTTGTGGTGCGCCCCTGGGTTAACGCCGGGGATTATTGGGGTGTCTACATGGATGCCATGGAAAATATAAAGAAAGCTTTCGACAAACAAGGCATCAGCATTCCGTATCCCCAACAGGATGTTCACCTGCACACTGTGGCTGAATAATAGTAAACCCCATCGTTGCAATGTTTAAAGTATAGGGTATAAGGTTCAAGGTGCACGGTGAAAAACAGCTCATGGCTGACAGGAAGCGCTTTTTATTAGACAGAAAAAAAACTTGAACATCGAACATTGACAAATTTGCAAAAAGTCCGAAATTCCGTCATACTCCTGCCTTCGCAGGGGTATGACGCTAAAGGATATTTTAAGACTTTTTCATGATGCGTTGACCGCGTTTAATCAGGATCGAACAATCCTCTCATTTCCATCTTTCCGCGATATACGACCCTCTTCCTCCAGCTTGATAAGATGGCTTTCCAGGATGCCGCACCCCGGAAAAAACTGGATAAAGGGAGATTTCGGCTTCACCAGGTATCGATGTTGGGCCGCTTCTTGCCTGTACGCTGTTCCGTTTCAGGCATGGATCGCAGGCCGCGTATGATCCAGTGCCGGGTTTCCATGGGATCGATAACACCGTCGATCTCCAGGAACGACGCCATATTGACGGCTTTTCCGTGTTCATAGGCCATGGCCACCATGCTGTTGAACAGCGCTTCCCTTTTTTCAGGATCGGACTCGGCTGCCAACTCTTTTTTGAAACCAAGCCGGACAGCCCCTTCCAGCCCCATACCGCCGAATTCACCGGTGGGCCAGGACACATTCAGAACCGGGCAATGAAAACCGCCGCCGATCATGGCCATGGCCCCCAGGCCATATCCCTTTCGCAAAGCAATGGAAAAAATGGGGATGGTGGCATTGCCGCCGGTTACAAACATGCGTGAAAAGTGCCGGACCTGGGCGGATTTTTCCGCTTCCGGCCCCACCATGAAACCCGGGGTGTCTAGTAATACCACCAGGGGAATATCAAACGCGTCACAAAGTTGCGTGAATCGTGACGCCTTGTCGGCCGCATCCGCGTCGATGGCGCCGCCCAGGTGCATACTGTTGTTGGCGATCAGCCCGAAAGGCAGGCCTTCGATACGAATGAAAGCGGCGACAACCCCTACGCCGAATTCCCGCCGCAGTTCCAGCACCGTACCGATATCGGCCAGGGTGTCGATCACCGTGCGCACATCATAGGCACGCAGCCGGTTTTCCGGGATCAGCCAGCGCAGTTCCCGCTGATCAACGCAATCCCAATCCGGTACCGGCCCCTGGAAATAAGCCAGATACTGCTTGGCTTTTTCAACCGCCTCGGCTTCATCCGTCACTACAATATCCACCACACCATTGGGAGATTGAATCTCTATGGGGCCGATATCATCCGGTCGGCATACGCCCAGGCCGCCCCCTTCGATCATGGCCGGCCCACCCATGCCGATTTTGGCGTTCTGCGTGGCGATAATCACATCGCTGCAGCCTAAAAGAGCTGCATTGCCGGCGAAGCATCGCCCGCTGACAATCCCCACAACCGGGACCAGACCGCTTAAGCGGGCATATTGCGCAAAGGTTTCAAAATCCAGCCCGGCGCACTGAACCTTCCCGGCATCGATGTCACCCGGACGCCCGCCGCCGCCTTCGGCAAATAATACCAGGGGCAGCCGCCTCTCCCGGGCCAGTTTGAGCATGCGATCCATCTTTTTGTGGTTGAAATATCCCTGTGTGCCGGCCAGCGCCATGTAATCATAGGACATCACCATACAGCGGGCCACCGCCTCGTTAAACAGGCTGCCGTTAATGGCGGCAATGCCGGCAACCAATCCATCCGCCGGACTTTTCTCCAGGAGTTGTTCCGCGGAAAGCCGGCCCCGTTGAGCAGCCACGGCAAACGATCCATACTCGATAAAGGTGTCCGCATCCACCAGGTCAGCGATATTTTCCCGGGCTGTGCGCTGCCCGGTTTTATGACGGCGCTCCACGGCTTTGGCCCGGGTTTCGTCCAGAACTGCCCGTTGGCGTTGGAGCACGTCGGCCAGGTCCGGCCGGATGGCATCGAGGTCAACGGTTTCCTCGGCGCGTACATCGAGTCCCTCCACACTCATGGGCGCGACAAACAGCAGGGGTTGACCGTCATATAGCGTGTCACCGACATCGGCCGCTATCTTTCGCACCACCCCGCTTAACGGCGTTTTGATGAGATGCTGCATTTTCATGGCTTCAAGAACCGCTACGGATTGCCCTTCGTAAACGGGATCCCCCTCGGCCACTTCGATCTCAACCACGGTCCCCTGCATGACGGTATTGACGGCCACACAGTTTTCCGGCCCACTGGCCGTGTCAATTTCCGGCGGCGGTGCAATCTCAGGCTGCGGCTCAGTCTTAGATTGCAGGTCGATCTCCAGCGGTTCAGGGCCGCCGCCCGGTCCGGCAGCTTCATCCATGTACTTGCGTTGATGACGGTGCGGATCGGATCCGGCCAGTGTTTCCAGATGTTCTTCGATAAATCGGGTGCTCACCCGGTTGGCAGTCACATGGGCGTTGGTCAGCAGTGCCTGCAGCAGGGGAATATTGGTATCGACACCGTCGATCCTGAATTCACAAAGGGCCCGGTAGGCTTTCGCCACGGTGTCCGCATAATTTTCATCCCGCGAACGGACCACCAGCTTGGCCAGCAGGGAGTCAAACCCCTGATGCGTGGTATAGCCCGTATATCCGAACGTGTCCACCCGGATTCCAGGGCCGGAAGGCACATCAAAATATCGCAGCGTTCCACCCGATGGCCGGATATGGCCGTCCGGTGTTATTTTCTCCATATTGATCCGGGTCTGAAGCGCATAGCCGACAGGGGTATTGATCGTTCCCTGCTCCAGTTCCAGGTCCGTAAGCGTAGAGCCACCGGCAATACGGATCTGAGCCTTCACCAGGTCGATACCCATGACCTCTTCGGTAACGGTGTGCTCGACCTGCAAACGCGGGTTCACCTCCAGGAAGTAAAACCTGGCATCATCCACCAGGAACTCAAACGTTCCCAGGCTTTTATAGCGTACCTGGCCGGCCATATCGATGGCGGCCGTGGTCAACCGGCTGCGCACCTCCTCCGACAGGGTGGGACTGGGGGCAACTTCAATCACTTTCTGGTTGCACCGCTGCAGGCTGCACTCCCTTTCCCACAGATGACTGACGCCCCCGGAACCATCGCCTATCACCTGCACCTCGATGTGGCGGGCCTGTTCGACCAGCCGTTCAACATAGACATCCCCATTTCCGAAAGCTGCCTGTGCTTCCGATCGGCACAGGCGATAGGTCTCATCAAGTGCTGCCAGGTCAGACACAACCCGCATGCCGCGGCCGCCGCCCCCCGAAATCGCCTTGATCATGACAGCGGTCCCTTTTTCCAGCGAGGCAAAAAAATCCCGGGCCCCTGCCAGGCTGACCGCCCCCGGGGTTCCCGGCAGCAGCGGAATGCCACACTCCCGGGCCAGGCTGCGGGCCTGAATTTTATCACCGAACAGCTCGAGGCTTTCCACGGCAGGGCCGATAAAAACAAGTCCGCTCTCATTGCAGCGGCGGGCAAACACCGCATTCTCACTTAAAAAACCATAGCCGGGGTGAATGGCCGTACAATCGGTGGCCAGGGCCGCGTTGATGATACCGCCCATATCCAGATAGGCGCTCGGCCCCCTGCCATCCAACATGTATGCCTCGTCACCCATGCGGGTGTGGAGGCAATGACTGTCATCTCTTGAATACGCGGCCACGGTCGGCATGTTCAGCGCTGCGGCCGCCCGCATGATGCGGATGGCGATTTCACCACGGTTGGCCACAAGAATCTTCATTGGCATGGAGTACTCCGTTTCGATGATTTAAAAACCTTTATCCGAAGGTCTTCTCCCCTGGCCTCAGACTACCGGCGACTATCCACGATCTGATAGACGTCCTTTATGCAATCCGCACCCCTTGCTTTTTCAGCACCTTCTGGACTTCGGCGATATTGACCCGGCTGCAGGGCACGTTGTCTTTCAGCGATACGGCGGCGGCAACCCCGGCGCCCTGTCCTGTGACCGTACAGCACATCATCTGCCGGGTGGCGGCATGGGAAACTTTGTCTCCGGCGACGCAGCGGCCGGCAACCAGCAGGTTCTCGACTTTTTGAGGGAGGATGATGCCGTAAGGAACCTGAAAGTACCTCCCCGTGGAAGGCATGACCGCAATGTGGTTCCCGTCCAGAAATTCCGGGAATATTCCGATGGAGTCATCAAATTTAGCCTGGTGCAGCACATCGTCTTCGGTGATATTGTAGGCACCTTCGATCTTTCGCGATTCCCTCACCCCAAGGGATGCACCCATGGTTCTCAGGCGGGCCTTCTCAAAACCGGGAGTGTATTTTTTAAGGGCCTCCACCGCCCACATCACGTATTGCCTACCCTCGATTTCCGCCTTGGTTAGATCCCGGACATCGGTGGGGTCGATATCCGGCATGTGAATGGCGTTGAGTGAGGTCACTTCACCGGCATCTGTGAAGTTGCCCCAGTAGCTTTGCACGCGGGTGGAAGTATCGGGGATTTCACCGGCCTCCCGGGCTTTTTTGAACGGCTCTAACAGAAATGTGCTGAACTCGCCACTTTCCTTTTCCCCGGAATCCTCCCCCCAGTCGGCGATGGAACTGGGTTTGCTCAATGTGTAGTTCAGGAACTTGTCGATGTCGACTCCGCTGCAGCCAAAGTTGACCGATACTTCTTCCAGCTTATTTTTCGGGTCCATAAGGCAGGGTACACCGGCACGATAAGCGATATCCGCGTCGCCCGTGGCATCGATGACCCGTTTGGCCAGGATGGCCTGTCTTCCGGATTTGCTCTCGGTCACCACGCCTTTGATGGTGCTGCCTTCCATGATCACATCCACGGTCATGCAGTGCAGAACCGGGATGATGCCGGCCGCCTGTATCATCTGATCGGCGATAAACTTGAAAACTTCTGTATCCACAACTTCGTACAGGAATATGGACAGGCTTGCGCCCATCGCCTTGGCCCGCTGTTCGAACTCCACACCGATACCGCCGGCATCCACCGTACAGGCGTTGGAGCGATACCAGGCAAGGGTTCCTATCATAGACTGGGTGATCACCCCCCCAAAACAGCCGTAGCGTTCCACAAGCATGGTTTCAGCGCCCGTCCTGGCAGCAGCCAGGGCAGCAGACATCCCGCCCGGGCCGCCGCCGATTACAAGTACATCCGTCTCTGCCATAACCGGAAGCGTCCTGGCCGGTTCTCGAATGCTTTTCATCGTCTTACCCCCAGTTTATTAAAGCTATTCCATGCATTCTTGCTTACGCCATGTTGTTACGAGGAAGCATCAAGTTTCTTTTTCATGCGTTCCTTGGCTGCATGGGAAAGCATATCTTCGGCTTGGGCGCAGGTCGAGCCATTGCCGACTGCTCGGCTCATTCTTCTCAGCATCATCAGCTGCTGTCGGAAGCGGTAACAGTAACGGCACATCAAGAGATGCATCCAGACGGCCATGCGCTGGTTAAAGGGGAGCACTGTATCCATCGATTGGGATATCTTTTGTGAAACATCGTCGCAGTGAAACATCCAGTGGCTCATGTTATGTCCCCCCCATGTTTCTTGCCGAATCCGACGCCTTCAAGACATCGTCGCAGCAGCATTCTCGCCCGGTATAAAATCACCCAGCAGTTGGATGATGTAATGCCAAGCCGCTGACAGATTTCCCGGGTGCTCAGCCCCTCAATTTCCCTGTAGGCGAAGACATCGGCGGTCTTTTGGGACAAGCCTGAAAGGCACCGGTAAAAATGATCCAGAAACTCCCTGTTTTCCTGTGACTTACCGGGATCAGCACGCCAGTTTTCCGGTCGAATCTGCCAACTGCCTTTGGCATTAAAGAATACCTCCAGGCTGTCGGGGTCCTGTATGAAGTCCTGAACATGGACCGTGGATTTATTCTTGCGGTAATGGTCGACCAGTTTGTGTTTTAGGATGCCGAACAGCCAGGTTTTTTCAGAGGATTGCCCCTTGAATCGTTCCCGGGCCCGTACGGCAGCCAGGAACGTTTCCTGAACGATATCTTCCGCCGTTTCCCGATCCTTGACCCTGGCCAAGGCAAACCCAAAGAGCACATCGCCGTATTCATCCACCCAAGCTTCGGGATTTATTTCCTGTTTACCTTCCATGCCCGTCAGGGTATCAAATCATCATTTTTTTGCAAGCGGCAAAGCCCCTGGTTTTGCAAGTTGACTACGTTCGTCTTGCGGCCAGAGACATGCCGCCGTCCCCTCGGCCGATCAGCTTTTCAGCCCAAAGGCACTCACTCATCCGGGTGACCACGGTGAAAATACGGGTTGAAAAAACATACCGGATGAATGAGCACCCCGCCTTTACCAGACAAGTTCTCTCAGCTTTCGGAATAAAATATCGTTCAACGTAGTGGGGCCTTTAAAGCGCCTACCATGTTTTTCATGTCCTTGGGGTCTCCGGTCGGATGCAATACAATCATGACCATAGACCATTTTCCAAAGGGTGCCTCGTTCAGGGATGCACTGTAATTCCCGTCTCCCCATTTGTTGGTCTGAAACATGTAGGGAGCGGAACCAGCACCGGTTTCACTTTTTTTAGGTTTCATGTTGACGAACCACACGGTGTAGACGGAGTCCGGTTTGAGACCTCTGGCCTGGATGCTCACGTGGGAATTGTCGATAAAGGCCGTGCCTTCAGCATCTGGATGGTGTTTTGTCGGCTCGAGATCCAGTGTACGGCCATTGCCGACTGCCCAACCAGCAGTGATAAAAAAAACAGTGACCAGTCCGATTGTCATTATTGCAATCATTTTTTTTGAAGTCATAATATCCTCCTTATTATACGTCAAAGCACTTTTTTTAAGATTATCAAGCCAACCCTGTCGTTAGGGTCAACCTGCCTTGTTCCACCTCTATTTGAAAAGCCTGCGTCGCTTTGATCGATGAAGCTCTTCGTTTGTTACTTTTGTCGATTCGTTTCGAAAATCCTTACACGTCGAGATTAAAAAAAACTGAAGGTTGCCTAAACGATCCGAAAAAGATACTTGAGATTGTGCATTCAATCCGAAATCCATAACCACGCAAAGGATCAGACATGACCCACATGACCATACCTGAAAAAGGCTCGTCCAGAGAGGCCGTCATATCAAATCTCAAGTCAATGAAATCCGGTGATGCAGACTGGCACAGCGGACAACTGTTCGGGCTGATATACGAAGCCGGCGAAAGGGTCGAAAAGCTTGTCAGGGAAGCGGCATCCCTCTTCATGATCGAAAATGGCCTCAGTCCCCTGACATTCCCGAGTCTGTTGAAAATGGAAAATGAGGTCGTGTCCATGGTGCTTTCACTGATGGAGGGCGATGACCACACGGTGGGCTGCACCACATCCGGCGGTACGGAGAGCATCTTCATGGCCATCAAGGCTGCCCGGGATTGGGCCCGGCAGGAGAAACCGCAGATAAGCAAACCACGGATGGTGGTACCGGTGACCGCCCACCCGGCCTGGAACAAGGCGGCCCATTACCTGGGCATCGACATCGTCATGACCCCTGTGGATGACTGTTTTCGGGCCGATACCACCGCCATGAAGGACGCCATCGACGAAAATACCATCATCCTCGGCGCCACAGCCGTAACCTACCCTCACGGCATGGTCGATCCCATACCCGCTATCGGCACCCTGGCCGAAGAATACAATTTGTGGCTGCATGTAGACGGCTGCCTGGGAGGCTTGATGCTGCCCTTTCTCCGCAAGCTGGGCTACGATATACCGGCCTATGATTTCAGGGTTCCCGGCGTCAAATCCATCTCGGCCGATGTTCACAAGTATGCCTACACCCCCAAGGGGATATCCACCGTGCTCTACCGCAACAGCGACCTCAGAAAATTCCAGTTCTTCATGTACACGGAATGGCCCGGCGGTGTGTACGGAACACCCAGCCTTGCCGGCGGCAGGCCGGGCAGTGCCATTGCCGCAGCCTGGGCCGTAATGCATTATTTGGGTAAGGAGGGCTTTCTACAACTGGCCCAGGATGCCAGGTCGGCCACGGAAAAACTCATGCAGGGTATCGCCAACACCCCGCCGCTGTATGTTCTGGGAAAACCGGATGCAACGGTGTTTGCCTTTGGCGGGAAAGACGTCAACATTTATGAACTCAGCGCACGCCTTAAAGACCGCGGCTGGCACGCTGAAGCCCAGCATTTGCCGGCCAGTCTGCACATGACCGTATCGCCCATCCACAACACCATCGTGGATGATTTTTTGAAAGACCTGGGAGAATGCGTGGTTGATCTGCCCGCAACCGATGCTGAAGACATCTCTGAGATGGCCGCCATGTACGGCATGATCGGCACCATGACCGACAGAAAAGTTGCCCGGGAGTTTGCCCTGGCCTACCTGGATGACCTGTACAATCTCAAATAATGGCAGAAAGAGACCTATGGGTGTTCAGTTTAAAACCGGGCAACTGTTTGAGTTCTTTCAACACCGTTAGGCCACCGTTATCATGAATATGGCTGTAGCGATTTAAGTGTTTTCTATCATTGAACTTAATTTTGAGTCCTAATTTTTCTGAATCAAATCTTGAAAATACCGAATAGCTTCATTACTGCCCCAATCCCTTGCACCCATGATTTTTTCAACAATAATCCCGTTCTTATCGATGATAATACTCTCCGGAATACCTGTTGTCCGGTAGAGCCTTTGTATCGTCCCCTTCGGATCGATCAATACGGGAAAATGCAGCCTATGCTTTTTCATAAAAGGGCGCACGGCCTTTAAGCCTGACGCATCGATGTTTACGGCTAAGATTTCAAAATCTTCCTTATTCAGGGATTGAAAAAGTTTTTCCATGGAGGGCATTTCTTCCACACAAGGAGGGCACCAGGTGGCCCAGATGTTGAGAAAAACAACCTTGCCTTTATAGGCACCCAAACTGACCATGTTACCGTCCAGATTAGGCAGGCTGAAGGGCGGTGCAGGTTTTCCCTTTTGAAATTGAGATGATCCCAATTGACTGAAAGTCGAATCTTTGGTTTGAAGCAGGAAAATAATCCCAACACTGATAACGGCTAAAACAATCAGTACTGTGGATTGAGGGCTTATTCGCCGGTCATTTCGGACTTTTTCATGCATGGCTGCAATCACGACCGTGAGTGAGAAAGTGAGACTTGTGATCCATCGCCGCTTAGCTTCTTATTTTCTTACCTTATGATCTTTTGTCTATTCGCTGACGATCTGAGCGTACGCACTGTGATTGTGTATCGACTCGAAATTTTCAGCGCTCACCGAAAACCAGGTAATGTTGTCGTCCTTTTTCAGTTTCTGGGCGATATCCCGGACGATGTCTTCGACAAACTTGGGGTTGCTGTAGGCTTTTTCAGTTACGTATTTTTCATCGATGCGCTTCAGTATGGAGTAGACTTCGCAGGAGGCCGTACTCTCCACCAGTTCGATCATGTCCTCCATCCATATAAACTTGTTGAAGCGGGTGCTCAGGCGCACTTCCCCCCTCTGATTATGAGCCCCGAAGTCACTGATCTCCTTGGAGCACGGACAGACAGAGGAAATGGGCACCACCACTTCGGAAACCAGGTCGATTTCCCCTTCCTGGTTGCTGTTCCCGGTAATCCGGCAGGTATAGTCCATCAAACCGATGGAATTGCTCTCGGGCGCCTTTTTCTCGATAAAATAGGGGAACGTCACCTCCACGTGGGCGGAAGCGGCGTTCAGGTGCTTTTTCATCTCTTCCAGTATCTCGGAAAATTTTTTCAGGGACACTTCCGGACGAAACAGGTTCAGCATCTCCACAAAGCGGCTCATGTGCGTGCCCCTGTCCTTGTGCGGCAGGCTCACAAACATGTCAATGGTGGCAACTGTGGGCTGAAACCCTTCACGCTTGTCACGCACGGTGATGGGGTATTTCAGGTTTTTGATACCCACCTTATCTATGGGCAGATTTCGGTGGTCGCGTTGGTTTTGTACATCCTGCATTTGATCTATTTCACACCCTGTTTTCTTGGAACACGAAGAATAAGCCCTTATACTCTTTTCCGATGTTATTTTAATAAATAGTCCAGCCTAACATGGCTCATGGACCTGAATATATTCCCCTTGATCTTTTTATTGCTGCGATACAGTTTTTCCAACATCGACTTGACCGCCTGCCGCTTGGAAACCCTGGACGTGGGACAGGGGTTGGCAAACTCGGGAAAGTCCATGGCGTGGGCAAAACGTTTTATCGAATCCTCGTCGGCATAGGCCAGAGGCCTTATGACCGTGAACCTGCCCTCGAAAAAAGACTGGGACGGTTTCATGGTGCTGATTTCGCCTGCGTAGCACATGTTCATGAAAAGCGTCTCGATGATGTCGTCCTTGTGGTGCCCCAGGGCCAGCTTGGTGCAGTTCAATTCGTCGGCGATCTCAAACAGCCGTTTGCGTCGCAGCCGCGAACACAGAAAGCAGGGATTTTCACGATTTTCCTTGCTGTGGGCAACCAGGCCGTGGTCGGTGTATTCAACCCTAAGGGAATATCCCTGGTCACGTCCGTATTGATGGAGTTCCTCACCAAATCCGCCTTCAAACCCCGGATCCACATAAACCGGGAACAGTTCGTAGTCGATGGGGACCCTTGCCAGGCGCTCATGCAGAAACCACAACAGCGCCATGCTGTCTTTCCCGCCCGAAAGGCCGACAACGATACGATCGCCGTCGGATATCATGTCATAGCGGTGCAGGGCCTTTCCGAATACCCGGTTGAGGGCTTTGTACACGTAGCTTCTGGGTTTCGGCGACGGGGACATGGCAACCTCAGGGTTCAGCTGTCCTTATGCGTCCTTTTCCGCTTCTGCTTCCGCGACAGGCGCTTCTACAGTTTCGGCAGCGGGTTCCGCTGCGGGTTCGTCATCTGCCACAGCTGCCTCCGCCTCAAGCGCTTCCGGTGCTTCTGCGGCTTCCAACGCTTCGGGCACTTCTTTGATCACGACTTTCCCGGCAGCGATTTCCCGCAGGGCAACCACGATGTCTTCATTCTTCGGCGAGCTCACCAGGTATTCCGACCCCTCCCTGATTTGCCGCACCCTTTTGGCTGCCATGTGAACCAGCTCGAAACGATTTTCCACCTTATCCAGACAATCCTCTATGGTAATACGTGCCACTTTTTTTCCTCCTCAAAAAATACCTGCCTCAATCAATTATATACACCTGAAACCAGCTCAAACAATATCCACGATCTCATACACCCGCTTGCCCGCAGGTGCCGCCACAAGGACTTCATCTCCGATCTCTTTGCCAAGCATGGCCTTACCCAGGGGTGACGTGACCGAGATACGCCCGGCGTTGATATCGGATTCGTCCGGCCCCACGAGCAGATACTCCACGCTCTCACCGGTATCGACATTCTCCAAAACAGCCCGACATCCAAATACCAGATGATCCTTGGGGGTATTTCTGATATCGATGATATCCGCATTGCCCAGCTTGTAGCCCAGCTCGCTCACACGCCCTTCAATAAAGCCCTGCCGCTCCTTGGCCGCGTGAAATTCGGCGTTTTCGCTCAGGTCACCGTGGGCGCGTGCTTCTTCTATAGCCTTGATGTTACTCGGTCTTTCGACCGTTTTCAGGTGCTCAAGCTCCTGTTTCAACGCCTCATAACCGGCCTTGGTGATCGGTATTCTTTCCAACTTTATACTCCTATCCCGGCAACATACCCGGCAATGATATCGCCCACTGCGTCGGTGCCATGCCCCATTTTGCCGGCGGCAACATCTTTGATATCATCCCGCAGGGCCGTGGTCACTCCCTTTTCAATATCCAGGGCGGCTTCGTGTTCTCCGATGGTGTCCAGCAGTATCTGACCGGCCGAAATGGCGGCAATGGGATTGATGATGTTCTTCCCGGTGTACTTCGGGGCGGAACCGCCGATGGGCTCGAACATGGATATGCCTTCCGGATTGATGTTCGCTCCGGCCGCAATCCCCATCCCGCCCTGTATCATAGCGGCCAGGTCGGTGATGATATCACCGAACATGTTGTCCGTAACGATGACATCAAACCACTCCGGATTCTTGACCATCCACATGCAGATGGCATCCACGTGAGCATAATCGGTTTTTATGTCGGGATATTCGACCGCAACTTCATAAAATGCCCTTTCCCAGAGATCGAATGCATAGGTCAGCACATTGGTTTTGCCACACAGGGTCAGGGTCTTCTTACCGCTGCGCTGCCGGCAGTACTCGAATGCATAGCGAATACAGCGTTCCACGCCCTTGCGGGTGTTGATGGACTCTTGGACGGCAACTTCATCTGGAGTCCCTTTTTTCAGCACGCCGCCCGCACCGGCGTAAAGGCCTTCTGTATTTTCTCGGACCACCACGAAATCAATGTCTTCCGGGCGCTTGTCTTTCAGTGGTGTCTCGACACCCGCGTAGAGTTTGACCGGTCTCAGATTGATATACTGATCAAAGTAAAACCGCAGCTTCAACAGGATATCCTTTTCCAGAATGCCGGGTTTGACATCCGGATGGCCGATGGCCCCCAGGTAGATGGCATCGAACCCGGACAGGGCATTCATGACCTCGTCCGTGAGTGTCTCGCCTGTTTTTTTGTAATGTTCCCCGCCGATATTGAATGTCTCGAACGTAAACTGGAATCCGTGCTTCCCGGAAACCGCTTCGAGCACCTTGACGCCTTCCGCCAATGCTTCAGGCCCGGTTCCGTCTCCCGGGATCAAGGCAATATTGTATGCTTTGCTCATAACGCCTCTTGCTCAGTATCCTTAATTAGACTATTTACATTAACCAAAAACAGAACCTGCACAGAGATGCATTTCAAATCGCAACCAACAACCAAATGTGAGATTACGGCAATTTGAATTCAAAAGGGATGCGAACTCTGCTCGGTTCTTTCTAAGTTCTCGGCCTCTTTCCGTTTTACTTCCTTGTGATGTCGCCACGTGGTAACGGGGCCTGACAGGACATAAATGGCCCCACAAAGGAACAGGGCTATGGAAGGTTGGGATGCCACGAAAATAATGATTAACAACGCAGCTACAAGGGCATTGAAGTTCATCTTTCGAAACAGTCCTAATTTCTTGAAACTGTTATACTTGATCGAACTGACCATTAAAAATGAGAGGACGTACAGCATGATCAGAATCAGAACAGGATACGCATCGCCCCCGATGTTGAGCTTGTGAAATATCAGCACGGTTGCGGCACTCATGCCCGCTCCGGCCGGAATGGGCAGGCCCACGAAATAATCGCTATCAATGGTGCCCACCTGGGTATTAAAGCGCGCCAAACGGAGTGCACCGCAGGCCATGAACAAAAAGGCTGCCAGCCATCCGATCCGGCCGAATGGCTTCAGTGCCCAGAGGTACATCATCACCCCCGGAGCGATACCGAATGAAATCACGTCCGCCAGTGAATCGTATTCCACGCCAAACTTGCTGGTCGAACCTGTGGCCCGTGCAATTTTCCCGTCCAGATTGTCAAACACACCGGCGATAACAATGGATATTGCCGCCGGCAAAAACTTTCCGTCTATGGCGGCGATCACCGCATAAAATCCGCAAAACAGGTTCAGCGATGTGAACAGATTCGGCAGCAGGTAAATACCCCTTCGCAGGTTTCCGCTTTTAAATCCTTTCTTTGTTTTCATATTGGCAATTCTCCCAGAACAGTTGTTCCCGCGCTCACACGGTCCCCCACCTTGACCGAGACTTCTGTATCTGCAGGCAGGTATACATCCAGGCGTGATCCAAAACAGATCAGGCCGAAACGCTGCCCCCGGACAACGGATTGCCCCTCCTGAACATTACAGATGATACGCCTGGCAACCAGGCCGGCGATCTGCACGAAACAGATTTCCCGTCCCTTATCGGTTTTCAGGAAAAGTGCATTGTATTCATTGTCACTTGAGGCCTTGTCCAGATTCGCCGAAAAAAACTTCCCGGGGAAATAGGCCACCCGGACAATTTCCCCGTTGGAGGGAATCCGGTTGACATGCACGTTGAAAATCGACATGAAAATACTGATTTTCAAACAGCTGCCGGAACAGAATCGGCCTTTCTCCACGCTTTCCACCTTGATCACTTTTCCGTCGGCCGGCGACACGACTGCGCCGTCCCGGTCCGGGATGACCCTGTCAGGGTCCCTGAAAAAATAACCGATGAAAAACGTTGCGACAAGACCTGTCAGCGCCAGAACAGTAATACCCAACAGCGCAAACACCGCTGTCGCAAATGCGGCAATACCCACAAACGGCAATCCCGCTTTTGCGATGGGGAATGCAAACGGACTGGCCGGTTCAACCTTTTTATAATTTTCCACGAAAACTATTTCCTGAAACGGGCGCTTTTATTTTAAAACTGGGATTTATAACAAGTTTATCACGATTTGTCAATTCTAATGAATATCGTGTCATGCGTCTTCCGCTTGGCGGGCAGCATTGACCTCTGCATCGGACTTTCGAAGGTAGAGCGGCTGCAATATCCCGTTTGCAGATACATCGCGGTTTTCGAATTTTACCAGGGAGAGTCGGGCAACGGTTTCCCCCCGAATGGTGTGTGCACTTAGAGCGGCAAAAGAAATTTTTTCCGCCAGTTTTTCCTTTAAGACTTCCTGGTACAGCAGAGCACCACTGCCCACCAGGAGGCAGGGTTCATCGATATCTTCCGCCACAATTTCCGGCGGGCCGACCCGGGGCCCTGCTACAGGTGCGATGGCATGTCCGGTTGAGCGGTAAAAGTTGTAATATACCTCTTTCCTGCGGGCATCCAGCATGGCGCAAATCAGAGAGCCCGCCCGGTGAGCTGTAGGCGCCGCCTGAACGGACAGAGCATCCAGGCTGGAAATGCCGACAACCGGTTTGGATGCCGCCAGAGCCATGCCCTGAACCGTGCTCAAGCCTATCCTCAACCCCGTGAACGTGCCCGGCCCGGTGATCGCGACAAATCCATCCATGTCATTCACGGACATACCTGCCAAATCAAATGCCGCGCCAACCATGCTCATCAAATGCCTTGCATGGGTCTCACCCGTCGACTGGGTAAGTTCAGCCCGCAGAGCTCCGCCGTCCACGATGGCCACACTGCAGCTGCTGGTGGCGGTATCCACAGCCAGAATTTTCATTTACGGTCAGTTCCAAACGCGAGCGCCAGCACTGCATCCATTTGACGCACGGGCATGAATTTAATCTTGCGTTTCACATTTGCCGGGATCTCTTCCAGGTCTTTCTTGTTCTTCTCCGGTATGACGACAGTGTGTATGCCGGCCCGCAATGCACCGAGCGCTTTTTCCTTCAACCCCCCGATAGGCAGCACCCTGCCGCGCAGGGTGATCTCTCCGGTCATGGCCACATCCTTGTCGATTTTTCTATCGGTAAGGACAGATATGAGGGCAGTTGCCATGGCAATACCGGCGGATGGCCCGTCCTTGGGTATGGCACCGGCCGGGACATGGATGTGAACATCGAGATTGTCGAGCATCCCCTCTTCCACGCCGAGTTTTTTCAAATTAGCCCGTGTGTAACTCAGCGCAGCCCTGGCCGATTCCTGCATGACATCCCCTATCTGCCCCGTGACAATCAGTTCGCCTTTACCGCCGATAAGCGACGCCTCCACGTAAAGAACCTCACCGCCGACCTGAGTCCAGGCCAATCCGGTGGCCAGGCCCACCTGGCTCTCTTCCTGGTCCATTTCCGGAAAGTATTTCCGGACGCCCAGGAACTTGTGGAGGTTACCACGGGTAACCGCATACCTGCCTTTGCCGCCTTCTGCCGTTTTTCTGGCTATCTTGCGGCACATTGTCCCGAGTTCCCGTTCCAGATTCCTGAGCCCGGCCTCGGATGTATATTCGTTGATGATCTGGGCAAGAGCGCCGGAACTTAAGGCGACATTTTTCTCACGCAACCCGTTTTCCTTGATCTGGCGGGGTAAAAGGTGCTTCTGGGCAATTATTGTTTTTTCCTCCGCCGTGTAACCCGAAAGGTAGATGACTTCCATGCGGTCAAGGAGAGCGGACGGAATCGTGTCGGTAATGTTGGCCGTCAGAATAAACATAACGGACGAAAGATCAAATGGCAGGTTGAGATAGTGGTCGCTGAACGCCGTATTCTGTTCGGGATCGAGGGCTTCAAGCAGGGCGGATGAGGGATCCCCCCTGAAATCGGAACCGAGCTTGTCGATTTCATCCATCATGAACACCGGGTTTTTCGTCCCGGCCTGTTTCAATCCCTGCAATATTCTGCCGGGCAGTGACCGATATATGTCCTGCGGTGACCACGAATTTCCGCCTCGTCCCGAATCCCCCCCAGTGATATGCGTACGAACTTGCGCTGCATGGTACGGGCTATGGCCTGGCCCAGAGATGTTTTTCCCACCCCCGGCGGGCCGACAAAACAGAGAATCGGCCCTTTGGTCTTTTTGTTCAGCTTGCGAACGCTCAGATATTCGAGAATTCGATTCTTGATATTTTCCAGCCCGAAGTGATCCAGGTTGAGAACTTTCTTGGCCTTCTTAATGTCGATGCCATCTGGCGTTGATTTACTCCAGGGCAGTTCTACAAGCCAGTCCAGGTAGCTTCTCACAACCGCCGACTCCGCGGAATCGGAATGCATCTGCTCCAAGCGCTTGAGCTGTTTCAGGGCCTCTTTATTGGCCGCTTTGGACATCTTGGCGCGCTTGATCTTTTTCTTGTAGGATAACACCTCCTGAGCTTTTTCGTCGTCTTCCCCCAGTTCTCGATGGATGGCCCGCACCTGCTCCCTGAGGAAATAATCCCGCTGGCTTTTGGAGATCTCGTCCTTGACATCGGATTGAATTTTGGCCTGCATGGAGGAGAGTTCGAGTTCGCGCACGATCAGGTCGTTCACCTTTCTAAGACGCTCCATGGGGTCGATCAATTCGAGCAGAATCTGCGATTCATCAATTTTCAATCGCAGGTTGGAGGCAACCAGGTCGGCCAGCTTCCCGGGATCGTCGATGCTGTCCAGAATGGCGCTGACATCACCGGTCAATTCTCCGCGTAGCGCCAGAATCTTTTCAGAGTGCTCACGAATGTTGCGCATCAGGGCTTCGGTCTCGACATCCTCGATCTTGACCGGCGATTCATCAATAATGTCAACCCTCACACGATAAAGAGAACGTTTTCTTAAATATTTCAGCACTTTTGCTTTGGCAATGCCTTGAACCAGGACCTTCACACGTCCATCCGGAAGCTTCAGCATACGCAAAATCCTGCACACCGTGCCCATTTCGTACAATTCTTCCGGCCCCGGGCTCTCCGTACCCGGATCTTTCTGGGTGACAACGATCAGAAAACGGTTTTTGGATACCGCTTCTTCCACTGCACGAACCGACCGTTCCCTGCCCACAAAAAGGGGCAGTAGCATGTCGGAAAAAATTACAACATCCCTTACCGGCATCAGGGGCAGTGTCGTGGGTATTTCTTCATCCAGACCATCATCTTCTATGATACTGATCAGATCGTCTTTGTCCGTCTCGGCCATCTTAACTCCATTCATTAGAAACAGTCCGTCGATTTAATGGACAGGATCCGGTGCTGCTGAATAAGACCAGGCCCAGAGCCGTTCTGAAGCTTGTTTCTAATGTATATGCACGATTTTAGCTATTTTACGAATGAGAAAATCGTTATAACATTTTGTTTTAATTATTAATTATTGAAATAGCGGTGTTTTGCCCGGGTCTGCAGGGAACGCTATAGCTTGTATTATAAGACCGAATTCCTCTTTGACAATAAGGCATGAAAATTATTGCTTGTGTACACCCCGTTTGTTGTGGTTTAGATGTTCAACCGATTACGGCCATATTTCAGCATGAGGAAACCGATGGCCTTTTTCAATGGGAGAGGTATAAACGTTGAGCTATTTGATCGAAATAATCACCTTCATCTTCGGCCTCTGTATCGGCAGTTTTCTGAATGTCTGTATTTTCAGGCTGCCTGCGGGGAAATCGATTGTTCACCCGCCTTCCGCCTGCCCCGGATGCGGCGTCTCGATTCGATTTTACGACAATATACCGGTTCTGAGTTATATTTTCCTGCGGGGCCGGTGTCGGAACTGCAGTGCCCCTATCGCTTTCCGATATGTCCTGGTGGAACTCCTGGCCGGGGCGCTGGCCGTCTGTACCTATATCCGATTCGACCTGAGTATTGAAGGGGCCATTTATTATGCCTTTATTGCCGCGCTGCTGGTGATCACCTTTATCGACATCGACCACCGCATCATACCCGATATCATTTCCCTGTCGGGGATACCGCTGGGATTGGCCGCATCTTTTTTCATACCCTCCCTGAGGCCGGTGGATTCTATTATCGGCCTGCTGGCCGGCGGCGGTATCCTCTATGCCGTTGCCTGGGGTTATGGCTTGATTACCGGCAAAGAAGGCATGGGCGGCGGAGATATCAAGCTCCTGGCCATGATCGGCGCTTTCATCGGCTGGAAAGGGGTTTTACTGACCATATTCATGGCCTCGGCCATCGGAACGCTGGCCGGTGTCCTGGTGATGCTCAAGACAAAGAAAAATATGAAGCTGGCAATCCCCTTCGGACCGTTTCTGGCCATAGGAGCGATCATCTACATTTTTTTTGGTAATGAGCTGATAATATGGTATTGGAATGTTATATGATATTTAACATACGCGTAAAATGGGCATGCTGATATCTTGAAGCGCTCCCTATAGCTGGCAATGCAGCAACCATGCGAATAGCCGTCATCTCCGATATCCATGGCAACATGGAGGCCTTGAACGAAGTTTTCGATGACATCGAAAAATACGGGGTCGATACAGTCATCTGTCTCGGCGATATGGTCGGCTACGGCCCTGAACCCGAAGCGGTCGTGCAACAGATCATATCCCGCGACATCCCTACGATTATGGGAAACCATGAACTGGCTATGATCGATCCCTCGTATCTGAAATGGTTCAACCCGGCGGCCCGGCAATCCATTTTGACCATCATGCCCTGGATGTCGGAAGAGAGCATGACCTTTATATCCAACCTGGAGACTTCCATCAGCATGTGCTCGGGACGGTTCGTGCACGGGTTTCCACCGGATTCCATTATTACCTACCTGTTCCAGATTGACGATAAAGGCCTCATGGACGCATTCGGTGAGCTGGAAGAAAAAATTTGTTTTATAGGTCACACCCACAAGATGGCCATCGTAAGCTACGATGGTAAAACAGTCATTAAGTCTCCCCTCAAAGAGGGTCTTGTAAAACTGTACGAGGATAAAAAATATATTATCAACAACGGCAGCGTGGGGCAGCCCCGGGACGGGAACAACACTGCCAAATACCTTATCTGGGATGTTGCGGAACACAGCGTCGATATCAGATTTGTGCCCTATCACATCGCCAGAGTAACCAATAAAATCGTCAAGGCCGGGCTTCCAGAGGCGCATGCCGATCGGCTGTGGTAATAATCATTTTGCATGGTACATAATCATGCAAAATGATTGCGAAACGCGGCTTCGCCGCTATTTTAATAATGACCTGAAGAGAGGAAATGAAACGATGTCTGTAAAATACCGGTCAGCATTGCTTGTGATAATGACCATTATTCTTTTTTCCGCTGTGGCGAATGCGGGCTCCATGAGTATCGAAATCAACGCCAATGCGGATGACCTGGCCGGGATAGTCGAGTACGATTCCCAGGCATTCGGGGCTGTTCTAAATGGCGGCGGCGGCATCATTTTCAGTAAAAAAGACTATACCCTGGGAAACCTGTATTTAAACCTCAAGGATGAAGTCTTCACCCCCGCCCTGACGCTTGGCCTGGGATTCAAGGGGGTGGCGGGACAAGCAGAAGTGAATCGTAAGGATTACGACATTACCGCCATCGGCTTCTCATGCCTGGGTGAATACGATTTTAGAAAAATCTATACCAATTTTCCGCTCCTGATATTCGCCGAATTCTCGGGTGCCCCGAACCCCCTCAGCTTCAATGACACCTCCGCCTATGTGGATTTCAGCACCGGCATCCGGATATATCTCGTCAGGACTGCCGCCATCGTTGCGGGCTACCGGGCCATAAGCATTGATTTTGACAACAGCAACGGCAAGGACACGCTGACCGATGATGCCTTTTTCATCGGCCTGCGGCTTACCTTTTAGGCCTGCGACCGTAACAAGATCTTCGGTCGTCATTTGCGCTTCGCGCGTCATCTATCCTGCGGATGTAATTTACGCTGCGCGTGTAATTTGCCCTTCGGGCGTGATTTATGCTGCGCATGTCATTGGCAACCTGCGGATTATCAGCTGTTGCTCATAACTGGTAGCTCTAAAAGCCACAAACCGAGAGCTGACAATAAATAACAGCGAAGCGAATGAC
>Ga0164313_10000383_pt1 | contig 34858 bp, 32 predicted proteins | sample GuaBasSedimGuay4_FD_113735 | JGI IMG/M metagenome (GOLD analysis project Ga0164313, IMG submission 113735) | Subseafloor sediment microbial communities from Guaymas Basin, Gulf of California, Mexico - Guay4, Core 4569-4, 0-3 cm | ecosystem: Environmental > Aquatic > Marine > Hydrothermal vents...
GAACGACATGCCCAGGAGGGGCACCGTCAGCCAGTGCAGCCAGCGGCTGCGCTTCGAATAGGTCGCGGGCTTCGCCATCTCTCTCCTCCAGCAGGGGTCTTCCCGGGGAAGATGGGTTCGCTAGCGTCTTTGACAATGCGTGAATATTGGTACAGACAGTCAACTCATAGATGACAATGGTCCTCGACGATATGGCGCTTTTCGCGGCCGTGGTGCGTGCCGGCAGCTTCACCGCCGCGGGGAGGGCCCTCGGGGTCACCAAACAGAGCGTCAGCAAGCGCATCGCCCGCCTCGAAAAAGCGGCCGGAGCCCAGCTCCTCGCCCGGACGACCCGGTCGATGCGCCTCACCGATGCGGGGGAGCGCTTTCACCGGGCCTCGGAAGACATCGTCGCCCGCGCTGACGATGCACTCCGGGAGCTGAGCGAAGACACCGACGAGGTGCGAGGCACGCTGCGGGTGACGGCGCCGGTGGTCCTCGGTGAGTCCCTGGTCGTCGACGTCGCCGCCGGCCTCCGTGCCGTGCACCCGGAGTTGCGCATCGAGCTGATGCTCACGGACCGCTTCGTCAACCTCGTCGAGGAGGGATTCGATGTGGCGGTTCGCCTCGGCCAAGGAGCTTCGAAGACCGATGCGGTCCAGAGGCTCGGCGAGGCCCGGCAGGTCTACGTGGCGAGCCCCTCGTTCATCTCTTCCCACGGTGAGCCCGAAGCGTTGGCCGGGGTGCCGTGCATCACCCGGGAGAACCACGAACGGTGGCGGCTTGGTACACGCCACGTGGCCGTCGCCAGCGCCCTCTGCGTCAACACCTTCGCGGCGATCCGTCGAGCGGCCCTCGCGGGCGCGGGGGTGGCCCGGCTGCCGACGGTCCTCGTCGACGAGGACATTCGACAGCGGCGCTTGGTGCTGCTCTTCGACGGAGCCCCGGCGGTCGAAGGCCCGGTCTGCGCGGTGTGGCGCGAAGCGGCCCACGTGCCCCATCGTGTCTCGCTCTTCGTCGATGAGCTCGAGCGTCGCGCAAGAGACTGGCCTCCCTTCGTGGGAGGATGACGGCCGCCTTCGCGGAGGAAGCTCAGTCAGCGGATGCCGCTGCCGCGAGAATGGCCGCGTGATGTCGCAGGTGGTCTTCGACGAAGCTGGCGATGAAGTAGTAACTGTGGTCGTAGCCAACGCGGCGCCGGACCTCGAGGTCCTGGCCTGCGGCGGCCGCGGCCTCTTCGAGTAGGTGCGGGTGCAGTTGCTCGTCGAGGAACGGGTCGGCGAGACCCTGGTCGACGAGGATCTTGGCGGGGTGGGTGCCGCGGCCGAGGAGCTCGCAGGCGTCGTAGGCCTTCCACGACTCCCGGTCCGGGCCCAGATAGCCGCCGAAGGCCTTCTCGCCCCAGGGGCACTTCGTCGGCGCGCAGATCGGCGCCAAGGCCGAGACCGAACGCCACTTCCCAGGTTCGCGGAGCCCGATGACCAGGGCGCCGTGGCCGCCCATCGAGTGGCCGAAGACCGACCGATGTCCTTCGCCGAGGGTGGGGAACGCCCCGTCGATGGCCCGGGGCAATTCGTCGGTGACGTAGGAATACATACGGTAGCGCTCGGACCACGGGGCCTCGGTCGCATCGACATAGAACCCCGCGCCGGTGCCGTAGTCCCAGCTGGCGTCTTCGCCGGCGTAGCCCGCGCCCCGGGGGCTGGTATCGGGGCACACGATGGCGAGGCCGAGCTCTGAGGCGATGCGCTGGGCGCCAGCCTTCTCCGTGAAGTTGGCCGCGGTGCACGTCAGGCCCGAGAGCCAGTAGACCACCGGCACCTTCTCGTCGGCCGCCCGGGGCGGCAGGTAGACCGAGAGCTCCATCGGGCCGCCGCACGATTTCGACTCGTGGCGAAGCATGAGCTGGCGCCCGCCGAAGCTGCGCGTCTCTTTGAGCGTTTCGAACATCAGTCGAAGAGCACGACCGAGCGGATCGACTCGCCCGAGTGCATGAGGTCGAAGGCGTCGTTGATCTTCTCGAGGGGCATGGTGTGGGTCACGAAGGAGTCGACTTCGATCTTACCGTCCATGTACCAGTCGACGAGCTTCGGCACGTCCGTCCGGCCCTTGCATCCACCGAAGGCGCTGCCCTTCCAGACCCGTCCGGTGACGAGCTGGAACGGCCGCGTCGTGATCTCGACGCCGGAGGCCGCGACGCCGATGATGATCGACTCGCCCCAGCCCTTGTGACAGCACTCGAGGGCCTGGCGCATGAGCTCCGGGTGACCGACGCACTCGAAGCTGTAGTCGGCGCCGCCGTCGGTCAGCTCGACGAGGTGTCCGACGAGGTCTCCTTTGATCTCCTTCGGGTTCACGAAGTGGGTCATGCCCATCTTCTCGCCCCAGGCCTTCTTGGCGTTGTTGGTATCGACGCCGATGATCTTGTTTGCGCCGACCATGCGCGCGCCCTGGATGACCGACAGGCCGACGCCTCCGAGGCCGAAGACGACGACGTTGGCCCCGACCTCGACCTTGGCCGTATTGATCACCGCGCCAATGCCGGTGGTGATACCGCAGCCGAGCAGGCAGACCTTGTCCAGGGGCGCGTCTTTTCGGATCTTGGCGAGGCTGATCTCCGGCAGCACCGTGTGGGTTGCGAAGGTGCTCGTGCCCATGAAGTGCATGATGTCCTCGCCGCCCTTCGAAAAGCGCGAGGTCCCGTCAGGCATCAAACCCTTGCCCTGGGTGGCACGCACCGCCTGGCAGAGGTTGGTCTTGCCGCTGAGGCAGAACTTACATTGGCGACACTCTGCCGTGTAGAGCGGGATGACGTGGTCACCGGGCTCGAGGCTGGTGACCCCTTCGCCGATTTCCACGACGACGCCGGCACCTTCGTGGCCCAGGACCGAAGGGAAGATCCCTTCGGGGTCGGCGCCCGAAAGTGTGTAGGCGTCGGTGTGGCACACGCCGGTGGCGGCGAGTTTGACGAGGACTTCGCCATCCCGGGGGCCACCGAGTTCGAGCTCTTCGATGACGAGCGGCTTGTTTACTTCGCGGGCGACGGCGGCTTGGATCTTCACGGTTGTCCCTCCCAGAAATCGAGCCGCGAAGCTAACAGACTTACGCTCCGGCGGACGTCACCGATTGGTACGGAGCGAGGTCACGTCGAGTACCTCTTCTGGAATGCCTGCCCGGAGGAACGGCGCTCGGAGATCTTCGGGGACCTCCGCCGTGAAGTTCATGGCTTCGCCCGTGACCGGGTGGGGCAGGGTGATGGCGACCGCGTGCAGCGCTAGGCGATGCAGCCCGAGCTCGTCGCGGAGGCGCTGGTTCTTTGGGCCCCGGCCATAGGAGACGTCCCCGGCGAGGGCATGGTGAAAGCGCCGAAAGTGGCGGCGGATCTGGTGCTGGCGGCCGGTCTTCGGCGTGACCGAGACGAGGGAGAGGGCGCCGTCGGGGCCACAGAAGGGCACGACGAAGAGGCGTTCGTACTCGGTGATCGATTCGACCTCGGGGCCGCCCTTCTTGGTTTTGTTCCTACGCATCGGCGAATCGAGGACCCCCGCGTCCGGGACTTCGCCGAGGACGAGGGCCAGGTAGCGCTTCTGGACGAGGCGGGCCTCGAACGCCCCCTGGAGCGCCGCCGCGTGCGTCGACGAAAGAGCAAAGGCCATCACGCCGCTCGTCGGCGCGTCGAGGCGGTGCACGGGATACACCCACTGCCCGATCGCGTCGCGGACCAGGGTCATCACCACGTCTCCATGATGTCCGGCGCCGCGGTGCACGGGCATGCCCGAGGGCTTGTCGACGACGACGATGGCTTCGTCACGGAAGAGGATGGGGACGGTGGCGGGCGCCGTGGTCATCTCCAAACGGCCCGGGTCCTCATTCATCGCCGCGATTGTCCATGAGACGCCCCCGGGTCGCAACTCCAGGTCGATAGCCTGTTGGGCCTGTAGGGCTTGTTGGGCTTGTTGCGTGATGGACGCATCTTGAACTCGTCACCGCCGAGGGCTCATGCTTTCGAGGGCCATGGCGATTATCCAGACCACGAGCGTGGCGGCGCAGATGCGGTGGACCTGCGCCCTCGTTTTGGTGGGGGGCTTGGGGGCCTTGGGGGTGGGGTTGGGCTTCGGATGTGGATCGTCCTCTCAGGACGCGGCGGAGCCACAGCCACAGGCGGCACAGGTGGGCCCGCGAGAAGGCCAAGAGCGGCCCAGGTCGGCCCAGGTTCTGGAGGCCGGCGACGCGCCCCCGGCGTCCGCTCCGAGCACGGAAGCCGCGACCATCCTCCTCGAAGGGGACGGAGACATCGATGGCGTTCCGGGTGATGAGCACCTCGTGCTCCGCACCGACGGGACCCTCGAAGCCGGGGCCTGGCGAGGTCGAGCCGAAGTATTCGAGATGATCGAGTACTGGGCAGAGCGGCAGGCCACCGTCGGGGTCGTGGTCCTCGACCGCCGCCGAGGCCTGCGAGGGGTCCTCGTCACACTCCCCATCGCCGAACATGAAGATCCGCCGAACCGCTACCAGCTTTTCGTTCCCGACGGCGCGGACGCGCTCCGTAGCGTCCTCGACATCACGCCGGGTGCCTATGGAGGCTTGGAACTCTCGTTCCCGGGCGATGGCACGGTTGGCTATCTGGAGGACGGCTGGAGTGCCTGTGACCGCCTGAACGAGCCTCGCAGCGCACCGCGCCAGCGCATCACGTTCGCGATGGACGGAGACCAGATGGTAGAGCGGGACCGGCGTGAGAGTGGCCAGGTCCAAGTATGCGACATGCTCGCCGCCTGCCCTTACGTCTATGTCCTGGGCGCGGGCGACCCCGTTCTCGCGGGTGAGATTCTACGCAACCTGCGCGGAAGCGCGGCATACGCGGAACAGTCTCTCTCCGTCGCCGGCGCCGCCGGAACGCCGCTGCACATTCGCCTCGCCGAAGAGAAGCCCGAGGTCACCTACCTCGATGCGGTCTACGTCGAGGACAACGGCGTTCGTGTTTCCCCGCGGAGCTGCACCGAAGCCTTTCCGGGCCCTGCCTACTGCATCGCCGACGGCATCGCTTTCGTGCTGCGCCAGGGCGACACCCTCGACCTCACCTTCGACGCTCCCGGCACCACGGTCGAGCTCCGTGCGACGGGGTACTACGTGCCAACGTCGAACCTGAGAGAGCCCTGACTGCCGCGGTGTTCGGGCCGGCCGCTCTCAGAGCCCGACGGAGTCGACGCTTCCAGGGACCGGGAGCATGGTGCTGCTGAGGTTCGTCCCGTTTTCGCGATATGCAACCTCGTGGGTCAGGCGATCGAGGTCATACCCCTCGACCTGTACGCAGGCGCCGATCGCCGTCCCCGAGACCACGCCGGACTCGAAGTCGACGAAGGTCATGCCGGTCGTGCCGGTGAGCGGCGACAGAAACACCCCGCAGGTCGCGACCTGGTGAATCTTGAATCCGGTCAAGCGCAGCGAGGCCGAGATGACCACCGCGCCATATCCGCAGTTCGCGCCCGTGGGCGTCTCGGGGCCGCAGGCGGCGTCTCCGATCCGCGTGATCATCGCGTCTCGAAGCTCGACGTGGCTGCCGAGATTGGCCATCAGACCCATGTCTCCGGCGCCGTCGATGAGGACATTGGAGCCGTCGAGGCGAGCATCATCCTGGACTACGATGCCCATCCCTCCCGCGCCATCGGCGACCCGGGGTTGGATGTCGCGGATGACGACATCGGAGAGACTGAGGCTCGTGCCTTCTTCGGTGCCGAAAATTCCGAGTTCGTCGTTGTTTGCGACGAGCAACCGGGTGGCTTCGAGGGTGGCGCCGAACTGTACGCCGATGCCCCGACCCAAGCGACCGTTGCTCGCCTGCGATACGTTGGCTCGGACGACGACGTCGGTGAGCTTCGCGGCGCTGCCCGTCCCCAGGGCCATGATACCCCCGGAGTGATTCCTTTCGACGAGAATCCGCGTCGCATCGAGGGTGGCTCCGCGTTGTACGAGCACGCCATTGCCGTCGGCCCGGTCGCTTGCTCGCGGCGCGGTGTCCCGGATCACGGCGTCGGTCAGTCGGATGGCGCTGTCTACCCCCGCCCCGAAGACGCCGGTCGCGCGATTGTCCGACACGACGAGGCGGGTCGCTTCGAGGTGAGCACCGTCCTCCACGGCGATGCCGAACCCGAATTCTCCCGTAGCCATGTTGGGCCCGGTGTGTCGAACGACGGTGTCCGTGAGGCTCACGTTCGTGCCCGCCCCGACGGCGAGAACCCCGATTTCGTGGGCGCCCTCGATCAGGACCCCGGCCAAGACGAGGGATCGCCCGTCCGCCGTCGAAGTCCCGACCTGCGTCGAGTTCCTGATGGTGATGTTACGGAGGACCGCCGCCTCCCCGCTCCCCGTCACTTGGACCACCGCGAGGATCGGGCCGTCGATCCCCGTGACCACTGTCTCGGCGGCGCATGCCCCAAGCAGCCGCACGCCGGGCCTGAGCGGCAGAGTGCCTCCGTAGGTGCCTTTGGCCAGGGCGACCGTCGTCCCTGGTGAAAGCGAGTTCCAGCTCACCGATGCGAGGCCGTCGTACGGCGCCGCGAGGGAGCCGTCCCCACCGGGCGCGGCGTCGGCCTTTACGTGAATGACCCTGCCTTCCGTGGGCAGCGTCGTCGCGTAGTCTCCCGCCGGGCACGCATCGCCGATCGGCCGACACTCCGGTTCCCCGGGAAAATGCGCGTCCCCCGGGCCGCACGCAGACACTCCCGCTACCGGATACGGGTCGCATTCGGTCACCGCGTTGCCAGTGACCTCGCGCCATCCTTCCGGGCAGGGGGTCAGGGCGACTGGCGGGACTCCCTCTTCGAACCACGGGGCGTCCGGCGTCACGGCGTCCGAGCCGCTGTCAGCCGCGGCGTCCCCGGCCGGAGTCGAATCCCCCCCGCACGCCAAGGCGACGGGTAACGTCATCGTGAGCAGCCATCGCGCCTGGGGAATGAACATGGGAGGCACGAGGTTACCACGGCGCCCGCGGGCCCCGGTGCCGACACAAAACCCGTGACCGCGGGCGCACCCCCGAGCGTGTACCCTCGGATGAACCATGACCCGGACTCTGAACGGCGCCCAGCGTGAGCTCCTCGGGCTCGTATCTCGCGCGGCCTTCGTCAATCCCTTCAGCCCCGAGCGGGACCGCCTCGACGAGCAGATCGCGGGCACCGGGCCGGGAGACCCGGACGTCCTCGCGCGCCTCGTCGTGAGCGTCACCGAGGGCCTCGAGCGCCTGGCTCAAAAGGGCCCCATCTCCCCCGCTGCTTTTGCTGGCGACGACGCGGAGCTCGTCGAACACGGCATCCTCTTCGACACGTTTCATCGACACATCGACGACATCGACGACCACATCGCGCGTCAACTCGCTTCCGGGAGCGAGCCAATCGCCGCGCCCTTCGGGCCGGCGGTCCTCGGGGAGCTCGCCGGCTGCGGCATCGCCGAGGAGCGGGCGAAGCGCATGTTGGCGCTCTATTTCCAGATGCGCCGTGCGTATTTCTTCATCGCCCATGGCCTCGTCGGGCGCAGCCCTTCGATGCGCCGCCTTCGGGAGAGCCTCTGGAACTCGGTCTTCACCCACGAAATCCGGCTCTATGACCGCTTCTTGTGGGATCGCATGGAGGACTTCTCGACGATCCTCCTCGGTGAGACCGGGACCGGGAAGGGGGCGGCGGCGGCGGCGGTCGGGCGCTCGGGGTTCATTCCCTACGATACGAAGACCGGGCGCTTCGAGTTCTCGTTTACCGAGTCCTTCGTACCCATCAACTTGAGTCAGTTCCCCGAGTCTCTCATCGAGTCCGAGCTCTTTGGCCACCAGAAGGGCGCCTTTACCGGCGCCTTCGAAGACCGCGGCGGGGTCTTCGACCGCTGTCGGGCTCATGGTGCGGCGTTCCTCGACGAGATCGGCGAGGTCTCGGCGCCGGTGCAGATCAAGCTCCTGCGCGTACTGCAGGAGCGCCTCTACACACCGGTCGGCGGCCGCGAGGAGCGGCAGTTCGCCGGGAGGGTCATCGCTGCGACCCACCGCCCCCTCGACGAGCTACGCCGCGACGGGCGCTTTCGTGACGACTTCTATTACCGACTCTCCTCCGACGTCATCCACGTGCCGCCGCTCCGGACACGGGTGGCGGAAGATCCGCAGGAACTCGACGACCTCCTCGATAGCCTCATTCCGCGTCTCGTCGGCGAGTCCTCCACCGAATTGCACGAGATGGTCTCGACTGCCATCGACCGCGATCTCGGGTGCGCCTACGGCTGGCCCGGCAACGTCCGGGAGCTCGAGCAGTGCATTCGTCGAGTGCTCCTGACGCGGCGTTGTTCGCCCGATGCGCAGGCCCGAGTCGACGAATCTGCCGGCCTCTCGGCGGCCCTCGTCGGCGGTGCCCTCACCGCCGAAGAGCTCGTCCGTCGCTACTGCGCCCTGCTTTACGAGCGTCACGGCACCTACGTCGAGGTGGCCAAAATCACCGGCCTCGACCGGCGCACCGTGCGCAAGTACGTGAGCGGCCCCGAGGAGTGAGGGCTTGGTCGTGAGCGCCGGGCTCCTGGGGCGGTACGAAAGCGCGTGCGCTGACCTCGGTTGCGTGGGGCCCGCGGCAAGCGTCGGGGAGAAGCTGCTCGCGGCCTGGTCGGAGCCAGGCCGTGCCTATCACGGCGTCTCCCACCTCGAGGCGTGCCTCGCGCGCTTCGACGAAGTGCGCGAGTTCGCAGACCGCCCGGATGCCGTGGAGCTCGCTCTCTTCTTCCACGACGCCATCTATGACACCCGCGCCGTAGACAACGAGGCCCGGAGCGCCGCCTGGGCTCGGGAGGCCCTGATCGCGGGGGGCGCCCCGGGCGAGGCCATCGATCGCGTGGTCGCATGCATCATGGCGACCCGGCTCTCTGCCGAGCCGGTCGACCCCGACGCCCGGTTGATGGTCGACATCGACCGCGCCATCCTCGGCGCCGATCGCGAAGAGTTCGACGCCTACGAGCGCGGCGTGCGCGAGGAGTACGCCTGGGTCGACGAAGAGCACTACGTGACGGCTCGGATCGGTGTGCTCGAGCGCTTCTTGGCGCAGAGAAAGATCTTCAAGACCCCGGCCTGCGCGCGCTTCGAAGGCGCGGCGCGCGCCAACATCGCCCGGTCGGTAGCGACCCTGGGCGCTCGTTGAAAGCCTGGTCACTTGCTCGACGAACTCGGCGTGTTACGCTCCGTAATACGATGTCGACGGCAGAGGAAACGGAGTTCAGTGGTCAAGAGCGTCTGAGTGTTTCTCTGAGCGCGAAAGACGTGCGTGAGCTCCGCGCCGAGGCGAAAAAGCAGGGCGTGACCATCAGCTCGCTCGTCAGCGCCGCTTGGCGTGAGCAGAAACGGCAGCAAGCCCTGAGGCGGGTCATCGCCGAATACGGGGACATCGATTATTCGAAAGAGCTGGCGCAGATCAACGAGGAACTCGACGGTCGATGAATGCACCGGTGGTGCTCGATACGGGCGTCCTGATCGCCCACGAGCGTCGAACCAACAGGCGAGTCGTCGCGCTCTTGGAGCGAGCCCGCCTCACCGGAACCACGCTTCACGTGCCCTCGTTGGTTTGGGCCGAGTGGCTCGCCGGTGGTCCCAAGCACGGCTTCGGCGACGAGGGTGCCATCACGTTCGAGCCCGTCGACCACCCACTCTCGCTAACGATCGGCGAAGCCCTGGCGGCACTTCGCCTCGGCAGTGAACATATCGTCGATGCGAGTGTCATGGCCACCGCTGCGTCTTTGGGGGCCGTGGTCTACACGGGAGACATCGTGGATATGCAGCGCATGCAGAGCGTGTTCCCCGCGGTTCGCCTCTTTTCGATCTGAGAGGAGCTATTCGCCGTCCGCGATCTCCTGGAGCCTCGCCGCCGTCGCCCGCCGCATGGGCCACGGGCGGTATGAGAGGCCCGAAGCCGCCCGGCCGGTGAGCACTCGGTAGAAGACGCAGGCGGCGAGGTACGTTCCTGCCGGGGTGGGGTGGATGCCGTCGTCGCGGTAGAGGGTGATCTCGGAGGCCGTCGCTCCGGCTCGGGCGAAGGCGTCGCCCACGGGGGCCACGTCGGCGGCGAGTTCCCGGCCCAGCTCGCCGTAGACGGTCCTTATCCGCGCCTGCATCGCGGCCGGGCTGGCGAGTTCCGGCGGCACGTCATCGGCGTGCCGAATCCGGGCCCAGGTCGCGTAGAGCACGGTGTGCCCTCCGGCTTCGTCGACCAGGGCGTCCAAGCGCCGGGCGTATTCAGCGAGCTCCTCGGGGTGATTCGCCGGCCGGAGGCTGTGGCCCTGGAGGACGACGTGGGTGTAACCACCCGAGGAAATCTGGGTCCGGACCTCGCGGCTCTGCCAGAGCCGCCGAAGCGTCGCCCCGGTGCGGGTTTCGAAGCGCACCCGGGCCGCGGGCCCTACGCCGTCGGCGTCGAGGAGGCGCCTCACCATGCGCGGCAGGTTGTTGAAGCGGGTGAAGCTATTGCCGATGAAGAGGACCCGCAGATTGTCCCCGGCGCTGTCCTCTGCGTGCGCCCGTGGCGTGGTCAGCCCGACCATGAGGCCCGAACAAACGAGGAGTGCGCTGATCAAAGTTGGACGCATCGCGTGCCTAATCATAACCGAGGCTCGAATGTCGTCCTCTTTCGGGGCAAGATAGCTGGGTGCGACTGACCGTGCTCTCGGGAATGCCGGATGAGGTGCTCGTCCTCGATGAGCCCGAGCCATGCCCCTACCGCCCCGGCGAGATGGCGCGCATGCCGCTGCGGCTCCCGATCCGCTACCTCACCGCCGAGGAGACCGACACGCACTTCGCTCGCGGTGACCGTCGCCACGGGCGCCTGCTCTATCGCCCGGCGTGTCCGGCCTGCGCCATGTGCGAGGCGATACGCCTGGACGTCGGCACCTTCGTGCCGAACAGGACCCAGCGCCGGACGAAGAGCCGCGGCGATCGGCTCTTGCGAACGGAGGTGGGCCGCCCCCAGGTGGACGCCGAGCGCCTCGCCCTCTACGAGAAACACAAGCTCGGAAGGGATTTGGTCGTGGGCGAAGGCAAGGCTCTCGATGAGAAGGGCTACTTCGGCTTCCTCGTCGACCGCTGCGTCGACAGCGTCGAGCTGCGCTACTACTTGGACGACACCCTGGTCGGCGTCGCGGTGACCGACCGCGGCGGTGACAGCCTCTCTGCCGTCTACTGCTTTTTCGACCCGGACTACCCTCGGCTCTCCATCGGGACCTACTCGATTCTCAAGCAAATCGAGCTGGGGCGATCGTGGGGCTGTCGCTACCTCTACCTGGGCCTCTACATCTCCGACAACGAGCACATGAGCTACAAGAGCCGCTTCCTGCCCCACGAGCGCTTGGTGGGGGGTGACTGGCGGCTTTTTGACCGTGCAAAAGCAGCCCCGGCGGCCCCGGAATCATCGGAGCCTTCGTCAGTGCCGCGTTGACAAGGTGGCGTCTCCGTGCGACCCCGCATACGGACTGGAGACTCGGGGTGCGTATCAGCAGTCGGCTCGCCCTCGTGGCGCTTATCGTACCGGTGCTCTTCCTCGCGGGTGAAGAGCATACGGCCCAAGCGACGTCCTATACGCGGGCCTACGTCAACGGGCGCCTGGTGCCCGTGCGCTTCAACGACGGCGATAGCTTCCGCATCTTCGCGGGAGAGTATTCTGGACGCCAGTGCCGCCTCGCGGGCTTCAATACCCTCGAGAGCTTCGGGCCCGTGCATCAGTGGGGCGACTTCCATCCCTACGAGCTCTTCGTCAACGCCAAGCAGGCGACGAACCACGGCAAACACGGCACCTGGCACTGCAATACCGACGGCGAGACGGACGTCTACGGCCGCATCTTGATGGATTGCCCGGATCTGGTCGTCAGTCAGATCCGCAATGGCTTCGCCCACGCCATGAACGTCGACGACACGCCCTCCCGCCCCGAGTATCTGAGGGCGCAGCAAGAGGCGATTCGTGAGCGCCGGGGCATGTGGGCCCATGGGGTGCCGGCATTCGTCCTGACTTCCCTGCACTCGAACCACGAGGACCCGGAGCGCACCAAGCCGACCTACAACCGCCTCATCTCGACTCGTGACGGCCACTCGGAAAAATGGATTCACGAGAACGACTACGGGGAGTGTGAGTGGGTTTGCTACCAGGAAGTGGTTGCCGACGAAGGCCTCGTTCGGGCCTACGCGCGGCGCCTGCGCGAAGACCCGGAGGTCGCGCCGCTCCTCGGTGAGCTTTCGAACTTGCTCTTGGTGGAGATCGTCGACCGTTGGGTCCGGCGTGAGGAGCTCCCGGCTTGGCTCACCGAAGAAGAAGAGCGCGCGAGCATGATGGAGAGCCAGGGGTTCAATACCGATCCGCGCCTCGCGGGGCTGCTCACCACGCGCCTCGAGCGGGCCATGTCCGCGGGGGCTCTCGGCCAGCGCGAAGTGCGCCAGGGCTCATGCGCGCTCTACGCAGACTTTCAGCGTCGTTATGGACGCGACCGGGCGAGCTGCCTACGCGGCCGCGGTACGCTACCTTGAAGGGTCTCGGGGGGGTTCGGAGTATTTGTATGTCTTCGCTTAATCGACCCCTATTGGCCTCGTTGTACGCCCTCGCCCTCTTTGGGGCCTCGGGGACGCTCTTGGCCGCGTGTTTCACTCCCGTCGCCGAAGGTCCTCCCCTCGGCTACGAGTCGGACGAGCTCGCCTGCTCCGACCGGCGTGACAACGATCGGGACGGATTCATCGATTGCGAAGATGCGGACTGCCTCGGCTCGAACCACTGCGCACGCATCATCCCCCTCGTCCCGCCGCGGTCTCAGGAGAACACCCTCCGCGCCTGCACCGACCGCATCGACAATGATGGGGACGGCAACTTCGACTGCGGCGACCGGGGCTGCCAGGCCATCTCCGAACTCTGCTGCGGTCGCGAGTTCACGAATGAAGATTGCAGCGACGGTCTCGACAACGACGGCAACGGGTTTGCCGACTGCGCCGACTTCGCCTGCCGCAACGGCGCCTATGTCGACGTGTGCGAAGACGGCGAACTGGTCCCGACCGAGCTTTGTGTGAACGGCGAAGACGACGACGATGATGGTCGTGTCGACTGCGCCGACCCCGATTGCCGCATGGACGGGGCTTGCATCGGCGAGACCAACTGCAGCGACGGCATCGACGACGAAGGGGACGGCTTCGCGGACTGCGACGATTCCGAATGCCTCAGGGCCCCGGACTGCGTGAGCCCCGAAGATACCCTCGCCAAGTGCATGGACGGGGTCGACAACGACGGCAACACCTACACCGACTGCGCCGACTTCTCTTGTTCAACCGCGATGGACCCGGCCGTCGTCGCGTACTGCGAGAGTCTCGCCGAAGACACGGTCGAGCGCTGCATGGACGAGATCGACAACGACGGCAACGGCTTCACCGACTGTGAAGACTTCTCCTGCTCGGCTTCGGATGTCCCGGCCGTCGCCGCTCTCTGTGCCACGACCGGGGGAGATGCGGAAGACACCCTCGCCAAGTGCATGGATGGCATCGACAACGACGACAACGGCTTCCTCGACTGCGCCGACTTCTCGTGCTCCCGGTCCCTCGACGCGGCGATCGCCGCTCATTGTGCGACGACTGCCGAAGAGGGCTTCGAGCGCTGCCAGGACGGCATCGACAACGACGGCAACGGCTTCACCGACTGCGACGACAACTCCTGCGTGCCGACCGTGGCCGTCACCGAAGAGGACCGCATGCTGCTCCGCCTCTGCGAGGCTGAGTTCGACGTCTGCAAGGACGGCATCGACAATGAAGGCGACGGCTTCCCCGACTGCCAGGACTTCTCGTGTCGCGGCGCCCGGACCTTCTCGGGACCCCTCCAGGTGCGCGCGCCCTGCCTCGAGGCGGCGATTGGCCCAGGCGATGGCATCCCCGACGAGGTCCTCCGCAACTGGCAGATGTCCGACCCGGCCCTGCTCAACATCACCGAAGAAGAGGCGATCATTCAGATCGTCATCGCCAACTGTTCCGACGGAGCCGACAACGACCAAGACGGCTTCGTGGATTGTGAAGACTGGGATTGCAACTGGCACCCGACCCTCCGGGGCATGTGCGAATCCCGAACAGGTGGAAGCCTGGTATGCGACTGACGAAAACAACGAGCCCCGCCCTCATCCTCGCGGCACTTCTGTACCCCGCCGTAGCCCTTGCCCAGCCGCCCGAATCGCCCCAGGAGGGGCAGCAGGACGTCGATCCCGGCAGTTCCGCCGGCATGGCCGCGCCCGACGATTCTCGGCCCCCGCCGCCTCCTCCGGTGGCGGATGAGCCTGCCGCGCCGCCGCAGGTGACCCGGGAGACGGTCTGCGACGACCGCCAGGACGACGACGGCGACGGCCTCGCCGACTGCGCCGACGCGGACTGCTTCGGCAATCCCGTCTGTGAAGCCGGGGGCAATACCGAGCGTAACAACGATCGGTGCAGCGACTGGATCGACAACGACGGCGACGGCGCTGTCGACTGTGACGACACCGAGTGCTCGGGCCCCGGGATCACCGTCTGCCAGGGCAGCTACACGGGCCCCAACGAGGGCGGTGGCCACGCCACAGGTGGCATGGGCGTCGACGACATCCCCGAGCTGACTGGCGACATGACCGTCGAAGACCTCATCGGCAACTTCGGCGACGCCGACGGTGAGCGCAACGACTACCTCTGCTCCGACGGCATGGACAACGACGGCGACGGTCGCGTCGACTGCGCCGACTTCGGGTGCCGCTTCGACCCCCAGGTCACGGTCTGCCAGGGCGACCCGGGCTTCCGTTTCTCGGTCGTCACCGGCATCAGCGCCTCGTACAACTTCGAGGAGAACGCCCTCGCCCCCGGCGGCTCCGTGCCGAATACCCAGGACTTCGGCGACGTGCGCTTCCGCCGGGTCCAGGTTCGTGCCCTCGGCTCGATCCCGATGATCAACAACAGCTTCTTCCTCTTGAACCTGCGCCTCGAGAACTCACCGCGCCTGACCTTCATGGTCTTCCAGGTGCCTATCGGTGATACCGGGCACTACATCAACGTGAACTCCGGCTCCGGCGGTCTGTCTTCGGGCCTCATCATCAGCACCTCGAAGCAGCCCCTCCTCGACCCGCCTTACTACCTCTTCAACGGCTTCGAGCAGAACAACGGCGCCGCGGCCGAGTTTGGTGGGCCGCTCATCGGCAATACCCTCCGGTACCGCGTCTTCGGCGCCGGCGGCTCGGGCTTCTTCAACGGCAACGTTGGTGGCGCCTTCTTCCGCGACGACACGCGTAACTTCGCGTGGAACGTGGGCGGGCAGTTGCACCTCAACATCCTCGGCAGCTACGACCGCTTCGATACGCCCTACCTCTACACGCCGGTCCCTGCGACCTTCGCTATCCTCGTCGGCGGCAAGTACGACCAGCGGCCCCGGGAGCGCTTCCCCGCCGTCAACGCCCAGATGGTCTTCGAGTTCTCGCGCTTCCACGCCCGGGTGGAGTCCTACACCAAGTACGTGCTCGACTATGGCGGCTCTCTCCAGACCGCCTGGAACGCCCAGCTCTCGGTCCTGGCCATCCCCCGGTGGCTGATGTTCGCCGGGGATATCGGCAGCTTCTATCCCGGTGAGTACGGCGTGGATCCCGGCTTCGATGCCGCTCTCCGCAGGCCCATTCAACAGTTCCAGTGGCGTGTTGCCGCCCACTGGTTCTGGTTCCGCAACATCGGCCTGCTCTCGCTCATGTACCGCGAGTCCCGCTTCGAAGAGAACCCAGACCGCGCCCAGGACAACACCCTCGAGCGCGAGATGCGGCTAGAAGCCCAGTTCCGCTTCTAAAACTGCATCGCCTGGGCCGCGATACCCGGCGCGATCTCGCCTCGCTTGCTGCGCTGCCTGCTCAGCTACTTTACGTAGCCTCCGCGGGCTGCTCGCAACCGAGACGACCTCGCTTGGGTCTCACGACCCATGCGACACAGTTTACGAGCGTGGGGCGGTGAAGACGCGTGGGGCGCAGTTTGCGAGTGTGGGGCGGCGGAACTCAGGGCTGCCGACGGCGCTCGGCGACTGACGCGACGGGACGCGGTTGTTTCAGCTAGGCCATTCGCCGAAGCTGACCGAGATCCCCCAAACACGGAATCGACCATGAAAGCACGAATCACGGAACTCGTGTCGGAAGCTGGATCCGAACCCCTTGTGCGCCTGGAAACGCCCGCCGGCAGTGCGGTTCTTCGAGCACGAACACAGTCGACTCAATTAGTTTGCGGAACCCCCGTCACCGTAGAATTTGAGATCAACGAACTGATGACGATGGGACTCAACACGAAGCCGGCGACCACGCGTCGTTGCGCCTTGGAGGATCGCGATGGGCGCGTTCTCATGACGGGATTGGTAGACGCAATCGATCTCGACGGATTGGTGTACTTCCGCCTCGGAACGGACTGCCTAATCATGTTGGAGGCGGCGCCCGGCCAGTTTGAGGTCGGCAGTTGGTTGGACCTTGACCTCGATGCGGCCTCGGTGGTTGCGTACCTATAGTTGAGAGAGCGCGCGTGCCGTGATCCACTCCGCCGCGCTAGCACCGCGGCGGGTGAGGCCGACGATGTTGCCGTCCGGGTCGCGGACGAAGAAAGCGCGGACGGCGGTTCCGAAGTCGACAGGGCGCTCGGCGATGCGGATGCCCGCGGCCATCACCGCCTCAGATTGATCGCGCGTCATGCGACCCAGTTGGCGTGCGTGACGCGATGAGAACCCCGCGATGCCTCTCGCGAGGATCAAACAGCGTCGCATGGGGCCAGATCGCGCCGGGTATCGCGCTCCAGGCGATGCTGTTCAGGTGGGCGGGACGGAGCGGGCGGTGGTGTCGCAGATGACGAGGTTGCGGCCGGACTGCTTGGCTCGGTAGAGGCATTCGTCGGCGGCGTTGAAGAGCGCCTGGGCGTCGACGAAGGGCCGCATCGGCTCCCAGGTGGCCACCCCGATGCTGGTGGTGACCTTGATCAGCTTGTCCTCGTATGCTGACGTCATCGACTCGATGCCGGCGCGGATCCGTTGGGCGAGGATCTCGGCGCCCTGAGCGTTCACTCCGCGCAGGAGCACCACGATCTCTTCCCCGCCGTAGCGACCCACTACGTCTTCGGTGCGGACCGCATCGAGGATGAAGGCGGCGAGAGCTTTCAGAATCACGTCACCGGCGGCGTGGCCCCAGGTGTCGTTCACCTTCTTGAAATGATCGACGTCGAGGACCATGCACGAGAGCGGTATCCGGTGGCGAGCGGCGTAGGCAAACTCGCTCTCGAGGCGCTCGTCGAGGTGTCGTCGGTTGTAGAGGCCCGTCAGCGCGTCGCGTACCGAGGACTCGTAGAGCTTTTGGACGGCCGCGACTTCGCCGGCGCTCCTCAGATGGGCGCGGATCAGCGTTCGGCCGAGCTGCAGCCGTGACCCGTCCTCGAGTTGCAGTTCTCCGCGGAGGGGACGGCCTTCGACGAAGGTCCCGTTGGTGCTGCCGAGGTCCTGGAAGTAGAGGTCGCTGCCCCGGAGCAGGAAGGTCCCGTGTTTGCGCGAAATACCCTGGTCGAGGATGCGAACGTCGGCCTCGGCGCCGCGTCCGAAGACCGCGGGTTTGTCGCCCATGGGGATTACCAACCCCGCGCTCGAGCCGTTCAGCACCGTGAGAGTCCACTGGTCGGGCTGGCTCACCACGTCCATCAACTCGTTCAGGTTGGTGACTGCGGTCGGCGGATCGGAGTCATCAGCGAGCATGTCGTCCGACAGGTCGTTGATGTTGATCTCCTTGGTGGGGCGGCTTCGACGCATGTTCGCGCTCTACTCCGCCGCCGGGAAGGGCCACTTGACCGGTGGAGGGGGGGCACCTGGCCTCGCGAGGAAATAACCCTGGCCCAGCTGCACGCCGCAGTCCATCACGGCCTTGAGCTCGTCGACGGTCTCGATGCCTTCGCCGACCACCGTGGCACCGAGCTCTACGCAAAGCACGACGAGGTTCTTGACCAGGATCTGCTTGCGCTTGCTGGTGTCGAGGCCCGTGATGAGGGCACGGTCGAGCTTGACCACCTTGGGCTGGAGGTCGACGACTCGAATCAAGTTGCTGTAACCCGCCCCGAGGTCATCCACCACTAGGTAGGCGCCGGTCCGATCACACACCTCTTTCAGCACGCTCACGCACAGGTCGTAGTAGTCGAGGGTCGCCGACTCGGTGACCTCCAGATACACTTGGTGGTCGTGAAAGCAGATGGGGTCGTCGGGCTGCACGAGCCAGCGGTCTTGGAGTTCGTGGGGGTGCAGGTTGACGAAGATCGGCGCCGGTGGGCAGACCTCGAAGAGCCCGTCGCGGATGGTGCGTCCGAGGCGCCCGGTGGCCCCTTCGGCGACCGCGTGCTCGAAGAGCCCGATGGGGCTCGCGAACGCTTCGTGTTTGCAGCGGACGAGGGCTTCGTTCGCGAAAAGCGAGCCGTCGGCCAAGTCTACGATGGGCTGGAAGACGCTCGGTACCTGCACCGAGGTCAGGCCACGGATTGACGGGCGACGCTCTATCCCGACCGCAGGGGTGGGACGCTGTGATGATGTGGCCAAAGTCGCGGACCCCGGGTTCGAACAATGCCAATGATGACGGCAGGTGCCGTGGATCTGCAAGGGGCGATCTGCTTGCGAGGCTCATGAAGTAACGTGTTCTGGCCCACCTTGGTACGGACTCAGGGGATCAGGGGGTCGTCGATGAACACGGCGGCGAAGTTCGGCCGCCCGACGAGGCGCTCATAATATCCGTGCAGGCCGTGGGTTTGGTCCTTTCGCCAGTGGTCGAGGAGGCCGAGGTCCACATACCGGTAGAGCATCGACGTCGCGATCGCGTCCGCCAACGAATACTCCGGGCCGGCGAGGAAACCGCCCTCGGCCACCCGCTCGCCGAGATCGTCGAGGTAGTCGTGCTGTTCCCGAATCGACTGGGCTACGTGCTCGGGGTCGTAAACCTCCTCTCGGAAGGCGGTGAAGAAGTCGCGTTTGCGCTCGTAGAGAGCCCGGTGCTCTGGGTATCGCTCGGCGTACCTGGCGGCCCGCTCGATCTTGTCGGCGAGGATGTCTGCCGAGCGCTCGCCTCTCTTTCCTTTGACCCACTCGGAGTAGCTGAAGAGCATCACCGGGACCGACTCCAGCTCATCCACGAGCTCATTCAGACTCGCGTCGTCGCGCCCCGTGTAGAGCGCCGGTCCGCCGGTCTGGTCGAGATGTTCTGCGATGCGCAGGGAGTCCCAGAGGGTCCGCTCTCCGTCGACCAGGGTCGGTACGACGCCCCGGGGGTTGAGCTTCAGGTAGTCGGGGTCGAAGGTCGCGTTCCTACGAATGTCGACGAAGCGACCCTCGTAGGGCAGAGCCTTTTCCTGGAGCACGAGAGAGATGACCCGGGACCAATAGGACTGCGGAAAGTAGTGGAGTTCCATCTTGCCCACCGAGTGTACCGCTCACGTCTGCTCGCCGTGAAACTCGGCGGTCACGCACTCGCGCGCATCAGTCGGTCCCGGACTGCGGCCCAGGGCTCGGTCTCGGGCACCGCTTCGATGATGATCCGTCGGCACCGTGCGTCGAGGGCATGGAGGGCGGCGTATAGCCCCGCGGCGTAACCTTTGGGATCATCGGGGAGGGTTTCCGAGGGCGTGCCCGCCGGCGGCCGGAGAGTGTGCAGAAGCACGCCAGCGTCCTTGCCGTCGGCGAGGCCGTCGGACAGGGCTCGGGCGAGGCCCGGAGCGTCGCCCCGGGGTACGACGACGACCTCGGCTTCGGGGGCGTAGTGACGCGTCGACGTCCCGGGGCTGAGTCGCGGGCTGTCCCCGTTCGCGACGAAACCGCCTCCGGCGTCATCCGAGGCGTTGCCCCCGTCGACGGCGCCGAGCACGTCGGCGAGCTCTCCCCGACTCACCGACCCGGGCCTCAGAATACGCGGTGGGTCATGGACGAGGGAGAGCACCGTCGATTCGATTCCCACCGAGGTCGGCCCCCCGTCGAGGATCATGTCGACTCGTCCGCCGAGGCTGTGGAGCACGTGGGCCGCCGAGGTGGGAGAAATCGACATCGAGCGATTGGCGCTCGGCGCCGCCAGGGGCCCCACGGCGCGGATGAGGGCGCCCATGACCGGGTGCGCGGGAGCCCGGACGGCGACCGTGTCGAGGCCGGCGCTCACCCTCCGGGGCACCGACGGGTGACGAGGGAGAATCAATGTCAGGGGACCCGGCCAGAAACGCGCAGCCAGGCGCTCCGCGGCCTCAGGCCATTGACCGGTCACGGCGCGGGCCCCGGCGGCATCGGCGACGTGCACGATGAGGGGGTTGTCCTCGGGCCTGCCCTTGGCCTCGAAGATCCGTCCGAGGGCGGCCTCGTTCAGAGCATCCGCTGCGAGGCCGTAGACGGTCTCGGTGGGCACGGCGACGACGCCTCCGGCGCGGAGAACGGCGGCCGCGCGCTCGATCGCAGCGGGCTCCGGGTGGTTCGGGTCGACCACCAGCACCTCGGTGTCGAGATCCTCCGTCACGCCAGCGTCTTCCCACACACCGACACAAACGCAATGGCGTGACTCTGCATCCCACACTATCGGGTATGTTCCGTGGGTGGACGCCTACCACGTGATGGCTGGCTACGGGGTTCTGGCCCTAGCAGCCCTGACCTTCGTCGCCCTGATGTTCATCGACGCGCCCTACGGTCGCCATGGCCGTAGCGGCTGGGGCCCGACCGTGCCGGCGACCGTGGCCTGGGTACTGATGGAGTTGCCCGCGGTGCTGCTCTTCATCGGCGTCTTCGTCTCGGGTGCTCACCGCGCCGAGCTCGTCCCGCTGGTGCTGCTCGGGGCGTGGCAGCTTCACTACGTACACCGGACCTTCGTCTTTCCTTTCGTCATGCCGGCCTCGTCGCGCCGCATGCCGATCCTGGTGATGCTCATGGGGGCGACATTTCAGGTGGTCAATTCGTGGCTCAACGCCCGCTTCATCTCCGAGCTCGGCGCCTACGACCCGTCCTGGTTCACCGACCCGCGTTTCGTCGTCGGCGCGACCCTCTTCCTGGGTGGTTTCGTGATCAATCTGAAGAGTGACTATTCGATCCTTCGTATGAAGCGCGAAGCCAAGGGCTACGTGCTTCCCCGGGGCGGGCTCTTCGACCTCGTCGCGGCACCGAACTACTTCGGTGAGCTCGTCGAGTGGGTAGGCTGGGCGTTGATGACCTGGTCCATCCCCGGCCTCGCTTTTGCGGTCTACACCTTCGCCAACCTCGCCCCCCGGGCCCTCGCCCACCGCCGCTGGTACCGCGAGCGCTTCGAGGACTACCCCCCCGAGCGCCGAGCCATAGTTCCCTACGTCCTTTGAAATCGGTGAAATCTGGGACGCTAGGTTTACTTGTTTACTTGTTGCCCTGACCGGCGAGGCCCGCCTGCTACACTCCGCAGCGATTTCGTGTCTGGTATTCGGCTTTTCAGCATTGGCAGCATCCCGGTCGCTGCTAGCCCCTGGTACTTCGCCCTCCTCGCCTACTGGCTCTGGGACGGCGAGCTGGTCCGCGGCATCATCTGGGCGGTCGTCGTCACGGTGAGCATCCTCGTGCACGAGCTCGGCCATGCGCTCGTGGCGCGTCACTACCGGCTCGGGCCGAGCATTCTGCTTTGGGGCCTCGGAGGCCTGTGTTTTCACGAGCGGGCGGACCGGGATCGCCACGACGCGCTCATCGTTGCTGCGGGCCCCGGCGCCGGGCTGCTCCTCGGTGCCGTCACGTGGGGTGTGTCTCTGGCCCTGCCGCCGATCGCCGACCCGGTCCTCGCGTGGCGCTTCGCCGACGCGGTGCAGATGATGCTTTGGGTCAACATCCTGTGGTCCTTCGTGAACCTCCTGCCCCTGTGGCCCCTCGACGGCGGGCAGCTCTTCCGTCTCGGCATGCTCCAGTTCACGGCGCCGAAGACCGCCGACAAGGTGACCCACATCGTATCCCTCGGGGTCATCGCCGTCGCCTTCGGCGCTGCTTACATGATGCAGTCGTTCTTCATCTTCGCCCTCGCGGCCTTCGCGGCTTGGCGCAACGTGCAGGCGCTCAAAGGTGAAATTTCGTCTGGTGCCTTCCGCCCCGTGAGTCAGATGGCGAAGACCCTCCTCGCCCAGGCCGAGGTGGCCTACGCAGCCGAGGACTACCGCGAAGCGGCCAGGCTCTGCCATCAGCTTCGTGCCCTCGACAACCCCGACCAGACGACCATGCGGCGGGCGTGGCAGATCCTCGGGCCTTCGATGGCGCGCTTCGACGACCCGGACCACGCCCTCAGTTTTCTGAAACGCGCCACGCCAAACGCCGATGTCGTCGAGGGCCTCGTCGAGTGCTACTTTCAACTCGACATGCACGACGAGCTCGAGGCGCTCATCGCATCGAAGGACTTCGCCAAGGTCGATCCGGCACGGCGAGAGCAGATCCTGGCGGTGGTCGAGCCCGCTGCGGAGCGGCCTTGACGATGAGGGGGGAGCACCCGTGATCGGCGCCGCGGCGGCCGGACAAGTGATCGGCGGCTACCGTCTCGAGCGGCCTCTCGGCGAGGGGGGCATGGCAGAGGTTTGGCTGGGCCGAGGCGACAACGGGAGCCTCGCGGCGCTCAAACTCCTCCGGGCGTCTTCCGGCGAGACCATGCGGCAGCTCTTCGAGCGTGAGCAGCGCGCCGTCCTCAGCTTGCAACACCCGCACCTGGTCCCGGTTTTCGACGTGGGAGACGACTACATCGCGGGCGCCTACATCGAAGGAGCCGACCTGCGCCATCGCATGCGCTCTCCGATCAGCGTCGCCGAGGCGGTGGACATCACCTGCTCGATCGCGTCGGCCCTCTCCCTGGCCCACGCCGAGGGGGTGGTGCACTGCGACGTCAAACCGGAGAACATTCTCCTCGATCATTCGGGCACGCCCTTCCTCGCGGACTTCGGGATCGCGCGCTTCACGGATGAGCAGGGCACCGACCAAGAGAAGAGGGTGCTCGGCACGCCGGCGTTCATGGCGCCCGAGCAAAAGGAAGGGGAGCCGACGGCCAAGTCCGACCAATACTCCCTCGCGAAGACCTTCCTGGCGATGCTCGGTGGCGATTCGATGATGCACCCCGCCCGGGCGATCCTGGGGCTACCGCCGAAGCTCTTCGACGCCTTCGGCACCGTGCTCTCCCGGTCCCTCGCGGCCGAACCCGACGAACGATTTCCCGACGTCGCAGCGATGGCCGCGGCCCTTCGCGAAATCGACGTGGTCGACACCGAAGCCGCGACGCGCCTCGCTCCGGTCCTGCGTGACACCTCGCGTTTCCGCTGGGCCGCGGAGCATCGCTCTCTACAGCGCTTCGGCGAGCACATCGTGCGCGCCGAATACCGGCTCTCCGACCTCGCCGCCGCGGGCGTTCTCGATGATTCGGCCATCGAGGCTTTCCGTGCGGCGACCGGATACGACGACTTTTCCTGGTCCCTCTATGCCCGGGATGAACGCCTCGGGCCCGTCGAAGACCCGCTGGCCCTCGCCCGGGCGAAGCAAACCATCGTCTTGCTGCACGGCCTCTTCTCGAGCGGGGACCTGTGGCAGGACGTCGCCGTGGGCATCGCCCGGGACAACGGCCTGGCGGCGGCGCTGGTCCCCGACGTGATCGGCTTCGGTCAATCGCGATTCGGCAAGAGCGTCCCCCGAGGGGTCTTGGACCCTGTGGGCTTGGTCCGGACGATGAACGCTTGGCTCGAGCTCATCGGGATGGATGGGACGCCCACCGTCGTCATGGGGCATTCGTACTCGGCATCTGCTCTGATGTGCGCGCGCGAGTCTGATCTCGGTCCGGATGTTCATCGGATCTGCATCACGCCGGCGCTCTTTTTCTACCGGTGGCACCTGCGCCTGAAGGCACGCTTCGACGGTGTCATGGCGGCCATTGCCTTCAGCTTGCCGTCGAGGGTGCGCTGGTGGCTCGCGCGTTTTCTATTTCGCCGGGACCCTTCCCTCGCTCGCACTCACCTCGGCGTCCGGGATGACATGGCGCGGAGCGCGATTCGTCTGGGAGCATTTCGGGTCGCCCGGCTTTTCTGGGGGGTCGCTGGTGCCCGCCCTGCTTCTCCCGAGGAGCTCGGCGCGTGCACCGTCGTGACCACCCCCGACGATCCTCTCGTCTCCCTCGAGCTCGCCAAGTCGTCTATCACCGCGGCGGGGATCCCCGACTCCCAGTGGTACCGCCTGGTCTACGGGGGGCACTTTCCGCAGCTCGTCGACGACGACCACCCGGAATGGGGAGCGCGGAACGTGCACGAGTTGGTGAGCCTCGTCGACGGAGTGCTCGACCGTGCCCACACCACGGCGCGCCGGCAGGGCAGCAAACAAACTCCGCCGACCACGGGCGACACGTCTGTGCCTACGATTTGAGCGGCTCCGTCTTCGAGGTAGCAGTCCATGTCCCGAATCCTCATCGTCGGTTGCGGTCACCTCGGGTCGGCCATCGGGATCCGCCTCGCGGCCCAGGGCCACGGCGTCTGGGGCATGAGGCGCGACCCGTCGAAGCTCCCGATGAACCTCAATCCGGTCGAGGGCGACGTCACCATCCCGAATACGTTGCGGCGGATCCCCGACGTCGACTTGGTTCTCTACCTCGTGCGCCCGGACCGCGACGACGAAGCGACCCTGTCGGGCACCCTCACCCGCGGGCCCCGATACCTGGTGGAGGCGTTTCGCGCCAAGGGGCTCCGCCCCAAACGGTTCTTCGTCGGGAGCTCTGTCTCGGTCTTCGGGGACCGGGGCGGCGAATGGGTCGATGAAGACTCGGAGCCCAAACCCCGGGATGCGATGGCGGTTGCGCTGCATGCCGGAGAACGCCTCTTGCGGGAGGCCGAGGCGCCGGTGACCGTGCTGCGCTATGGCGAGGTCTACGGACCTGACCGCCCCGGTCTTCGAGATGCGCTCCGCCGCGGAGCGGGGGTCTTTCCCAATCCGACGGCGCACGCCAACCTCATCCACATTCGCGACGCGGTCGAGGCGACCCTGCATCTGCTCACGCGGAAGCGCCTCGAACCGCTCTACTTGATGGTCGACCGCAAGCCGGCGCCGCGCCTCGAGGTCCTCGCCTGGCTCGCCGAGCACCACGGCGCCCAGCTCCCCGCTGTCGACGGAGCCGTGGCCGCCCCCTACGACGTGCGCGCCATGAGCGAACGATTGGTCGAAAGCGGCTTTCGCTTCCAATACCCGACCTACCGGGAAGGCTATCGGCGCTTGCGTTGAGGTAGGCGCTCTTCGGGGGTGCTTACGGTACCCGACGCGGCCTTGTATGCTCTGGCCATGCGTTGGCACTTCATTCCCGCGACGGCCCTCTTGCCCGCAGCGGCCATCTTGGCTCTCCTCGCCTGGATGCCCGGCTCTGCCGCCGCAGATCCCGGGGTCGAGCGTGAACTCCGTGAACTCACCGACCGTCTCGCGGTGACTCCCGCCGATCCGCGCCTGCTCTTGGCCCGGGCCGAGCTCTCCGGTCGCCTCGGCCGCTTCGACGACGCCCAGGCCGACCTCGACCTGGCGGAGGTGTCGGGGGGAGATCGTGGGCGCGTCGACCTGCTCCGCGCCGTCACCTTCGCCGATGCCGGGCGCTTCGAGCAGGCCGTGCGCCTCCTCGAGGGGTCGGTGACGCTCATGGCGCCCCGGGATCGGGCGAGCGCCTACGCGCTGCTTGCGACGCTGCACGAGCGCTTCGATCGGATAGACGACGCGGTTCTCGCCTATGACCGGGCCCTCGAGCTTCGCCCGGACGTGCAGCTGCATCTATCCCGGGGGCGTCTACTCCGAGGCGTGGGGCGGGTCACCGAGGCCATCGCGGGGCTCGAGGAGGGAGTCATCGCCCTGGCTGGGGCGGCGGTGCTCCGAGCCCAGTTGATCGAAATTTACCTCGCTGCGGGCATGCCCCGGGGCGCCATCGGGCACGCCGGTGTGCTCATCACCTCGGCCCGGGCCAAGAGCCGGTGGCTCTTGCTGCGCGGCCAGGCCTACGACCTGGCCGGTGACCCCCGCCGGGCCCGCATCGACCGTGAGGCCGCCCTCGCCGACGCCGAGCGGGTGCTCTCCCGCCGGGGCTCGGCGACCGCCCGTCTCGCCCGGGCCCGAGCCCTCTCTGCCCTCGGCCGGGACGCCGAGGCCCGCGCCGACCTCGAACGCGTCGTGCGCCGTGCCCCGAGGAATCGTGAGGCTCGCGCCTTGCTGCACGCGCTGCGTCAGGGAGGTGCGCGATGAACCGCACCGTCTCCGCTCTGTGCAGCCTCAGCGCTCTTTGCCTGACCCTGTCGGGGCTGTCACCGGCATCTTCTGCGTCTGCCCAGGTAAATCGCGGGCCCTATCTTCAGCAGGGAAGCGACGACGCGATGACCGTCGTCTGGCGTACCGCCTCTTCGGCGCCGAGCGTCGTGTGCTACGGCGCCGCCGTGGGCAGCCTCTCTTCGCGGGCGACCGCCGGGGCCGGGACCCAGCACGAAGTCCGCATCACCGGTCTCGCCCCCGACACCCAGTACTTCTACGCACTCTCGGATGACGCCTGCCCTCCGGCCGCCGCCGGGGACGCCAGCCAGTACTTCCGCACGGCGCCCACTCCCGGGACGGCTCGCCCATTTCGCTTTTGGGTGGTGGGTGACTCGGGCACCGGCGGCAGCCGGCAGCAGCAGGTCACCGACGCCATGCTGGCTTACGTCGGCGCCGCGCGCCCGGACATCTACGTGCACGTTGGTGACATGGCCTACTCGGACGGCACGACGAGTGAGTTCGATTCGCGCTTCTTCGCCATGTACGACTCGATCTTGCGCAATACCGTCTGCTGGCCCGCCATGGGCAATCACGAGGGGCACACCTCGGACTCGGCGAGCCAGTCCGGCCCGTACTACGACGCCTACGTGCTGCCTATCGATGGCGCCGCCGGGGGCATCCCGAGCGGGACCGAGGCCTACTACAGCTACGACTGGGCCAACGTGCATTTCGTGGTGATGGACTCGCACCAAACCTCCCGAGCCGTCGGCGGGGCGATGCTCACCTGGCTCGACATGGACCTCGACAGCACAGACCAGGACTGGCTCATCGCCTACTGGCACCACCCGCCTTATACGAAAGGCAGCCACGACTCCGACACCGAGGGCGCCCTCGTCGACATGCGCGAGAACGCCCTGCCCATCCTCGAAGCCGCCGGCGTCGACTTGGTCCTCGGCGGGCACTCCCACATCTACGAGCGCAGCTATCTGATCAGCGGTGCCTACGACACGCCAACGACCGCGGCGGGGTACATCCTCGACCCCGGCGACGGACGGCCTGCCGGGGACGGTGCGTATGTCAAAGCTGGCGACGGGACGATCTACATCGTCGCGGGGCACGGCGGGACCGGCGTCAGCGGCGCGGGAGATCACCCGGTCATGTTCTTCAGCGAGCTCGACAACGGGTCCAACATCGTCGACGTCACCGCCGACACGCTGACCATCACCAACATCCGCCGCGACGGTGTCGAGTCGGATCAGGTGGTGCTCGTCAAAGGCACGGGCCTCTTCCTCCTGACACCCCGGGGCGGAGAGAACGTGCTCGCCGGAAGCGACCTCAGCATCACCTGGGGCTCGTCCGGCCCGGTGGGCGACGTGCGCATCGAGTATTCCCTCGACGGGGGCGGCTCGTGGGCTCCGGTCGCCGACCGCACGGCGAACGATGGGCTCGAAACGTGGACCACTCCGCTCTTTCGCACGACCCAGGCGCGGGTGCGCATCACCGACCTCGACGACTCGACCAATACCTCCGAGAGCGGTGACTTCGAGCTCAGCGGGAGAGCCGAGCGTGTCGCTATCCCGATGGGGGACGTGTGGGAATACCTCGACGACGGCGCGGCCCCTGGCGCGAGCTGGCGGACTGAAACCGGCGGCTGGGCCAGCGGCCCCGCCGAACTCGGCTACGGCGACGGCGACGAAGCGACGACGATCTACGACACCGATCCCAACGTGCCGACGGTGTTCTTCCGCCGCGGTGTGACCATCGACGAGACGGTAGTCGCGGCACGCCTCCGGGTCCTCTACGACGACGGCGTGGTCGTGTGGGTCAATGGCGTCGAGGTCGCGTCTTTCAACGTCGCCGATGGGGACGACTACGCAGCCTACGCGTCCACCGGCTCGGCCGACAACGAGGTGCAGATGGTCGAAATCCCGATCACCGCCGGGGCCCCCTTCGTGACCGGGGCCAACGTCATCTCGGCCGTCGTCAAGCAATCCGGGTCGGGCTCGAGCGACCTCTCCTTCGACCTCTCCCTCATCCTCGACATCGAAGTCGACCTTCCCGCTCCGCCGCTTCCCGACGGGGGCCCGGGGTCCATTGATGGCGGGTCCCCCGACGACGGCGGGATCCCGGCCGACGGCGTAGCACCGGGGGTCGACAGCGGCCCGGCGGTGGGCGACGACGGCGGCTGCGGCTGCGCGGCGGTCGGTGCGCCGCGCGCGGCCAGTCTTCGGGCGGTGGCTTGGTTCGGGGCGCTGCTGGTCATCGGAATTGCCGTCCGCCGGCGCGGCCGGCGACGAAGCTGACGGCGCTTTGCATGAGCGGTGGGGTGTAACCTGGATTGACGGCGTGGTCGGGGGTGCCTCCAGCTCCAGGGGCTTAGGACGCGGTGGGGCGCGCGACACTTTGCATGAACGGTAGGGGTGTGACCTGGATTGACGGCGTGGTCGGGGGTGCCTCCAGCTCCAGGGGCTTTGTTACGCGACGACCGGAGTTGGCGCTGTGGGGGGCGGGGTTGATGTCGCGGGTACCGGGTCTTGCTCGGTGGCCGGACGCTTTGACTGTCGCTGGAGGCACCCCCGACCACGCCTGCTTTGCCTGAGTAGAGCCAACTGTCGTTGAAATGGTGGTCTCCGGTGACCTTGTTGGTGGGGGTACTAAACGGGGATGATTCCGGTCCCGGCAGGGCGCGTCTGCTCCGCTCCTAACATTCGCAGTCACCGGAGGATGGGCGCGACGGCGCTGGGATCATTCCGTACCGCATGATGTACGTGCCCACGCACGGGCCTGCGCAGCCGCCCCACCGCCGGAACCTCCCACTCGCCCTGGGCGTACCGCCTTTGATTTGGGGATGAGGCAGACGGGCTCCCTGTTGGCAACGGCATGGAGGGCGCTCATTGCCGATCTGAAGAGCAACGGGTTCGGTGGGCCTGGCGCATCTGAACGAAATTGAGCCTCGAGATGAGCCAGTTGTGCCCATCGAGAAACCTATCCAGTGAGCCGCCTCGCGAATGGAAAGGCGTCTCACTCAGCTAGCGTCACGAGGTCCCGGCGGTGGGGCGGCGGCGCAGGCCCGTGCGCCCCCGCGCCCGACATGCCGTGCGGCCACCGCAGCCGTCCCCGCGACCATCCTCTGGGAACACCGAACGCTAGGAGCGGAGCAGACGCCCCCTGCCGGGGCCGGGATCATCCCCATCTAATACCACCACCAAGAAGGTCCCCGGAGACCACCATCTCAGCCGAAGTTCACCCGTGTTAGGTCAATCAGGCGTGGGCGGGAGGTGGCGAGAAGGTGCAGGGCGACGTCAGTCGACCGAACCGGATTGCCGCCGGGTGCCTCCAGCGACAGTCAAAGCGTCCGGCCCCCGAGCAAGCCCCGGCACCCGCGACATCATCCCCGCCCCCCACAGCGCCAACTCCGGTCGTCGCGTAACGAGCGCCCTGGAGCTGGAGGCACCCACGCCCACGCCGTCATCGCGCTCCCCCGCGTTCAACCCCGACGCCGTCGCCGCGGCTCAGATTCGGGGCTCGAAGAACGCCAGGGTGCGTTCGGCGAGGTGCCGGAGGGAGTCGTAGGTCACCAGACGTACGGCGGCGTGGTGCACTTCGAGCTCCCGCCGGACGATCGCGCGGTCGGCCTCGGTGAGGCCGCGGCCAGCGACGATGATGAATCGTGGGTCGCGGATCTTGATCCGCATCTCCCGCTGGAGGTAGGTCGACTGCCGCTGCACGAAAGTGCGCAGGCGCTCCGCCCTCGACCAGACGTCTCGGAAGCTCGCCAGGACTCGTCCGGTCTTGCCGACCACCGGCGTGTTCGGGTCCTCGATGAGGAGAATGTCGTGGGCGCCGTCGGTGGCGCGCTTGGCGACGATCTCCGGGAGCTCCGCGTCGGGGCCGGCATTTTGGCCCGTGAGTCGCGTAATCGCCGTGTGCTGCCCGCCGAGCATCCAAGGGTGGTCCATGAGCAACGCGGCCCATTGCGCCCCGGCGTTTTCGTTTGTCGGCCCTTCGACGGACTCGAGCTCCAAGAGCCGGGCGAGGCCCGCGTCGGCTTTGCCGGAGGCGCCTCGGAGGGATTTCTTGGCCTCGTCGACGGAGACGAAGTCCGAAGAGAGGGGGCCCAGGTATTCGTCCTTTTCGGAGTCGACGACGGATAGGCCATAGCGGATGACCCCCTCCCGATAGAGGCCGACTACCCCGCTGTAGGGCGCCGGCCCTTCGACGAAGGTGAGCCCGTCGTAGAACCACTGGACACGCGTCGGAGAAACGAAGCCCGAGCCGTCATCGGTGGCGAAGGCCGAACGGTCGTTGATGCCGTGGCGGATGCGGGCCAGCAATGACGCGCGATGCTTGTGAGCGAGGAGGTGCTCGTAGACCGATTTCTGAGTTCGCCCCGGGCTGGGTACGACGGCACCGAGCAGTGCCTCGAGGGTTCCGTCGCCGACGATGCGCTCGGCGTCTCGGTCGTTCACCCGCTCGATGATTTCACGGACCTCGCGGAGGTGCCGTCGGGCCTGGGTCACCGCGTCGACGATGGGCGCCGTTCCACCGGGAACGGTCTTCTTCGAGGTCTGGGCTCGCGCTTGGTCTCTCTTGTCGGCGAGGGGGACGGCACCGGGGCTCGCCGTCTTGGTGACCTTCTTGGTGACCTTCTTGGTCGCCTTTTCCGGAGCCTTCGGGGTGACCGCTTTGGCCGGTCTCTTCTTGGCCGGCTTCTTGGTGACCTTCTTGGCCGCTCCCTTCTTGGCTGGCTTCTTGGTGACCTTCTTGGTGACCTTCTTGGCCGCTCCGGTCCGCTTCCTGGGTTTCGCCATCCGCCCTCCCTCTCGAGACCAGACTACACACGGGGCGAAGCCCGCGACAACGCGCGTGTGGGGTTCGGCTATTTTGCGAGGTTGAGGTTCACGTAGGCGGGGTCGCCGGTGACCTCTTCGACGATCGCATCGGCCAACCAGGTGGGGATCTCGGGCACCGTGTCGCGGGTCGGGAGCTCGACCTCGGCGAGGAAGAGTTCACGGTCCGTGAACTCGTCGATCTCCCACGTGAACTCTCCGTCGGGTACATCGTACCGGCGCTTCTCGACCCGGCATCCGGCGGTGAGGGGCCAGAGGGCCACAAAGAGCTCGGAACTCGTCTCCTCCTCGAGCTCGAAGCGTTCGATTCCCTCGCCGGTCTTCACCGTGCGCACGTATTTGGTGCCCGAAGGCCCGTCGATGCGCCGGAGGCGCTCGCGGAGGCGGTTGCCCGGGAGCCAGCCCTGCTCGATCGTCTTTCCCCGGCGCTCGAGGGCTTCGTCCGGCAGGTATCGGAGGAGGAACTTTCGCTCGATCTCCACGTTGCGCTCGGCCAACGCCTCGAGGCGGTCGGCGAAGGCGTGCACGTGGGAAGCAAAACGGTCGAGGCCGCCGTCGAGCCACGTCCGTTCGACCTCGCCCATCAAGTCGTCGCTGCGTTCTTCGAGGCGCCGCTGGACTTCGTCGAAACCCGGCCGTTCGGTGAGCCTCATCTCGGCGCGAATACGCTCGTCGTCGGCGGCTAGGGCGAGCTCGTGCAGTCGCGCGGCTCGCTTTTTCGCGGCCCCCCCCATGGCCGAAGTGAGCTTGCCGAGCAATACCTCGGAGTCGTTGATCTCACCGAGGAGGTCCTGCAGTCCCTTGCACTCCTTGACGAGGGCGTTCGCCGCGGGGACCAGGCGTCGGACCGGCTCGAGCAGGTAGCGCAGGCGCTTCATGGCGATGCGCGCGTCGTGCACTTCGGTTGCCACCCGTCCGGGCCCCGGCGCCGGCCCCGCCGACTCCAGCTGCGTGACGACCTCGGCGATGGCCTTCCTCAATTGCACCGCGAGTTCTTCGGCCCAGATCCGCGGTGGGTTCGGGTCGTCGAGGTGGATTTCGACCACCATCTTTTCGAGGTCGGGATAGAGCTTCTTGTAGAGGCGCTTGAAGTCCGCCCGGACCTCTTTCCGCGCCCGGTCGTATCCTTCGGCCTTCTCGCGAACGAGGTCCTCGATCAGCGCGTCGAAGCCCATCCGGTGATTGGCCCGGAGGCCCGCGCGCTGCGGCAGAAGCCACTCGAGGGCAACCTCGGCGTCGCGGCTGCCTCCTGTTTCGTTCTGCAAGGCCCGAAGCGCACGGCGTGCCTTTTTGGGGATCGGACCCCCGAGCTCGCGGCGATACGCCCCGGCGGTGGACCGCAGGCGACGGATGGCGACGCGCATGTCGTGCAGGGCCTCGGCGTCGTCTGGGTCCGTGAGGCGGGCGCCGGCGGCTTTGGCTTCGGCCAGAAGTGCCAAGCAGATTCGCCGGGTGGCTTCTTCAGGGGTGCGGGCGAGCATGTCGTCGGGCTGTTTCACGGGGCCGACGAGCGTACACTACTTGGAGCGTACTATGCTCCGGACATGGGCCCCGGGGTCCCTCGTGAGTGACCTCATCGCCCCGTGGCACGCCCGGGGCGGGCGGGCTATATATGGCCCCGAGAGGTGTAGAAATGGGGTTTTTTCCAGAAGTTACGGCCGAATCGCCGGCGATGTTCGAGAGCAAGCTAATCGATAGGTTCTCGAGGACCCACTGGACCCTGGTGCCGATCCTCTACGTCCCCGCGGCGCTGGTTCTCGCCTATTTCTCGGTCTCCCTTGGCGGCGTCAGCTACGTCACGACCGCGGCCCTCGCGGCGGGCGGCTTCTTGGCCTGGACCTTCACCGAGTACTGGCTGCATCGAACGGCCTTCCATTGGCGGCCCAACGTGAGCTGGGGCGAGCGCTTTCACTTCCTCGTCCACGGCGTGCACCACACCTGGCCCCGGGACCGCTTTCGCCTGGTGATGCCGCCGACGGTGAGCCTGACGCTCTTCTGGTTCTTCCTCGGCCTCTACCTGCTCACCATGCAGCAGTACGGCTGGGCATTCGCTGCCGGATTCACCCTCGGCTACACCAACTACGACATCAGCCACTACTTCCAGCACCACGTCTCTCCGAAGACCGCTTGGGGCAGGAACCTGCGCAAGCATCACCTCGCTCATCACGCCCCGAGGTACGCCGAGACGTGCAAGTTCGGCGTTTCGACGACTCTCTGGGATCACGTCTTCCGCAGCTACGCGCTCAAGGCCGACCCCAAGGTCGTCGAGGCCGAGAAGGCCGAGAAGGCCGACAAGTCCCAGGCCGTCGCGGCCTGAAGTCAGCAAGAAGGCGGAGCCGGGATTGCCGACGTCACGCCGCGCGGGCGGTGAGCCGGACTTTCGGGAAGAGCTTGCGCATGCTCGGACGGTCGAGGACCGTCTGGAGCCAGAGGCGTACTCGGATCGGAAGGCGGCTCGGGTCGAGGCCGTCCTCGATGGCGGTGAGTAGAACCGGAGGCACGCTGAGGTCTGCGACGCTGAAGCGCTTGCCGATGGCGTAGGGGCCATCGTGGGAGAGATGAGGGACGATCGTTCGGACCGTCTCGATGATCTCGTCGGCCTTCTTGCGACGCTTCTTGCCGGACGCCTCGGCGAAGGCCCGAACGAGGGGCTCGAGGGCCACGTCGGTGAGGTCGTAGAGCAGTCGAAGGCGCGCTCGGCACTCCGCGTCCTTCGGCATGAGAGCAGGCGGAGGCGCATGGTCCTCGACGTACTCGATGATGATGCGTGAGTCCCAGAGCACGAGGCCGTCCCCCTGCTCGAAGATCGGTACGGAGTTCTTCGGGATTCGCCGGCCGAGCTCGCGGCCGTGGCGGACCGGGTCGAAGGACTCGAGGCGTACGGCAAATCCCTTTTCGTCGAGATAGGCCCGGAGCCTGCGGCTGAGGGAGCAGCGGGAGCGAATGAGAACGCGCGGCAAGGCCTCCAGCATGACGCGTCGGTCTAGCGTCGCAGCACAACGGCGCCACCCGAATTCAGGCTCACTGTGAGCGAGCACAGTGAACCCAATTTGGGGACTCCCCGGTCCAAGCCTTCCCAAAAGCACCGAAAGGGCGTTCTCCGAAGGGGGCATGCTAGCATCGGGTTCGTGGCTCGGGATGCCCACGCGCCGAGCCTCGAGGGCTCACGCCTCGGTCGCTACCGGTTGCGATTTCGTATCGCCTCGGGCGGCATGGCGTCGGTGTACCTGGCCCAACTCGAGGGCAGTCACGGCTTCGAGCGCTGGGTCGCGGTCAAGGTCATTCATCCCCACCTGACCGGGGAGCGGCGCTTCGCCAACATGCTCTTCGACGAGGCGCGGGTCGCCGCCCGCATTCATCACCCGAACGTCTGCGCCGTGCTCGACTTCGGAGAAGAAGACGGTGTGCTCTACCTGGTCATGGAGTACCTGCATGGTGAGTCCTTCTCGAGCGCGATGCGGCGCGCCTGGAAAGGAGGGGAGGGCATGGACCCGTGGTTTGCCGCGCGCGTGACCCTCGATGCGGCGATGGGGCTGCACGCGGCCCACGCGCTGACGGATCAGGATGGGCAGACCCTCGGCGTCGTTCATCGCGACGTCTCCCCGCAGAACATTCAGGTGCTCTACGAAGGGCAATCCAAGGTCGTCGATTTCGGAATTGCCCGTGCCAAGGGGCGTATCACCTCGACCGACGTCGGTGAGGTCAAGGGCAAGCTCAGCTACATGTCACCGGAGCAGGTGCGCAGCCAAACCGTCGACCACCACGCGGATGTCTAAGCCCTCGGAATAGTCCTGTAAGAGGCCA